>Ga0315906_10000055_pt1 | contig 161435 bp, 148 predicted proteins | sample LakEriMetagenome_4_FD_203526 | JGI IMG/M metagenome (GOLD analysis project Ga0315906, IMG submission 203526) | Freshwater fungal communities from buoy surface, Lake Erie, Ohio, United States - Buoy 2 MA122 | ecosystem: Environmental > Aquatic > Freshwater > Lake > Lake biofilm | place: USA...
GGCCAAGTTCGCCGCATTACATCGGCAGCGCGTTACCGATGCAGTTCTACCCATCAACGAAGGATTCCTTTAACCTTGCAACCGGGCTTCCTGCGAAATGATTGGTATGGCTAAAGGGGGCAGGTCAGAAAAACGAACTAAATGCGGCTTCGGAGGAAGTGTCGTTTAAAAAGACACTTGCGAGCGTCCCGTTGCTGGACGCTGGCTATTGATGAGTATTGCTGGTGCTGAGCTTGGATAAGGTTTGCTGTGCGCGAGCTTGCTGCTGTCGTGCTCGCTCGGCTTTGACCGCTTGTTGAGCGCGTTTGACCTGGCTGAAAATCATTTATTTTCAACAAAAGCAGTAATAATATTTCAGCAAGATTCTCCATAAATTTATTGGGTTCAGCATATAACCTTACAAGAGCCGTAATTGGTGCCGATGATTTAGACAGTCGGCAAAGAATCTAAAGGTGTCCAGCCAAACAATTAGGGCCAGTCATCCTGCGCTCATTGCGTGACCATTCACTCCAGCTGTAAATCTTTATCTGGTATGTGCAGCAGAATCTTTGAAAGCACAGATGGAAACCTGTCTGGTTCGTTCTCTAATGTTTTAAGGGTTAAATCAAGTGTTGTGGTGTTATTAAGACCAGCCCAAGTAGCAAGCTCTTTGGGACTTGGGCTTACGTACGCCATTTGCCAAGCATTGAAGGTGCGATTCTCAATACCAGTTTTGTAAACAACTTTTACGTCCTTGTGACGACGATCTTTAGAGATTTTCTCTAAAAGAGCTGTAACCACCTCTTGCTCACCCTCTAGTACCTGCAAGAAATTTCCATCGACATACACCAATAATCCAGTGATATCTGCAAGTTTGTTATTCACTCTTGAATTTACAAGAATTTTGTAAAGCTTCGACTTTGGCATCGGCTGTATTGCAGCAGATGTGTAAACCGATTGAATTAGCATGAATCCCCCTTCACTTTTGTGAAAGCATTTTTAAACTCTATCGTACAGCACTTGAGAGTGTCTTTGCACTGCCCCGCTTGTTTTTCGTTTAAACGACTGTGAGTTATCGTGGGTAACACGAGGACAAGCAAAAACTTTTTCTCATTTTAATTCAAGAAGATAGGTTGTATATAAATCAAATTATGTAGTAGCCAATTTACGCTTACTTGTGATTTTTTCGAATACAAATACATTCGTAATCAATCAAATCAAGAAATTAATTGGATGCACGATTAGAAAGCGATACCAACGTATATCGGAATTCAAATGTCGTTTCAAAAAGACACTTGCAGGACAGTGCTGCTTCTAGGCGGTTGCTATTGAGCGGTATTGCTGGTGTTTTAAATGACACTTCAAGGGCGCTTCGTGTGCCCTTTTTTTATACCTACTGACTTGATTTGCGCTTGCGCCTGCTCTGCAGCATGTCCACATTGTCCTCGCCTTTGAGCTGCGCCGCGTAGAAGCGGTCAATCATTTCAGGCGAGGTCCTCGCATTGCGTGCCAGCGTGATTACATCCATGCGCTGGCCATACATGAGTCTGAACATGATGCAGGTATGACGCAGGGAATACAGGCTGCGATCCTCACCGCGGCCACCTGATCGCAAGTCCGTGACATGCAGCAAGACATCAAACTGGCGCTGCATCTGCTTGAGCGCGTAGCCTCGCTCCAGATACTGCGGACTGAACACATAATCATTGCCTGTCTGCTTGTCATGCTGCTCATTGTTGTAGGCCTTGAGCCGCTCATAGACTTCCACGGCTTTGGGCATGGTCACAATAGGATCTTTGTGGCGCTTACTTGCTGGCAGGCGTAGCCGCAGATACACATTGTCATGGCGCACCACTTCCACATGCTTGTGCTGCAGCAGCTTGATGTCGGTGGGCCTGATAAAGCTATTGGCCATAAACACGATCAGCTGATAGAGCTCTTCGGTGATCTCCACACGCCTGATCAGCCGACCTGCCTCACTGCGGCCTTTCAACACATACTGGGTGGTTTCACCTTTACCGCTGCGGTTGGGCACCTTACGCAGCTCGTAGACCTTGCCACGCAGCGCACGCGCCTTGGCCCACAGCTGGTGATATTCCCCGACCGTAAAATACCCACGCGGCTGCTCGGTGACGCGCACTCTGGGAAACTGCGGTAAATGCGTGAGCATGCCCTTGCGCAGGCCCTCCGACAGCACCCGTTTGACCAGCTTCATGTAGGCGCTGATGGTCACCGTGCTGAGCTTGGGTGTTGCTTTGGACAGCTGGGCTAGAAACTCTTCCAGCAGTTCATAGTTCACGGCGGCTGCATCGTAGTTGCGAAAGAACGGCAGCACGGTCTTGAACAGCCGATATTTGGTGTTGTCGTGGGTGATTTGGGTGATTTCACCCCGAGAGAGCTGTGAAGCCTGCGTTTTGATCAAGGCCGTTGCACAGGCCTCGACGCTGCCGCGCTTACTCACGGCCAGACCCTGTCGCTGCCGTACGATCAGATCTTCATAAAAGCTTTTGGCAAAGGCAAGCGCGGCTCTTTTGTCTTCGCACTTGGTACTACGACGCAGAATTTTGCTGTGCGCGTAGTAGCGCACCCACCAATACTTGCTGGCCGCGAGTTGATAGATGACGAGCTTGCTGGGATAGCCAGGAACAGGCGTCAACGATCCTGCGATAGGTGTGGTTTTATGCTTGTGTTGCTGGGCAGAGGTCTGATTTTTAGCAGCATCGCTCATGCGCACAGCATAACGTCATCTACAACACTGTGCGACCGCTGATTTACGGTGAGCGCGCTGCCTCACCACAATCAACACACACGAAAAACCAAAGCTTTGAAGTGGTTTAGAAACGCAATCAGGGGTCAAAAATAGTATAGCGTTTTCTATACTACTTTTGGGAAACAAAAAAGCGCCTGAAAGCGCTTTAGTGCATTGATTCTATTGTGTTTTTAGTGGCGCGCCCGAGACGATTCGAACGTCCGACCCCTGCCTTCGGAGGGCAGTACTCTATCCAGCTGAGCTACGGGCGCGTTGCGGCTCGGATTCTACCATGCCCCCTGCGGCCGGCGTTTTACCGGGCATGGCAATGCCGATATAATTCGCGCTTTACTGAAGCACCGGGATATTGCAATGAGCGAACACGACCAAACCGAGCATTCCTCGCCGATCAAAACGCCCAAGCAACTGGCTATCGCCGTTGTGCTGGCATTTGTCGTGCCTGTCGTTGTCATCATCATGCTGGCTCAACTGGCTGCCGACACCAGGAAATCGACCTTGTCGCCTGACGCACAGGAAGAAGCTGTCGCAAAGCGACTCAAGCCGGTTGGTGAGGTGGTTGTTGCCGCGGCTGGTGGCGCTCAGCAGGTACGCGACGGCAAATCGGTTTTCGAAATGGCCTGCGCAGCCTGTCATTCGACCGGCGCCATGAATGCTCCGAAAATCGGCGACAAAGCAGCCTGGGGCAAACTGACCGGGCGCAGCCTTGAATCCCTGACCACCAGCGCAATCAAGGGTGTCCGTCAAATGCCTGCCCGTGGCGGCAATCCGGATCTCACTGATGTCGAAGTCGCGCGCGCCATTGTTTACATGGCCAACCAGAGCGGTTCCAACTGGAAAGAACCCGCCGCCCCCGCAGCCCCTGCTGCCGCCAGCGCCCCCGTTGTCGTTGCTGCGGCGACGGCAGACAGCGGCAATGACGCCAAAGGCAAGAGTATTTACGAATCCAGTTGTGCTGCCTGCCATGTTGCAGGCGTCGCCGGCGCACCAAAACCCGGCGACAAGGCCGCATGGGCTCCGCGGTTGAAAACCGGTAAAGATGCACTGTATGCGTCGGTCATCAAAGGCAAGAATGCAATGCCCCCGAAAGGCGGTAACGCCTCACTGTCAGACGCCGACATCAAAGCCGCCGTCGATTATCTAATGGGTCTGGCCAAATAAACGGAATCGACCAGAGTCATCATGGATGACTAAAAGGCGCAGCACTGCTGCGCCTTTTTTTGTTTGGGATTGAGGCGACAAAAGAGCATGGCAACTTACGCAATCGGTGATATTCAGGGCTGCTATGACGAATTGCGGCGTCTGCTTGATGTTGTCGGCTTCGACACATCGCATGACACGCTCTGGATTGCCGGCGACATCGTCAACCGGGGTCCGCAGACGCTGGCCGTGCTGCGCTTTCTGAAAAATCTCGGCAACCGCTCCATCGCCATCCTCGGCAACCATGATCTGCATCTGCTGGTGGTCGCCGCCGGAGTACGAAAACCACACCGCGCTGACACGCTGGACGAACTCCTGGCAGCTCCGGATTGCGACGAATTGCTGGACTGGTTGCGCGGACAACGTTTGATGCATGCTGACTCCGGTCTCGGATACGCAATGGTGCATGCCGGATTGTTGCCGCAGTGGAGCATCCCCCGGGCACTCCAACTGGCCCGCGAGGTTGAAGCCGTGCTGCAGGGCCCGGATTACCGGGATTTTCTGCAACAAATGTACGGCAATGATCCGAAGCGCTGGGACGATAACCTTGCCGGCTACGACAGGTTACGCATCATTGTTAACGCCATGACGCGCCTCAGGCTGTGCACGCCCGACGGCACGATGGAGTTTTCACACAAAACCGGTCTGCCGGGCATACCGTCAGGCTACATTCCCTGGTTCGACGTGCCTGGACGTGCGAGTATCGATACAACGCTGATTTTTGGTCACTGGGCCGCGTTGGGGTTGTTGCTTCGCCCGAACCTGCTGGCGATTGATTCAGGCTGCGTATGGGGCCGACAACTGACTGCCGTGCGACTTGAAGACCGCCGGGTCTTCCAATGCGACTGCGTGGGCGTCAGCGGTTCAGAAGGCGATTGACGATCGCGCACCGGGCAGCTTCCGCCAGTGCGCGGCGATGGGGCACATCTGCTGTCAACAAAGGCAGGAAATGCAGATGCGCATCAATACGCTGCAGGCCAACGATCTGCAAAAGGGTATACCAGAGCGATTTGTCCCCATCATAGGCGGCCTCTTTGCAAAGTGCGCCATCGTGATGCGCGAAGCGCAATGCCACTGGCTGCACGACGGCTCCGGCAATCAGAACGGGCTGAAGCAGCGAACTGTGAAAACGCAATACTTCACTTCCATCGCTGGTGGTGCCTTCCGGAAACACGGCTGCCACATCGCCTTCCAGCATCACCTCGGCAATCAGCCGATTTACCCTTGCAGTATCGCTGCGACGTCCGCGTTCGATAAAGAGCGTTCCCGCTTTCGCGCTCAGCCAGCCGATCACCGGCCATTTGCGGATCTCCGATTTCGCAACAAAACGAACGGGGATCACCGAGTTCAACACCACTATGTCGAGCCAGGAAACGTGATTGACCACAATCATCAGGGGCCGCGCGCTTGCCGGTGCATCATGAACATGAACATGCACACCCAATGTGCGCAGCATCGAGCCGGACCATTTTCTGATGGCTGCCCGACAACGCGATTTCGAATAAAAAGGAAACATCAGTGCGACCGTCAGCACGCCCTGCAACACATGTGTGGCGAGGCGTGCAAGCCGCAGATTGCGCAAGATCAACGATGTTTTCATACCCCGGCTGCCCATGGCAGCCATTATAAAGGGGCACAGAGCTCCGGCCATCAGGCGCGCAGGAAATGGCGTGCGTAGCGTGCACTCATGCGTGAGAGCGGCAGCAACATCAGTAAATCGGCAGTATTGAAGTCAGGATCCCAGGCCGGGGCTCCACAGATGTAAGCACCGACGCGGAGGTAGCCTTTCACCAGTGCGGGTGGATCCGCATCAACATCGCGGTCCAGAGCAGCAAGCGGCAACTCGCAACGCGGAAATACGCGGTACTCCGCCGGTGACAGGTGATTGCGTATCAGGCGGCGATAAATGCTTGCAGCAGCGCAACCGCCGTCGCCCATGCTTAAAGATGCGCAACCGATCAGATAGCGGTAATCATGCCGTGCCGCAAAGGCAACCAGACCGGACCAGAGCATGGAAATCGTCGATCCGGTGCGGTAATCGGGATGTACGCACGAACGGCCGATTTCAACAGTGGCAGTACGCAACTGCTGGAGACGAGTCAGATCAAACTCGCCATCCGCATAAAAACTCCCGATCTCCCGCGCCTTCTGTCCCGGCAACAACCGGTAGGTGCCGACCACCTCACCATTACGGGTGTCGCGTACCAACAGATGTTCGCAATGGGCATCATACAAATCACAATCGATGCCCGACTCCGCGCCGGGGACATGGGCACCCATCTCCTCGGCAAAAACCCGGTAGCGCAGCCGCTGCGCTTCAAGCACTTCAACAGGGCTGCGGGCAAACGACACCGCCAGCGCGGCACCATTGCCAGCGCGGGTTTCTGCAACTTCCAGGGTTTGTTCCAGCATCAGGCCGGTCTCCGTCGTTATTGACGGATTCGAGCCTAAGTCTGAAGAATGACAGTGCCGTTAAGAACCGGTTAAAGATCAGTGACAACAGCCATGCCGGCTGCGGGCCAGCATGTCAGTGCGTGACGCGTGAAGTCCGGCCGTCGGAAAGAATGCGCACACGCTCGCCCGCCTTGAAGGTCTCGTCGGCTTCCTGAACAATCGCCACCAGTGCACCGCTATCGAGTTTGACAGTCACCTCTACACCCGTGCGCCGCGTCGTGCCCTGCTCAATTGCCTGACCTGCGACACCACCGGCAACGGCGCCCAGAACCGCAGCGATGTCGGACCCGCGGCCACCACCAATCGAACTGCCGGCAATACCGCCAACCACGGCACCGGCTGCCGGGCCGACGATGGTCCGGGTGCCTTCTATTTGCACCTGACGGACGCTCTCGACGACCCCCATTCGGACATTCTGTTCACGTCGCGCTTCTTCCCGCGAATAGGAACCGCCGCCGAGGCCCTGCGCGCAGCCGGCGACCACTGTCACCGCCAGCAACAACACTGCAGTCCGTATTCGTCTGTCCATTTTTTCTCCAATCACCACAGTTTCATGCCAAATGCCTTGTGGAACAGGTCGGCCACCTCTGCGCGGTCAAACCGGTGGTTCTGCCCGCCCCGCCTGGCGATTTTCAGGGAGCCCATCAGCGACGCGAGGCGTCCGGTCAGTTCCCAGTCCGCCCCGGCAGAAAGCCCGTACAAAAGCCCGGCGCGAAACGCGTCGCCACAGCCCGTCGGATCAAGCACCGCTTCCGGTTTAACGCTTGGGATCTCGATCTGTTTACCTCCGGCATGCACCACAGCACCCTTGGCACCCATTGTGACCACAATCGCCTTGACGAGTTTCGCCAGTTCTTCAAGTTTCTTGCCGGTGCGCTCCTGCAGCATCTGCGCCTCATAATCATTCACCGTGACATAGTCGGCCAGGCGCACGAATTCCTCGAGTTCCGGTCCGCCGAACATGGGAAGGCCCTGCCCGGGATCAAAGATGAACGGGATCCCCGCCTGGTTAAACTCCTTGGCATGCTGAATCATCCCGTCACGGCCGTCGGGCGCAACAATGCCCAGCGTGACGCCTTTGGCATCAGAAACATGGTTCTCATGGGCGTGATTCATCGCGCCCGGATGAAACGCGGTAATCTGATTGTCGTCCAGATCGGTGGTGATGAACGCCTGCGCAGTGAAAGTTCCGGGCACCATGCGGATGTAATCCTGCGCGAGGTTCAGTCTCTGCAGTCTCTCGTCATAAGGTGCAAAGTCATCACCAACAGTGGCCATGATGCGCGCCTCGCCGCCCAGCATTTTCAGCGTGTAAGCGATGTTGCCTGCACAACCGCCGAATTCGCGCCGCATGTCGGGCACGAGAAACGCCACGTTGAGAATGTGCAACTGGTCGGGCAGGATATGATTTTTGAACTGGTCACGGAACACCATGATGGTGTCGTAGGCCATCGAACCGCAAATGAGGGTGGACATCAGATGACGCCTTGAATAATGGGAGGCCGGATTATAACAATGCGGCCTGTCACCATCCGGCGACGGGTTGGAATAGCCCCCGTCCTGCAGCATAATCAGCCTTGCCGACTTCCTCTTGCCGGCTCCGGTAACCCACCGATAAACCAATAATTTTCAGCGAGGAACAGCCAACATGTTCAAGGAGTTCAGGGAATTTGCAATGCGCGGCAATGTTGTCGACATGGCCGTCGGCATTATCATCGGTGCAGCCTTCGGCAAGATCGTCGAGTCGCTGGTAAAAGATCTGATCATGCCGCCGATCGGCATGCTGCTGGGCAAGGTTGACTTTGCCAACCTGTTCGTCGTGTTGCGCGAAGGTGCAACGGCAGGTCCTTACCTGAGCGTCGATGCCGCGCAGAAAGCCGGTGCGGTGACCTTCAACTATGGCGTGTTCATCAACACCTGCATCAGTTTCGTGATTGTCGCCTTTGCGGTTTTCCTGCTGATCCGCTCCATCAACAAGATGAAAAAGGAAGAAGCGGCAGCTCCTGCCGCCCCCGCGGCGCCTCCGGAAGACGTATTGCTGTTGCGTGAAATCCGCGATGCGTTGAAAAAATAAAGCTCAGCACCCCAGGAACAAAACGCACCCGTCCGGGTGCGTTTTAATTTATGTTTAAGATATTGATTTTAAACAATAATTTAAATTTCCGGGCTCCGAGTCTCTCTCAGTTTTTTTCAGCCTCAGCAACCTTCTGATACGCCTGCGCATCCAGCAGATTGTCCATCTCCGCGGCATTTTCAGGGCGGATTCGGAACATCCATGCGGCATACGGATCGTCATTGACCTGCTCCGGGGCGTCGGACAACACCTCGTTGACTGCAACAACCTCGCCGGAAACCGGGCTGTAGACATCCGATGCGGCCTTCACCGATTCAACAACACCGCAGGCTTCACCCTGCTTCACCCGACTGCCCGGCACGGGATTCTGCACAAATACGACGTCACCTAACTGCTCCTGCGCATGGTCAGTGATGCCGACTGAAACCAGACCATCACTCTCACGGCGAGCCCACTGATGGGTGACGCTGTACCTCAGGTGCTCCGGTGTGCTCATTTCGACTCCGTCTAAAATTTCAATCAGCCTGACAGACAGGGCTGGCTGTTGTAATAAGGGCGCTGCAGCCGCGCCTTTATCCGCCAGGGGCAGCGAGCACGGCCAGCCGGAAGCCGGCTGCGCCCAGATTTCCGGTATCCAGCCCGAGTCTGACCGTCAATTCGGCATTCGCTGCAATTCCGGAACTGCTGTCACGACCTGCCGCCAAATAGTCATTTGGCAGGAAAATGCGCCGCGCCAGCGTGTGATCGTTGACGTTGGTCAATACCAAGTCAAGAGCCGGGTAAGCCACTTCATAGCCCGCATGATTGCGCAAGGTTGCCGTCAGCTGAATCCGATTGGGGTTTGCCGGATCTATCACCTGCAGGTCTGATGCCTCAATCAGGATCAACCGCGGACGCTGCGGCAAAACCACGTTACAACCTGCCTGCGCGCATATCCAGCCTAACCACTGCTTCGCCAGCGGATGCTGGGCTGCGACTTCACTCCGGTAAAAAAACAGCCCCTGTAAAGTCAGCGCAACCACCATCACCGCAATTCCGGCATGCAAGCCCCTGCGGCGCGGAACGACCGCCGGCACTTCAGGCCTTGCCTGTGTAAAGGGGTTGTCGGCATCCGGGGTGGCGGCGCTTGCGCTGCCATCGACAGGCAACTCCGCAGCGGTCTGGACCGTTTCTCCGGGTAAAGCCTCCGCCGGGGCTGGACGAACAGACTCCTCTTCGACCGGCACGACAGCTTCCTGCGCAAAGTCAGGCTGCTGATCGGAAACAGGGGCCTCCACAGTAACCGGCTCCGCCTGAACGGCATGATCTGCAGCAATGATTCCGGATTCGGGCAACGCATCGGTTTGCGGCAGCGGCGGAGCAATATCCTGCTCTACAACAGGATCAACAGCCGGCGGACTTGGGGACTCGAAAGCCGCTGGCTCCGGTGCAAGCGCGGCGAGCGCATCAAATATCTGCATGCAACGGCCACAGCGTACCTGACCGCCATGTGCCTGCAACTGGACCGTTGTCACACGGAACACCGTACGACAGTGGACGCAGCGCGTAGTAAGGGTTGACGGTGCCATCAGGTTTTCAGGAATTCGGCATGCGATGCTTGAATGTGCCTATGATACCCAACGCGGCGCCCCGGCAGCAGCAACAAAAGTCATTGCGGATTGCGGCGACCGGTCAGAAGAACCCAGCCCTCATCGGTGTCGGCGCGCATCATCGTGAATTTCGGTGCATAGGCCTCAAGCACGGCATCGGCCTGTTCGACAAGAATGCCGGAGAGCGCAATCCGGCCGCCGGGCCTGGTCAGCCGCGCCAATAGCGGAGCCAGCACCGTCAGGGGATTGGCGAGTATGTTGGCAACAACGATCTGCGCCAGTCCGGCCACATCCTGTTCTGCCGTCGCCAGGGTGATATCCACACCGTTGTTTTGTGCGTTCTGTTGCGCAGCCAGAACCGCCTGAGGATCAATATCGATTCCGCACGCGTTCGCTGCGCCCAGTTTCATCGCGGCGATCGCCAGGATTCCCGAGCCACAGCCGTAATCCAGAACATCAGCATCAGGCGTCACCGTTTCGGCCAGCCAGCGCAGGCAAAGTCGCGTCGTCGGATGCGCGCCGGTGCCGAAAGCCACACCGGGATCCAGTGCGATGTTGATTGCGCCGGGGTCCGGCGGCGTGTGCCAACTCGGCACAACCCACAGCAGTGGAGTGATTTGGATGGGGTGAAACTGGCTCTGGGTCAGGCGCACCCAATCGGCATCCTCGACGCGTTCAATGCTGAAAGCAGATGTTGCAGAAAGCCTGGCAGCTGCAAGTGCCTCTGGCACCAGGGCATAGAGATCAGCATCCACGGCAAACAGCGCCCCTACACGATTGGTGTGCCAACCGCTGACCGGCGCCTCTCCGGGTTCTGCAAAGATGGGCCGTTCGTCAACCGTGCCTGCAGCAGCATCCTGCACATCCACGGCAAGTGCACCGACTTCCAGCAATGCATCGCTGAGAATTTCGACAGATTCTTCAGCGGTCTCAATGATTGCGCACAGCCAGGGCATCGGATACTCCGGTCAGACCACTACCCGCTATTCTGCGCGGGTCAACTTGGCAAGGCGCTCTTCGAGGTAATGAATGCTTGTGCCGCCACGGCGAAATGCGGTGTCGCTCATCAATTCCTGGTGCAGCGGCAAATTGGTCTTGATCCCTTCGATGACCATTTCCGAAAGAGCAATGTGCATTTTCGCAATGGCTTGCTCGCGGGTGTCCCCGTATGTGATGATTTTGCCGAGCAATGAATCGTAATTCGGCGGCACGAAATAACCGCTGTAAGCGTGCGAGTCCACACGAACGCCGGGGCCGCCGGGCATGTGCAGCGAGGTAATACGTCCAGGTGACGGCGTAAACTTGTATGGGTCCTCGGCATTGATGCGGCACTCGATCGCATGGCCTTTGGTAACCACGTCTTTCTGGCGAATCATCATTTTTTCGCCGGCAGCGATCCGGATCTGCCACTGCACGAGGTCCAGCCCGGTCACGCATTCCGTAACCGGATGCTCGACCTGCAAACGTGTGTTCATTTCAATAAAAAAGTACTCACCGCCCTCGTACAGGAATTCGAAAGTTCCGGCGCCCTGATAGCCAATCCTGCGGCAGGCTTCAGCGCAGCGTTCGCCGATCTTGGCACGGGCGCGGGCATCGAGCAGCGGGGCTGGCGCCTCTTCAATGATTTTCTGGTGACGGCGCTGCATCGAGCAGTCACGATCACCGAGAAAGACCGCATTCTTGTGTTTGTCTGCCAGCACCTGGATCTCGATGTGCCGTGGCTTTTCGAGATATTTCTCCATGTAAACCGACGGATTGCCGAACGCAGCCTGCGCTTCTGCGCGCGTGGTGTTAACCGCATGGATCAGCGCGGCCTCGGTATGCACGACGCGCATGCCGCGTCCGCCACCGCCGCCCGCTGCCTTGATGATCACCGGATATCGGATCTGCCGCGCAATCTTGACGATTTCCTTGGGATCTTCCGGCAATGCCCCTTCCATCCCCGGCACCACGGGCACACCGGCCTTTTTCATCGCATTTTTCGCGCTGACCTTGTCGCCCATCAGGCGTATGGTCTCGGCCTTGGGCCCGATGAAGGTAAATCCACTCTGCTCGACCCGCTCGGCGAAATCAGCGTTTTCAGACAGAAAACCGTAACCGGGGTGAATCGCCTGGGCATCCGTGACCTCGGCTGCGCTGATGATTGCCGGCACATTGAGATAGCTGCCGCTGGATGGCGCCGGTCCGATGCAGACCGACTCGTCCGCCAGCCGCACATATTTGGCCTCGGCATCCGCCTCGGAATGCACGACAACGGTCTTGATGCCCATTTCGCGGCATGCCCGCTGGATGCGCAAGGCGATTTCGCCACGATTGGCTATGAGAATTTTGTCGAACATGGATTCAGGTTATCCCCGGCGGCGCAATCATCCGGAAGTTATCTGCAACTGGCGGTTCCGAACTAACTGAGACAGGTTTAAAAAGGATCAGCCGATGATGAACAACGGCTGCCCGTATTCGACTGGCTGGCCGTTTTCGACCAGGATGGCCTTGATCACGCCATCGGCATCCGCCTCGATTTCATTCAGCAACTTCATCGCCTCGATGATGCATATGGTTTCACCGCTTTTTATCGGCGACCCGATTTCGACAAACGGCTTTGATCCCGGAGCCGACGATCGGTAAAACGTGCCGACCATGGGCGATTTCACTGTATGCCCCTCGGGTTCCTCGGGGGCAGCATCGGCCGCATCCGGGGCCGGCTCTGCTGCATCCACAGCCGGCAAGTGCACCATCTGCTGCGGCGCTTGCGACATCATCATCGGTGCAGCGGTACCGCCAAAACGGCTGATGCGCACCTTTTCCTCGCCCTCGGTGATTTCCAGTTCGGCGATATCGGACTGCTGCACCAGGTCAATCAATGTTTTCAGTTTTCGTAAATCCATGACTACCCCTTCTTCTTGGTGTGGCCCAGGGCGTAATCAAACGCCAGTTCATAACCGGCAGGGCCCAGGCCACTGATCACACCAACCGCGATATCCGAAAAATAGGATTCGCGGCGGAACGATTCCCGGGCAAACACATTGGACAAATGAATCTCGACAAACGGGATGGCCACCGCCGCCAGCGCATCCCTCAATGCCACGCTGGTGTGGGTAAATGCCGCCGGGTTGATCAGAATGAAATCGGTGCCGTCCCGGCCGGCCTGCTGCACGCGGTCGACAAGATCGGCTTCTGAATTACTCTGGAACACCCCCAGCGCAACCCCTGCGTTGCGGGCTCGATCCTGCAAACGGCTTTCGATTTCAGAGAGTGTGGTCGCCCCGTAAATCCCGGGTTCACGGGTGCCGAGCAAATTCAAATTTGGTCCGTTCACCAACAGTAATTGTTTGGGACTGGTCATGGCACTCCCGATTATAATTGGCGGATGTTTTGCAGCGGCTAACCTTCCTGCTCACCCAGCAAATCCCCGCAAAACCCCTGCAAAAATCAATAACACCGATTTTGACAGAAATTAACCGAAATTGTCTACAAATACCGCTTAAATAGAGGCGGTTGGCGAGCCTCCTTCATCGATCCCGAAATCAGCTTTAATTTCCAGCCGGCAAACCGATCGATAACCGCTATTTCAAACCTGCTCGAAGCCCTTGATTTGCCCTCAGATTTGAGGTTCGCCTTGATGACGACAAATTAACAGAAGTTAAGTCGATTTAGGTGCTGGATAGGCGATAAACCGGTTGAGACGAAACCCGTCAACCGGAATTTTGAGGCCAGCAGGGCACTTTTGAGGCCTGTTCTGGGGGCGAATTACAGCAAAGGCTGCAGCGCTCCGCGCATACGTTCTTCCGAAATACCGCCGACGAGGCTGGCAGCAATCTTCCCCGCCGGATTCAGTATCAGCGTATACGGCAGAACCCCCGCCTTGTTACCCGCCTGGCGCGACAATTCGATCGCGTCCATGCTGCCCATCAACAGCGGGTAATTGATATTGAACGCCTTGGCAAATTCCCGGACTTTATCGACTTGATCAACGGCAATGCCTACAAATTGAACGTTTTTAACGACATATTCCTGCTGAAGCCGGACAAACATCGGGATTTCCTCCCTGCACGGCTCACACCAGGTTGCCCAATAATTAATCACCAGAATGCGGCCGCTGAAGCCGCTGAGGGTCTGGGGTGTTCCGTCGAGGGTGGTAAGCCTGCCGTCAAGGATGGCGCGGCCAACATCTGCCGGCGCACCACCGCCCAAACTGCCAAGCCGGTAAAGGTGTGTGGCATATCCTGCGGCTGCAGCCACACCGCCAACCGCTGCAATCAGCAGCGTTCTCCGGATCGGGGTCACCGCAGACCCAGCGCCTGATCAAGAACCGCCGTGAATTTATCCGCCGACATGAACCCGATCACCCGTAAACCCTGAATTTCATTTCCCGCAGGATCAAAAAATACGATCCCGGGCGGGCCGAACAGCCGGAAACGTTTGAGCAGCGCCTGATGGTCCGCGTTGCCGCTCGTCACGTCAGCCTGCACCTTGACCATGGCGCCCATACGCGACCGCACCGCCGGATCGGTAAAGGTGTAGCGCTCCATTTCCTTGCAACTGACACACCAGTCGGCATAAAAATCGAGCATCACCACCTTACCCTTGGCCGCCGCGATGGCCGCATCGAGTTCGGCAATGTTGCCGACGCGCTGGAAAGCAACGCCAGGCGCCGCAGGCTCACCGGCTGCCGCACCTCGCAGCCCGGAAAGCGGCTGCAGGACATCACGGCTCCCCGACAAAGCACCGACGACATAAGCGAGGCCTGCCGCCAAAGCAATGATGCCCACCCCCTTGCTGATCCGCGCGCCGCCGCGGGCATTCTGCGGCAGCGGATCAATCGCACGAAGATAAACACCCGTCAGGATCAGCAATGCCGCCCAGGCCAGCATCTGCATCGCCATGGGAATGACCGGTGACACCAGATACACGGCTACCGCCAGCAACAGCACCCCGAAGAAGCGCTTCACGCTTTCCATCCATGGTCCCGCCTTGGGCACCAGCGCCCCCGCAGACGCGCCGATCGCCAGCAGTGGAACGCCCATGCCCAGCGCCATCGCAAACAATGCGCTGCCGCCAAGCACGGCATCTCCGCTTTGCGAAATGTACAGCAGCGCGCCTGCCAGAGGCGCCGCGACACAAGGCCCGACAATCAGCGCAGACAACACCCCCAACACAAACACGCCGAGAAAATGGCCGCCGTGCAGACGACTGCTCGCCCCGGCCAGCCGTGACTGCAATGCGCTCGGCAATTGCAGTTCATAAAAGCCGAACATCGACAGCGCCAGCATGACGAACATCAGCGCAAATCCGCCCAGCACCCAGGGATTCTGCAAAGCCGCGGACAGCAAAGCCCCGGACAGTCCGGCCGCAATACCCGCAAGCGCATAAGTGATGGCCATGCCAAGAACATACGCAACCGACAGCAGAAATCCGTGCATGCGGGTCAGGTGCTGTCCACGGCCAACGATGATGCCCGACAGAATCGGGATCATGGGCAACACGCAGGGGGTAAACGACAGCAGCAAACCAAATCCGAAGAAGCTTGCAATCAGCAACCAGGTGTCGCCGCGGAACAGTTCCGCAATCAACGCATCTTCACCCAGACTGCTGGTCGCAGCTTTCGTCGAGTATCCGCTGAAATCAGCGAGGCGCAGGTCCGCCTTCTGCTCCACCGGCACATAACAGACACCGACATCGGCGCACCCCTGGGAAACCGCAGTCAGTGCCACGCGATCACCTGCACCGTCGCGATTCAGCGGCAGCGTGATGCGCACTTCATCGCGAAAAACCGCCACTTCCCCGAAGAACTCGTCCTTCTTGATAATGCCGGGCGGCAACAGCGGCTCGCCCCCTGCTGCGGCAGCAGGCTCCAGCGTGAACCGGAACTTGTCGCGATACATGTAGTAGCCTTTTGCGATCACATAACGAACCTCGATCGCATCGGGCGCCACCACGCGGGCGCTGAAGGCAAAAGCCTTCTCCGGCTCAAGCAATTCGGGTTCGGCCGCGTGTGCCAATCCGCTGCATACCAGCATCAGCACGAATAACCAGCGAGAAATCATCTGAGCGCCTGAAAAATATGGGGCGGGTTTGGAATTATGCGGTGCGGGTCTCGCCCGTCACCCATTCAAGATAAGCCGGGAGGCCGTGCGTCACTGGGACCGCAACGATCTCCGGGAGTTCATACGGATGGCAGGTGAGGATGGCGGCCTCCAGTTCGGAATAACGACGCGAAGATGTCTTGATCATTACCGGCACCTCCGTGGCTTCCTCTGTCGCCCCCTGCCAGCGGTAAGTGGAAGCACAAGGGGCCAGTACATTGACGCAGGCCGCCAGCCCGGATTCAACCAGATGCCGCGCGAGCTGCCGTGCAGAAGGTTCATCCGGCAAAGAGCACATCACCAACAGCACCTGGCCGGCATCACCGGACATGCCGCTGCTCGATCATTGGCGCAGCAGCTGCAATGCCCTCACGCACAGTCGGGTAACGCAGCCGTACCCGCAGTTCCTGCTTGACGCGATGATTGGTCAGCCTGCGCGACTCGCTCATGAATGAATACAGCATTTCAGGCAGCACGGCACGTGCCTCGGCGCGCCCCACACGAGGAGGACGCGGCAAACAGAAACGGTCAGCGACCAGATCGAAATAATCGCCCATTTTCTGCGGAGCATCGTCGCTGGCGTTGTAGCTGCGATTCGCCTGCCCCCGATGCAATGCGGCAACCACCATGCGCGCCAGATCGTCGGCATGCACGTGGTTCACATAAGAATCATCCTGCGGCAACAACGCCGGGGTGCCGCGTTCAATGCGCGCGACAGGCAGGCGGTCTGCCGCATAAATACCGGGAACGCGGAGGATACTCACGCACACCCCCGTCCGCGCACCCCACTCGCGCAAGCGCCGTTCTGCATCAGTGCGGCGGCGTGCGCGGTCGGTCCGCGGCCGCAGCGGACTGGTCTCATTGACCAGTGCGCCGCTGCAATCGCCGTACACGCCGCTGGTGCTTATATAGACAAAGTGCTGTGGTAGACTTCGGCCCCGTCCAAGCGCGGCAATCAAGTGTGCGGTGCGGGTGTCGGCGATACCCGCGGCCGGCGGTGGCGCGAGATGGATGACGTCATGCGCAATGCCTGCCAGTCCGTCCAGCGTCGCCGGACGGTCCAGATCCCCGGTCAATGGCATCAGACCGAGGTCGCGCAACGCGGCGCAACGCCCGGCGTCACGGGTCAACGCATAGATGCGGTGACGCGTACGCAGCAGCATCGCGACGCGCAATCCGACGTCACCACAACCGATGATCAGCAGGCGTTTCATATAGTGTCTTATTCTAGCGCAGTCACTTCGCACTGAACCCCGGAAACTCCCAATGCCCCGGCAGATCACCATCCGTCCCAGCGGCCATGCCTTGATTGCACAGGATGGCGAAACCGTACTCGAAGCCGTATTACGCGGGGGTTTTATGCTGCCCTACGGCTGCCGCAATGGAGCCTGCGGCTCCTGCAAGGGCAAAATCCTTGAAGGCAGCGTAGACCATGGCAAGTCGCTCGACAGCGTGCTGCCTGCTGCGGAACGCGCGCTGGGGGCAGCACTGTTCTGTCAGGCACTGCCGCAGTCGGACCTGGTCATTGAATGCCGCGAAATCGGTGCGGTCAAGGATATTCCGGTGAAGATGCTGCCGTGCCGGGTGCAAACACTGGAACTGGTCGCAGTTGATGTCATGCGCATCCGGCTTAAATTACCGGCTGCGGAACGGCTGCAGTTTCTGGCCGGTCAATACATCGACATCCTGCTCAAGGACGGCACTCGACGCAGCCTGTCGATGGCCAACCCGCCACACGACGATGGTTTGCTGGAACTGCATCTGCGCAACTATGGCGGGCCATTCAGCACACACGTATTCACGCGGATGAAGGAAAAGGACATCCTCCGCTTCGAAGGACCGTACGGAAGCTTCTACCTGCGGGAAGACAGCACAAAACCGGTGGTACTGGTTGCAGGCGGCACCGGCTTTGCGCCGATCAAGGCAATCATCGAACATGCCATCCACAAAAAGCTCAGCCGACCGATGATCCTGTATCGCGGCGCACGACGTACCGCCGACCTTTATCTCGACGAACTCCCGCAAAGCTGGCAACGCGAACACGACATCCGCTACGTCCCGGTATTGTCTGACGTCGCCACCGGCGAAACATGGGACGGGCGGCGCGGCCTCGTCCATCAGGCGGTGATGGAAGATCTGCCGGATCTTTCCGGTCATGAGGTTTATGCCTGCGGTGCGCCGGCGATGATTGAGGCTGCGCGTCGCGATTTCTGCGTGCGCTGCGGCTTGCCGGAGTCCGCGTTCCATGCAGACTCATTTACGCCAGCGGTTGCGCCGGGCAGTTAAAGCTCAGACCAGTTTGCGCCGGCGGCCGCCACCGGCCTGCTTGAGTTGCCCGACCGCAAGCGCAAGGCTGGCGCGGTAATGCGTTCGAGCATCATCGGCGCGCTCGAGGCGGTCATGCAATTGCGCGAGTTCAAGATGGGCTGAATAAGTCGGCTCGACGGCAACGCTCGCTTCAAAATAACTCTGCGCCTTGCCCCACAACTGCTGCTGCGCGCACAAACGCCCCAGCGCCAGCAACAGCGCGCCGTCCTTGCGGTGTTCACGCAGCCAGCGCTCGGCACACTCGATCTGTCGCAAGGCATTGCCGGACCGGCACTCGCCGTAAAGGGTGACAAGCCCGCTGTCCCAATCGGCCTCAAGACTGCTTTCAATGATGCCTGTGGCCTCGTCACAAAGACCCATCTCGTGGAACGCCGCAGCGGCCGCGGCGGCAATCGATGTCTCACGGCGGTAACGTTCGGGCAGGCGTTTCCAGAGGTCCTTCAACCCCGCAGCATCGCCGGAACGGCGTTCAAGCAATTGCCGCCACGCATGGCGTCTTTCTGCATCCGCCTGGTCAGCGCTGAACACGCCGCGCTTTTCGAGCTGGTCGATCAGCGGCGGCGCCAGATCCCACTGGCCAATGCGTTGCCGGGCATGCAGCTCAAGGCGCAGCGCCGCGGTATGCTTCGACGGCAACAGCGCCAGCGCCGCCAGCGCCTCTTCCGGCCGGCGGTCGTCCAGAAGCATCTGCGCGCGGCTAACCGCCCTGACGATATCCGTTTTGTCCGGGTCCGCAGCAAGCCGATCAAGATATCCATCGCGCCGGCCCTGCGCCCGCAGGCCGTGCGCTGCATGGGCCGCGACCACGACGCCAACATCTTCGGGAGCGCCCAGTTCAACTGCGCGCATCGCCGACTTTTCGGCGCGCGAGTACCGCCCGGAAAAAAATTCGCGCAGGGCTTCGGTCATTTTCTGCTGGGCAGCATCACGACGACGCACCTCGCGAAAGTGCGCAACCCGCGATGGCAACCCGATGGTCGTGAACAGCAGGCGCAACAGCAGATATGTCGCAATGAATCCCAGCACCAACAGTATTACCGCAAAATTGAGCGACAGTTCGATGCGCTGACCGGGCATCGCAATCAACACATAGCCCGGATTGACATCCGCGATCAGCGTCAGGCCCGTAGCCAGGGCAGCAAGTCCGAGTATCCAGATCAGCCAGCGCATTGCCGTCCGCTCAGTTCAGCGGCTTGCCGCGCGGCAGGCGCAGCTTGCGCAGCGCCTCCAGCGTTTCCGCGAGATCCGGAATATCGACCTGCAGCTGTGCTGCCTGAAGCTTGCTCAATGTGCCGGTCATGGCAACGACGGCCGGGCTGCCCTTTTCAAAATGGTTTTCCAGCATGCCGAGCGCGGCCCGCAAATCGACCTGATAACTCTTGGTGTCCCGCGACAGCAACGCCACCCGCGCCCCTACCAGCCGCAGTTTGAGATTCTCGCGCAGGAAAAACGCCTGCTCAGGCGCCAGAAGCGCGGCGTCCTGCACGCCACTGCGCTGGATGCGCACCAGCTGCCGCAGCTCGTACCAGATTTCCCGCAGCACCTGCTCCCATGCCGAAACGGCAGCAGGCGGCATCGGGGCGGCTTTGTCCGTCCGGGCACGCGCATCCATCGCCAGCGGCAGGCGGTCAACTGCGGCAATCACGTCATCCAGCCGGGCGCTTGCGCCATAAACATCGACCAGCGGCAACCCCTTGAGTCGTTCAATATCACGCGCCAATGCACGGCGCAGTCCCGCGTAACGCGGCTGGTCCATGCGCTGCAGGCGCGCCTCCGCGTTTTCGAGTCCGATCAATGCGGCCCGCACGTTTGCCGCAACCTGCAACTGCTGGCTGGCCAGCAGTACCGACTGCTCAATGTCGGCAAACGCCCATTCATCGCGATTCCGCGAAAGCTCCTGATACAACGTCTCCAGGGCGATCTGCTGGCTTTGCGACTCGGCCAGCTTGGCTTCAAGCACGCCGAGTTTGACTTCCGCTTCCCGCAGCGCGGTCGCGGCCTGCGCGGCGCGCCCCGAGGCCTCCTTGTTCTGAACTTCCATTTCGGCGAGCCGGCGCGCGAGCTCACGGCGCAACGCGTCGTCCTCTCCGCGATTGCGATACCACTGGTAGCCGGAAAACAGCGCCACCACCACCGCCACGATCAACGCGAGCAGTGGCAGGCGGCTGCCGGCCGGCGATGACGTCAACGCGGGCTCGCTCACTGCGGCCGCAGTGGCCGTCGGAGCCTGATGTTCACTTTCACTCATGATTTGGAGGATAGCATGCGCATTGCAGTGCAATTACGCCGCGAAGTAGCGTTGCAAAGCGTCCATCAACCCCTCATCACCAGGCGCGGTATCGATGACATGACTGCAACCGAGTTCGCGTGCAACAGCAGCGATGCGCGGGTGCGGTGCAAATACCGGGGTGCCGCACAGAGGCGCCCGGCCGGATTCACCGACCATTTCATACAAGTTGCGCATGCCCTCGCTGCTGGTGATCGTAACGGCATGCAATGCCTTGGCATGCCATGCCGCAAGCAGCGGCGTCGCAGCGGCCTGCGGTCGGGCACGTCGATAACACTCGACATAATCCACTTGCGCCCCGCGCGCACTCAGCGTCTCACCCAACAGTTCGCGTCCGCCATCTCCGCGAAAAATCACGATGCGCCGGCCTGCCACCGCCTGCAACCCGGGGAGTTCCAGAAGATGTTCACTGTCGAAGTTGCGCTCCGGCGCGATGACCCCGGCAACGCCAAACCGCTCAAGCTCCCTGACACAACCCTTGCCGATCGCGGCAACACGCAGCTGCGCCGGCCAGGCGCGGCGCCCGACAAGCGGTTTCATCACACGCACCACGGCGTTGGGGCTGATAAATACCGCAAGCTGATATTCGTCCAAACGGGCAATGGCCTCGTCCAATGGACGGGGATCAGCGGTATCGACAATTTCCAGCACCGGGAACAGGATTGCATGACCGCCGGCTGCCCGTATCCGCTCGGCCAGCGGCCCCGCCTGCTGAGCCGGGCGCGTCACGACGATGCCGCGACCCGCGAGCGGCGCCGCGTGGGCAATCATGATTGCCGGGCGAGCGCTGCAAGAATCTCCGCAGCGCCCCTGCCCTTCAGGTCGTCGGCAAGGGACAGACCTACGGCTTCTGCCTTATCGGGGTTGCCTGCCGCCTCACCGCGGATAATCTGCGAACCGTCAGGTGCGCCGACCAATCCGCGCAACCTGAGCTGCCCGCCTGCAATTTCCGCAAAACCCGCCAGCGGCACATTGCAGCTTCCGGCGAGGGCCCGGGAAAAAGCACGCTCCGCGAGCACACATTGCCGCGTCGATGCATGAACCATGGGTGACAGCAACTCGAATACATCGCGACGATCATCCCGGCACTCGATGCCCAGCGCACCCTGTCCCACGGCAGGCAGGCTCTCCTCGGGCGTCAGCAGTGCGGCAATGCGATCTGCCAGTCCCAGCCGCTTCAATCCGGCAGCGGCGAGAATAATCGCGCTGTACTGGCCTTCATCCAGTTTACGCAGCCGCGTCTGCACATTGCCGCGCAGCGGTTCAATCACAAGCTGTGGAAAACCGGCGCGCAACTGGCATTCACGGCGCAGGCTCGATGTCCCGACGCGCGCACCTGCCGGCAGTTCCGAGAGACTGCGAAAATGATTGGAAACAAATGCATCGCGGGGATCCGCGCGTTCCAGTGTTGCCGCCAGCGCGAACCCCGGCGGCAAATGCATCGGCACATCCTTCATCGAATGCACCGCGAGATCCGCACGGCCGTCGGCAAGAGCGTCTTCCAGTTCCTTGACGAACAAACCTTTGCCGCCGATTTTGGCCAGCGAACTGCCGAGATTGCGGTCGCCCTCGGTGGTCATGCCCAGAATCGATACTGAACGCTCCGGATATAATCGTTGCAGTTCAGCCTGCACATGTCGCGCCTGCCACAACGCCAGCGCAGATTCCCGGGTGGCGATCACGATCGAACCGGCCTCACGCCCGGAAATGTTCTGTATCATATTGATTATATTGAATATATTATCTATTTATCGCTGCCTGATTGTAGCATGCGCCCTGTTGACTGCAGGTCCATTGATGGCACAACTGCTTCCCGCCGGCGATCTGGCGCAGGTTGCGGCAGAAGCCCGCAGCAAACGCGTGCCGATACTGGTTGCCTTCATGCAGCAGTCCTGCCCGTACTGCGCCATTGCGCGCCGTGACTATCTGCTGCCGCTGCAGGCCGATCCGCAATGGCGGCATCGCGTATTGATCCGCGAGGTTGATGTTGACCGCAACACACCGCTGCGCGATTTCACCGGCGCAGCGACAACGCAACGCGCGTTTGCGCGCACTCACGAGGCGCGACGGGTGCCGACGCTGATCTTCTTTGATGCCGACGGCAATCGCGTCGGACAACCGATCATCGGATTGCTCTCCGAGGATTTCTACAGGCTCTACATCGAGCAGGGGATTGAAGCGGGCCTCGCGAAAATGCGCAAGCGCTGAGCGGACCTCAGCGCACCAGATCACGCACGATGTGCTGTTGGCGGCGGCTCACCGGGATGCGTTCCTCCAAACCGGCCAGCAACACCTGCCACGGGCCGTCGCCGGATTCGCCGCCTATACGCTCAAATCCGCGAATCGCCGCTCGCGCCACCAGACAGTTGCGATGCACACGCACAAATTGCGCGGCAAACTCCTGTTCGAGACGGGTCAATGATTCCTCGATCAGGTGCTCGCGCTGCGCAGTGCGTACCGTCACGTACTTCAGTTCGGCGCGCAAATACAGCACCTCCGCTATCGGGATCAAATGCACCTTTCCGCGCTCGACCGCACTCAGACAGCTCCGTGGCGCAGGCTGCAATTCGCGAAGGATTTCCGCTTTCGGCATCACCGTGCGCGAAGCCCGCGCCAGCGCTTCCTGCAATCGCATTGCGCGAATCGGCTTCAGCAGGTAATCCACGGCATGCAGTTCGAATGCGCGTATGGCATAGCTGTCAAACGCCGTCGTAAAAATCACCGCCGGCGGCTCCTGCAACCGGCGCAGATGCTGGGCCACCTCGATGCCGTCCATCCCGGGCATCCACACATCGAGCAGGATCACATCGACCGCGACTGCTTCCGTGATCTCCAAGGCCTCGCGGCCGTTGCCGGCTTCGCCGACCACGGTCACCGACAGCGCATCACCGATGTCCGCCAGCAGGTCGCGCATGCGGCTGCGCGCCGGCGCCTCATCATCGACGATCAGCACCCGCAGCGGCTGCGTGTTCACGCGCGCTCCGCCTTCACCGCTATTCCTTCACCCTTCACATAAGGCATTGAGATGCGCACCTCGTAGATATTGTCGCCCACCCGGGTACTCATTTCGGCGGCCACATCGAAATGCAATTGCAACCGCTCACGGATGTTGCTCACCGCCATTTTGTTGCCCGCATGATGGCTGCCTTTCGCGCAGTACGGATTGCGCAGCACGACATGCAGCCGGTCGCGCGCAGCATAGATGTTGATGCTGACCACACCGGGCGCCTCACCCGGCTCAATGCCATGGTAAACAGCGTTTTCCAGCAAAGGCTGCAAGGTCAGCGGAGGCACCAGCGCATCCTGCGGCATTTTGTCGATATGCCATTCGATCTGCAGCCGGTCGCCGAGCCGCAACTGCTCCAGATTCAGATACTGCCGGCACAGCTCGATCTCATTGACCAAAGGCGTCAGTTCGCGGTTGTCGGCCATCAGCGCGCGAAACAGTTCTGCCATGTCCTCCAGCGCCGTTTCGGCACGACGCGGCTCCTGCCGCACCAGTGACAGCACGGCGTTGATGCTGTTGAACAGGAAATGCGGGCGGATACGCGCCTGCAGCGCCTGCAACCTGGCCTCGGCCAGTGCAGGCGACAAGGCACGTCCGCGCAGATCGAAATACGCCAGCAGCATCGCCACAACCAGCGCCACGATCAGCAGCCAGCGCGCCAGCGACGCCGGCTCCACGATCAGCAACCAGTGGCTGGCGTAATGCAGGACGGTGGTCAACGCCATTTCAATGACCAGCACTGCGGCAACGCCCAAGGCATAGGGAAGCCTGCGCAACAAACCTCTCAGTGCCGCCAGCGTCAGCAGACTGACCAACAGCAATGGTTCGACCAAAGCCGCGTTGGCGGTGAACTGGCGCGGCCATTCACGCACGCTTTGCACCTGCAACAGCGCCGCCAACAAGGCGATGCCATTCACGATCAACAAGATGCGCAGCAATATTCCGAGATTGCGGAAGTCGGGAAGAGCGCCGCTATGGGCGTTATGATTTATACTCTGCGCCATGACTGTTTCATTCTAGCAGGCCCCACCCACAGGCCGTCCGCAACACCATGTCCGCAAAAGAAAAAACCCCAAGCAGCAGTGTGAAACCCGGCGCCGCCAAACTCTGGTCCGGTCGCTTCAGCGAACCTGTTGATGATCTGGTCAAACGCTTCACGGCTTCGGTCGGTTTCGACCAGCGCCTCGCCGAATTCGACATTCAGGGTTCGATCGCCCATGCGCGCATGCTGCGCGCGGTGGGCATTCTGACACCCGCCGATCTCGAGGCCATCGAAAAAGGCCTTGCCAGCATCGGCGCGGAAATCCGCGAAGGCACCTTTCCGTGGTCGCTGGACCTTGAAGACGTTCATCTGAATATCGAAAAACGCCTGACCGACATGGTCGGCGATGCCGGCAAGCGCCTGCATACCGGACGCTCGCGCAACGACCAGGTCGCCACCGACGTGCGGCTGTATCTGCGCGCCGGCATTGATCACGTGCTGACTCTGATCAAGGGACTGCAGCGCGCACTGCTCGACCTTGCGGAGAAAAACACCGAAACGGTGATGCCGGGCTTCACCCACCTGCAGGTCGCGCAGCCGGTATCGTTTGCCCACCACCTGCTGGCCTACTACGAGATGCTGTCGCGCGATGCGCAGCGCTTTGCCGACTGCCGCAAACGCGTGAACCGGCTGCCGCTGGGCGCCGCCGCGCTCGCCGGCACCTCTTTCCCGATCGATCGCCAGATGGTCGCCAAGGAACTGGGCTTTGACGGGGTCTGCGAAAATTCGCTGGATGCCGTATCCGACCGCGATTTCGCCATCGAATTCGTCGCCGCCGGCGCACTGACCATGACCCATCTGTCACGCTTCAGCGAAGAGCTGATCCTGTGGATGAGCCCGCGTTTCGGCTTCATCGACATCGCCGACCGCTACTGCACCGGCTCGTCGATCATGCCGCAGAAAAAAAACCCTGACGTCGCGGAACTGGTACGCGGCAAGACCGGCCGCGTTAATGGCCACCTCGTTGCGCTGTTGACCCTGATGAAAGGCCAGCCCCTCGCGTACAACAAGGACAACCAGGAAGACAAAGAACCCCTGCTTGACACCATGGACACGCTGCTGATGAGCCTGGCCGTGTTTACCGGCATGGTCGGCGGCATTACGGTGAAACCCGAGGCCATGCGCGCTGCAGCGCTCGAAGGTTATGCCACCGCCACCGACCTCGCGGACTATCTGGTCAAGAAGGGCCTGCCGTTCCGCGAAGCGCACGAAGTCGTGGCGCAGGCCGTACGCCAGGCTGAAACGCGGCGTTGTGACCTGTCCGAAATGTCGCTCGATGATCTGCGCCAGTTCTCCAGCCTGATCGGCCCCGAAGTATTTGAAGCACTGACACTGGAGGGTTCGATGAAAAGCCGCAGCCACATCGGCGGCACCGCACCGGCCCGGGTCAAGGCCGCGATCACCAAAGCGCGCAAGGCGCTGGCATAACAGCTAACCAGGGGCTGGTGCCGCAGCGCTCTCGCGAACGATCAACTCGGTCGGCAGTTTGTTGCGCAACTCAACCGCCCGGTCATCCAGCCGCGCCAGCAGGTGATTGGCCGCGTAGACACCCATTTCCTCCGTCGGGAAACGCACGGTGGTCAAAGCGGGTGTGATCAACGAAGCCATTTCCATATCATCGAAACCGGTAATGGAGATGTCGCCCGGCACCTTGAGGCCCCGGGCATGGCACTCTGCAATTGCGCCGATCGCCAGCACGTCATTGCCGCAAATCACCGCCGTCGGGCTTGTGCCGCCCTTCAGCACTTCACGCAAACCTTCGCGGCCACCGGTATGGGTGTACGGCTTTTCGACTACCGCATCGGGCGACAAGGCCATACCGCGCGCGGACAGCGCATCACGCACGCCAGCCAGCCGCTCCTGCGCCCGTTCGTTATGCGCCGTTATTCCCGAGATCATTGCAAAGCGGCGGTGCCCGAGATCGAGCAGATGATTGGTGATGCACATGCCGGCCGCACGATTGTCGAAACCAACGCAGGGACGATTTCCGCTTTCATCAAAAGCCCAAGTCAGCACGTACGGCAGATTGTGTGACTCGAGCATGCGATAGATATCGGGATGATGTGTTGTGCCGAGCAGCACCAGTCCGTCAACACCGCGCTCGATCAGCGTACGCGTCACCCTTGCCTCGATGTCGGCATCGAATTCGTGGCTGGCCAGCAACAGAACATAACCTGCGGCATCCAGCGTGCGCTGCAAAGCCTGGATGGTATTGGCGAAGATCGCATTATCGAGCGTTGGCACGACCGCGCCGATGGCATGCGTGCGCCGTGAAGCCAATGCGCGCGCCGCGCCATGCGCGACATAACCCAGCGTACTGGCCGCCTGCTGCACGCGCTCCAGCGTCCGCGCCTTGACCTTGTGCGGCAGGGTCAGCGCACGGGAAACCGTAGCCGTCGATACCTTGGCGAGACGGGCAACGTCTTCGAGTCGTGCGGCTTTGCTGGATCGTGTCTTCATTGTATGAAAAAGCCGGCGCAAGCCGGCTTTTTCCTGGGTGGCAGCAGATTCAGCGGTACTGCTTGGCGCTGAACTTGCGGTATTTGGCCAGCAGGCGCTGAGGCTGACGGAAAGCATCGCGGCGGAACGGGTCACCCAGTTCCTGCGTCAGCATCATGTTGATGACCGTCGGCCTGTTGGAACGCACTGCTGCGCGCAGCGCATCGCCCACTTCATCGACGTGCTCCACGGTCAAGCCTTGCGCGCCCATCGATTCCGCGACATCGGCAAAATTCGGATTCTGCAGATTGGTGCCGAGGAAACGGTTCTCGAAATAGTCGATCTGGTTTTTCTTTTCCGCACCCCATTGCCCGTTGTTGAACACCACGGCGATTGCCGGAATCTTTTCACGCACGCAGGTCATGACTTCATTCAGGCTCATGCCCCAGGCGCCGTCACCGACATAGGCGATCGCCGGACGATCCGGGCGGCCGACCTTGGCGCCCATTACCGCCGGGAACGCGTAACCACAGTTGCCGAAACTCATCGCCGCCAGGAACGACGGCGCCTGCTCGAAATGCAGATAGCTGTTCGACACCGAGCAGACGTTGCCGATGTCGGTCGACACCATCGCGTTTTTCGGCATCGCACGCGCCAGCGCAGCCAGTGCCTGGCGCGGTCCGATGCGCGTCTTGGTATTCGGCGAAGGCCATTTGTCGAGTTCCTCGGCCCAGGCTTTTTTCTCTTTCTGCACTTCCGCCAGCCGCGCCTTGTTCGGCGTCATCTTGGCAATCGCCTTGATGCGTTCGAGCAACGCAACCGCTGCGTGTTTGGCGTCGCCACAAATGCCGACCGTGGTTTTCTTGACCAGGCCGAGCATGCGCGAGTCGGCGTCGATCTGGATGATCTTGGCGTTTTTCGGCCAGTAATCCAGCCCGTGTTGCGGCAATGTGCCGAAGGGTCCCAACCGTGAACCCAGCGCGAGCACCACGTCCGCCTTGGCAATCAGCTTCATCGCCGCCTTCGAGCCCTGATAACCCAGCGGGCCGCAGCACAGCGGATGGCTGGCCGGGAAGGAATCATTGTGCAGATAGGAGTTCACCACCGGCGCGGTCAGATACTCGGCCAGCGCTGCACATTCCTTGATGCCGCCGGCCATGATCACGCCGCCACCGGACAGGATCACCGGGAACTTGGCCTTGGCCAGCATGCGCGCCGCCGCATCCAGCGACTCCGGGCCACCGGCACCACGCTCCAGCATGTGCGGCTGCGGAATATCGTATTCGCCTTCGCCGTAGAAATAGTCGCGCGGAATATTCACCTGCACCGGGCCGCGCTCGGCCATCGCGATGTCAAAGGCGCGGCCGGTCAGTTCTGCGATGCGCAGCGGCGAATTGACGTGCACCTGCCATTTGGTGATTTTCGAGAAAATCGGCATCTGCTCGGTTTCCTGGAAACCGCCGAGGCCCATGGACATGCTGCCCGATTCCGGCGTCACGCAGACCACTGGCGAATGTGCCCAGTAAGCCGCGGCAATGCCGGTGACGAAGTTGGTAATGCCGGGGCCGTTCTGCGCGATGCAAACCCCGTGTTTGCCGGTCACCCGCGAATAGCCGTCGGCCATGTGCGCCGCGTTCTGCTCATGCGCCACCGACAGGAAACGAATACCGGCGAGCGGGAACAGGTCGTGCGCGTCCATATAGGCCGAGCCGACGATGCCGAAGGTGTCTTTGACGCCCTGCGCCACCAGCGTTTCGACAAACGCTTCGGAGGGGGTCATGCGAATCTTGCCGCTGGCGCCAGCCTTGGCGATATTTTTGCTGTCCGACATCGTGTTCATGGAATCGTCCTCCGGATAAATATGTGCGCCGCGCCACGCCTTGTTGCAAGGCTGCGGCCATCTGAATAGCTTCACCCGCCGGTCAAAGTGCGCCACCGGGAGTCTTGCATGATACGATGGCCCGCGCCCCGGTGTAAACGCTTGCACGAAGAAACGTAACTCATTGTTTTTAAATAATTTTTAAGCCGGCGGCGGGGTTGTCGTTTTATGCCAAGCCATTGTTTTTCCAGTGATTTCATGCGGTCGCGCCGCTCAAGTTACAATCCCCCGGGCGTTGCCTCACAGCGCTTTTGTCGTTACCCCCGGAGTCATTTTGAACGCCCCCGTTAAAGGTCATCGTCTGTCGGTCACGGCCGACACCGAAGCACTCGCCCGAGAATTAACCCAGCGCCTTTCCGGAGAAGTCCGCTTCGACGTGGGTGCCCGCGCTGCCTACTCGGCTGATGCCTCCAACTACCGCCAGATTCCCATCGGCGTAGTGATCCCGCGCAGCGTTGAGGACATCGTCACCGCCCTGGACATCTGCCGCGAACACGGCGTGCCGATCCTGCCGCGCGGCGGCGGCACCTCGCAAAACGGGCAGTGCGTCAATGTTGCCGTGGTCATCGACACCACCAAATACCTGAACAAGGTGCTGTCCGTCGATCCGGCCACCCGCACGGCGATAGTCCAGCCCGGCGCCGTCTGCGATGCGCTGCGCGACGCCGCGGAAAAACATGAACTGACCTTCGGACCCGACCCCGCGACACACAGCCGCTGCACGCTCGGCGGCATGATCGGCAACAACTCCTGCGGCGCGCATTCGGTGATGGCCGGCAAGACCGTCGACAACATTGAAACGCTGGACATCATCACCTACGACGGCCTGCGCCTGACTGTGGGCCCCACCAGCGAAGACGAACTGGTGCGCATCATCCGCGCCGGTGGTCGCCGCGGTGAGATTTATGGCCAGTTGCGCGACCTGCGTGACAAATACGCCGATCTGATCCGCGCGCGCTTCCCGAAAATCAAACGCCGCGTCTCCGGTTACAACCTTGACCAGCTGCTGCCGGAAAACGGCTTCAACGTCGCGCGCGCGCTGGTCGGCACCGAAGGCACCTGCGTGTTCACGCTGGGCGCGAAGACCCGTCTCGTTCACAGTCCGCAGTCGCGGGTGATTCTGGTGCTGGGTTTCCCCGACATCTACCTCGCCGGCGACGCCGTGCCGCAGATCCTGCCGTTCAAACCGATTGCCACCGAAGGGCTTGATGAACGCATCATCGGCGGCCTGCTGGAGCGCGGGCTGCGCAAGGCCGACATCGCACTGCTGCCGGCGGGCAAGGCGTGGATCATGATCGAGTTCGGCGCGGACACCGTTGACGATGCCACCGCACAGGCCCAGGCGCTGGTGGATCATTACGCCGGCATGACCGACGCCAAGGTCAAACCTTCATCATGGCTGATCACCGATCCGGCGATGTGCGAGCGCGTGTGGACCATCCGCGAAACCGGCGCCTCGGCCACTGCGCTGACCATTCACCCCAATGAACCCGATCCGGTGGTCGGCTGGGAAGACGCCGCCGTCGATCCGCTGCGCCTCGGCGATTACCTGCGCGAATTCCAGGCGCTGGTCGACCGCCACGGTTATCAGACCTCGCTGTACGGCCACTTCGGCGACGGTTGTATTCATGCCCGCATCACCTTCAACACACGCACCGCCGAAGGGATCAAGGTCTGGCGAAGTTTCCTGCGCGCCGCCGCCGAGCTGGTCGTCAAATACGGCGGCTCATTGTCCGGTGAGCACGGCGACGGTCAGGCCAAGGCGGAGTTCCTGCCGATCATGTACGGCGAAGAGCTGATGCAGGCCTTCCGCGAATTCAAGGCGATCTGGGATCCGCTGAACCGGATGAATCCGGGCAAGGTCATCGATCCCTACCGCGCCGATGAAAATCTCAAATACGGGCCGGATTTCAATCCAGTACGGCCGTTCACGCAATTTGCCTATGCCAGCCTCGAAGGCAAAGGCTTCAATCGCGCGATCGAACGCTGCGTCGGCATGGGCAAATGCCGCGCCCACGAAGGCGGCGTGATGTGCCCGAGTTATCGTGCAACCCGCGAAGAACGTTTTTCCACCCGCGGCCGCGCCCGCCTGCTTGGCGAAATGCTGCGCGGTGAAATCATTCACGACGGCTGGCGCAACGAAGCCGTGCGCGAAGCGCTCGACCTGTGTCTTGCCTGCAAAGGCTGCAAGAACGATTGCCCGACGCACACCGACATGGCCACCTACAAGGCCGAGTTCCTGCATCACCATTATCTCGGTCGATTGCGCCCGGTGCAGGCTTACACCATGGGTTTCATCAACCGCTGGGCTAAGCTGGCCTCCATCGCACCGCGCATCGTCAACCTGCTGGCGGCCACGCCCGGATTGTCGACACTGCTGAAGTTCAGTGGCGGTGTTGCGCAGGGCCGCGAGATTCCCCGGTTCGCGCGACGTACCTTCCGCAAATGGTTCTCGCGTCGCCGCGCGTCGGCAACGGGTTCCGGCCACCGCGGCCGCGTCATCCTCTGGGCCGACACCTTCAACAACCACTTCCAGCCGGGTTCAGCCGCCGCCGCGGTCGAAGTGCTGGAAGCGCTGGGTTACACGGTCACCATTCCGCAACAGCAATTGTGCTGCGGCCGGCCGCTTTACGATTTCGGCATGCTCGACACTGCGCGCGCCTATCTGCGCGAAGTCATGGATGCGCTGGCCAACGACATCAGTGCCGGCGTTCCGGTGATCGGGCTTGAACCGGCCTGCCTGTCAGTGTTTCGTGATGAACTGCCCAATCTGTTTCCGGACGACGCACGCGCAGCCAAACTCGCCAAACAATGTCATCTGTTCAGCGACTTCCTGATGCGCATCAGCGACTGGGACGCGCCGCAGCTCGGCGGAGATGCGCTGGTGCACGGTCACTGCCACCAAAAAGCGGTATTCGGCATGACCTCGGAAATGGCACTGCTGAAACGCCTGGGCATCAGCGCCAAGGTACCGGAATCCGGATGCTGCGGCATGGCCGGCGCCTTCGGCTTTAACCCGAAGCACCATGACGTATCGGTCAAAATCGGCGAAGCCGCCTTGATGCCGGCGGTGCGCGCAGCCGACGAACACACGATGATCATTGCCAGCGGCTACAGCTGCCGCGAACAGATTTCACAACTCTCGGACCGCCAGGCCTTGCATATCGCCGAAGTGGTCGCGCTCGCACTCAATCGCGCGCGCGAGTACACCGCACACTGATCCGTGACCGGACTCGAAACGCTGTCACCGTGGGTGATCGTGTACGTCGCGATCGTGATCGCCGTCGCCGGCTGGATCCAGGGTGCACTGGGCCTGGGCTTCCCGATGGTCGCCACACCACTGATCGCCGCGGCAACCAATATGCAGTTCGCCGTGGTGATGGTGGTGATCCCGTGCATCGCCACAATCATCGTCAGCATCCTGCGCAGCCCCGGATCGCTGGGTGTCTTGCATCGTTTCTGGTGGATATCCATCGTCGCACTGCTTGGCGCCGCGGTTGGCGCGCGACTGTTCGTACTGTTCCCCGGCTTCCCCTACGCGCTGCTGCTGGCCGGCGTGATCCTGTTCTATCTCAACCTCGACCGTATCGGGTTGTCCGAGTGGCCGATCATGAAGCGCAACGAAAAAAAGTCCGGGCTGTTGTTCGGATTTCTCGGCGGCCTCAGTGAAACCACCGCCAACATCGCGGCGCCGCCGCTGATCATCTATTACCTCGGCATCGGCCTGCCGCCATTGATGCTGGTACCGGCGATGAATATTTCATTTTTGGTCGGCAAATCCACCCAATTCGCCACGCTCGCCGCAAGCGGCATTGCGTCGCCGATGCACTGGCTGGTCACGCTGCCGCTGGCGGTGATCGCCACCGTCGCCAGCCTGTACGGTTCGCGCGTGCGCAGCCGCATTGACGGCGAGACTTATCGCCTCTGGATGAGGCGCATGCTGCTGACCATGGCGCTGATCCTGCTCACGCAGGTCGCTTACCAGCAGTTACGGGCGTAAAAAAGCCGGCTTGCGCCGGCTTTTGGATAACGGCCGATACGACTCAGCCTTGCAGCATTTTCTGCAGTTCGCCGCTCTGATACATCTCGCTAACGATGTCGGAACCGCCAACGAACTCACCGTTCACATAAAGCTGCGGGATCGTCGGCCAGCTGGCGTATTCCTTGATGCCCTGGCGAATCTCCGGATTCTCCAGCACGTTCACGGTAAACATTTTGTCGACGCCGCAGGCGCGCAGAATGTTCACCGCGTTCGCTGAAAAACCGCACTGCGGAAAATCGGGCGAACCCTTCATGTACAGCACGACCTTGTTGCTGGTTACTTGATTCTTGATTTCATCTTGAACGGACATAAGCCACTCCAAAAATTACTTGAGCAAAACTATCGGGTATAAGTTTACCGGCGCCCGCATCACCGGTCAAGCCAGCGGCCCACCCTCGACATCCGCATCACTCGGCCGCTTTCCCGGTCTTCGCCAATTCCGCCAGCAATAAACCCGGCATCAAGGCCGCGCCAAAAACCGCCAGCGCCGCGGATTCCATCAACTCCGCCTCCCAGCTGAACCAGCGGCCCACGCTGTCAGGCTGACTTTGCGACGCGTCACACAACACCGGATCAGTCACCACCAGCAGTTTGCGGCAGACGTTCGGGCGCGACTCATAAACCGTACACGAGCCGCCCTCACCCAGAAATCCGCAAGCCCTGTCGGCGGGGGCCTGCTGCCGCCAGGTTTCAACGCTGTAAGCACTTTGTCGCTCCAGTCGTGCGCGGTCGAATTCGCGGCCCGCCTTGCGCATGACCGCAACCAGCAGCGCGGCTTCATGCGGCCAGATCTCGACCGGTTCATGACAGCAATGACTGCAGCCCTTGCCGCAGCGGATGCCGGCGCTGGCGGGATCTTTCGCCTGATCCTGCCGGATCAGGTCATCGATTCCGGCGTGGGTTTCGTTCGCCACCGATATCGGACTCTGCCCTGCAGTCGCGCGAAACCGCTCGATGTTTCGATCATAGATCGCGCGCAGGTACGCTTCTTTTTTCTCGTGGCGCGCCTTGCGGTTCGCAGCCAAGCGCTCGTCATCGTTCATGCGCAGGACTCCGCTTGGCGGCGCCCGCCGCTGACCCGGCGAATGCCGGCCAGATCACGCGCGGAAAACACTTCGCTGAATCCGGCCTGCCGCAGCAATGCGGTGCAGGCATCGGCCTGATCATGGCCGTGCTCACATAACAGCCAGCCGCCTGAAATAAGGTGTGAAGGCGCTTCGGCGACGATGCGCCGGATATCGGCAAGGCCGTCCGCACCGGCGGCCAGTGCCGAATGCGGCTCGAAGCGCAGATCGCCCTCGTGCAGATGCGCATCACCGGCCGCGATATACGGCGGATTGGAAACGATCAGCTCGTACTGCGCACCGGCCAGTGCGGCAAACCAGTCGCTGCACAACAAGGTGGTATTCGCCGCTGCATGGCGATGCGCATTGAGGCGCGCGATGTCCAGCGCATCGGCCGAGGCATCGACCAGCGTCACCTGCGCCCGCGGACGTTCAGCGGCAATCGTCACACCGATGCAGCCGCTGCCCGTACCGAGATCCAGCACCTGACCACCCTTCGCCGGCAAGCGCTGCAAGGCCAGTTCGATCAGCAACTCGGTATCCGGTCGCGGGATCAGCACCGCGGGCGTCACCGTAAATTCGCGGCCATAAAATTCGCGGCTGCCGGTCAGGTAGGCCACCGGCTCACCGGCGGCGCGGCGCGCAATCAAACGGCCGAAGTCAGAAGACTGCGCTGGCGTCAGTTCGTCATCGCCATGGGCGATCAGGAAGGCTTCATCACAGCGCAACACATGGCGCAGCAGCACGCGCGCTTCGAGCCGGCCGATGGTCTGCTGTGCTTCCGCCAGTGCCGCTGCAATGGTCACGCCACGCCTTTAAAATATAAATAAAAACAAATACTTAGTCGGTCGCCAGCTCGGCCAGCAGTTCAGCCTGATGCTCGGCGGCGAGGGCATCGACCAGATCATCGAGATCACCATCAACGAGTTGCGCGATTTTGTACAGCGTCAGATTGATGCGGTGATCGGTGACGCGGCCCTGCGGAAAATTGTAGGTACGGATGCGCTCGGAACGATCGCCGCTGCCGATCAATGATTTGCGCGTCGCCGCTTCTTTCGACTGCTGCTCGCGCGTTTGTTTGTCCTTCAAGCGCGCCGCCAGCACCGCCAGCGCGCGCGCCTTGTTCTTGTGCTGCGAGCGGTCGTCCTGACATTCAACCACCAGACCCGAAGGCAAATGCGTGATGCGGATCGCCGAGTCGGTCTTGTTGACGTGCTGGCCGCCGGCGCCGGAAGCGCGAAAGGTATCGACGCGCAGATCCGCGGGATTGATCACGATTTCGCCGACCTCGTCCGCTTCGGGCATCACCGCCACCGTACACGCGGAGGTATGGATGCGCCCCTGCGTTTCAGTCACCGGCACGCGCTGCACGCGATGGCCGCCGGATTCGAATTTGAGTTTGGAGTAGGCGCCATTGCCGATGATGCGCGCGATGATCTCGCGGTAGCCGCCAAGATCGGACGGGCTCTCCGAGATGATCTCGACCTGCCAGCGCTTGCGCTCGGCATAACGCGCATACATGCGGAACAGTTCCGCGGCGAACAGCGCGGACTCGTCGCCGCCGGTGCCGGCGCGCACCTCCAGAAAGATGTTGCGTTCATCGTTGGGGTCACGCGGCAGCAGCAGCTTCTGCAGTTCCGCCTCCAGCCCTTCGATGCGTGTTTTGGTTTCAGAGACTTCCGTTTCCGCAAACTCGCGCATCTCCGGATCGGCAGCCATCTCCTGTGCCGTCTTCAGATCGCCGAGGCTGCCCTGATACTGTCGATACATCCCCACCACCGGTTCCAGTTCGCTGTGTTCACGCGTCAGCTTGCGGTAGTTGTCCATGTCCGCCGTGATGTTCTCGGTGGTCAGCAGACGGCCGACCTCATCAAGGCGCATCGATAACTGATCAAGTTTGGCGGCTATGCTGGGTTTCATCGGGAATCATCAAAAAGGAAATGGGCCGTGCCCGCCGCAACGGCGGACGGCGGCGGCCGCTACTCGGGCGGCTGGATCTGGTACAGCCGCGAGATCAGCGCCGACAGTTCGTCGCGCTCGTCTTCCGCCGCGTGGTTCAGCGCATGCGACGGCGGATGCATGAACTTGTTGGTCAGCGCACGTGACAGTTCGTCGATGACCTGCTGCGGATCGGTGCCTTTGGCGAGGCTGCGCATCGCACGTTCGAGTTCATGGCGGCGCGCGCGTTCGGCAGTGTCGCGCAACGCGCGGATCGTCGGCACCAGCTCGCGGTTGTCCAGCCAGTGCAGGAAATCCGACACCTGGTTTTCGATGATCACTTCCGCCTGCGCGACTGCGTTCTGGCGCTGGTCCATGCCCTCGCGGGCGATCTGGCCGAGGTCATCGACGGTGTAAAGGAAGGCATCATCCAGCGACGCCACTTCGGTTTCGATATCGCGCGGCACCGCCAGATCGAACATCAGCATCGGCCGGTGCTTGCGCACTTTCAGCGCGCTTTCCATCAGTCCCTTGCCGATGATCGGCAGCGGGCTCGCCGTGCAGCTGACGACGATGTCGTACAGCGGCAGCTGCGCACCGATGTCGTTCAGCGGAATCACATGGCCGAAAAAACGGTCGGCCAGATGCTGCGCACGCGCCTGCGTACGGTTGGCAAAGGTCATCCTGCGCGGATGGTGCGCGGCGAAATGCGTCGCCGCGAGTTCGATCATTTCGCCGGCGCCGATTAACAGCATGCTCTGCTCGGTAATGCTCGGATAAATTCGTTCTGCCAAGCGCACCGCGGCGGCAGCCATCGACACCGTGCTCGCGCCGATGTCGGTTTCGCTGCGCACGGTTTTGGCAACCGAGAAGGTACGCTGGAACAATTTGTTGAGCATCCAGCCCAGCGTGCCGGCCTCTTCGGCCGAGCGCACCGCGCCCTTGAACTGGCCGAGAATCTGCGGCTCGCCCAGCACCATCGAATCCAGACCGCTGGCAACACGAAAAGCATGTTTCACCGCGCGCGCCTGCGGCAGCTCATACAGATAAGGCTGGATCTGCGACGGCTTCATGCGGTGGTAATCCGCCAGCCAGTCGATCGCGGTGCGCGGTTCCGCGGTGGTGCAGTAGACCTCGGTGCGGTTGCAGGTCGAGATAATCGCCGCTTCGCCGACCGGACGGCGGTCCACCAGATCACGCAGCGCCTGCGTCACCTGTTCGGCATGGAAAACCACCCGCTCACGCACATCAAGCGGCGCGGTCTGGTGGTTCAGTCCGAAGGCGAATAGCGGCATGGAAAAAGCACCCTCAGGGCGCCGGTCTGCAATAACGCTTTGTATTTTAACCGTTTATGGCTGTGCTGCGGACAAGTAGCGCGAACGGCGGCGCGGCGGGCGGTCAGGTTGACGAGCCTGTGGCTGGGCGTGGGGGGTTGATTCGCTCAGGGCCACACAGAGCGCTACTCCCGAAAAAACAAATTCGACTCCGATTCATTTCAATCATTGGAGGAGCAGGGGCAAATGGGCTCAGAAAACCCATAGTTCTTATTCTGACAATCGCCGCCAAATTGGAAGATAAATTAACTTCCTAAACAACGTCGCCACCCCAAACATAAAAAGGTAAAAAAGTATCCCCACTCTTAACGAATAGGTCGAGTGCACATAAAACGCTATCGGAGTCATCACAATTGTTATGACAAGAATTACGATAAGTTCAAATCTTTTCTTGGTCATGGCGCAGCAGTATCACTCAAGCGGATGAGGTCAGACACCATTTAACCCTGGACTCGCCAATGCTCAGCTGATCGCAATCATGTCGAAATCCGCCTTGGTCGCCCCGCAATAGGGGCAGGTCCAGTCGGCGGGGACATCCTCCCAACGCGTGCCGGGCGGGATGCCTTCGTCAGGCAACCCCGCCGCTTCGTCATAGATGAAGTTGCACAGAATGCATTGCCACTTCTTCATGGCCGATCAGCCCTGTTCACTCAACTTTGTTCATTGTCCATGCGCTGGCCTGCCGCATAGAGCTTGACGTTTTCGGTGAAGATTTTTGCGGCGCGCACATCATTGCCCGAGGATGCAGAGGCGTTGTGCGGCGAAACGATGACGTTGGGGATGTCCCACAACGGCGATTCCGCAGGCAGCGGCTCTTTCTCAAATACATCAAGGTAGGCGCCGGCAATCTGCTTGGTCTGCAGCGCGGTGATCAGCGCTTTTTCATCGGCACAGCCGCCGCGGGCGACGTTGATCAGGTAGGCGTGTTTGGGCATCAGCGCCAGCGTTTTGGCGTTGACCAGTTGATGCGTTTCCTTGGTGTACGGGCAGGCCAGCACCAGCCAGTCGCACTTCGGCAGCAGTTCAGGCAGCTTGTCGAGCGTGTGCATTTCATCGACCGGATCGCCGGCACGCTTGGGGCTGCGGCGCAGGCCGATGACTTTCATTTCCAGCGCCTGGCACATCTTCGCCACGGTCGCGCCGATGGTGCCGAGGCCGACCACAATCACCGTCTGCCCGCGCAGATCGCGCGGCACACCGTCACCGCGAACCGGGTCCCATTTGCGTTCACGCTGCGCCGCAATCCAGCGCGGGAAGCCGCGGGCCAGCATCAGCAGTCCGCCGAACGCCGTCTGACCAACCGGTTCGCCGTTGCTGCCGGCCGAGGTGGTCAGCCGCACCTTGCGTTCGTGCAGCGCCGGCAGGAAGGGATGCTGGTCGATACCGGTGCTGACGAAGTGTGCCCACTTCAGCTTGGTCGCGGCCTTCATCGTGTCGCCGAAACTGGCGTAAAAATCCGAAAAACGGATGTCGCGCGTCAGATAGGCGACTTCGATCTTTGCAATCACATCGGCCGGCAGACGCTGCGCCGGATCATCCGGCAGATGGATGATGTCCGGCGTGAAGCCGGCGGCTTTCGCCGCCGCCTGCAGTTCGGCGCCGAACTGCGCCACAAACCCTTTCGACAACAACATGCCCTTCGTCATCACGTCTCCTCCGGATGCGGTTTTTTGATCAGCTCTTGTCGCGCTTGAACAGCGCATCCAGCTTTTGTTCGTAATCGTGATAATCGAGATAGTCGTACAGGTCATCGCGCGACTGCATCAGGTCAACCACGTTTTTCTGGTGGCCGTCCTTGCGGATGTGCTGGTAAACCTTCAGCGCGGCGGCATTGGCGGCACGCCAGGCCGACAGCGGATACAGTGCCATGCCGACATTCGCGCTGGCCAGTTCCTCGATGGTGAACAGCGGCGTCTTGCCGAACTCGGTGATGTTGGCCAGGATCGGCACCTTCACCGCATCGGCGAATTTCTTGTACATCGGCAGATCGGTGATCGCTTCCGGGAAAATCATGTCGGCGCCGGCTTCAACGCAGGCCACGGCACGTTCAATTGCAGCGTCCAGCCCTTCGATCGCCAGCGAGTCGGTGCGGGCGATGATGACGAAGTTGGAATCGGTTTTGGCATCGGCAGAAGCCTTGATGCGGTCAACCATCTCGTCCTTGCTGACGATTTCCTTGTTCGGCCGGTGACCGCAGCGTTTCTGCATCACCTGATCTTCGATGTGCATCGCCGCGGCGCCGAACTTGATCAGCGATTTGACGGTGCGCGCGATATTGAAGGCACCGCCGAAACCGGTGTCGACGTCGACCAGCAGCGGCAGATCGCAGACGTCGGTAATACGCCGGACGTCGGTCAGCACATCATCCAGCGTGGAGATCGCCAGATCGGGCACGCCCAGCGAACCGGCTGCAACACCGCCGCCGGACAGGTAGATGGCCTTGAAGCCGCTGCGCTTGGCGAGCCGCGCGTGGTAGGCATTGATCGCACCAACGATCTGCAGCGGTTTTTCAGCGGCAAGGGCGGCACGGAAACGGGCGCCGGCGGAACCGGTGGCGCTGGTTTTGGACTGGTCGGTCATGACTTGAAGCTCCTGTGGAAATAAACAAGGCAGCCTGGGCTGCCGGGAATCGGCAAAATGTTATTGAAAATCCGGGGGCAAAAAACTTTTGGAATTCGTGACGTCGCAGCGGGTTTGATCGGGATTTTATTGTTGGCGGGGCGGCCCCCGGGCTCCGGTCAGGCCGTCCGGCATCTGGACGAAACGGATTTATAAGCTGGAAATAGTCTTTAAAAAGATAGCATAAGACTGGCTATTCCGCTAGAACAGACACGGTGGCATAATCCCGGCTCCCAAGTCTCACGATTCGGACTAAGTTATGGCTATGGCAAAAAATTCCGGTGACGATTCGCAGGGCCGGCTGACCGGCACCCAAAGTATCGAACGCGCGCTGTTGCTGCTGCGCGAGATCGCTGCGCACAACCGCGCCGGCTCGCGCCTGCTGGATCTGGCGACTCGCACCAATCTGCAGCGGCCGACCGTGCACCGCATGCTGAAATGCCTCGCCCACGAGGGCATGGTGCAGCAGGATTCGGAAACCCACCGTTATTTCCTCGGCCCGATGGCCTTCGAACTGGGCCTGACCGCCGCACCGCGCTTCAACCTGCGCGAGATCTGCCATCCGGCAATGACGCGCATCGCGGAAGCCACGGGCGATACCATATTCCTGACACAGCGCAGCGGGCTGGATGCCGTGTGCATCGACCGTCACGAAGGCACGTTTCCGATCAAGACCTTCACGCTGGAAGTCGGCATGCGCCGCCCGCTGGGCGTCGGCACCGGCAGCCTGGCGATTCTCGCCGCCCTGCCTGAAGACGAAATTCGCAGCATCATCGCCAGCAACGAACCCCGGCTGCAGGAGCACGGCCTCAACAGCCCGACGCTGATGTCGCAGGCGCGCAAAGCGCAGAAGCTCGGCTATGCCGTGCGCGAAACACCGACCCTCGCCGGCGTGCGTTCGATCGGTCAGGCCTTGCGCAACCAGAGCGGCGTACCTTTTGCGGCACTGTCGATATCGGCGATCTCCAGCCGCATGGCAGACCGTCGCCTGCAGGAACTCGCAACCATCCTGCGCAATGAAGCCCGCCTGATTGAGCGCCAGATCGCCAACGGCATGGAAATCCGCTGACACTGCAGTGCCTCCGGGCCTCTGGCGTTGCGGAAACAACAACAAGGAGGAGAAAACCATGAAACCCATTTCCGGCGCGCTCGCCGCATTGCTGTTCGCAGCCTGCGCAGGCGGTGTTTACGCCCAGGCCTGGCCGTCCAAACCGATCCGCTTCGTTGTGCCCTTCCCGCCCGGCGGCAGCAATGACGTGCTGACACGCATTACCGCGCAGGCCATGTCCACCGGGCTGGGCCAGCAGATTGTCATCGACAACCGCGGCGGTGCCGGCGGCATGATCGGCACAGACCATGTCGCCAAATCGGCACCCGACGGCTACACCATCGTCAACGTGCAGGCGTCGTTTACCGCCAACGCCGCGCTGCGCCAGAAAATGGCCTACGACCCGCTGAACGACTTCACCTACATCGGCATGATGGCGCGCGGCCCGCTGCTGGCCGTGGTCCATCCGTCGCTGCCGGTGAAAAACATCCGCGAGCTGATCGCGCTGGCCAAAGCCAAACCCGGTCAGATCAATTACGGTTCGACCGGCACCGGCGGCCACAACCATATGGCCACCGAGCTGTTCAAGCGCATGGCGAACATCAACATCGTGCATGTGCCGTACAAGGGCGTCGCCCCCGCGCTGACCGACCTGATGGGTGGCCACACCCAGATGGTGATGACCAGCCTGCCGTCGGCGATGACATCCGTGCAGGCCGGTCGACTCAAAGCGCTCGCCGTGGGCAGTGAAAAACGTTCCGGATTCATGCCGGAGCTGCCGACCATCGCCGAATCCGGCGTGCCCGGCTACGTGGCCGAGTTCTGGTGGGGCCTTGCCGCACCTGCAAAAACACCGAGCGACATCATCAATCGCTTGACCACGGAACTGACCAAGGCGCTGCAGTCCGCCGACCTGAAGCAAAAGTTTGCCGGTGAAGGTTCAGAACCGAGCACGATGTCGCGCGAACAGTTCACCAAATTCATCAATAACGAAATCGTGCGCTGGCGCAAAGTCGCGCAGGACTCCAACATCAAGCCGGAATAATCAATGCGGGCCGGGCCGGTCGCAGACCGGCCTCCACAGCGTGCTTGCAGCACCCCTTTCCGCTCAGGAGAGTTCATGACCCAAGCCCCTGTTTCTCTGTCCGCGCGGTACCTGCTGTTGACCGGTGCGCTGATTGCCTTCGCAACACCCGCCTTTGCGCAGCAGACTTACCCGTCCAAATCCATCCGCTTCCTTGTCGGCGCACCGCCGGGCGGCAGCAATGACCTGTTTGCGCGCGCCATCGGTCAGCAACTGCAGCCGGTATTGGGCCAACAAGTGCTGGTCGACAACCGCCCTGGCGCCAACCAGATGATCGCCGCCGACATCATGGCCAAGTCGCCGCCGGACGGACACACGATTTACATCACATCAACCTCCTTCACCACCGGCGCCGCGCTGCAGCCCAAGCTGCCCTTTGATCCGGTCAATGATGTCACCGGCATCACCATGCTCGGTCAGGGCCCGCTGGTGTATGTCGTGCATCCGGCGCTGCCGGCCAAAACCATGAAAGAGTTGATTGCCATCGCCCGTGCACGGCCGGGCCAGCTCAACTACACCTCATCGGGCATCGGCGGCATCAACCACCTCGGCACCGAAGTGCTGCTGTCGATGGCAAAAATCAACATGGTGCATGTACCGCACAAAGGCATGGCCCCCGCGCTGACCGATCTGATCAGCGGCCAGGTGCAGGTGTTGCTGGTCAGTCTGCCTTCGGTGACTGCGCAGATGCAGTCCGGCCGCTTGCGCGCCCTCGCCGTCAGTACAGCCAAACGCACGGCGTTCATGCCCGAACTGCCGACGGTCGCCGAAGCCGGTGTACCCGGTTATGACGTGTCGCTGTGGTGGGGCGTGTTCGCACCGTCGAAAACGCCGAAGCCGGTGATCGACCGCCTCAACGCCGAAATCCACAAGGCGCTGGGCAGCGATGCGATGAAAAAACACTTTGCCGACTTTGGTGCCGAACCGGCACCGATGACTCCAGATGCGTTCAGCGCCAAGGTGCGCTCCGAGATTGCGAGCTGGCGCAAGGTCATCCAGTCCGCGAACATCAAGGCGGATTGATGGCCAAACTGCCCCGCAGAAATTACGAACCGGACGCGCGCGGCACGCTGAACAGCGTGCGCGTGCTCGATCTGTCGCGACTGGTTGCCGGCAACATGCTGACGCAGTTCCTTGCCGACTTCGGCGCGGAAGTGATCAAGGTCGAACCGCCCGCGGGCGATACGCTGCGCGCGTGGAAAACCAAAGACGTCCAGATCAACTGGAAAATTTACGCCCGCAGCAAAAAAAGCCTGGGGCTGGAATTGCGCAAGCCCGAAGCGCGCGAACTGCTGAAAAAGCTGCTGCCGTCGGCGCAGATTTTCATCGAGAGCTTCCGCCCCGGCACGCTGGAAAAAATGGGCCTCGGCCCGGACGAGCTGCTTAAGCTGAATCCGAAACTGGTGATCGTGCGCATCTCCGGCTGGGGCCAGCAAGGCCCGTACAGCAAACGTCCCGGTTTCGGCACGCTGGTCGAAGGCATGTCGGGCTTTGCATCGTTCAACGGTTTTGCCGACCGCGAACCGGTGTTGCCGCCGATGTATCTCGCGGATACCGTCGCCGGCCTTTACGGCGCTGCGGCGGTGATGACCGCCTTGCGTGAGGTCGAAATCAACAAGGGCAAAGGCCAGGTCATCGATCTGCCGCTGCTGGATCCAATGTTCGCGGTGCTCGGCCCGCAGGCGGCCAACTTCCGCCTCACCGGCAAGGTCAAGCCGCGCACCGGCAGCCGTTCCACCAACGCCGGGCCGCGCAATGCCTATCAATGCAAGGACGGGCTGTACGTCTGCCTGTCGTCATCGACGCAGAAAATGGCCGAACGCCTGTTCCGCTCGATCGGCCATGCCGAATTCATCACTGACCCGCGCTACGCCACTAATGCCGAACGCGTGAAACATGCCGAAGAACTCGATGCCGTGATCGGCGCCTTCATCGCGCAGCGCACGCAAGCCGAGAACGTCGCGTTTTTTGAGCAAGCCGAAGTCACCATCGGTCCGATCTACGACATCCGGCAGATTTTTGATGACCCGCATTTCCTCGCGCGTGAGCTGCTCGCCGACTATCCCGATGCCGACATGGAATCGTTCCCGATGCATCATGTCGTGCCGCGCCTGTCGGGCACGCCGGGTTCGATCCGCACGCCGGCACCGCAGCTGGGTGAGCACAACCGCGACCTGCTGCGCGAAGCCGGCGTCGATGACGAGGCTTATGCCAAACTGCTGGCTGCCGGCATCGCCTGCGCCGGTGATGCCGCCAAACCGGAAGAAGAATAAATCATTGATTCAGTACGCAGCCCGCTGCGTTTTTCTCGAACTTTCTAATTGATCACTGCGAAGGATGCCCCATGTATCGTGAACTCCCCGTCTGGCGCTCGTTGATGTATGTCCCGGTCAACGTTGAAAAATTCGTCGACAAGGCGCACACCCGCGGCGCCGACGTGATCCAGCTCGACATCGAAGACAGCGTGCCGCCGGCGGAAAAAGCCAATGCGCGCAAGCTGGTTGAAAAAAATGCCGCACGCGTCAAACGCGGCGGCGCCGACGTCGTGGTGCGCATCAACCAGCCGCTGTCGCTGGCGGTGCGTGACATCGAAGCCTCGATCTGCCCCGATGTCAGCGGTATCGCGGTCACCAAGGTGTCGGGCGTGTCGCATGTGCAATTGCTCGACGAACTGGTCAGCGAACTCGAACAGAAACGCGGCATGACCGTCGGCCACACCAAGTTCATCGGCATGATCGAAACGCCGGAGGCCTTTTTCAAGATCCGCGAGATCACCACCGCGAGCAGCCGCATGGTCGCCTGCAATATCGGCGGCGAAGACTTCGCGCTGAACTGCAATATGCAGCCCACCGGCGAGGCGCTGTTCTATCCGAAGCAGCACATGGTCATCGCCGCCAATGCCGCCGGCATCATGCCACTGGGTTTTGTCGACAGTGTGGCGACCTTCGGCGACTGGGAAAACTTCCGCAAGATGGTGCGCCGTTCGCGCGACTTCGGCTTCATGGGCGCAGGCTGCATTCACCCCGGTCAGGTCACCATCGTCAACGAGGAATACAAACCGAGCGCCGCCGAAGTGGACTACGCGCGCAAGGTCATCGCGCTGGACAAGGAAGCCGCCGCTGCGGGCCGCGGTTCCTTCGCGCTCGACGGCAAGATGATCGACATCCCGATCATCGTCCGCGCCGAGCGCCTGCTCAAACGTTTCGAAGCCATCTCCGCGCGCGAGGCGCTGACGCTGGCGGCCATGAAGGGCTAATCTGCTCCTTCATGCAGCCATGCGTGCTGCAGTGATTCTCTTTCCCGGGCGCCTCGGATAGGATGGCGCGTCACGGTTGCGCTTCGCAGCTGTTCCGGGGGAGAGATCATGAAAATAATCAATAACATCATATATTTACTGATATCGGCTTTATCAGCAGCCAGCCTCACTGCGTGGGCACAGCCCGCAGCACCGTTCCCGACCAAGCCGGTGCGCATCATCGTCGCCTTCCCGCCGGGCAGTTCGACCGACATCGTTGCCCGTGTCGTCGGTGAACGCCTGACCGAGATCTGGGGCCACAACGTCATCGTCGAAAACCGTCCCGGCGCTTCTGGAAATATCGGCACCCAGGTCGCGCTGCGCGCCAATCCTGACGGCCATACGCTTCTGATGAACAGCTCGGCCATCGCGGTCAATGTCAGCCTCTATGCCAAGCCCGGTTATGCGATGAAGGACCTCGCGCCGATCCTGCAGGGCCCGACCACGCCCAACCTGATCACCGTGCATCCTTCGGTGAAAGCGAAAACGCTGCAGGAACTGATCGCACTGGCGAAGACGACACCGATGAGCTACGGCTCTTCGGGTACCGGTACCACGCCGCACCTCGACATGGAACTGCTGTTCAAATCACTGGCCAAGGTTGACATCACCCATGTACCGTACAGCCCTGCTGCTGCAGCGACAGCCGTGGTCGCGAATCAGGTGCCGATCGGGTCGACTTCAATGCCGCCGGCGGTGCCCCATGTCAAAAGCGGCCGGCTGCGCGCCATTGCCGTGACCTCGGCCAAACGTTCCAGCGTCTTGCCCGATGTGCCGACCGTCGCGGAGTCGGGTTTCCCCGGGTTTGACGATTACACGTGGTTCTCGGTGTTCGCACCGGCTGGCATCTCTCCGGCGGTCGTCAATCAGGTCAATCGTGATTTCACCACTGCGCTGCAGTCGCCCGCGGCAAAAGAGCGCCTCGCCGCACTGTCGCTGGAATTCACGCCGAACACCGCGGCCGAATTTGCGGCGCGCCTGAAAACCGAAGTCGAAAAATACGCGCAGATCGTCAAGCAGTCCGGCGCACGTGTGGATTGAATTAAACCGGCAACCCATCATGCGCAACGTCAGCGAATCCACCATCACCCAGGCCGTCGTTCATTCCTTCGACGGCGCCGCCGATCCGCGATTCAAGCAGATCATCGAAAGCCTGACCCGGCATCTGCATGCCTTCGCGCGCGAAGTCGACCTGACACCGCAGGAATGGAAGGCCGGCATCGATTTTCTTTACCGCGCCGGACAGATTTCGGATGAGAAGCGCAACGAGTTCATCCTGACCTCCGACGTGCTCGGACTGTCCTCACTGGTGGACATGCTGCAAAGCGACACCGGTGCCACGGAACGCAGTGCCCTGGGACCGTTTCACTCCGAAGGTTCTCCTGCGCTGGCGGTGGGCGGCGATCTGAAGCAGCACAATGATGGCGAGCCGCTGCTGGTGCACGGCCGGGTGCTCGATGAATCCGGCAAACCCGTCGCCGGGGCGCAACTCGATTTCTGGCAGGCCGCGGTCAACGGCAAATACTGGCAGCAGGACCCGGCGCAGCATCCGCACAATCTGCGCTTTCGCATGACCACCGGTGATGACGGCGCGTATGCCTTCACCACCGTACAACCCGCACCGTACAGCGTGCCCTATGACGGCCCGGTCGGCGATCTGCTGCGTGCCGGCGGCCGGCATGCCTGGCGGCCGGCGCATTTTCATTTCATCGTCGGCGCAAACGGATTCCGACCGCTGACTACGGAAGTGTTTTTTTCGGGCGATCCCTACCTCGACAGCGACGCCATTTTCGGCGTACGCGAATCGCTGGTGGTCACGGTCGCCCCCAGTACCGACGCAGCATTGGCCAAACGCTACGGCCTGGCCGTGCCTTTTCACAGCGTGGGTTTCGACTTCAAACTGGGTCGATGAAGCAGCGCGGCCAGCCCGCTGTGCCGTAAAATCGCAAGTTCCCCCTGTAATTACCGAGGTTAGTCACGCATGTCCGCAGAACTCGAATCGCTGAAAGAATGGATCGGCCGCACTGAAACGGCTGTTGATTACGTCACCGTGCCCGCGGTCAACCGCCTGTCGGCAACACTGGACCGCGACGACGCATTCCCGAAAATGGGCGACCCGCTGCCGATCGGCTGGCACTCGACGCTGTTCCCGCGCGTGGTACGCCAGTCGCAGATCGGTCCCGACGGCCATCCGGCGCGCGGCGACTTCCTGCCGCCGGTGCCGCTGCCGCGGCGCATGTTCGCCGGCAAGCGCACGACCTTCATCGCGCCGCTGCTGATCGGCGATGAGGTGCACCGCGAATCGACAATCCAGAACGTCACCATCAAGGATGGCCGCAGCGGGCGCATGGTGTTTGTGACCGTAAAAACGGACATTCGAAACGCCAAGGGTGTGGCCATCAGCGAAGAGCAGGACATTGTTTATCGCGGCGAACCCGACAAGAATGCACCGCCGCAGCCGGCGCAACCCGCGCCCGGCAAAGCGGTGTGGAAACACGAAGTCACGCCGGACCCGGTGATGCTGTTCCGTTATTCCGCGCTGACCTTCAACGGCCATCGCATCCATTACGACCACCCCTACGTCACCGGCGTCGAGGGTTACCCCAATCTGGTGATGAACGGCGGGCTGACGACGCTGCTGGTGTACGAACTGGCACGCACCCACACCTCGACGCCGATCAAATTCATGTCCTCGCGCAATGTGCGCGCGCTGTTTGTCGGCCGCACCATCACCGTCTGCGGCGAACCCTCGGCTGACAACAAGACTGCAAAACTGTGGGCGCAGGATGACACCGGCGCGCTGGCGCTGACCGCTGAAGCGGAGTTCGCATGAAAGGATTCCGATAATGTCCGGCGGACCGCTTGAAGGCGTACGCATCATCGACCTGACTTCGGTCGTGGTCGGACCGCTGGCAACGCAGATCCTTGCTGACCACGGCGCGGAAGTCATCAAGGTCGAAACCAAATCCGGCGACCTGATTCGCAACATGAACGGCAAGTCGGTGACGCCGGGCATGGGCGCGAAGTTCCTGCACCTCAACCGCAACAAACGCTCGGTGGTGCTCGACCTGAAAAATCCCGCCGGCCACGCCGCGCTGTTGAAGCTGATCGAAAAAGCCGATGTGCTGGTGTGGAACGTGCGTCCGCCGGCGATGGCGCGGCTCAAGTTGTCATATGACGACGTGCGCAAGATCAATCCGGGCATCATTTACTGCGGCATGTTCGGCTTCGGCCAGGACGGCCGTTACCGCGAAAAACCCGCCTACGACACCATCATCCAGGGCTCCGGCGGCATGGCCGCGCTGCACCACCGTGCGATGGGTGAACCACGCTTCGTACCGATGGTGGTCGCCGACAAGACGGTGGGCCTGATCGCCGTGCAGATGATCGCGATGGCGCTGTACCGCAAGGCCAAGACCGGCGAAGGCTGCTCGATTGAAATCCCGATGTTCGAGAATCTGGTCAAGTTCGTGCTCGAAGAGCATATGTATCTGAAGACCTTCGATCCGCCGCTCGGCGAAACCGGCGACCCGCGCCTGCTCGATCCGCTGGGCAAACCGATTCCGACCAAGGACAGCTATATCTGTATCTCGGCGAACACCAACGATCAGGCTTTCGGCTTTTTCGACGTCATCGGCCGGCCGGAGTTGAAAATCGATCCGCGCTTCTGCAGCGTGCCGGCGCGCTTCGCTAATGTCGCTGCCTATTTCGAAGTGCGCATGGCCGCGCTGAAAAGCAAAACCACGGCGGAATGGCTGGAACTGTTTGACGCCGCCGACGTGCCGGCAATGCCCTACCACACGCTCGACAGCGTGCTGGAAGATCCGCATCTGCAGGACATCGGCTTCTTCGAAATGAAAGACCATCCGACCGAAGGCCGCACGCGCAACATGCGCATGCCGAACAAATGGTCCTGCGGGGTGCGCGAGGGCTGGAATCCCGCGCCAAAACTGGGCGAACAGAGCATCGAAATCCTGCGTGAAGCAGGATTGTCCGAAGCAGAGATCCAGGGGTTGCTTGATAGCGGGGCGACCACCGACGGGCGTATTAAAAAAAACTAGGGCCCTGCGGGGCGGAGGAGAAATAATTGAATAAAATCAAATATTTATTAACAATCGCCCTGCTCACCACCGGACTGTGCAGTCACGCCGTGTTGGCGCAGACTGCAGCCAGCTTTCCCAACAAACCGGTGCGCTTCATCGCCCCCTTCCCACCGGGCGGCAGCACCGATCTGCTGGCGCGGCTGGTTGCGCAGAAACTCACCGAAAGCTGGGGCCAGCAGGTCATCGTTGAAAACCGCGGCGGCGCTGCCGGCACTATCGGAGTCGAACTTGCGGCGCGCGCCGCACCCGACGGCTACACCATCGTCATGGGCCATGTCGGCACCTTCGGGGTCAATCCGACGCTGTACCCGAAACTGTCGTATGACGCGGTGCGTGACTTCGCACCGATCACGGTGCTGGCCACCGTGCCCAATGGCATGGCTGTGCATCCTTCACTGCCGGTCAAGACTGCGCGGGATTTTGTCGCGCTGGCCAGGGCGAGACCGGGCGAGCTGCTGTACGCCTCGGGCGGGAGCGGCAGCGCTTCGCATCTTGCCTGCGAATATCTCAAGCTGCTCACCAAAATCAACATGGTCCACGTCCCTTACAAGGGCACGGCACCGGCGATGATCAGCATGATTTCCGGGGAGACGACGATGACCATCACCGGCATGGTGGCCTTGGGGCCGCACGTCAAATCCAGCCGCCTCAAACTGCTCGGCGTGGCAACGCTGAAACGGCTGGCCATCATGCCCGACGTTCCCACCCTCAACGAAAGCGGCGTGCCCGGTTATGACGCAAACCAGTGGTACGGTGTGCTCGCGCCGGCAGCCACACCACGCGACATCGTCGCCAAATTGCATGCGGATATCGTCAAGGTGCTGGCGCGTGCCGACGTCAAGGAACGCCTCGCTGCGGATGGTGCCGAGGCGGTGGCAAATACGCCGGAGCAGTTCGCTGCGCACATCAAGGCTGAAATTGCACAATGGGCGCCCGTAGTGAAAGCTTCAGGCGCCAAGCCGGACTGAAGCAAAGAATCCGTCACTGCCTTCAGGCATACTTATCCGCTTCACCATTCCGGAGAACACCATGCGTTTGTTTGCCCGTCACGCGTTGTTGACACTGTCGCTCACCGCAGCCCTGATGACCGGACTTTCGTCGGCACAGGCACAAACCGCCAGCACCGAATTCAAGCCGCAGGTCGGGCAGGCCGGCAAGGATGTGATCTGGGTGCCGACGCCGAAGAGTCTGGTGGAAAAGATGCTGAAGATGGCAGACGTCAAACCCACCGACATCCTGTTTGACCTTGGCTCCGGCGACGGCATTACGGTCATTACCGCGGCCAAGCAGTTCGGATTGCGCGCCACCGGCATTGAATACAACCCCGACATGGTCGAATTGTCGAAGCGCAATGCACAGAAAGAAGGCGTTGCCGAGAAGGCGCAATTCATTCGCGGCGATATTTTCGCCACCGACTTCAGCAAGGCCACGGTGCTGACGATGTATCTGCTGCCGTATCTGAATCTGAAACTGCGCCCGACCATCCTCGACATGAAACCCGGCACACGCGTGGTGTCGCATGCGTTCACGATGGACGACTGGGCGCCGGATCAGACCGATTCGACGGAAGGCCGCACCGCCTACTTGTGGATCGTACCGGCAAAGGTTGAAGGCAACTGGAAAATGGACTCGGGCTCCATCGAGCTCAAGCAGAAGTTCCAGCACTTCGACGGCGTGTTCCGCAACAGTGACGGCATGAGCTGGCGCGTCACCAGCGCCAACCTGCGCGGCGACCAGATCAACTTCACCATTGGCACCGCAATCTACACCGGGCGCGTCAGCGGCCCGGTGATGCAGGGCACGATGCGTCCGCGCCCCGACGCGCCGCCCACCTCGTGGAGCGCCACGCTGGTCAAGTAATACCCGCGCGCTGCCGCCGTCAGGTCCGGCAGCGCGCCCCCTCCCGACCCAAATCAAGTCCGCGAGCGAAGCCTGCCCTCGCGCGGGCACGCCTTTGCCCTTGTGCGGCGGGCGATATAATCAATACTCCCTACTGAATACGCCGGATTTCCGGCCCCAACTGCACCAAGTGCAAGGATAAAAATGTCTGCATCCAAACAGAACGCAGTGATCATCGGCGGCGGCATCATGGGTGGCGATATCGCCACTGTTTTTGCTGCACACGGCTGGACCGTGCATGTAATGAGCCCGTCCGCCAAGACCCGCGATGCACTGCCGGCGCGCATCACAGCAGGTCTCGGCAAACTGGGCGCCCCCGCGGGACACGCGGCATCCGTCACCTGTTATGCCGACCTTAAGTCCATTCCCTGGGCCGGCGTCGGCATCGTGGTCGAAGCCGCGACCGAAGACCTGCCGCTGAAACAAAAACTGTTTGCCGAAATTGAAGCGCTGGCAAAACCGGACATTCCGCTGACCAGCAACACCTCGAACTTTCCGATCGGTGAAATCGCCAAAGGCCTGCAACATCCGCAGCGCGTTGCGGGCCTGCATTTCTTCATGCCGGCGCATCTGGTGCCGCTGGTCGAGGTGGTGAGTTCGCCGTTGACCGACACCAAAGTTGCCGAGAGTCTGGTGCAGTTGCTGAAAGACCTGAACAAGGCGCCGATCTGGGTGAAAAAAGACGTGCCGGGCTTCGTCGGCAACCGTCTGCAACACGCGATGATGCGCGAGGCCCTGTACCTGATTGACGATGGCGTCACCGACGCCGAAGGCATCGACACCGCAGTGCGTTTTGGTTTCGGCTTCCGCTTCATTGCCTGCGGTCCGATGATGCAGAAGGAAATGTCGGGCTGGGATACCAACTACCTCGTCGGTGAAGCGCTCTACCCGCATCTGCATACCGAACAGAAGCCGCCGGCTTTCCTCAAAAGCATGGTCGACAAGGGTCGCCTCGGCATGAAGGCCAAAGCCGGCATGTGGGACTGGGACGACGACAAGATCAAGAAGGAAAAAGCGCGCATCGAACGCGCGCTGCAGTCCGGTTTCGCCATCCTCCGCGCTGACAACGACTGAAAGAGTCCCGCCCATGAGCAACGCCACTCCCATCGCGCAACGCCTGCGCAAGCTGGCTTTTTCCAAACCCGCGATCATCGGCGTCGTGGTGTTGCTCATCTACATGCTGGCGGGATTCGTTGCGGCGCCCTGGCTGGTGCGAGAACAGTTGCCGAAGCTGGTGGAGCAACACCTGGGCGCCAAGGGCTCTGTCGAAAAGGTCAGCATCAACCCGCTACTGTTCAACGTCGAGCTGGACGGCATCAGCATCACCGAAAAAAGCGGACTCCCGGCGCTCCAGGTCGGCAAGTTGCTGGTCGATTTCGAGATCAGCAGCCTGCTGCGCTGGGCCTGGACATTCCGGGAAATCCGCATCGAAAAGCCGGTGATCAACGCCGACCTCGACGCCAATGAAAACCTGAACCTGGCGCGGCTGCTGGCGGCACTCGGCAAGGATCGGGAAAAGGAACCCGCCGGCGACATGCCGCGACTCCTCATCCATCATTTCACCATCGCCGGCGGGGTATTCAGGTTTACCGACAATACCCTGAAGCCGGCCGCAAAGTCCGCCGTTGATCCGATCAATTTCGAAATCCACGACGTTTCCACGCTGCCCGACCACCGCGGCGAACACCAGTTGCTGGCCAAGCTGCCGGACGGCGGGCAGCTGCAATGGCAGGGCAAACTGTCGCTGTCGCCGATTGCGTCCAGCGGTTCCATCTCGCTCAAGGATGCCCGGCTGTCGACGCTGTGGCAGTTCGTGCGTGATCACCTGACGATTGCCGAACCGGAGGGCAGCTACCACTTCGGCGTGCGATACCAGTTCAGCTACAGCGGCGGCGCATTGAAGTTCGAAGCCGAAGACCTCGCCTTCGGCCTGAAGGATCTGGTGCTTGCTCAGGAAAAGGGCGGCACCGTACTGGCCAAGCTGGGCACGGTCGCTTTTGAAGGCGGCAGTTTCAATCTGGCGCAGCGCAGCCTCGCATTCAAGGACATCCGCGTCGCCGACGGCGGCCTCGGCATCATCCTCGATGAAGACAGCATTCCGGACTGGGCGAAGCTGATGCGCAGCAACCCCGTCCCGGGCAACGATGAAAAAGCGCCGCCCAAAGACGAAGAACGTGCGAAATCCGCGCCCTGGGCCATCTCGCTGCCGCAGATCAACATCGGTCCGCTGGCGCTGTCACTGACCGATTACAGCCGGGCCAAACCGCTGCTGATGACTTCGGCAAAAACCGAAATCACCCTCGCTGCAAGTGCATCCGTCGGCGATCCACTGCAGGCCCTCGTCGAAAACGGCACGCTCAAGCTGAGTGACATTCGTGTCACGCCCGTTAATGAAAAAGATACACCGGTCACGGTGGAGTCCGCCGAAGTCACCGGTCTGGCAGTGAACCTGCAGGAAAAAACCATCCGCGTCGGACTGGCCCGTCTGTCGGGCGGGCGCATGTCGGCAAGACGTGACGCTGACGGCGACTTGCACCTGGTCACCATGCTCGCGCCGCGCAAGGTGCAAGCCATCAAGGAATTGAGCAAGGAAGGATTCCGCATTGCATTGGAACGCGCGGAGATTTCCAGATACGCGGTGGCCTTGACGGATCAGTCGTTCCAGCCCGCGATCAGCTACGACCTCGAACAGATCAATGCATCGGTTTCAAAAGTGGCGCTGCCGCCCGTAAAAAGTCCCAGCCCTTTTGAAATGTCTCTGCGTGTCAAGCAGGGCGGTTCGGTCAAAGCCAAGGGCGCGCTCGACATGCTGCGCGAAAGCGTCGATGTACGGTTTGAGGTTGCCGATTTTGCATTGACCCCGCTGGACCCCGTGCTCAAAAAAGACACCACGCTGACACTGGCCTCCGGTACGGCGGGCGCCAGCGGGCGCGTCACGCTTAATGGCAAAAAAACGCCGGCCGCGATTCGTTATACCGGCGCGGCGGCCATCTCCGACTTGAGCGTACACACGGTGCCAAACAACGAAAAGCTGGCGGGCTGGAAGCGCCTTTCGTTGAACGATATCGATGTGGATACCGCTGAAAACCGCGTTGCAGTGGCACTGGTGGAACTGGCGCAGCCGTACTCCAAATTGATCATCAACAAGGACAAGTCCACCAACCTTGATGCCATCAAACGCGGCGCGCCGGCAAAACCGGCCGCTACCCCGGCATCGACGCCTGCGCCTGCTGCCGCTACAACTTCAGCGCCGGCTCCTGCCGCAACCGCCTCCGAACCATCCGCAGCGCTACCAGTGGCCATTACTGTGGAACGCGTCCGCGTTGAAGGCGGCTCGATGGATTTTGCGGATCTCAGCCTCGTTTTGCCGTTTGCAACCTTCATCAAGGACCTGAACGGTTCTGCAAGCGGCCTCTCGTCGTCACCGGATTCCCGCGCCAACCTGAAATTCGAAGGCGGGGTCGGAGAATTCGGATTGGCACGGGCCGAAGGCACCATCCAGCCGTTTGCACCAAAAAAATTCACTGATATCGCCGTCGCCTTCCGCAATATCGAACTCGTCCCGATGTCGCCGTACACGGCGACATTTGCCGGACGCAGAATCGCTTCGGGAAAAGTATCCCTGGACCTGCAATACAAAATCGAAAACAGCAAGCTTGCCGGCGACAACAAGATGGTGCTCGAAAAATTCACCCTGGGTGAACGCGTCGAGAGCCCGACGGCGGTAAACCTGCCCCTCGACCTGGCCATCGCCCTGCTGACCGACAGCAACGGCAAGATTGATCTGGCGCTGCCGGTTTCAGGTGATGTCGACAACCCCGAGTTCAGCTATGGCCATTTGGTCTGGCAGGCGATCCGCACCGTCATCACGCGGATCGTCACCGCTCCATTCCGCGCACTGGGTTCGCTGTTTGGCGGCAACACCGAAACACTGGGTGATATCGTGTTTGATGCGGGGGGCGCGCGTGTGCTGCCCACCGAGCAGGAAAAGCTGCGGCGTGTCGCCGAAGGCCTGCAGAAACGTCCACAGCTCAGGCTGCAGATCCAGGGCACGTATCACAAGGACATCGACGCCCGCGCGTTGCGGGCACGGGCTGTGCGCAGCGATCTCGCTGCACGCGAAGGCACCAAGCTTGCGCCCGGCGAAGATCCGGGCCCGGTCGGATTCGACAATGCCAAAACCCAGCGGGCGCTGGAAAACATGCTGGAAGCGCGGGCCGGCGGAAACGCTGTCGCACAGTTTGCCGAAGGCTACGCAAAATCCTCGGGGCGCGAAGCCGGACGCGTCAATGCCGCGCTGGCAATGATCGGACGCGGCGCAGGTGATCGCACACTGTATGTAGCGATGCATCAGCGGCTGGTTGAGCTGCAGCTGTTGCCGCCAACCGCACTGGGTGATCTCGCCAAAGCCCGCGCCGATGCCATCATGCAGGCGATGACCACCGGTCTCAAATTTGAACCTGCACGCATTGCCACCAAACCGGCGGATGCGGTTGAAGAAGCCGACAAGAATGGCGTTCCGGCAAAGCTGTCGTTTGAGCCGGTCAAATAAGCAAGCCGCGCCGGCAAAGCCCACACTATTTGCCCTGCAGCCAACTGTATCCGGCCGCAGGATGAATCGATCAAGGGCGACTTCCATTCCATCTATGTCGAAGTGGAAGTCGAACTGGAAGACGGCACGAAACACGGCACTGTGTGTCGGGAGCCGCGCGGCTCATGGAACTCGCCGATGGACGAAACCGACCATGAAGAAAAACTTCGCGATTGCCTGAATTACGGACTGCCCGGCCCTTCCGGAGAAAAACTGCTGGAACAACTTGCCCGGCTCGATACGCTGGATGCGCAGGCGGTCAAATCAGTTATCGCACTGATGGCTGATGCTTGAATAAACGGGTGATGGTGGCGGGGACTGAATTGATACGCCGACTCAACGATTTTGAGTCCCCGGAAACCATGCCGGGTTGTTGAGCGCAATCGGGATCAGCCGCTCTGGCACACGCTCCGTGATTCACGGCTGCCGAGGCTGCTGGAGAAGCACACCTGTGCTACTCCACCCTCAAGCCCGCCGATTTCACTACAGGACCAAACTTTTTGATCTCTTCCTGCACGAACCGGAGAAACTCTTCGGGAGTGTTGGTCACAACTTCAGCGCCCTGCCTGTTCATGATCTCCCGGGTCTCAGGCTGATTCATGGCTTTCATCAGGCCTTCGCGCAGCTTGTCCAGGATCGGCTTCGGCGTCGCCCGCGGTGCAAGCAATCCCTGCCAGCCACCATATTCATATCCGGGCACGGTTTCAGCGATGGCCGGCAGATCACCAAGAAGCGCCGTACGCTTCGGCAACGTGTGCCCGATCGCCCGCAGCCTTCCCGCCTTCACAAGACCTTGCACCGATGGCGCCGGATTGATCGACCAGTGCGATTCTCCCGCAGCAACTGCAGGGGTTGATGCTCCGCCCTTGTAAGGCACGTGAAGCGATTCGAACCCGCCCATGTTCTTGAGCAACACACCCGCAAGGTGGCTTTGCGAACCTGCACCTGCCGAAGCCATATTGAGTTGTCCGGACCTCGACTTCGCCAGTTCGATGAGATCCTTCATGGATTTCACCGGAAGTGAAGGATTGACCACCAGCACGTTGGGCGTCACCGCAAACAGCGACAGGAAGGCATAGTCTTTGAGCGGATCGTACGGCAGCTTTTTGTGGATATGCGGCGCGATGGACATCGCCGCCGTGGATGCCGAGATCAGCGTGTAACCATCAGGACTGGCCGTCTTGGCAATCTCCATGCCGATGAGGCCTCCCGCACCAGCGCGGTTGTCCACCACGATCTGCTGTCCCAGTACATCGCCCAGCTTGTTGGCAACAACCCGGCCCAAGGCATCAGTGGAACTGCCCGGTGCATTCGGCATCAGCATGCGGATTGGCCGGTTGGGATAACTCTTGATGGCGTCGGCTGCCACCGCCTGCTGGACCGTCATGAACGGCAACCCCGAGAATGAAAGCAGGCAGACTTTGATGAAAACTCCCGTTGTTATTTTCATTGGATTAATCCATTCCTGGCGATGAATCGATTCGAGTTCTGCTACGGGTGCATTCCGGACGTTTCGCGAGCAAGGCAAAAGCGCCTTTCCCGCGAGTGTCATTAGTCAGCATCGCAGCAACGAATACTCCCCCTGCAGCAGGCTCGTTCTTACCGGCTGTGCCGATTCGGGATACGCCCGATCAGCGCCTGCTCGTTACAGCTTTGGCCAATGCCTTGCAAAAGTCAATGACTTGCCAGTGGTCTCGCTGGGCGAAGGGATAGTACTGGATGTCTTTGGACTGAGTTGGAGAAGGGGATGGTGGCCGGGGACGGAATTGAACCGCCGACACAAGGATTTTCAATCCTCTGCTCTACCAACTGAGCTACCCGGCCGAATGCTGCACAACCAGCGCAAGGACTGCGCGATTTTAGGGATTTCGCCGAACAATGATGCCTGACGAAAGGGCGCTATTTAAACCTTAAAACCGTTTTGCGTCAAGGCTCTAGTGCATTTAACAAGTCAGACTTTGAGCCAAGCACGACACACGCCGGAAGTGGATGACCATCAATCCGATCCACACCAGCAGGATCACCGTCACAAACGGAACATGCCGGTCGAGTACAAACCTGGGCGTGATGAAACGAGTGGCTTTGACCAGCGGGTCTGTGCCCTTCTTGAACAGCTGGTAGATAAAGTTCTTGTCACGATTGGCACCGGCGAACACCCACATCGCCGCACGGCCGGCAAACAGGTACAACGCAACCTGCACCAGTGCAAGCAGCATCGACAGCAGCGTGATTTCAATGGGCATATACGGGTCCGCACTCCGAGGTCTGGCGCATTGTAACCGAGCCCTGCAGCAGACAAAAAAGAAGCCCCGCTTTCGCGGGGCTTCTTGTGCAACCAATTTCCGAAGGCGGAGGGCCGCGGGAGTGAACCTTGGTTACCCCCTGCCCGTCCAGCTTTCGGAATGTAATTCGCGAAGCTGCAAATGAAGAAGCCCCGCGAAAGCGGGGCTTCCCATACTTGAGGAAGGGGGCTCGGGGGAAACCTGGGTTTCCCCTGCTCGATCACCTTCCGCAAGGAATGTAATTCGCGAAGCGAATTACATTCCCATACCACCCATGTCACCCATGCCGCCGTGACCATGGCCGGCGTGGCTGTCGTCTTTCGGCAGCTCGGCAACCATTGCGTCAGTGGTGAGGATCAGGCCGGCGATCGAAGCCGCGTTCTGCAGTGCGCAGCGCGTGACTTTGGTCGGGTCCAGAACGCCCATTTCCACCAAGTCGCCGTATTCGCCGGTCGCGGCGTTGTAGCCGACATTACCTTTGCTTTCGACCACCTTGTTCACCACCACCGAGGGCTCATCACCCGCGTTGGCAACGATCTGGCGCAGCGGCTCTTCCACGGCGCGCAGCACGATCTTGATGCCGGCGTCCTGGTCGGAGTTGTCACCCTTGAGCTTGGAGATGCCGAGGCGGGCGCGGATCAGCGCAACGCCACCGCCAGCAACAATGCCTTCTTCCACTGCGGCGCGGGTCGCGTGCAGTGCGTCTTCGACGCGGGCCTTCTTCTCTTTCATTTCCAGCTCGGTCGCAGCGCCGACTTTGATCAGAGCAACACCGCCTGCCAGTTTGGCAACGCGCTCTTGCAGCTTTTCTTTGTCGTAGTCGCTGGTGGCTTCTTCGATCTGGGCACGGATCTGCTTGACGCGCGCTTCGATCGATTTCTGGTCGCCGTTGCCGTCGATGATCGTGGTTTCTTCTTTGCCGATCTCGATGCGTTTGGCCTGGCCCAGATCAGCCAGCGTGACTTTCTCCAGCGACAGGCCGACTTCCTCGGCAATCACCGTGCCGCCCGTGAGGATGGCGATGTCTTCCAGCATGGCTTTGCGACGGTCGCCGAAGCCCGGGGCCTTGACGGCGCAGGTCTTGAGGATGCCGCGGATGTTGTTGACGACCAGGGTCGCCAGTGCTTCGCCTTCGACTTCTTCGGCGATGATCAGCAGCGGCTTGCCGGCTTTGGCAACTTGTTCCAGTACCGGCAGCAGGTCGCGGATGTTCGAGATCTTCTTGTCGTGCAGCAGCACGTAGGGGTTCTCGAGCAGGGCTTGCTGTTTCTCGGCATTGTTGATGAAGTACGGCGACAGGTAGCCGCGGTCGAACTGCATGCCTTCGACGACTTCCAGTTCGCTTTCCAGGCCCGAACCGTCTTCAACGGTGATCACGCCTTCCTTGCCGACTTTGTCCATCGCGTCAGCGATGATCTTGCCGATTTCGGAGTCAGCATTGGCGGAGATCGAACCGACTTGGGCGATTTCCTTGCTGGTGGTGCAGGGCTTGGACAGTTTTTTCAGCTCGGCGACGATGGCGGTAACTGCCTTGTCGATGCCGCGCTTGAGGTCCATCGGGTTCATGCCGGCGGTCACGAACTTCATGCCTTCCTGCACGATGGCTTGCGCCAGAACGGTTGCGGTGGTGGTGCCGTCACCGGCGATGTCGGAGGTCTTGGAAGCCACTTCCTTGACCATCTGCGCGCCCATGTTTTCGAACTTGTCTTTCAGTTCGATTTCTTTGGCGACAGACACGCCGTCTTTGGTAACGGTCGGGGCGCCGAAGCTGCGCTCGAGCACAACGTTGCGGCCTTTCGGGCCGAGGGTGACTTTGACCGCGTCGGCCAGAACATTGACGCCGGCGATGATTTTTTGCCGTGCCGGCTCGTGGAATTTGACGTCTTTAGCTGCCATGTGGAATCTCCTGGATATTCTTTGTGGGTTACTCGATGACGCCCATGATGTCTTCTTCGCGCATCACCAGCAGCTCGTCGCCTTCAACTTTGACGGTCTGGCCGGAGTATTTGCCGAAAAGGACGCGATCGCCGACTTTGACGTCGAGCGGAATGATTTTGCCGTCGTCGGTTTTTTTGCCTTTGCCGACAGCTTTGACTTCACCTTGATCCGGCTTTTCAGCGGCGGTGTCAGGGATCACGATACCGGAAGCAGTCTTGCGCTCTTCTTCCAGCCGCTTCACGATGATACGGTCGTGCAACGGACGAATTTTCATGGTGCATCTCCTCAAGGATCAGATTGGATAATCAGGACTACAAACCGCGAGTGAGGCTGCTAGCACTCAACTCAAGCGAGTGCTAATAATAGGGCCGTACCGGGTTTAATTCAAGGGGCCCGAGAACCGGGCCCGTGTCGAAGCGAGTACTCGCATACAGTAAATATTGTTTTAAAACAATATCTTATGTTTCATTTACCGCGGTACCGGCAGGGTGCGGTGGCGCGGGATGCCAAAGCGATAAACCGTTTTTCGCTTGCCCAGACAGGTTGGCGGCAGCGGCGCATGGGGGCAAGGCGGTGCACGGCGCCCCTCTTCCGACAGTGTGGCGTCGTCGGCAAAGTCCTTCCAGATGCCGCCGCGCACCGGCCGGAAGGTCCAGGTCAGGTAACCGCGGGCGGCGGCCAGTTCAACCAGTTCCTCCGCATCCGGCGCTTCGGATACCGCGACCTGATTGCCGTTGACGGCGTGCGGGTAGGTGCCGAAGGCCTGCAGGCACTCCATCGCTTCCATCGAAGCAGCGCCCGGCCGCAGGCAGCCGGGGCGCTCGGCCCGCGCCACATCCCAGGCACCGAGTTCCCAGCCGGCATCCATTGCCGCGCAATCCAGCGCCACCAGATCGTGCCAGCTTTCATTCAACTGCAGCGAAGAACTCGGGATCGACGTAAAAGCCACCGGCTCGGCTTCATCCAGATCGATCAGCTTCTGTTTGAAGAAGCCGTGCCAGTGCAGCGTCAGGATCACCGGCGTGTCCGGGCACGGTACGGCGGCGAGGGTGATGCCAACAAGCGGGAAACCGCTGGCGTTGATCTGGTCTTCGATGCGCTCAAGAATCTGCATGGGCAAACATCTCCTGTAGTGTGCTGTTAAACTCAAAACAACCGCCACAACTGCCGAAAACATTCAGAGCAAATTCGGTGCCACTGTGCAGCCAAGGTTCAAGCCCGATGACATGTGCCGCACAAAAGGTGTAACGCTTGAAACGTGCCTCGGTTGAACGCAGCAAAGTATTCGATAGAGCGCCCCTCACATGCAAACCAGCACTCGCAACAGTGTGCTGCTAGAACGCAGCCGCACCGCCGTGTGGCACCCGTGCACACAGATGAAGCAGCACGAAACGCTGCCCATCGTGCCGATCGCCCGCGCCCAAGGCTGCTGGCTCTACGACTGCGACGGTAAACGTTATCTCGATGCGGTCAGCTCGTGGTGGGTCAACCTGTTCGGCCATGCTGAACCACGCATCAATGCGGCGCTGATCGACCAGTTGCAGAAACTCGAGCATGTGATGCTCGCCGGTTTTACCCATGAACCCGTGGTTGAACTCTCGGAGCGCCTGTCGGCGCTGACCGGCGGCAAGCTCGGCCATTGTTTTTATGGCAGCGACGGCGCTTCGGCCACCGAGATCGCGCTGAAAATGAGCTTTCATTTCTGGCGCAACAGCGGCAAGACCGACAAAACCGGATTCATCAGCCTCGCCGGGAGTTATCACGGTGAAACGCTGGGCGCACTGTCGGTCACCGATGTGGCGCTGTTCAAGGACACCTACGCGCCGCTGCTGCGCCAAAGCGCGCAGGTGCCCAGCCCCGACTGGCGGCAGGCCGGCAATGGCGTATCGCCGCGCGATCATGCCCTCAGCTGCGCCAAAGCGCTGGAACAACATCTGGAGCAGCATCACGCGCGCACCGCCGCACTGATCGTCGAACCGCTGGTGCAGGGCGCCACCGGCATGGCGATGTACGATCCGGAATACCTGCGACAGGCCCGCACGCTTTGCGACCGTTACGGCGTACACCTGATCGTCGATGAAATCATGACCGGCTTTGGTCGCACCGGAACTTTTTTTGCACACGAACAGGCCTACATCTCACCGGACTTCCTCTGCCTGTCCAAAGGCATCACCGGCGGCTATCTGCCGCTGTCGGTGGTGATGACCACCGATGCCGTCTACCAGGCGTTTTACGACGACAAGATGACGCGCGGCTTCCTGCATTCCCATTCGTACACCGGCAACGCGCTGGCCTGCCGCGCCGCGCTGGCAACGCTGGACATCTTCAAGCAGGACGACGTCATTCAGAACAATCGCGCCCGCGCACAACGCATGACCACCGCAGCACAACCATTGGCCACCCATGCGCGCGTCAGCAATTTCCGCACAACGGGCATGATCTGGGCGTTTGAAGTGGACGGTGCCGACGCAAGCTTCAGCCGCCGGCTGTTTGAAGCCGGACTGGCCCGGGAAGTGTTGCTGCGACCGATCGGCAATACGGTTTACTTCATGCCGCCTTATGTATTGAGCGACAGCGAAATGGATTTACTCGCAACACGTACGCTCGAAGCCCTGGAGGCAACCCCTTGAAACTGACCTTTCTCGGCGCCGCCGGTGAAGTCACCGGATCCAGCTTCCTGCTGGAAACCGACGACGTCAAAGTGCTGGTCGACTGCGGCATGTTCCAGGGCGGCCGCGAGGCCGAACCGAAAAATCGCGCACGCTTCGCCTTTGATCCGAAAACACTGGACTGCGTGTTGCTGACGCATGCGCACATCGACCATTCCGGACTTCTGCCGAGACTGGTCGCCGCCGGCTACACCGGACCGGTTTTTGCAACACCCGCCACCTGTGATCTGCTGGAGGTGATGCTCGCCGACTCGGCGCACATTCAGGAGAAAGAAGCGGAATGGGCGAAGAAATCGAAGACCCGTGCCGCCGGACGACCACCGCTGTACACCATTGCCGAAGTGCAGCGCACGCTGCGTCAGCTGAATCCGGTCGCTTATGGCGACGAGTTTCGCCCGCACCCGGACCTGCGTTGCATCTTCCGGGACGCAGGCCATATCATCGGCGCCGCCATCATCGAATTGTGGATTCGGAACGGCGAAAAAAACCGCAAGATCGTGTTCTCCGGCGACATCGGCCAGCCCACACGGCCGCTGGTGCGCGACCCGACGCCAGTGACTGAAGCCGATGTGCTGGTGATCGAATCCACTTACGGAAATCGCCTGCATAAATCGATGGACGACACGATGGCTGAGCTGGAGCACGCCATCACCGATACGCTGGTGCGCAAAAAAGGCAATGTGATCATCCCCGCCTTTGCCGTCGGCCGCACCCAGGAAATGCTCTACCTGCTGGTCGATCTCTATAAACAGGGACGGCTGCCGGAGATGAACATTTACGTCGATTCACCGATGGCGCTGAAAGCCACCGACATCACCGCCAAACACTGGGGGCTGCTGGATGCAGAAGCGGCGGCGCTGATGGAATGGATGAAACGCGGTCGCGGCAAACCGAAAATCCATTTCGTGCAGGATGCCGTCGAATCCATGAACCTGCAAACCGTCAAACACGGCGCGGTGATCATTTCCGCCAGCGGCATGTGCAATGCCGGTCGCATCAAGCACCATCTGCGCAATAATCTGCCGCGCCGCGATTCAACGATTCTGATTGTCGGTTTTCAGGCCGCAGGGACTCTGGGCAGGCGTATCGTCGACGGCGTGAAAAACGTGCGCATCTTCGGTATTCCGGTTCCGGTGAAGGCCGACGTTTACACCATAGGCGGCTTATCAGCCCACGGTGACCAGGCCGCATTACTCGGCTGGCTGAGCCACTTCAAACACCCGCCGCAACGCACCTTCGTCGTTCACGGTGAACCCACTGCGTCCGAAAGTTTTGCTGCTGCCATCCACGACAAACTGGGCTGGACCGGCGTGGATCTGCCGGCGCAGCACAGTTCCGTCATCCTGTAAGCTCATCCGCCACCAACAGCAAACACCATACGCATGCTTAACCGAATCATCGCCCTCGCGCTGCTCCTGCTGTCCTCAACACTCGCCTTGGCGCAAACTGCCACCACTCTGCCCGATGCCGTCGCCCGCGCACTGAAACAGGCCGGCATCCCGGAATCAGCGGTCGGCGTGTATGTGCACGAAATCGGCGCCGATCAACCGTTACTGTCAGTGGGCGCCGAACGCGCGCTGAATCCGGCATCGACAATGAAACTGGTCACCACCTATGCCGGACTGGAAATGCTCGGTCCGGCCTATGTGTGGAACACCGACGTACTGACCGACGGCACGCTGAATCAGGATGTGCTCGCCGGCAATCTGTACATCCGCGGGGCGGGCGATCCGAAGTTGACCGTGGAAAGTTTCTGGCTGCTGCTGCGCAGTCTGCGTGCACGCGGCGTACGTGAAATCCGCGGCGACCTGATCCTCGACCGCCGCCTGTTCGCCGAAGAAGTACAGGATCCGGGGGCCTTTGATGACCAACCCACACGCCCGTACAACACCGGCCCCAGTGCATTGCTGGTCAACTTCAAGGCGGTCACACTGCAGTTCATCCCCGATGCCGCGACCCGTACGGTGCGTATCGCCATTGAACCACCGCTGCCGCAAGTGCAGATCATCAACAACCTGAAAATCGCCGACGGCACCTGCGGAGACTGGGTCGGCAAGCTCAAGCTTGAGTCGCAAGGCAATGCCGAAAGCGCGCGCCTCGCGTTCAACGGCACCTATGCACTGGATTGCGGTGAAGCCATGCGCAGCTTCAGCGTACTGGGCCATCGCCAGTACATCGGCGTGTTATTTACACAATTGTGGAGAGACCTCGGCGGTACGTTCAACGGCCAGGTGCGTGACGGCCCCACCCCGGATCAGGCGCGACGCCTGACCACCGCGCGCTCTTTATCGCTTTCGGAGATCGTACGCGACGTCAACAAATACTCCAATAACGTAATGGCACGACAGTTGTTCCTGACCCTGGGTATCAGCAGCAGCGCACCTGCAACAACTGCTGCCGCCACCAATGGCGTCAGGCAATGGCTGGCGCTGAAAGGCCTGTCCGTACCCGAACTGGTGATTGAAAACGGCTCCGGCCTGTCGCGCATCGAGCGCATCAGTGCACGTAACCTCGGTGCGATCCTGCTGAACGCCTTTGCAAGCCCGGTGATGCCGGAACTGATGGCGTCGTTGCCCGTTGCTGCGGTCGATGGAACGCTGCGCAAACGCCTGAAAAGCGCCGATGTCGCCGGCCAGGCCCATGTCAAAACCGGATCGCTGTCCGGTGTGCGATCGATCGCGGGTTATGTACTGGATGCACAGGGCAACCGTTCTGTAATCGTTTTTTTGGTCAACCACGCCAATGCATTCAATGCACAAGCAGCGCAGGATGCGCTGATGGCGTGGGCGCACAATCAGGACAGCAACTGCTGCGGGCGACAGGAGCGGCGACGTCAGGGCAAGAAATAGCGCCCTACGATCAGCGCGCGCCGCTGATCGCATGACGCGGCAGTTGAACCCAACAGGAAGTATGCAACGACACTGGATGTGTCGCCGCCAAAGCCGCGCTTGTCAGGGGCAACGGCATTAACAGCCGGTACAAAAACGGGCGCGTTTCCCGCCTCAGGGGCAATTGGGATCCGCGGTCGCCTGCGCCGGAGGCTGCGCTGCTGTGAGCGAGCCCAACACACCGCCGACCGCGCTGCCGAGACTGCGCCCGAAACCGCCGCCAAGCACGGCACTGCCGATGTCCGAGCCGGCCCGCTGCGCCGCGCTTTCGCCCCCACCCTGCGCAGTTCGCGGCGGACAGTTTGCAGCGGGCGCCGGCTTGGTCTGAGCGGGCGCTGCTTCCGCCGAAACGGCCGATGCGGGTGCGGGTGCAGGCTGAGCAGTGCCACCCTGATCCGCGCGCACGAACTGCCGCGTGCCCTTGGCGCCGCCCGGCCATGGCGTCCCCTCGACGATATCGGCGACCGTATACGGCTGATTCTCCGCGGGTAATCCACCCGGGGCGGGCACCGGATAAACCGCAAACCGCACGATCTCGGTACCGCGGCCGAACACGAACTCGACCCGTGTGCCGGATGTGAAGAAGATCTGGTTGCCGTGAAACGGGTTGCGAAACCATTCACGCTTCATGCCGTCGACCTCGGTGCGGCGCCGGATCACCGGGTACCAGCGCGCCACCAGTTCGGCGAAAGACAGTTGGGTGGTGTAATAAATACGTTTGTAAGGCGGACCGCCATCGCATTTCGGATCGCCGGTGGTGCGGATGGCATCCAGCGTCAGCCCCTCAAGACCGGGCATGCCCAACTGCGCGGCGCTGGGCGCATTGCGCGAGAACGCGGCCGCTGCAGCTTCGGCGCGCTTCTGGTTGAAGTCGACACAATCAGACCACGCATTCGGCGCGAAGCTCAAACCGAGGGTAGTCACGAAAATCAAAGACAGGGAGTGCTTGTGTTCTCTCACAGGCATGGTCTGACTCCGGTTTCACAGTCAAAGCAAAGATACACCACTCATCGCAGCGACTCGCACGCGGCATGCGGGCCTCAGGAATCATCCCGGGCCCACCGCCGCGCAATCCGACTCAGCGCGCCCGCGGCAGCGGCGTCTGACTATGACGGGTCATCCACCGCCGGGTGAGCAATTGCACCACGGCCGCTGCGGCAAGGGCGCAGAGGAACGCCAGACCGGTGCCGCTGCGCGGCAGCACCCAGGCCAGCACCACGCAAAAAGTGGCGAAGGAATAAAGGCCGTACACCATGCCGCGCAAAAGCTGGATGACGGCGCCTGAACCGGCGCTGCGGTGTGTGAACAACGCGAGCACCGTATTCATCACCGGGAACATCGCCAGCACGCCGGACAGGGAAGGTCCGAGGTTTTCCGCGAAGTGTGTGACCGTCAGCACCAGCACCGCGCCCAACGCCATGCGCAGTAACAGGTCATTCGGAGGTTTTCCCGGCAGCCGGACCGCCTCACGCCGGGGATAGGCTCGCGGCGCGAGCACCAGCGCGGCCAGCACGGCCAGCGCGGCGACCGTCAGCGTCAGCGGCTCAGCACCGACGGCAGCGGCGGCCAGCGCGTAAGCGACATAGGCCAGCGCAAGACTGGCCGGCCAGCGATACTTTGTTGCCGCCCAGGCGTAACTGATGCCGAAGACCAGGATCGCCATCACGCCGGTCAGCGTGCCAACAGCAGCGACGGCGGCGAATTCCGCGCCTTGCTCCAGCGCGATGAACCAGAGAATCGGCCCCGCTACGATCGGAAACGCCGACAGCCAACCCGCCACCGCCGGCCCCCAGCGCCGCCCGGCGAATGTCACCAGCGCGATCAGCGCCGGCACCAGACACAGCTTCAGCAGCAGCACCGTGTTCATGCCGGCACAGTTCCGGCAAAGCCGGCCATCCAGTAATTGGTCAATTAAAGCAATCAGTTAACAAATGGTGAATGGCTAGAGGCCGAGCGAAGCCCAGAGGGTGTCCACCCGACGCTTCACCTCATCACTCATCGCAATCGGTGTGCCCCAATCGCGGCTGGTTTCCGCCGGCCATTTGTTGGTGGCGTCGATGCCCATCTTCGAACCTAGCCCCGCAACCGGGCTGGCGAAATCGAGGTAATCAATCGGCGTGGCTTCGGCGATCAGCGTGTCGCGCTTCGGATCGACGCGAGTGGTCATCGCCCAGATCACTTCCTTCCAGTCACGCACATTGACGTCGTCGTCAGTGACGATGATGAACTTGGTGTACATAAACTGGCGCAGGAAACTCCAGATGCCGAACATCACGCGCTTGGCATGGCCCGGATATTGTTTTTTGATACTGACGCAGGCCACGCGATACGAACAACCTTCGGGCGGCAGATAGAAATCAACGATTTCCGGAAACTGCTGCACCAGCAGCGGCACGAAGACTTCATTCAATGCTTCACCGAGCACCGCGGGTTCATCTGGCGGCTTTCCGGTGTAGGTCGAGTGGTAAATAGGGTCGCGGCGCAATGTGATGCGGTCGACCGTGAACACCGGAAAACGATCCTGCTCGTTGTAATAACCGGTGTGATCGCCGAAGGGACCCTCAAGCGCGGTATCGTTGGGATGAATATGGCCTTCGAGCACGATCTCTGCGCGCGCCGGCACCTTCAGATCATGCGTAATGCATTGCGCGATTTCGGTTTTTTCCCCGCGCAGCAATCCGGCGAACTGGTATTCCGACAATGAATCCGGCACCGGCGTCACCGCACCGAGCATCGTTGCCGGATCGGCACCGAGCGCCACCGCCACCGGGAAGGGCTCGCGCGGATGTGCCAAGCAATGGTCGCGGTAATCAAGTGCGCCGCCGCGATGCGCCAGCCAGCGCATGATCAGCCGGTTGCGGCCAATCACCTGCTGCCGGTAAATGCCGAGGTTCTGCCGCGTTTTGTTCGGGCCGCGCGTCACCGTCAGGCCCCAGGTCAGCAAAGGGCCGATATCGCCGGGCCAGCAGGTCTGAATCGGCAACTTCGCCAGATCCACATCATCGCCCTCCCACACCTGCTCCTGGCACACCGGATCGCGCACCAGCTTCGGCTGCATCGACATGATCTGCCGCAGCAAGGGCAGTTTGTCCCAGGCGTCCTTCAATCCTTTCGGTGGTTCCGGCTGTTTCAGCTGCGCCAGCACCTGCCCCAGTTCACGCAACGCGGCGACCGAATCGCGACCCATGCCCAGCGCCACGCGATGCGGCGTGCCGAACAGATTGCCCAGCACCGGCATGGTGTAACCCTTGGGTTTTTCAAACAACAACGCCGGACCACCCTGCTTCAGCACGCGATCACAGATCTCGGTCATCTCCAGCTTCGGATCGACTTCGGCACTGATGCGTTTGAGCTGGCCGTCGCGTTCCAGACCGGCAATGAAGTCCCGCAAATCCCGATAACTCATGGCAGCACCTGCGGGTTCTGCCACCAGTCGACAGCAGTGCCGACAAAAATGGCGCAACCCACCCAGTTGTTGTTAAGAAAGGCCTTGAAGCAGCCTTCACGTTGGCGATCCCGAATCAGCACGTACTGGTATACCACCAGCGCGATGGCAACCAGCAGTCCGGCGAAATAAAAAACACCACGCATCTGCTGCCAGCCGATCCACGCCATCAGCGCCAGGAACAGCACATGGGTCGTCATCACACCCGGCACATCGTAACGGCCAAACAGGATGGCTGATGATTTAACGCCGATTTTCAGATCATCATCGCGATCCACCATGGCGTATTCCGTATCGTAGGCAATCGCCCACAACACCGTCGCCACCAGCAATAACCACGCAATGGCCGGCAGCGCATTCCATACCGCGGCGTAGGCCATCGGAATACCGAATCCGAATGCCACCCCCAGCCAGGCCTGCGGCAAGGGAAACACCCGCTTCACAAAGGGATAGATCACCGCAAGCGCTGCTGCGGCAAATGCCAGCTTGATGGTCAATGCATTAAGGAACAACACCAGCGCAAAGGCCAGCAACATCAGTATCGCGGCAAGTATCAATGCTTCAGCCGGCCGGATGAGGCCGGCCGCCAGCGGCCGGTCTTTGGTGCGTTCGACGTGCGGATCAAAATTGCGGTCGGCAAAATCATTGATCACGCAACCGGCCGAGCGCATCAGCACCGTGCCTGTTACGAACGCCAGCAGCACATGCCCCGGGGGCACTCCGCCCGATGCAAACCACAGCCCCCACAAGGTGGGCCACAGCAGCAGCAGAATGCCGATCGGCTTGTCGAGCCGCATCAGCCGTTCATAGGCGTTGAGTCTGTCCTTCAGTGTCAGCACAGGGGTCACAGGTCGTATAACGCGGGAAGGAACACTTCACTGACCAGTATCGGCGAACCACCAGCGGCAAATATCGACCGCCGCGCCCACAAGGGCGGCGCTTGTTTTTTCAATTGCGCTGCGGCTCGTCGATGCAGCGGATGATACAGCGGTAATTTTTTCTGGCGCAACGGAAATCGTGCAATGCGCGGATCGGCAAAAAGCGCCGCGCCCAACGGCCGGCTGCCCAGTGCAGTCACGCTGCGCCAGGCCCCGCGCAACGCGCCCGGCGCCACAACGGTATGCGCAAACACCAGCGGTTTGGTTCCGCGCAGCAGCAGCACTTCACGCACCAGTACACGGGAGACTGGCGAATCGAACAAAAAGGCTTCATCGCGATTCACGCGACGCAGTCCCTGGAACAGCACCTTGACCTTGATCGGGCCAGCGTGTCGCTCCAGCCTTGCGGTCAGCGATCCACGATCGGTCAGCCAGCGGCGCAATGCACCGGCGGCTACCGGTGCGGCGCACCAGTGTGGATCTCGGGGGATGGTATTCACGATTTGCGATTTTTGTGGAAGTGGAATTATCGCATCAACAAAACACCTCAAACCTTCAAATACTCGTTTCTGCTGCCGAGCCAACGCGCAAGGTGCGCCTTCGCCACCTCCGGCTGATCCCGCAACAACACCTCCGCCGCTTCTCTCGCTGCATCCAGCAAATCCAGATCCAGCGCCAGATCCGCAAAGCGCAGCATCGGCACCCCGCTTTGCCGCGCACCGAGCAATTCGCCCGGCCCGCGCAATTGCAGGTCCTGCCGGGCGATTTCAAAACCATCGGTGTTTTCGTAAATCACCTTCAGCCGCTCTTTTGCCATCGGCGACATCGGCGTCTGATACAACAGCACACAGGCGCTCTCCGCTGCGCCGCGGCCAACGCGTCCGCGCAACTGATGCAGCTGCGACAAGCCCATGCGTTCAGCATGTTCGATCACCATCAGCGAAGCATTCGGTACATCAACGCCGACTTCGATCACCGTGGTCGCCACGAGTAATTGCACTTCTCCGGCTTTGAATGCGGCCATCACCTGCTGCTTCTCCGCGCCTTTCAGCCGGCCATGGACCAGGCCGACACGCAGTTCGGGAAAAGTCTGCTGCAGATGGGCGTGGGTATCGAGCGCAGTCTGCAGCTGCAGCGTTTCCGATTCTTCGATCAGCGGACATACCCAGTACGCCTGGCGGCCATCGACACAGGCATCGCGTACGCGCTGGATCACTTCATCGCGGCGCTCTTCCGCCACCAGCTTGGTCACCACCGGCGTGCGGCCCGGCGGCAATTCATCGATCACCGACACATCAAGGTCGGCGTAATAACTCATCGCCAGCGTGCGCGGAATCGGTGTCGCACTCATCATCAGCTGATGCGGCTGCGCGCCCTTGTTGGGTTTGGTCCCCTTCATGCGCAAGGCCAGGCGCTGGTGTACGCCGAAGCGGTGCTGCTCATCGATGATGGCGAGGCCCAGATTCTTGAATATGACTTCGTCTTCAAACAAGGCATGGGTGCCCACGGCGATGGCCGCGTCGCCTTGGGCAATATCCATAAGTGATTGTTTTTTATCAGATTTTTTTAGGCTTCCCGACAGCCATGCAACCTTCAGCCCCAACGGCTCCAGCCATTCGGCGAATTTCCGGTAGTGCTGTTCGGCGAGGATTTCGGTCGGGGCCATCACCGCCGCCTGATAGCCGTTTTCGATGCATTGCACGGCGGCCAGCGCCGCGACCACGGTCTTGCCGCTGCCGACATCACCCTGCAGCAAACGCTGCATCGGATGCGACTGGCCGAGATCGCCGCGCACCTGCGCCAGCACCTTGTTCTGCGCCGACGTCAGCTGGAACGGCAATCGCGCCAGCAGCGCGCTCACCAGATTGCCGCGCACACGAAGCACCGGCGCACCGGCGGCGCGGCGACGCTGGTAATGCACACGCATCGACAATTGCTGTGCCAGCAGCTCGTCAAACTTCATCCGTCGCCACGCCGGATGGGTGCGTCCCTGCAAGGTCGCCTGCGCAATATCCGGCGGCGGGTTGTGCAGCAGCTTCACCGCAGCGCCGAATGCGGGCAAGCCCATCGATTCAAGCAGCGCTGACGGAAGTGTTTCGACCAATGACTCATCAGACAGTACGCGCGCAATCAGCCGGCGCAGCGTGTCCTGTCCCATGCCTGCAGTGGTCGGATAAACCGGGGTCAATGACTGCGCGACCGGCGTTTCACCCGACACCACTCGAAAGCGCGGGTGCACCATTTCCGCACCGAAGTGACCGAGGCGCGCGTTGCCGAAGGCGCGAATGACATTGCCGACCGCCAGCAACTTGACCTGACTGCCGTAGAAATTGAGGAATCGCAGCGTCAGCGCTTCACCGCTGTCGTCAGCGATGCGGCACACCAGCTGGCGTTTGGGACGAAACTTGATGTCGCAGTCGGTGACAGTCCCCTGCACCAGCAGTTCCTCGCCGGGCATCACGTCGGTGATCGGACACAAGGCCGTCTCGTCGTCATAACGCAGCGGCAGATGCAGCACCAGATCGAACTTGCGCGCAATGCCGAGCTTGCCGAGTTTTTCAACGACGGCCTTGCTCAAACCCGATAACGATGGATGTCTGGCGTCCGGCGGCTCTGCGGCACGGGCGCGGGTCATGCCGATGGTACCCCGCTGTTGATGCGGCGTCGGGTCACTTCAGGAACATCACCGCGTCGACTTCAACCATCGCATTGCGTGGCAGGCTGGCAACACCAAGCGCAGCACGTGCAGGATAAGGCTGGCGAAAATAACCGGCCATGATTTCGTTGACCTTGGCGAAGTGGCCGAGATCGGTCAGGTAGACATTGACCTTGGCGCAGTCGTCCAGCGTACCGCCGGCAGCCGCAGCCACCGCCTGCAGGTTTTTGAATACGCGATGGATCTGCGCCTCAATGCCTTCAACAATCTGCATGGTCGCAGGATCGAGTCCGATCTGACCCGCCAGATAAACCGTGTCTCCGCAGCGTACCGCCTGCGAATAGGTGCCGATCGCCTTGGGTGCGTCATCGGTATGTATGGGTTGTTTGCTCATGCCTGACTCCTGCGTGTTCTGGCTGGGGTGGTTAAACTGCGCTATCATGAAGCGCAACCAGCGATAATTCAACGCGCACCCACCGCCTCATTTCCATGACCGGCTTGCAGGCCACAGCAAAACTCCACACAGCCTGCTACAGAAGCGGCACCGCGGAACAGCAACGGAGCAAGGTCGCGGCCTGATTGGCCCCGACAGCCCAATTGGCCAACACCCACAAAATGCGTGACATTGTGATCGGCGCTCCGCGCGATCCGATGAACCCTGAAACGCGCCGGCACATTGCGCTGATTGCGTTTTTCGCCTGGGTCGGCCTCGGCGCCGACGGGCTGTCTTCCGCCTGTTACGGGCCTGAAGAAGCCTATCTCGCGCTGGGTACCCATACCCAGCTCGGACTGTATCTCGCCGTGGCAACCACTCTGACGGTGTTCATCATTTCGCTGGCCTACAACCAGGTCATCGAGCTGTTTCCGAACGGGGGCGGCGGCTATAAAGTCGCCACGCAGCTGATCGGGCCACGCGCCGGTCTGGTCTCGGGTTCAGCGCTGATTGTTGACTACGTACTCACCATCGCCATTTCTGTCGCCAGCGGCGCTGACGCGTTGTTCAGCCTGCTGCCACTGGGATGGCATGGCTGGAAGGTCCCGTTCGCCATGTTGCTGGTGGTTTTACTGTTGACCATGAATCTGCGCGGTTCCAAAGAAGCAATCAAGATCCTTCTACCGATTTTTGTCGGCTTCGTCATTGTCCATGTCGTGCTGATTGGCTGGGGTATCTATGCCCACGCGGACCGTCTGCCGCAGCTGATCCCGGCAACGTTGGGCGAAACCGCAGTGATGGCGAAAGAGTCAGGCTGGACTTTTGTCGCCGCCACACTGCTGTTCGCCTATTCCCACGGCGGCGGCACCTATACCGGTCTCGAAGCCGTCTCCAACAACATCAACACGCTGGCCGAGCCGCGCGTTCGCACCGGCAAGTGGACGATGTTTTATATGGCCACATCGCTGGCTTTCATGGCCGGCGGCATCCTGGTGCTTTATATGCTCTGGGATGCCGTGAAAACCCCCGGGCAAACGCTGAATGCAACAGTGTTCAAGGCCATCATCGACGATTTTGATCTGGGCAGCGTCGCCATCAATCAGGGGGTGTTGATGGTGGTGCTGATCCTGGAGGCCGGCCTGCTTTGTGTTGCCGCCAACACCGGTTTTCTTGGCGGCCCGGCCGTGCTCGCCAACATGGCGGCTGATTCCTGGGTGCCGCGACAGTTCCGCCAGTTGTCCAGCCGGCTGGTCACCCAGAATGGCGTCGTGCTGATGGCTGCTGCGGCACTGGTGGTGTTGCTGTGGAGCCAGGGCAGTGTCGCACTGCTGGTGGTGCTCTACAGCATCAATGTGTTCCTGACGTTTTCTATCGCGCTGTGGGGGCTGTGCGTGTTTTGGGTCAAAAACCGGCACTCCGCGGCAAACTGGCGCGGCCGGCTGGCATTGTCGGCGCTGGGTTTCTTTGTCACCGCAGGCATCCTGCTAGTACTGATTTTCGGCAAATTCAACGAGGGCGGCTGGGTCACGCTGCTGATTACCGGCGGCGTCATTGCCCTGTGCGCAACCATACGCTGGCATTACGAAGAAACGCGTGAACAGTTGCGCAAGATCGACAGCCTGTTCTCCAGCGGCAAGCCGCTGCAGGACGTGCCCAACCCGCCACAACCGGATCCGCAGAAGCCGACCGCGGTGTTTTTTGTCGGCAAGAACCGCGGCGTCGGCATGCATGCCATGTTATGGGTGCAGCGGCTTTTCCCCGGGCATTTCCGCAACTTCGTGTTTGTCAGCGTCGGGGAAATCGACGCCCAGCGTTACGACGGGCCGGGCGCACTGCGCACTCTGCAATACGAAATCGAGAATTCACTGCGTTATTACGAAAACTTCTGCCACACCCACGATCTCGCGGCGAAGTCTTATTGCGCGTTCGGCACCGAACCGGTCGAGCAATTGCTCGAACTGACGGAGCAGATTTCTCGCGAGTTTCCGAACAGCGTGTTTTTCGCCTCCAAGCTGATCTTCGTTCACGACAATATATTCACCCGCTGGCTGCATAATCAAACAGCGCTGGCCATGCAGCAGCGGCTGCATCTGCAGGGCATGCAGATGGTGATCCTGCCCATGAAGGTCGAATAAACTTCAGGACGGCAGGTTCAGCACATACTTGGCGAGAATATTGCGCTGAATCTCGTTGGAGCCGCCGTAGATCGTCCCCGGCCTGGAGTTGTAGAACGGTGACAGCACATCGAACGTGGCATCTCCGAATGCAATCTCACCTTCAACGGCGCCGTATTCACCAGCGGCGTCCATCAGCAGTTCCGCCAGACGCTGGTAAGTGTCCATCGACCAGACCTTGAGCATCGACACATCGGGACCCATCGCCTCGCCGCGCCGCGCCTTGTCGACGTAACGGCCGTAAAGCGAGCCGAGGTCGGCCAGATCAAGCTTCAGCTGCGTGAACCGTTCCGCAAATGCGGGATCGTCGAGCAGGCCGCGGGCTGCCGCCAGCATTTCCAGTTTTTCCAGCGCCTGCAGCGGCCGCCGCGGGCTGCCGATGTTCAGGCGCTCGAAACCGAGCAGGCCCTTGGCTATGGTCCAACCCTTGTGCAACTCGCCGACGAGATTTTCCTTGGGCGTGCGCACGTTATCGAAAAACACCTGGCAGAACTCTTCATGTCCGGCGATGTTGCGGATGGTGCGCAGCGTGATGCCCGGGGTTTTCATGTCCACCAGCAGGAAGCTGATGCCTTCCTGTTTTTTCTTCGCCTGCTTGTCGGTGCGCGCCAGCACATAGATATTGGTCGCGTCATGCGCCATCGACGTCCAGATCTTGCTGCCGTTGATGACGTATTCGTCACCATCAAGCACCGCTTCGGTGCGCAGGCTGGCGAGATCGGAACCAGCGTTGGGTTCAGAGTAGCCCTGGCACCAGGTGGCATCGCCGGCGAGAATTTTCGGCAGGTAATGCTTGCGCTGCGCGTCGTTGCCAAAACGGATCAGCGTTGGTCCGACCATAGTAATGCCCTGATCGGGCATGCGGCCCACGCCGGCCCGTTCAGTTTCTTCGAAATAAATCAGCAACTTCGACGGCGACAGCCCCATGCCGCCGTGTTCGCGCGGCCAGTTCGGTGCGACCCAGCCTTTTTTGGACAGCTTCAGATACCAGCTGCGGCATTCACTCCAGCGCATCCGCCGCGGCAGGAACTTGAATTCAGCCGGGAACTCGTTTTCGAAAAAGGCGCGCGCTTCCGCGCGAAACGCCTCGTCGCTCATTGCATTCCAATCGCTCATGCGGCCTCCTTGCCTTGCAGTTGCACCGACAGCCGTGCGTAACGTGCGCGATGCGTGCGGCCATTGCCGAGCCAGGCCGCAACCGTGATCGCCCTTTTCACATACAGACCCACATCGCAGTCTTCGGTAAATCCGATCGCGCCGTGAAACTGGATCGCGGCGCGGGTGATTGCCAGCGCAGCGTCGGCGCAGCGGGATTTGGCGCGGCTCGCAGCCAGCGCCCGTGCCGTATCGTCAGGCGCAGTATCCAAATGGCGGACAACATCGCGCAATACGGCATCGGCAATTTCCTGCTGAATATAGAGATCCACTGCGCGGTGCTGCAGTGCCTGGAAACTGCCGATGGCTTTGCCGAATTGCACCCGGGTCTTCATGTAATCGAGGCTCATTTCGTTGGCGCGTTTCATCACGCCCACCAGTTCTGCCGAAGCCACAGCCGCCGCATGATCCAGCGCACGGTCCAGTGCCCCGCGTACCACGTTGCCCGACGCCAGCACCTGTTCGCGCGGCACCGTGACATCTCTCAGCTTCACTTCGCCGTAGCTGCGACCGTCGGCCAGCGGCAACAGACTGATGCTGCAGCCGGTGGCGTCACGTGGCACCCAAAGCAACTGCACACCTTCGGTTGCCTGTGCAGTAACCAGATAACCGTCGGCTGCCGCGGCGCCGATCACGAATTTTTTCTCCCCGCTGACGCGATAGCCGCCCTCAAACGGCGTGGCGCTTGTTGCAACCTGCTGTCCGGCAAAATCGTCGGCCTGTTCCTGCCATGCGAGTACCGGCACGCAATCGCTAGCGACCAGATCGGTGAGCAGTTTGTCGCGTAGCGGCGTCGCAGCGGCGTGTTCAAGCACCCGCGCCGCCAGAACAGCCACGGCGGTGTAGGGCTCCGGCGTCAGCGCACGACCCAGGCCCTCGGCAACAATCGTTGCTTCCGCAAGGCCAAGACCGAGGCCGCCGCAGGATTCCGGCGCCAGCACGCCCAGCCAGCCCAGTTCGGCCAGTTGGCGCCATTGTGCGCGGTCAAATTCGGCGCGGGTTTGTGCCAGTGCACGCACCCGCGGCAAATCAGCGCCGCGCTGCACGAAATCGCCGACGCTCTGCGCAAGCATCCCGGCATGGCTGTTGTCATCAATGCTCATAATTTCTAGCTCCTCTACCCTGAAATTCCGCAAACAGTGGTGGTGCTCATTTGACAGCACCAATACATTCAAATGTATTGATTTTTGGTTTTGTTGCCGACCATCCAATACAATAAGCCGGTTGAAGCTTACCGAATCGTAATCGCTCCAACCACGTATGTCGGCACGATGCGGACGCTGACAGGCCAAAATTGCGGGAATACGCTTGTGCCGCTACAGTCCGCGCCCCTACACGCCACCCGTTGCAGGCTCCCTTTTGGAAGCATTCCTGATTTCCACCGGCATCGTTGCATTGGCCGAGATCGGTGACAAAACGCAATTGCTGGCGCTTGTGCTTGCCGCACGTTTCCGCAAACCGTGGCCAATCATCTGGGGCATTCTGGTCGCAACGCTGCTCAACCACGCATTGGCCGGTACGGTTGGCGCCTGGGCCGCAACGGTGCTGGGCCCCGAAGCCATGCGCTGGATACTCGGCGTATCGTTTCTGGCGATGGCCGGCTGGATGTTGATCCCGGACAAACTCGATCCGGATGACGCCACCACACCGAAAGCGCCGCTGGGCGTATTCGGCGCCACGGTGGTTGCATTTTTTCTCGCTGAAATGGCCGACAAAACGCAGATTGCCACCATTGCACTCGCCGCGCGCTTCGACACTTTGGTTGCCGTTGTGCTTGGCACCACGCTGGGCATGATGATCGCCAATGTGCCCGCAGTGCTGCTCGGTGAAATCGCCACCAAGAAAATTCCCGCCAAGGTTGTGCACACTATTGCCGCGTTGATCTTTGCGGTGTTGGGGGTTGCCGTGCTCTGGGGTCCGTTGCCCCACTGGATGATGCCGCTAAGCTGAGCGCCAGTCCGTGCACCCATTCAGCCGCTTCGCGCGCGCAAAGTTCGTTTTTTTCCTATTTTAAAACTCGCTGCAGCGGATACAAGCCGGGCTCCAGTGCTTCACGCTCGTCAAATACAAAACAGCTGCCCTGCCAGTGACGGCCGTCCGTTTCCTCGAAGTATTTCAGGATGCCGCCGTCCAGTTGCAGGACATTGTTCAGACCCAGTTCGTGCATGTAAAGCGCTGCTTTTTCGCAGCGGATGCCGCCGGTGCAATAACTGACGACGGTTTTGCCTTGCAGCTCGGCGCGGCGATCCTGCACGGCTTGCGGAAACTGGGTGAATTTCTGGATGCGCCAGTCGATGGCATTGCTGAATTTGCCGTAATCAACTTCGAAGTCATTGCGCGTATCAAGCATCACCACCGGCGTGCCGGCATCATCGCAGCCCTGATCCAGCCAGCGCGCCAGCGTTTTTGCATCAACTGCCGGAGCCCGCCCCTCATCAGGACGGATGGTCGGGTGATCCATGCGGATGATTTCTTTTTTGACTTTGACCTTCAAACGTTTGAACGGCACCTGCGCGGACCAGCTTTCCTTGGCCTGCAGGGCCGCAAAACCGGGCAGCGTGCGCAATGCGGTCAGCATTTCACGGCAGGCCTTTTCTTCACCGGCGAGAAACGCGTTCAACCCTTCAGGCGTAACGAGGATCGTGCCCTTGACACCCAATCTCAGGCCTGCGGCCTTGAGGACCGCACAAGTGGCTTCCGGATCGAGAATGGGCCGGAAATAGTATGCGGCGAGATTAAGAGTGCGCATGTCGTTGTCCGTCGTTCTCTACAGCATAAACCCGGATGGAGCGCCGGGGGCACGACCGCCATCCACGTACGCGTAAACAAAAAGCCGCCCGTAGGCGGCTGTGCGGAACTTTGGTGGAGTGGAGGAGGATCGAACTCCCGACCTCCGCATTGCGAACGCGGCGCTCTCCCAGCTGAGCTACCACCCCTAAACAAGGGGCGGATTTTACCCGCTCGCACCCCCTGCCGCAAATCACGGCCATGCCACGGGCTATAATCCGGCGACTTGCCGGAGAACACCACGTGGACATCAAACCGCCCTACGGATATCAGGAAATTGTTCCGCTGACCAAGACCCATAAGGTCCTGCTGCCGGAAGAACGGAAGTTGCCCGTGCTGTTTCGCAAACTTGCTGCGCTGCCGATTTCATTTTCCGAATTTTCGCTCGCCATCCGTGACTACCCGGTCACCTTCATTTCAGGCGACAACGGCAGCACCTTTGTGGCAATGGCCATCCTCGGACTCGAGCAACAGCAGAATCTGTTCGTCACTGCAGATCACACCTGGGACGCCCAGGCTTATCTCCCCGCTTACGTGCGGCGCTACCCGTTCTGCATGACCCGTGTTTCCGTCGATGGCCAGGAGCAACCCGAACGCATTGCCTGCGTTGAAAAACGCGCCTTGAAGCCGCGCGGCGAAGCGCTCTATGACGAAAAAGGTGAGCCGCTGCCGGTGTGGAACAACCTGCGCAAGCTGCTGTTCGAATTCGAGGCTGATCTTGCCCGCACCGAAGAGATGACACGCAAGCTGCAGGAGCTGCAACTGCTCGAACCGTTTGCCGCGCAGGCCGCACCGACCGGCGAGCAGTCAATCACGCTGACCGGCATGTATCGCGTATCTGAAGAACGGCTGCATGCCCTGCCTGCGGAAACGCTGAAGGAACTGGCGGCCAGCGGCATTCTGGCGCGCGCCTATTTGCACCTGCTGTCTCTGGGCAATTTCCAGCGTCTGCTGGATCGGCGTGCCGCTCGTCGCGCGCTGGAAAAAGCCGCGCCGAAAGTGGACCCCAAGACGCTGAACTGACGGCGTGTCAGCGCGGGCGGGTCCAGGCCCAAGCCAGCAACCCGGCGCCGGCAAGAACCATCGGGATCGACAACCACTGGCCCATGGTCAGACCCCATGCAAGAAGGCCGAGAAAGCTGTCGGGCTCCCGCGTGTACTCGACACCGAAGCGGAACACGCCGTAACCAATCAGGAACAGCGCCGAAGCAGCACCGCGCGGCCGCGGTTTGAGCGTGTATATCCACAAAATCGCGAACAGCACGAGACCTTCCAGCGCAAACTCGTAAAGTTGAGACGGATGGCGGGCCAGGCCGTCAACATTTGGAAATACCATCGCCCAGGGCAGATCCGTCTGACGACCCCACAATTCGGCGTTGATGAAATTGCCCATACGCCCGGCTGCGAGACCCAAGGGCACCAGCGGCGCAATGAAATCGGTGATCAGCAGCCAGTCCTGACGGCGCGAGCGCGCAAACCACACCATCGCAATCACCACGCCGATGAAGCCGCCGTGAAAGGACATGCCGCCCTCCCAGACAAAGAATATTTTCCAGGGCGCAACGATGTAATCGCTGAACTTGTAAAAAAGAACGTAACCCAGCCGTCCGCCGAGGATGGTGCCGAGGATGCCGAAAAACAGCGCGTCGTCGAGGTCGGAACGCGTCCACACGCCAACCGGATTCCGGTCTATGCGGTAACGGCCCAGCAACCAGATCAGGGCAAAGCCAAGCAGGTACATCAAGCCATACCAGCGCAGGGCCAGTGGCCCGAGCTGCAACGCCACGGGATCGAACTGCGGATGAACGAGCATGGGTAATTTGCGGGGGATACGATAAAATGGGTGGCTCATTATACGTGCCCAGCGTCATCGTCCGCCTGCCGTCGCCGACGCCTTAAATGGAGAATTTTCATGCCGCTCAATAAACGCAGCCAGTTGATCACCGCAGGTGTCGCACGCTCACCCAACAGGGCCATGTTGCGCGCTGTCGGATTCGGGGACGGCGATTTCAAGAAACCCATCGTCGGCGTCGCCAACGGCCATTCGACGATGAACCCCTGCAATGCCGGCATCCAGCCGCTGGTTGATCGGGCTATGGACGCGCTGAAATCCGCCGGTGCGATGCCGCAGGTGTTCGGCGTGCCGACCATCACCGACGGCATCGGCATGGGCACCGAGGCGATGAAATATTCGCTGGTGTCGCGTGAAGTCATCGCCGACTGCATCGAAACCTCGGTCAACGGCCAGTCGATGGACGGCGTGCTGGTCTGCGGCGGCTGCGACAAGAACATGCCGGGCGGCATGATTGCAATGCTCCGCATGAACGTACCGGGCATTTATGTTTACGCCGGCACCATCAAGCCCGGCAAATGGAAAGGCCAGGACCTGACCATCGTCAGCGCCTTCGAAGCCGTCGGTTCCTACACCGCCGGCAAGATGAGCAAAGCGGATTTCATCGGTATCGAAAAAAATGCCTGCCCGTCCGTCGGCGCCTGTGGCGGCATGTTCACTGCCAACACCATGTCTTCGTCCTTTGAAGCGCTGGGCATGAGCATTCTTGGCTCGTCGCAGATGGCTTCTCCGGATCCGGAAAAAGCGGATTCAGCTGCCCATTCCGCAAAAGTGCTGGTCAACGCGATCAAGCAAAATATCCGGCCGCGCGACATCGTCACCCGCAAATCGATTGAAAACGCTGTTGCGCTGATCATGGCCACCGGCGGCTCAACCAATGCAGTGCTGCATTTCCTTGCCATCGCGCATGCGGCGCAGGTCAAGTGGACGATCGACGACTTCGAGCGAATGCGCCGCAAAGTACCGGTGCTGTGCGACCTCAAACCGTCGGGCCGTTACGTCGCGGTGGATTTCCATCGCGCCGGCGGCGTGCCCCAAGTACTGAAAATGCTGCTCAATAACGGTCTGTTGCACGGTGACTGCATGACGGTCACCGGCCGCACGATGGCGCAGGAACTGAAAAACATTCCTGATGCGCCGCGTGCGAATCAGGACGTCATTCGCCAGTGGTCCAACCCGATGTACAAACAGGGCCATCTCGCCATCCTCAAGGGCAACCTCTCTCCCGAAGGCTGCGTCGCAAAAATCACCGGCCTCAAGTCGCCGAAGATCACCGGACCGGCGCGCGTGTTCGACTCCGAAAACGAGTGCATGAAGGCGATCATGGCGAAGAAGATCAAAGCCGGTGACGTGGTAGTGATCCGTTACGAAGGTCCGAAAGGCGGCCCCGGCATGCAGGAAATGCTCGCGCCGACCGGCGCACTGACAGGCCAGGGCCTGGGCGAATCCGTCGGCCTGATCACCGACGGCCGTTTCTCCGGCGGCACCTGGGGCATGGTCGTCGGCCATGTTGCTCCGGAAGCGTTTGAGGGTGGACCGATCGCGCTGGTCAAGGAAGGCGATTCCATCACCATTGATGCGGACAAGCTGCTGATCCAGCTCAACGTGCCGGCCAAGGAACTCGCGGCGCGCAAGAAAAAATGGAAACAGCCGAAGCCACGCCATACCCGCGGCGTGCTAGCGAAATTCGCGCGCCTCGTGTCTACAGCCAGCATAGGTGCCGTGACTGACTGAGAGCAGGAATACTGCCGCCGACCCGCCCTCCCGTATGGACCTCTGGGCGGATCGGCAGAATCCCGTTAAAATATCAATATAATCAAGTGTTTATAAAATAAACTCCTGACCTGTAGTTACGCACCCGTCAACTCACAATCCGACCCGGCGTTACTCGAGGGTCAGCCATTCGCACTGCTGCGACGCGGATTTCCGGTCTGCGACCGCAACAATTGCTGGTCACACACTTTTGACGGCAGAACCCTTCAGCTACAATCCTCGCTCACTACGAACCGCCCTCCAAGGAGTCACAATGAAATTTGCAGTCCTCGCATTGGCCGCCTTCGGCGTGCTCGCTGCCGGCAACGCCGCAGCCAATGAAAAACTCGCACAATCCAGCGGCTGCATGACCTGCCACGCTGTCGACAAGAAATCCATCGGCCCCAGCTACAAGGACATTGCTGCAAAATATCGCACCGACAAAAACGCCGAAGCCAACCTGGTGAAGAAAGTCAAAGCCGGCGGCTCCGGAGTCTGGGGTGCCACGCCGATGCCGCCCAACGCGCACGTCAAGGAAGACGACATCAAAACCGTAGTGCACTGGATCCTGGCAACCAAGTAAATTTGGTTCCGCCTGCACGAAGCCCTGGAAAAGCCGGCTGATGCCGGCTTTTTTCTGTCCGCTTGCGCCATGCCGTCAAAATTGACTTTGCCGGAGGCTCCCCAGATAATGAACAAATTCCTATCATTAACAACAAGTTAAACGAAATCCCCGGGCCGCCGGCTACTGATTCGCTGCGTACAACCGAACCAAAATACTGGAGTTTCCAATGCAAATGCACACGATACGACACACCGTAACGGCGCTGATTGTCACCGCTCTCCTCGCCGCTTGCGGCAAGGAAACGCCGCCGCCGGCTCCGAAGGCCGAAGCACCGAAAGCGCCAGAAGTGATCACCGTAAAAATCGGCTCCGCATCGCCGCTGACCGGCCCGCAGGCCCACATCGGCATCGACATCCGCAATGGCGTACAGCTCGCCATCGAAGATGTTAACGCCGCCAATGTAGAAATCGGCGGCAAGAAAGTGAAGTTCGAACTGGTCGCGGAAGACGATGAAGCCAATCCGACCAAGGCCACCACCGTCGCGCAAAAACTCGCCGATGCAAAAGTCGCGGCAGTGGTTGGGCACTTCAATTCAGGTGCGTCGATCCCGGCCTCGAAAATTTATTCCGATGCCGGCATCCCGCAGATTTCACCGTCCTCCACCAACCCGAAATACACCGAGCAGGGCTTCAAGACCACCTACCGCGTCGTAGCGCATGACGGTCAGCAAGGTCCGACGCTGGCGCGCTTCGCGGCAAAAACGCTGCAGGCCAAATCGGTCGCCATCATTGATGACAGCACAGCGTACGGCCAGGGTCTCGCCGACAATTTCGAAGCCACCGTAAAGTCGCTGGGCCTCAAGGTCGTTGCACGCGAGCATACGACTGACAAAGATACTGATTTCAAGGCCATCCTGACCAAAATCAAAGGCAAGAAGCCCGACCTGATCATGTTTGGCGGCATTGATCCGCAGGCCGCACCGATGATCAAGCAGATGAAGGATCTCGGCATCAAAGCCAGATTCATCGGCGGCGACGGCATGCAGACGCCGAATTTCATCAAACTCGCCGGCGACGCCGCTGACGGTACGATGGCTTCAATCCCCGGCCTGCCGAAAGACCAGATGCCCGGCGGCAAGACCTTCCTCGAAAAATACAAGGCGAAGTTCAATCAGGAAGTCGAACTGTTCGCGCCGATGGGTTACGACGCGGTGATGGTGTTCATTGAAGCAATGAAACGGGCCGGCTCCACGGATCCGGCGAAATTCCTGCCGGAAATCGGCAAGACCGATTATCAAGGTGTCATCGGCCCGATCGCATTCGATGAAAAAGGGGATCTGAAAAACGGCCCGATCACCATTTATGTGGTGAAGGACGGCAAATGGGAACCGCTGGAAACCGTGAAGCCTGAAGCAGCCGCTGCGGCCGCGCCGGCGCCGGCACCAGCGCCTGCCCCCGAGGCTGCGAAGAAGTAATCCGACAATAACGGCAGACCAACGGCACCCCCCGGGTGCCGTTGCCGTCTGTGGCGATGGACATATTCGCGCAACAACTCATCAACGGCCTGGTGCTGGGCAGCATCTACGCACTGGTCGCGCTGGGTTATACGATGGTCTACGGCATTCTCGGCCTGATCAATTTCGCCCATGGCGACATCACCATGGTCGGTGCGCTGGTGTCTCTGACCATCGTGCAGATGTTCGCTGCGGCGGGCCTGCCGGCGCCGGTAATTCTGCTGCTTGCAGGTGGCGGGGCCGTGGTCATTTGCGCGGCGCTCGGCGTATCCATCGAACGTGTCGCTTACCGGCCCCTGCGTCGCGCGCCACGGCTGGCGCCGCTGATTACCGCGATCGGCATATCCATCCTGCTGCAATATTCGGCAGCGCTGATCTGGGGCAAACAGTACATCGCCATGCCCAAATTGCTGGAGCCCGCCGCAATTGAAATTGCAGGCGCGCAGCTGACCACGCTGCAACTGGCGATTTTCCTGCTCGCCTGCGCGATCATGACCGGCCTCTTGTGGTTCATCAAAGCCAGCCGCATGGGCCGTGCGATGCGCGCGACGGAACAGAACCCGGATGTCGCGGGCCTGATGGGCGTCAACACCAACACAGTGATTGCATTCACTTTCGTGCTGGGATCGGCGATCGGTGCCATTGCAGGATTGATGATCGTGCTCTACTACGGCATCGGTCATTACTTCATGGGATTCATGCTGGGCCTGAAAGCGTTTACCGCAGCCGTGCTCGGCGGCATCGGCAACGTCGGCGGCGCTGTTCTGGGTGGTCTGCTGCTCGGCGTTATCGAGAGTCTGGCGTCCGGTTATATCGGCGACCTGACAGGAGGTGTGCTCGGCAGCAACTACCGCGACATCTTCGCCTTTCTGGTGTTGGTGCTGGTGCTGGTGCTGCGGCCGTCAGGTCTGCTCGGCCAGCACAGCGGAGATCGCGCGTGAATGGCGGCACGTTGTTTGCCGACCGGCGCTGGCGGTGGTTTGCGTGGACCGCCGTTGCACTGCTTCTGCTTGCACTGCCCTTCATCACCGAGGCTGTGCTCGGGCGCAGCTGGGTGCGCATCATCGCCGTCGCCCTTCTGTTCGTAATGCTCGCACTGGGCCTGAACATTGTGGTCGGGTTCGCCGGGCTGCTGGATCTCGGCTACATCGCATTTTTTGCCGTCGGCGCGTACAGTTACGCGTTGTTGGCGTCCCCGCAGTTCGCCGTACACTGGCCTTTTATGGTGCTGCTGCCGCTGGGCGCCGCAATCGCAGCGGTATTCGGCATCCTGCTTGGCGCACCGACACTGAGGCTGCGCGGCGATTACCTGGCCATCGTCACGCTGGGTTTTGGCGAGATCATCCGCGTGTTTCTGAACAACCTGAACCGCCCGGTCAACATCACCAACGGCCCCCAGGGCATTACGCTGATCGACCCGCTGCAGATGGGCGGTTTCTCTCTGGCACAGACACACACCTTTGCCGGACTGACTTTTTCGCCCGTGCATAACTATTATTTAGTCTTTCTTGTCTGTGCCATGCTGTCGATCGGCTTGTCTTTACGCCTGCAAAATTCACGCATCGGTCGCGCCTGGGTCGCCATTCGCGACGATGAGCTCGCAGCCTCGGCAATGGGCATCAACACCCGCAACGTGAAACTGCTGGCGTTTGCCATGGGCGCCACCTTCGGAGGTGTCGCCGGCGGGTTGTTCGCGTCATTCCAGGGCTTCATCAGTCCTGAAAGCTTCCAGCTGATTGATTCGATCATGGTGTTGTGCATGGTGGTGCTTGGTGGCATGGGCAACGTCGCCGGTGTGGTGCTCGGCGCCGTCCTGTTGACTGCGTTGCCTGAGGCACTGCGTTACATCGGCCCGCTGCAACAGAGCTGGTTCGGAGAGGTGATGGTCGATCCGGCCGACCTGCGCATGCTGCTGTTCGGTCTGGCGCTGGTGCTGATGATGCTGTTGCGCCCTGAAGGGCTGTGGCCCGCGCGCAGACGCCAGGCTGCGGTTGCTGCCAGGGTAAACACCCATGCCGGCTGACAACATCCTGCTGGCCGCCAGCGGCATCCACAAACATTTCGGCGGACTTGCCGCGCTTTCGGATGTGTCGATCCGTGTGCGGCGTGGCGAAATTTTCGGCCTTATCGGTCCCAATGGCGCCGGCAAGACCACGCTGTTCAATGTGCTCACCGGACTGGCCACGCCCGATTCCGGCTCCCTGCTATTCGACGGCCAGCGCATCGAAGGGCTGAAGCCCCATGCGGTGGCCGGGCACGGCATTGCGCGCACGTTCCAGAACATCCGTCTTTTCGGCAGCATGAGCGCGCTGGAAAACGTCATGGTCGGACGCCACCTGCGCTCGCATACCGGTGTGCTGGGAGCGGCGTTCCGAACCCGCGCAGCCGTTGCTGAAGAACTTGCAATCACCCGGCGTGCCCGCGAGCTGCTCGATTATTGCGGCCTTGCGGCACGAGCCGATGATCTGGCGCGCGACCTACCCTACGGCGACCAGCGCCGGCTGGAGATTGCACGGGCCCTCGCCACCGACCCTAAACTGCTGGCCCTGGATGAGCCGGCGGCAGGCATGAACGCAACTGAAACCGCAGCGCTGAAAGTCCTGCTTGAACGCATACGCGCTGATGGTGTGACACTGTTGTTGATCGAGCACGACATGAAACTGGTGATGGGGCTCTCGCACAGCGTCGCCGTGCTCGACTACGGCGAAAAAATCGCCGAAGGCGAACCGGAGGCCGTACAACGCGACCCGCGCGTGATCGAAGCCTACCTCGGCGGCAGTTTCGACTGAACGGATCCCGCCATGCTTGAAGTCAAACAACTGGAAGTGGCCTACGGCGGCATCCGCGCCGTCAAAGGCATTGACCTGCGGGTGGCTGCCGGTGAGGTGGTGGCATTGATAGGCACCAACGGCGCGGGCAAAACCACTACGCTGAAAGCGCTCGCTGGATTGCTGCGTCCACGCAGCGGCAGCATCACCTACGACGGCGACGATGTCACCTGTAAACCGGCGTATCATCTGGTGCGGAACGGTCTGGCGCTGGTTCCCGAGGGCCGCGGCATGTTCCCGCGACTGACTGTAGCCGAAAATCTGGCTATGGGTGCCTATATCAGGAATGACACCGCAGCAATCGCGCAGGATACCGAGCGGGTATGTGCGCTGTTTCCGCGACTGGCCGAACGCCGGGGTCAACTCGCCGGCACGTTGTCGGGGGGAGAACAGCAGATGCTGGCCATCGCCCGCGCAATGATGTGCCGCCCGCGACTGCTGCTGCTGGACGAACCGAGCATGGGTCTGGCGCCGCTGATGGTGCAGAAAATATTTGAAACAGTACGCCTGATTGCCGCAGAAGGCGTAACGATGCTGCTGGTAGAGCAAAATGCAAAGCTGGCGCTTCAAACCTGCAATCGCGGCTATGTCATGGAAAGCGGCTGCATCGTCCTGGCTGATGCCGCCAAAGCCCTGTTGTCCAACCCGAAAGTGCGACACGCCTATCTTGGTGAATGATCGTTATGAATAAACTGCTGGCGAAGACCCCCTGGAATCCGGCATCGCTGAAAGCGAATCTTCTGGCATGGCTCCGGCATCTGCGTGGGCAGGGGAATGTACGACTGCTCCTGCTGCTGGTCTCTGCGGCAGGCCTGGTGGCGCTGCTGGCATTTATCTACCTCAAAAGCCAGGGTGTCGATTATCGCCAGCAAAACGAAATCCTCGGATACCTGCGCGAGTTGAAGGAAATTGACGGGCGCTGGGACATTGAGGTGCTGCGCGCGCGGGTCGAAGGCCCTTCCGGCAAGGAACGGAGTATGAATGACCGCGGAACACGTGTGCCCGAACTGCTGCGGCGCTTGCGAACCGCTGCGGCGGAAATCGACAGCCCAGTGCTGGTGCAGGGGCTGCCGGCACTGGTCAAGGCGTTCGAACAGAAAACGGATCTGCTGACCCGCTATCGTGCAGCCGGGGCCACCGTGAGCCAGTCTCTGGGACGCATGGTCGAATTCGATACCGAAATTGCCGGTCTGGTACGCGGGGCCTGGCAAGGCGTGCCGCAACGGGAACAACTGGTCGCCATCGAAAGCACTGCGGCACTGCTGTTTGCGCATGTGATGCGCTACTCCGCTGATCCGACCGAATCCGAACGCAAGAATGTCGAACTGTTCGCGGCGGATCTGCGCAAGGCCGGCAACGGCATGCCTCCCGGGCTGCGCGAAGGGCTCGCGCGCATGGATGCCACCGTACAGCAGATCCTCGGCGCCAAACCGGTCGAGGACGAGCTGTTCCAGAAAATCGCGATTTCTTCAACGGGTCCGCGCATCGACAGCCTCACCGATGCTTTCAGCTCGGAAACCGCCGACACGCAACTCGACAGCGAGCGCTACCGGATCTATCTGATCGCCTATGCCGGCGCACTGTTGATCCTCACCGGCTGGCTGCTGTCGCGACTGGCCGTCAGCTACCGATTGCTCGAATCCCGGGTGCAGGAACGTACGCGCGAGCTCTCGGATGCACTGCACCAGTTGAAGGAATCAGAAGCGCAATTGATCCAGACCGAGAAAATGTCTTCCTTGGGCCAGATGGTTGCCGGCATTGCCCACGAAATCAACACGCCTCTGGCCTACGTCAAAAACAGCTTGGGTTCAGTGGCCGGCAAGCTGCCGGAAGTCAAAAAACTGATCGTCGAAACCAACAAGCTGTTGCGCCTGATGGAAGAAGGCCGCCCTGACCCGGACCGGCTGCAGGCGAAATTTCTGTCGGTGCGTGAACAGATCCATTATTTCGCCGAGCAACAGGCACTGGCCGAACTCGGCCAACTGGCCTCCGATGGTCTCTACGGTATCGACCAGATCTCCGAAATCGTGCTCAACCTGAAGAATTTCAGCCGGCTCGACCGCAGCAAGATTTCCAGTTTCAACCTCAACGAAGGCCTTGAAAGTGCGCTGCTGCTGGCCAAACATGAACTCAAACACCTGACGGTGAAAAAGCAGTTCGCCGATATTCCCGCGATTACCTGTTCGCCATCACAGCTGAACCAAGTTTTTCTCAACCTGATCAACAACGCCGCGCAGGCCATCGAGTCGGGCACCGGGGAACTGACACTGACCACGCGAGTCGAAGACGCGCAACATGTTGCAGTCGAGATCGCCGACAACGGCAAGGGCATACCGCCAGAAATCATGTCGAAAATCTTCGATCCGTTTTTCACCACCAAGGCCGTCGGCAAAGGTACCGGTCTGGGGCTGTCAATTTCCTATAAAATCATCGAACAACACGGCGGAAAAATCAGCGTCGACTCCACGGTCGGCAAAGGCACGCGGTTTACCGTGGTGCTTCCGCTGACTCCGCCGGCGACCGCTGAACTCGAATAACAATTAATGGCTACCGACCACCCGAAGAAGATCGGCAAATACGAGATCCAGGGCGTCCTCGGGCGCGGTGGCATGGGCGTCGTCTACAAGGCATTCGACCCTGCGATTCACCGGCAGGTGGCGATCAAGACCATCACCAAGTCGGCCATGGACGCCTCGGAGCTGCAGTATGCGATCGCACGCTTCCGCCACGAGGCCCAGGCCGTCGGCCGGCTGACCCACCCGCGCATTGCGGCCATCTATGATTACGGCGAAGACGAAGATCTCGCCTTTATCGTAATGGAACTGGTTCATGGCCGATCGCTCTACGACCATCTGCAGAATCAGGCCAAATTTGATCTAGCCGAAATCGGCGAGATCATCCGGCAGTTGCTGGATGGACTCGGTTATGCCCATGCGCAGGGCGTCGTACATCGCGACATCAAGCCCTCCAACATCCTGATCAATGACGATGGCCGCATCAAAATCAGTGATTTCGGCATTGCTCATATCGACACTTCGTCGCTGACCCAGATCGGTGAAATCATGGGCTCTCCCGGTTACATGTCACCGGAACAGTTCACCGGCGACGAACCGGATGCACGCACTGACCTCTACGCAGCCGGTGTCATCGCATTCGAACTGCTGACAGGCCGCAAACCGTTCACCGGCAGCAATGTCGAGATCATGCGCCAGGTCATCGGCGAGCGGCCGCCCAATCCCTCCGAGTTCAATCCGCTGATCTCCGCCCAGCTCGACTGGGCCACGCACAAGGCGCTGGCCAAGAAAAGGGAAGAACGATTCCAGTCCGCCCGCGAATTCGCCCTAGCCTTCGTTCAGGGGATTTCAGCGAGTGTACGCGCAAACAAAACCGGGCAACCGCTGAATAGCGACGATGCACCGACGCAGCGTCTGGACCCCAAGCTGGCGTCAGCCGCACGCGTCATTGCGGGACTGAACATGCCCTCTCGTGGCGTGCCTGCAGCCCCGTCTGTCGCGGGCAACGCGGCTCCGGTCGCGCAAACCTTCGATACCGGCGGCAAAAAAGCCAAGCTCCTGTTCGTCGATGACGAGGAACGCATACTCAACGCCTTGCGCTCGGTGTTCCGCGGTCAATACAACGTCTTTACCGCAAGCAGTGGTCCTGAAGCCATGGAGTTCATGAAACGCTTCAACCCGCATGTGGTGATCAGCGATCAGCGCATGCCGGAAATGACCGGCGTCGAGTTTCTGCGGCAGGTAAAGGATATTGCCCCGCATTCGGTGCGCATTCTGCTGACAGGCTACTCAGACCTCGCCTCCATCGTCGGTTCGATCAACGACGGTGAAGTGTTCCGTTTCGTCAGCAAACCCTGGGACAACGCCGAGATCCAGAAAACCATTGGTGAAGCCGCCGCCATTGCCCTTGAACTGGCAGACATGGCAACCAGCCCGGTGATCCTGCCGGAAAAACTCGACTGCGGCGTTCTGGTCATTGAATCCGCACAAAGCGTGTTCCGCGCCACCAACGAACTCATTGGCGGCGTATGCCCCGTGCTGCATGCCCCGGACATTGATCGTGCGCTGGAGGTTCTGCAGGAACATGAAATTGCGGTCATTGTCGCCGACATCGGCCGCGGCGACGAAAAATCACTGGCGACATTCAAGTTGCTGAAGCAGGACCATCCGGAAATTCTTGCCATCGTGATGACCGAGGCGTCGGATTCGGAACTGGTGATCGACCTGATCAATCAGGCCCAGGTCTTCCGCTTCCTGACCAAGCCGCTGAATCTGAAGTTATTGCAGCAGCACGTTCAGGCCGCGCTAGCGCGATATCAGTCGTTCCGCAAGGCGCCGAAACTGCTGAAACAGCATCGTGTCGCAACCGCCCGCAGCAGCGACAACTCATTGCTGGATGCGCTGCGCAACCGCATCCGTTCGGTCAAATCCTGGTTCGGGGTCTAAGCGCGAAACGGCCTAAAGCCAGTCTTTCGCGACCAGATAATCCGTATAAAGCGCAGCCTCGGCGGTACCCGGCTGCGGGTGCCAGTCATAACGCCAGTTCACGACTGGCGGGAGTGACATCAGGATGGACTCGGTACGCCCGCCTGACTGCAGACCGAACAAGGTGCCGCGGTCAAAGACCAGATTGAATTCAACGTAACGTCCCCGGCGGTAAGCCTGGAAATCACGCTCACGTTCGCCGTAGGGCAAATCACGGCGGCGTTCGATGACAGGCACGTAGGCCGGCAGGAAATGATCGCCGACGCTGCGCGTCAGTGCAAAACAGGTTTCGAAATCCGGTTCGCCGAGATCATCGAAAAAAATGCCGCCGACTCCGCGTGGTTCGTTGCGGTGTTTCAGAAAAAAGTAGCGGTCGCACCATTGCTTGAATTTCGGATGGTATTGCGCGCCGAAAGGCGCCAGCGCGTCGCGGCAGCTGCGATGGAAATGTGTCGCGTCTTCGGCGAAGCCGTAATACGGCGTGAGATCCATGCCGCCGCCAAACCACCACACCGGATCGGCGCCGCTTTTTTCCGCAATAAAACAGCGCACATTCATGTGCACGGTCGGAACATAGGGATTGCGCGGATGCAGCACCAGCGACACACCCATCGCCTGGAATGAACGACCGGCAAGTTCAGGTCGCACTGCAGAAGCCGACGGCGGCAGGTTGTCCCCGAACACATGCGAAAAACCGACGCCGCCACGCTCAAACAGATTGCCGCCTTCAATCAGGCGTGTAATGCCGCCACCGCCCTGCGGCCGGTCCCAGGCATCACGAATGAAGCTGCCACCGTCGAGTTCCGACAGTTTGTTGACAATACGGTCCTGCAGGCCCGTCAGATAGGTTTTGACTGCAGCGGTGTCCATGGCGACCGGATATTGTTGATGGCGAGGCTACTTGCGTCCGCTGCCAACCGCGCGGTGACCGATATCACGGCGTTGCTGCATGCCGTCGAATCGAATCTGGTCGACGACCTCGTAGGCACGCCGTTGTGCAGTACGCGTGTTGTGGCCGAGCGCAGTGACGCACAACACCCGTCCGCCGCTGGTCACCACATCCTTGCCTGACAGCACGGTCCCGGCATGGAACACGTGGAAGTCTTCGCCATCCGCCGGCAGTCCGCTGATCACATCCCCTTTTCGCGGATCTTCGGGATAGTTGGCCGCAGCAAGCACCACACCCAGCGCCACCCGCGGATCCCATTCGGCTTCTGCACTATCCAGCTTGCCGTCAATCGCCGCATCGAGCAGCACCGTCAGGTCACTTTTCAGCCGCATCATGATCGGTTGCGTTTCGGGATCACCCATGCGGCAGTTGAACTCCAGCACCTTGAGTTCGCCATTGCCGCTGATCATCAGCCCGGCATACAGGAAACCGGTGTACGGGATGCCGTCGGCGGCCATGCCGTTGATGGTCGGGAGAATGACTTCGCGCATCACCCGCGCATGCACTTCCGGCGTCACCACCGGCGCCGGTGAATAGGCGCCCATGCCGCCGGTGTTCGGCCCCTGATCGCCGTCTTTCAACCGTTTGTGGTCCTGGCTGCTGGCCAGCGCCAGCGCATTGCGGCCATCCGCGAGCACGATAAAGCTCGCTTCTTCACCAACGAGGCATTCTTCAATCACCACACGTGCGCCGGCGCCGCCCATCTTGTTGCCGACCAGCATCATGTCCACCGCGGCATGCGCTTCGGCGGCATCCGTCGCCACCACCACGCCTTTGCCGGCAGCGAGGCCGTCGGCCTTGATCACGATTGGCGCGCCTTCGCGGTCGATATAGGCGTGCGCTTCGGCGGCATCGGTGAACGTGGCATGTTTCGCCGTCGGGATGCGATGGCGCACCATGAAGTTCTTCGCGAAATCCTTGGAGCTTTCGAGCTGCGCCGCTTTTTGCGTCGGCCCGAAAATGCGATGGCCGGCAGCCCGCACGGCATCCACAACACCCGCGGCGAGCGGCGCTTCAGGCCCCACCACCGTCAGCGCTATTTCGTTTTTCTCAATAAAATCAACAACTTGTGTATTATCGCCGAGCGTGACGTTACGCACCCCGTTTTCCCGGGCCGAACCGGCATTGCCCGGCGCAACAAAGACCTTCGATACCCGCGGACACTGCGCCAGTTTCCACGCCAGGGCATGTTCGCGGCCACCACCGCCAATCACCAGAATTTTCATAGGGGTCGTAAGGGGTGCAAAGTTATTGGTCGAACAAAGCAGACGCGGCGAAATGAAACGATCATGCCGCAGCGCCCGTTAGTGACGGAAATGACGAAAGCCGGTGAATACCATCGCAATGTCGTGCTCGTCGGCAGCGGCGATTACTTCCTCGTCGCGCATGCTGCCGCCGGGTTGAATAATCGCCTTCGCGCCCGCAGCGGCAGCCACATCGACGCCATCGCGGAACGGGAAAAACGCATCGGAAGCCACCACCGAACCCGCCAGCGTCAGCCCCGCATTGCCGGCCTTGATCGAGGCAATGCGTGCCGAATCCACCCGGCTCATCTGGCCGGCACCGACACCCATGGTCTGGCCGTTGCTGCAAAACACGATCGCATTGGATTTGACGAACTTGGCGACGCGCCAGGCAAACAGCAGATCGTCCATCTGCGCATCGGTCGGTTTGCGCCGGGTCACCACCTTCAGTTGTGACGGCGCGACGTTCATGCCGTCCGGCATCTGCACCAGCACGCCGCCGCCAACCCGTTTGATGTCATAGGCATTCGCACCCGGCGCGAGCGGCACTTCAAGCACGCGAATATTGGCTTTTTGCGCAAACACCGCCAGCGCATCGGGCGCGATTTCCGGCGCGATGATCACTTCAACAAACTGTTTCGTAATCGCCTGCGCCGTCGCCGCATCGAGCGGCCGGTTCACCGCAATGATGCCACCGAACGCGGAGGTCGGATCGGTGGCAAAGGCTTTGTCATAGGCCGCGGCAACATCTGCAGCCATCGCCACACCGCAGGGATTGGCGTGTTTGACGATCACACAGGCCGGCGCGTCGAAGGTCTTCACGCATTCCCAGGCAGCGTCGGCGTCGGCGATATTGTTGTACGACAGTTCCTTGCCCTGGATCTGGCGATAGGCGGCGAGACTGCCCGGGGCCGGCGCGAGGTCGCGATAAAACGCGGCGCTCTGGTGCGGGTTTTCGCCGTAGCGCAGCGTCTGCACACGATCAAATTGCATGTTCAGCCGGGCCGGGAAGGCCTCAAAGCTGCCGTCAGCCTGCAGCGCCGTCAGGTAATTGCTGATCGCGCTGTCATAGGCAGCGGTATGTGAAAATGCCTTGCACGCCAGACGAAAGCGCGTGTTTGCACCCAGCGCACCGTTCGCCGCTGTCATTTCCTGCAGCAGGCCGGCGTAATCCGCAGGATCGGTCACCACCGCGACGTGTTGATAATTCTTCGACGCGCTGCGCACCATCGCCGGACCGCCGATATCGATATTTTCGATGGCGTCTTCCAGCGTGCAGTCGGGTTTGGCGATGGTCTGGGTAAACGGGTAGAGATTGACGCAGACCAGGTCGATACCGGCGATGCCCGCTTTTTGCATCGCCGCAACATGCTCCGGCAGATCACGGCGGCCGAGCAGTCCCGCGTGGATGCGCGGATGCAGCGTTTTCACGCGGCCGTCGAGCATTTCGGGGAAGCCGGTGTAGTCGGCGACTTCCGTCACCTTCAACCCGGCATCGCGCAGCAGCTTCGCAGTGCCGCCGGTCGACAGCAGGTTCACGCCGAAACCGGCCAGGCCGCGGGCGAATTCGACCACGCCGGCCTTGTCGGACACGCTGATTAATGCCTGTTTGATGGTGGTCATGTGAAAACGGGCCTGTTACCGGACACGAAGAAGTGTCCGGATGCCTCGCTAGAACTTGATGTTGTAGGTTTTGATTTTTTTGCGCAGGGTATTGCGATTGATGCCGAGCATCGCCGCCGCGTGCGACTGATTGCCGCGCACCTTGTGCAGTACTGATTCGAGCAACGGTTTTTCCACGCTGCCGATCACCATATCGTAAACGCCGCTGGCTTTTTCACCGTCCAGGTCACGGAAATACCCGTCAATCGCCCGCCGTACGACGCGGGCCATTTCTGTTTCATTCATCATGCTGCCAATTCCTCCTCCACATAGGTCAGGCGTTCGCCCTGACCCGACAGTTCTGCAAAAAATGTGTTGACCGCGGCCATCTGCTCGGCGCAGTTCTGCAACTGGTTCATCGCATGGCGGAACGCCGCTGACCCCGCAAGACCCTTGGTGTACCAGGAGATGTGCTTGCGCGCGACGCGTACGCCGGTGTATTCACCATAGAACGAATACAGATCATGCAGGTGCCCCACCAGCACGCGGTGGATCTCCGTGACTTCGGGCGGCGGCAGATGCGTACCGGTTTCCAGGAAATGACTGATTTCGCGGAACATCCACGGCCGGCCCTGAGCTGCGCGACCGATCATCACCGCATCGGCCTTGGTGTATTCGAGCACATGTTTGACGCGTTCCGGCGTGGTGATATCGCCATTGGCGATGACCGGAATATTGATTGCCGCTTTCACCGCGGCGATGGTGTCGTATTCGGCTTCGCCGCTGTAGCCGCAGGCACGGGTGCGTCCATGAATGGCCAGCGCCTGGATGCCCGCGCTTTCGGCGATACGCGCGACAATGATGGCGTTGCGATGATCGCGGTCCCATCCGGTGCGGATTTTCAATGTCACCGGCACGTCAACAGCGGAAACAACGGCGTCGAGAATGCGTGCGACCAGCGGTTCGTCTTTCAGCAACGCCGAACCCGCCATGACGTTGCAGACCTTCTTCGCCGGGCAGCCCATATTGATATCGATGATCTGCGCGCCCTGATCAACGTTGTAGCGCGCGGCATCGGCGAGCATCTGCGGATCGGCACCGGCGATCTGCACCGAGATCGGATCAACCTCGCCCTCATGGTTGGCTCGACGCAAAGTTTTTGCGGAGCCCCACAGCAATGAATTGCTCGCCACCATCTCCGACACCGCCATGCCTGCGCCCATCAGCTTGCACAACTGGCGGAACGGACGATCCGTGACGCCGGCCATAGGCGCGACAATCAGATTGTTCTTCAGTTGATAGGGGCCGATGCGCACCGGATTTGTTCTTTGTCTGGGTGTACGGGGAAAGGGCGCAATTGTAATCACACTGACGCGGCGTGCAAAGAAAAAATTGCCTATTTTTTGGGCAGCCGTTGGCTTTGTGCCACGACGATGCGCGCGCCCGCAAAAAAGCGCATTGAATCCGTGCAGTTACTGCGTATTGCTGGAACACCACGTGCAATGCGGCCGGCAAACTGCGGACATGAAACCGGTACTTGCGAAGGCAATCAGCCGCGGGCGCCGAAGGTCATTCGGCGAACCAGGAAGTTTTTCAGTGGCGGAGCACAGCCAAGCAGCGTCAGCGCTAATCCGCGCGCCATGCGCAACGGCAGCAGATCATTGGAAAACAGCTGAACCAGGGTGTGTGTGACGCCGATGCCGCCGCCGCGATCCACATTGCGTCGTGCGTGATAACCGCGAAGCCAGGTTGCTGAGCCCGGCGCTTCAGCCCCGCTTATCGCGTGTTCCGCCAGTTCCCAGGCATCGCGCAGACCGAGATTGAATCCCTGACCCGCCACCGGATGCAGCGTTTGAGCTGCATTGCCGATCAATACCGCATGCTCCAGCGGCGTCCGCGGCGCACGGCGCAAAATGAGCGGATAACTCGCACGCCCGCTGACCGCGGTGAAATCACCGACTCGCGCACCGAATTCGATACGCAATTCGTCGAGAAACTGCCTGGATTCCAGTTCGCACAAGACCTGGGCCCTTGTGGGCGACGTCGTCCACACCAGCGCCCAGCCCGCGCCGTCAGGCAGCAGTGCCAGCGGACCGTGTGGCGTAAACCGTTCATAGGCCCTGTTGTTATGCGGGCGCTCACTCACTACGCGCGCAGTCACTGCACACTGCTGATAATCCACGACATCGGTTTCGGCAACACCGCTGCCGTCAGCGACGACAACCAGCGGCGCAGTCAAGGTGCGTTGCACGCCGTTCATCTCGTACTGCACCTCTGCGGATTGACCGCCCTGCCATGCATTGACGCGAGCGCCAATGCGGCAATCGGCCACAGAAGCTTCCGCTGCTCTGGCCAGTTCCCGCGCCAGCGCGCTGTAGTCAATGACGTAACCCAGTTCGGGTAAACCGGCTTCGGCGGCTTCCAGTCCAACACGACCGAATCCGCCTTTTTGCGAGACATGGATATGACGGATCGGCGTCGCATTCGCCGCCAAGGCCGACCACACGCCCAAGCGCTCCAGGATCAGCCGGCTGCCGTAAGACAAAGCCAACGGCCGCGAATCGCCAGCGGTCGCGGTACGCGCTTCCAGCAACACCACGCGCCAGCCCGTGGGCCGCAGCGCAAGCGCGAGCGCGCTGCCCACGGGACCGCCGCCGATAATGACGACATCGGCAGTTTCCGTATTCACTGCAATATCCGCCAGGTCAGCCACGACGGTCGCACATCAGCGCTTCGACGTCATTGACGCTCTTCGGCGCCGCAGCACTGAGAATTTCGCAGCCGCCATCGGTCACCAGCGCATCGTCTTCGATGCGAATGCCGATATTGGCAAAGGCTTCCGGTACCCCGGGTGCTGGCCGGATATAACAGCCGGGTTCTACAGTCAGCACCATGCCTGCTTGCAGTTCACGCCATTCGCCGCCCGTCTTGTATTCGCCGGCGTCATGTACATCGAGACCCAGCCAGTGGCCGGTGCGGTGCATGTAGAACTGCTTGTAAGTCTCCTGCGCCAGCACGTCATCCAGTGTGCCGCTGAGCAGTTTGAGGTCAATAAAGCCCTGCGCCAGCACGGCGACAGCCGCATCATGCGGCGTATTCCAGTGCGCGCCGGGTTTGACTGCGGCAATTGCAGCGGCCTGCGCGGCAAGCACCAGTTCATAGACCTCGCGCTGCGGTCCACTGAAGCGACCGTTCACCGGAAACGTGCGGGTGATGTCGGAGGCATATCCGTCGAGTTCGCACCCGGCATCGATCAACAGCAGGTCGCCATCCGCCAGCACGGCATTGTTTTCAACGTAATGCAGTACGCAGGCATTGGCGCCACCAGCGACAATCGACGTATAGGCTGGAGCCTGCGCGCCACAATGGCGGAATTCATGCTGCAGCACGGCCTCGATTTCATATTCGGTGGCGCCGGGACGCGCAGTTTGCATGGCGCGGCGATGAGCGGCGGCGGAAATTTCACCGGCGCGACGCATCAGTGCAATTTCATGCCCGTCCTTGACCAGCCGCATGTCGTCTAGCAACAGGCGCACGTCGCGGATTTCGCCCGGTGCGGCAACGCCGCTGCGCGCACGACTGCGCACGGCATTGATCCATCCCAGCACCCGACCGTCCCAAACGGCATCGGCACCAAGATGAACTTGCACAGCCGCCCGGTCAGCCAGCAGGTCCGGCATGCGGGCATCAAGCTCGTGAATGCTGAAGGACTCATCAAACGCAAACACTTCGCGCGCCGCTTCCGGACCATAACGATAGCCGTCCCAGATTTCGCGCTCGGCATTTTTGTCACGGCAGAACAGGATGCTGCGCGGGGTTTCGCCTCCGACCAGCACCAGTACGGCATCCGGTTCACGGAATCCGGTCAGGTAATAGAAGTAGCTGTCGAAACGATAGGGATAGTGGGCATCGCGGTTGCGCAGGCATTCCGGTGCCGTTGGCACGATGGCCACGCCCTTGCCCAGCCGGGCAGCGAGCCGGGCCCGGCGGCGCGCGTAAACGGAAGCATCAATTGGTGCAGTCATGGAATGATTATAGCCGTCACGCTGAAAACCCATCGCAACAGCGGTGATGCCGAACCGGCGCTGTCAGCTTGCGTTACGCTCCGCGTGATCAATGGCAGCGAGCCGCTCCGGGGTGCCGATATCGTGCCAGCGCCCGCGGTACAGTTCACCGGTGATTTGTCCCGCCGGCATCGCAGCGATCAGCAAGTCGGCGAGTCGCGCGCGGGCGCCGCGCGGAACCCCTGAAAACAGCGCCGGGTGATAGGCGCCGATCCCGCTGAACGTAAATTTTGTCGACCCCTCGTGTTGCACGCACCCATCGACCAGCGCGAAATCGCCGCGCGGATGCTGCGGCGGATTATCGACCAACACAAGGTGCGCCAGCGGCCCGCCGGCTTTCAATTGCTGCGCTGTTTGCACCATCGCGGCAAAGTCGTAGTCGCTGTAAACATCGGCGTTAACGGCAATAAATGGCGTATCACCCAGCAAAGGCATCGCGTAAGCAATGCCGCCGGCGGTTTCCAGCGCTTCGGTTTCACGCGAATAACTGATGCTTGCGCCGAAGGCGGCGCCATCCCCGAGATGCGCGGCAATTTTTTCGCCGAGATGCGCGAGGTTGATCACCAGCTCCCTGACCCCGGCTCGGGCCAAAGAAGAAATAATCATTAAAATCAATGGCTTGCCATTTACTTCCAGCAGCGATTTAGGCGTATGGTCGGTCAGTGGCCGCATCCGCTCGCCACGACCTGCCGCAAGAATCATGGCTTTCAAGACCGGGGGCTCAGAAGGTGTAACCGACCTGCGGGCCGCGCTGCTCCAACTCATCGAGCAAATGCAGCAAGGGCTTCAATGCCGCGTACCGGGCGCCGACTTCGCGCGCGTAACGCAGAAACCGCGGCGTGTCTTCAAGGTAACCGGGTTTGCCGTCCCGGTAATGAATGCGCGCAAAGATACCCATCACTTTCAAGTGACGCTGTAGCCCCATCCATTCCAGCGCACGGTAAAACGCGCCGAAATCCGCATCCACCGGCAATTGCGCACGTTTGGCCTGTTCCCAGTAACGCGCAACCCAGTCGATCACCCGTTCTTCAGGCCAGCTCAGATAGGCATCGCGGAACAGCGAGGCCACATCATAGGTAATCGGCCCGTACACGGCATCCTGGAAATCAAGCACGCCCGGATTGGGTTCGGACAGCATCAGGTTGCGCGGCATGTAGTCGCGGTGCACATATACCGGAGGCTGGGCCAGCGCGCTGTCGGCCAGCAGTTGATTGATCTTTGCCAGCGACTCGCGCTGCGCGTCACTCAGCGCAAGCCCGAGATGCCGCCCCACATACCATTCGGGAAAGAGGTCCATCTCCCGCTGCAACAGCGCACGGTCGTATGGCGGCAGCACGTCCGGACGACTGGCGCTCTGCCAGGTAATCAACGCGGCAATCGCGTCACGAAAAAGCGCATCGGCATTGTCTTCGGTAAGCGCCTTCAGGTAAGTGGTGTGCCCGAGATCCGTCAGCAGCATGAACCCATGTGCGGTATCGGCGGCCAGCACTTCCGGCACATGCACACCAGCTTCGCGCATCAATTGCGCAACATGGATGAACGGCCGGCTGTCTTCGCGTTCAGGCGGCGCATCCATGGCAATACGCGTCACACCATCCAGCGTTACACGGAAATAGCGACGGAAGCTGGCGTCCGCCGAAGCCGGTGCCAGCATAAAGGCCTTGCCGGGCAATTGCGCAGTGAGCCATGCCTGGAGCGCGTCACGCCGCAAATCACTGCCGGAGTCTGGGGATGGTTTCAATCGTTGCTTCACAGAGTAAATTGTGAGATTTTAGCACCTCGCCTGACACCCTTTCCCGATGCCCTTTTCCCGAAAAACCCGTATTGCGCTTGCAGTCCTGTGCGCGTTGCCGCTGCTCGCCGGCGCCGACGAAGGATTGACGCTGAAACCACAATCACTGCTGCTGCCGCTGCCGGATCCTGTGGAGGACGTTCCCCTGTTCATTGATGCGAACCGCCTTCAGGGCACGCAGGACAAGGAACTGGAAGCATTCGGCGACGTTCGGATGCGCAAGCGCGGCCAGTCATTCTCAGCTGACTGGATGCGACACGACACACCGAATGATGTGCTCGATGCCAAAGGAAATGTACGCGTGGAGCAGGGGCGGGAAGTGATTGAAGGCAGCGTATTGCGCTACGAAATCGCAACCGACCGTGGTTTTATGGAATCGCCGCGTTACATGCTGATGAGCCTGCCCGCAACCGGCCCGGCCGGCAGCGCTGCCCTGCCCGAAAGTGACGGCCGCGGCACTGCGGAACGCCTGCTGTTCCGGGGTCCAGGGCAGTACCGCGTGGAGTCGGCCAGTTACACAACCTGCGAACCCGGCAATGATGCTTGGTTCCTGCGCGCCAGCCAGCTTGACTTGGATCGCAGCCGGGATGTCGGGGTCGCGCGGGACGCGAGCATCGTGTTTTTCGACCGTACGATATTCTGGTCACCCTATCTTACGTTCTCCCTGCACGATCAGCGCAAATCGGGCGTGCTTACACCGAGCTACCGCAGTTCAAACACCACCGGCTTCGAGTTCACCGTCCCGTATTATCTGAATCTGGCCCCCGATATGGATGCCACGATTTATCCCCGCTATATGACCAAGCGGGGCTTGCAACTCGGCACCGAGTTCCGTTATCTCGACCCAAAGTGGCGGGGTGAAGCCAGGGCGGAAATGTTGTCCAATGACCAGCAGATCAGCCGTGATCGCTGGGGATTCTTCTCAAAGCACCAGCAGCAATTCGGTAATGTCTGGGGCAGCAGTCTTAACATTAACCGGGTTTCCGACGGCAAATATTTTACCGATCTGTCAACCCAAGTTGCCGTAACTTCGCAAGTTCATTTGTCCAATGATGCGACGCTGGCGCGCGGCGGCACTTGGGGAAATGGCGGCACCTACAGCGTCTCCGCTTTTGCCCAGAGTTTCCAGACACTGCAGTCGGATCCGCTCACGCCGCTGACCCCGCCATACAACCGGCAGCCGCAAATCTCGCTGTCGGCACAGCGTCAAACCGTCAATCAGGGTGATTTCGAATTTCTGGGCAACTACACGTCTTTTGATCATGTGTCCCTGGTCAATGGTCAGCGTGTCGTCGCTTATCCCAGCTATTCCATCCCCCTGCAGAGTTCTTTCGCCTATTTCACGCCCAAGGTCGGCGCGCATCTCACGCGTTACACCATCGGCAGCAACAATGCCGCGAACCTGCCGAATGCGACGCGTTCGCTACCTGTTTTCAGCGCTGAAAGCGGCGTTGTGTTCGAGCGGGAAACCAGCGCCGGTGGCCAGCGGGCCATACAAACACTTGAGCCGAAGGCGTACTATGTCTACATCCCTTACAAGGATCAAAGCACCCTTCCCAACTTTGATAGCGGCCTGCAGGACATCAATTTCGCGACCATTTTCTCCGAAAACCAGTTCAGCGGGCAGGACCGGATCAATGATGCAAACCAGCTGACGATGGGTGTTACATCCCGTTTCATCAGCGCCGATTCCGGCATCGAGCGGATTCGCGGCGCCATTGCCCAGCGTTATTATTTCCAGTCACAACAGGTGACGGTGCCAGGGGTCGCGCCACGGGCCACCGACAGCAACTCTTCTGATCTCCTTGCCGCATTGAGCGGCAACATCGCGACCAACTGGACTGCGGATGCCGGATGGCAATACAACACCGATCTGAAGGAAACCCAGAAATTCAACGTGTCCGGACGCTATCAGCCGCAACGCGGCAAGGTACTCAATCTGGCCTACCGCGAAACCATCAACACGGTGCGACAGGCGGACATTTCCGCGCAATGGCCGGTCAAGGGGGGCTGGACCGCAGTGGGCCGCTGGAACTACTCGCTGCTCGACAACCGCGCACTGGAGACACTGGCCGGCGTGGAATACAATGACCGTTGCTGGTCGCTGCGCGTTGCGGCACACCGCTTCGCCACAACGACCAGCGCTGCAAGTACGTCGATTTTCATCCAGCTTGAACTGAACGGCGTATCGCGGATCGGCAGCAATCCGCTGGATGTGCTGAAGCGGAATATCGGCGGTTACAAGCAGTTTGATCCGCGCTCGCCCGCCCCGGTCGAATACAATGTGCCTGGATTGTTCTGACCGGCGGCTTTCACGGCATCCGGGCCACCCGAAACTCTGGATCTGACATGTACTTCCGCGCCTCACTACTCTTCATTTCCACCTGCCTGCTTCTGGGCACCGGCATTGTCGGGGCACAGCAGGCGAAACCCCGCACAATCGTTGTCGTTGACCGCATCATTGCGGTGGTCAACGACGAAGTCATAACTGAACGTGAACTGGCTGCACGCGTCGATTTTGCATTCCGCCAGCTGCGCGCTCAGGGCACCCCGCCGCCGCCACGCGAAGTCATCGAGCGGCAGGTACTTGAACGCGTGATCAATGACCGGGTACAGCTCCAGCACTCCCGCGACATAGGCCTGCGCATCGATGATGCCGAACTCGACCGTGCGCTGCTGCGTATAGCCGAGCAGAACAAGATGAGCGTGCCGCAGCTGCGTGAAGTCCTGGCCAAAGACAATGTTCCCTTTGCCAAATTCCGCGAGGATATCCGCAGTGAAATCACGCTTTCCCGGCTGAAGGAGCGCGAGATTGCGCAAAGGGTGGTGGTCACAGAAGCGGAAATCGACAACTTCATACAGGGGCAACAAGCGCAGCCGGGGCGTGACGAGTTCAATGTTTCGCATATTCTGGTAGCGGTACCGGAAAACGCCTCGCCGGAGCAATTGCGGACCCGCCGCGACCGGGCCGAGCAGGCGCTGGCGCAGATCAAGGGCGGGGCGGATTTCCGCCAGGTTGCGGCTGCCTTTTCTGACGGCCCCGAGGCTTTGCAGGGCGGCGTGATCGGCTGGCGCCAGACTGACCGTCTGCCGACTTTGTTTGTCGATGCATTGCGTACGCTGCAACCCGGGCAGTTAAGCGAGTTGCTGCGCAGTCCCAATGGCTTTCATATCCTGCTTCTTAATGAACGCCGCGGAGGGGCTGCGCCGATGCTCGTGCAGCAGACGCGTGCACGCCACATCCTGATCAAGACCAATGAACTGGTATCGGAAACCGAAGCGCGCAACCGTCTGCTGGCCTTGAAGGAACGCCTGGACAACAAGGCCGATTTCGCAGAGTTGGCAAGAGCCCGGTCGGAAGACACCAGCGCATCTCGTGGCGGCGATCTGAACTGGTTGTCACCCGGGGACACCGTGCCCGAGTTCGAACGGGCAATGGACGCATTGAAACCCGGCGAAATCAGCGCGCCGGTACGCAGTCCATTCGGCTGGCACCTGATCGAGGTCCTGGAACGACGCAACCAGGACGTAACCCAGGAAGGCCTGCGCATGAATGCGCGTCAGACTTTGCGCGAACGCAAGACAGATGAGGCCTTTCAGGAATGGGTACGCCAGTTGCGTGACCGCTCCTATATCGAGCAGCGGCTTGAAAGCCGCAATTGATCAACGGGGCTGATCCGAAAACAGGTTCACCATGCCTGATCCTGCTGATACCCCGCTGATCGCTGTTACCGCCGGTGAACCCGCCGGTATCGGCCCCGACCTTTGCGCGATGATCACCGAGCGCAAATTTCCGGCGCGCATCGTGGTCATCGCTGACGAAACCCTTCTGCACACACGGGCGCGCAAGCTGGGGCTGGGCGGATCACTCCCGCGTTTTGTTGGACGCGATGCGGCGCCGTCATTCTCGGTCTTGCATGTACCCCTTGCAAAACAGGCTGCGGCAGGACGAATCGACGCGGCCAACAGCCCTTATGTGCTGCGCACCCTTGAAATTGCAGCAGACGGCTGTCGCGATGGCCTGTTTGATGCCATGGCGACCGCACCGGTGCACAAAGGCGTAATCAACGATGCAGGCATCGCGTTCACGGGTCACACCGAATTTCTGCAGGAGCGGCTGCACACACCACACGTGGTAATGATGCTGGCCGGCGGTGGCATGCGTGTTGCACTGGCCACCACGCATCTGCCGTTGCACGCGGTCGCTGAAGCCATTACGCCTGACGGGCTGGAACGCACACTCCGCGTACTGCGCGCCGACCTGGTGAACCGTTTCGCAATAACCCAGCCGAGGATTATTGTTGCCGGACTCAATCCGCATGCCGGCGAGTCCGGCCATCTCGGCCGCGAAGAAATCGACGTCATCATCCCAGTGCTGGAACACCTGCGTAATGAAGGATTCCATCTGATCGGCCCCTTGCCCGCCGATACCCTGTTCCAGCCGGAACGCCTCAGGCACTGTGACTGTGTGCTTGCGATGTACCACGACCAGGGCTTGCCTGTGCTCAAATATGCCAGTTTCGGCGGCGGTATAAACATCACGCTGGGTCTGCCGATCATCCGCACGTCCGTTGACCACGGCACCGCACTGGAACTGGCCGGCACCGGCAAAGCGAAAGCTGAAAGCTTGGTCGCCGCGGTTGAACTGGCGGCAGAACTCGCTTTGCGCAGCAAGCGTCCGGCGTAACGATGCGTTCTGCCAGCGGGCATATTCCACGCAAGCGGTTTGGCCAGAATTTTCTGATCGATGACGGCATCATTGCCGGAATCATTTCGGCCATCATGCCCCGGCGCAACGACAATCTAGTCGAAATCGGTCCGGGCCTCGGCGCCCTGACGGGTCCGCTGCTGGACCGGTTGGACCTGCTGCAGGTGGTTGAAATTGATCGCGACCTGATCGCACGCCTGCGCAATCAGTATCCGCCGGATCGCCTGGCCATTCACGAAGGCGATGTTCTTGAATTCGACTTCGCAGCACTGGGCCACGATATGCGCATCGTCGGGAATCTGCCTTACAACATTTCCACGCCCTTGCTGTTCCGGTTCGCCACCTATGCAGGCCATATCCGTGACATCCATGTCATGCTGCAACGGGAAGTCGTGGAACGCATGGTCGCCGCGCCCGGTGATTCGGAATTCAGCAGGCTGTCGGTGATGCTCCAGTACCGTTTCAACATGGAAAAACTGATTGATGTTCCAGCCGACTCGTTTGATCCCGCGCCAAAAGTCGAATCCGCCGTGGTCCGGCTGATGCCGATGAATCCGCTGCCGCATCCGGCGCGCAATGAAACGTTGTTTGCCGAATTGGTCAGCCGTGCGTTCTCGCAACGACGCAAAACGCTGCGTAACACCCTGAAAGGAATGGTGACGGCAGAACAGCTTGCAGCGCTCGGCATCAATGCCGGGGCTCGGGCACAGGAACTGTCGGTGGCGGATTTTGTGCGGATTGCAGACGCGGTCACCGCGCCGGCCTAGCCAGCAGGTTTGCGCTGCACGAATTCGATTTTGTAACCGTCGGGGTCTTCGACAAACGCAATCACTGTCGTTCCGTGTTTCATCGGCCCCGGCTCACGGGTAACTTTGCCGCCACGCTTTTTAACTTCGTCGCAGGATTTGTAGGCATCTTCAACCTCGACGGCGACGTGACCGAAGCCGTTGCCCATGTCGTAAGACGCGGTATCCCAGTTATGCGTCAATTCAAGCACCGCAGCGCGTGACTCATCGTCATAACCGACAAAAGCGTTTGTAAAACGGCCGCTGGGATAATCACTTTTGCGCAACAGGCGCATCCCCAGAACCTGGGTATAGAAGTCAATCGACCGTTGCAGGTCGCCGACACGGATCATGGTATGCAGCAGTCTCATATCGCAACTACCCGATCAGATCTGCACCATCTCGAAGTCTTCCTTGCGCGCGCCGCACTCGGGACAAGTCCAGTTCATCGGCACATCTTCCCATTTGGTGCCTGGCGCTATGCCTTCATCAGGAACGCCCGCAGCCTCATCGTAGATGTAACCGCAAATCAAGCACATGTATTTCTTGTACTGCCCGGTATCGGTAGTCATCAGCGTTTTTCTGAGTTAAATGTAAGCTACAATTCATCGACAGGATCTTCGTCGCCGGCACTTCGTCATCTACCCTGACATTTTAGCCCATCCCACCTCCGGGCCCAACCTCGCGCATGACTGATTCCCCGCCTATTGTCATGGTGTTCGCCGCCACCGATCCGACCGGAGGCGCCGGGCTGCAAGCCGATATCATGACCCTCGCCAGCATGGGCTGCCATCCGGTATCCGTCGTTACGGCAATCACGGTTCAGGACACCATGGGTGTTGACGGGGTGCTGCCGATTGATGGCGAGTGGGTCGCTGACCAGGCGCGTTGCATTCTCGAAGACATGCCGGTTGCCGCATTCAAAATCGGCGTTCTCGGCAGTCTGGAGGCTGTTGCCGCTGTTGCGGAGGTCGTCTCGGATTATCCTGAAATTCCGCTGATTCTCGATCCGGTGCTTGCCTCAGGCCGCGGTGACGAACTCGCTTCGGAGGACATGCTCACCGCGATCCGCGAACTGCTGATTCCGCAGACCACCATCATCACACCGAACAGCCTGGAAGCACGCCGCCTCGCTGATGATGAGGCTGAAGACGACAACGAAAATCCCGACCTCGGTGAATGTGCGCGGCGCATACTTGCCTCGGGATGTGAATACGTGTTGATCACCGGAACGCACGAGAACACCGGTGAAGTCGTCAATACCCTGTACAACAATGATGGTGTCGTGCGCAGCGACAGTTGGCCGCGCCTTCCCGGCAGTTACCACGGGTCGGGTTGCACACTGGCCTCGGCACTGGCTGCCACTATTGCCAATGGTGTGGATATGCAGGAGGCCGTGCGCGATGCTCAGGAATACACTTGGCAATCGCTCAAGCTTGCGTTCCGTCCCGGCATGGGACAGCACATTCCTGACCGCCTGTTCTGGGCCCGCGAAGAGGAAACCGAGCCCGAAGGCGACGGCGAAAATCCGGCGTGAGCACACGGATCGCAGGGTTGTATGCGATCACACCGGATCTGTCCGATACCGACGATCTGTTGTATCGGGTACGTGCAGCCTTGGCCGGCGGCGCACGGGTTCTGCAATACCGTAACAAGCCCGCTTCCCCGGAACTGCGTCTGGCTCAGGCACGGGCCCTGCAATCGCTGTGCACGGCGCGGAACGTACCGCTGATCATCAATGACCATCTGGATATCGCTCTGGCCGTGGACGCCGCCGGCCTGCACCTGGGTGGTGAAGATGGTGATATTGCTGCAGCCCGTGCCCGCCTCGGGCCCGGCAAGTTGCTCGGTGCCTCCTGCTACAACCGTCTGGAACTGGCTGAAGCGGCGGTGGCTGCCGGGGCAGATCATGTCGCCTTCGGCAGCTTCTTCGCCTCCAGCGTCAAGCCGGATGCAGTACGGCCGCCATTGGATCTGGTTGCAGGTGCAAAAAAACGCCTGGCGGTGCCCATCATAGGCATTGGCGGCATCACCCCGGGCAACGCGCCTCTGCTCATCAGTGCCGGCATTGACGCCGTGGCGGTCATTTCCGCAGTTTTTTCCGCACCCGACATCGAAGCGGCAGCCCGAGAATTTCAATCCCTGTTCGAATTGCACTGATGAAAAAAAACCAGAAACTGTTCAATCACGCACAACTGGCCATTCCCGGCGGCGTGAATTCTCCTGTTCGTGCATTCAAATCGGTTGGCGGCACCCCGCTGTTTTTCCAGCGCGGCAAAGGGCCGCTGGTATGGGATGCAGACGGCAACAGCTACATCGACTACGTCGGTTCCTGGGGTCCGCTGATTTGCGGCCACGCTCATCCCGACGTGGTCCGCGCGGTGCAGCAGGCTGCCGAACGCGGACTGTCCTTCGGTGCGCCGACGGAAGTCGAAGTCGAGATGGCAGACCTGTTGCGGCAACTGGTGCCGTCGCTGGAACAGGTGCGGCTGGTCAGTTCCGGCACCGAGGCGACGATGAGCGCCATCCGTCTGGCCCGCGGATTTACCGGGCGCAGCAAAATCATCAAATTTGAAGGCTGTTACCACGGCCATGCCGATGCGTTGCTGGTCAAGGCCGGCTCCGGGGCACTGACTTTCGGCCAGCCCTCTTCAGCCGGCGTACCGCCGGAAGTCGCCGCGCATACGCTGGTGCTAGACTACAACAGCGAAGCGGGGCTGGAGGAAACCTTCGCCCGCGAAGGCCGCGAAATTGCTGCGGTAATTGTCGAACCGGTGGCCGGCAACATGAACCTGGTCGCACCCAAGCCCGGATTCCTCGAATTGCTGCGCCGCTTGTGCAGCAAATATGGCGCTGTACTGATTTTTGATGAAGTCATGACCGGCTTCCGCGTCGCTCTCGGTGGCGCGCAGGCGCTGTACGGGATCAAGCCGGACCTGACCACTTTGGGCAAAGTCATTGGCGGCGGCATGCCTGTCGGCGCCTTCGGCGGTCGCCGCGACATCATGCAATGTATTGCGCCGGTAGGACCGGTGTATCAAGCCGGCACCTTGTCCGGAAATCCGGTGGCGGTCGCCGCCGGACTGGCCACCTTGAAACTGATCCAGGCCCCGGGTTTCCACGACAAACTGGCTGCCACCGCCCACCAGCTTTGCAGCGGTCTGACGGAAGCGGCCCAGGCTCACCGCATCTCATTTTCGGCACGCAATGTCGGCGGCATGTTCGGGCTGTATTTCCGTGAATCACCACCGACAAGTTATGCCGAGGTCATGCAGAGCGACAAGGACGCATTCAACCGGTTTTTCCATGCCATGCTCGCCGAGGGCGTCTATCTGGCGCCTTCGGCTTATGAAGCAGGCTTTGTATCTGCCGCTCACGGCTCCGCTGAAATCGACCGCACCATCAAGGCTGCAGCAAAGATCTTTGCTGCGTTTTGATGCGCAATATGAATAAATATACAATAAAAACAAATACTTAGTTATTTACATTTTGCTGCACCATTTCCCGGAGTGCAGCAACCCCAGCCAAACGATCCCCTAATGGAAAAAATTCGCCTGTCCAAGCTGATGTCGGAGCAAGGCCTGTGCTCCCGACGCGAGGCGGACAGTTATATCGAACGCGGCTGGGTGCTGGTCGACGGTGAGCCGATCACCGAACTGGGCACCCGCATCCTGCCTACCCAGACCATTACACTGACTGCCGCCGCACGCGAGAAACAGCAGTCACGCGTCACCCTGCTGCTGCACAAACCCATCGGCTATGTTTCCGGGCAAGCCGAAAATAATTACAAGCCCGCCAGCGTTCTGGTCACTGCAGAAAACCACTACAGCGGCGACCGCAGCAAATTACGTTTTGGACCGCAGCATTTGCGCGGGCTCGCGCCAGCCGGCCGCCTCGACATTGACTCCACCGGCCTGCTGATCCTGACCCAAGACGGGCGCATCGCCAAACAGCTGATCGGTGAAAACTCGCGCATCGAAAAAGAATATCTGGTCCGGGTCACCGGCAAAATCGCCAAAGACGGGTTGGCTTTGCTGCAGCATGGCCTTTCACTGGACGGCGAAGCGCTGCGTCCCGCCCAGGTCTCCTGGCAAAACCAGGACCAGCTGCGGTTTGTGCTGCGTCAGGGCAAAAAAAGGCAGATCCGCCGCATGTGCGAACTGGTCGGACTGGCCGTCACCGGCCTGAAGCGGGTACGCATTGGCAAGGTCATGCTGGGCGACTTGCCCGTAGGGCAATGGCGCTATCTGCGGGACGACGAACAGTTCTGAGCATCCGCCCCTGCTTTGCGGGGTTTTGCAGCATGCGGGGGGCGCGGCCGCCAAGTTCCCGGCATCTGTCGTGGCCGGATTTGGCGGGTGTTCCTTGATCAGTGACGCAAAAGAATTTGCGGCAATTCCGCCACGCTGTTCAGCAAATGCGTATGCGGCTGTTCCTGCATCTGGTCGCGCCCGTGCGCACCCGAGAGAACACCGATATTGAGTGCAACGCCGGCATTGTAACCAGCCTGCAGATCGAGAACCGTGTCACCGGCATTCGCAACATTGCGCACATTGGTGACGCCGGTGGCCTCCATGCAATGGAAAATCATGTATGGCGCCGGACGTCCGGCAGCCACTTCATCGCCGCAAACCACGGCATCGACCACGCCATCGCGCCAGCGAAGCGCATCAAGCAGCAGATTGGTCGTCTCGCGATCAAACCCGGTGTTCAACGCCACTTGAACGCCGCGGGCACGCAGCGCCGCTATCGTCTCGAATGCGCCGGGAATCGGCTCAACCGTACCGTCAAAGGCTTGGGCCAGATGCTGGACAAAGGTGGCATAAACCTGCTCGGAACGCCGTTCCCGGCCCTCCCCATCGGGTATCAGACTGAGAATCGCCAGTCGTTTGGAGGCACCGCGCAGGCTGTTGATGGCCTGTGGAGTAACTGCAATACCATGCGCCGCCAGTGCTGAAGTAAACGCCCGGGGTACCTGACCGGCATCGCGCACCGTAGTACCTGCCATATCGCAAACCACCAGCTTGATAGGTTGTTCCAAAAAGATCTCCCTGCTTAAAGCAACTCAACGCCAAATCGTCGCATCACCAGCGCAAACAACGCGAAACAAACCACGGTCATCAGAACGCAGGCGATCAACGCCGGCCAGAATCCGATGCGCGGCAGCAACACCGGAAATACCAGAAACATCGGCAGTGTCGGAATGACGTACCAGAACGTATACCAGGCATGATTGGCAATTTTTTCCGGCGACTGCTTTTCAACATAAAGCCAGATCAGTGTAAGCACCGTCACCATCGGCAACGCAGCAATCAACCCCCCGAGCTTGTCGCTGCGCTTTGCCAGCTCCGAAACCAGAACGACCACTGCGGCCGTCAGGAAATATTTTGTGACTATCCACCCCATGATGACTCCCTTTGATCTGATGGCAGACTGTCAGCCCTCAATTTTCTTCTTCAGCTTGGCCTGATACTTGTCGAGATCGACAATAAAGCGGTCATGTTCGGCTTCGCCAACCTGTTCGATGTCGTCGAACACCTTGATTTTGAAACTCAGCCGGCGTCGGTCGATTCCTGTCAGCTCTACCTCGGCACGTACACGCTTACCCATCGGCGTCGGCCCCATGTGGCGAATGGTTACCACGATACCGACCTGCCCCTGCCCGGGCTGCAGATGGGGGGCGATCAACTCCCCCGCAGAGGCCTCGCAAAACTGCACCATGGACGGCGTTGAAAAAACCCGATAATCACCACGCTTGGTGGTCATCGCCTCGGTCACTTCGCGTTCTGCGACATGCTTCATGCCGACTTTCAGTGCTTCCATCCAGCGACTCCCCGGGTAAATTGAACCTGATATTGATTTTAGCCGAGGCTGGTTGTATCGGGCGCAAAAAAGCCGCCCTGACGGGGCGGCTAATGATGATCGGCCAAGATCAATTACTGGCTTATTTCTGATCGCGCTTCAAATCAGATATTGCGTTTGCACCGTCCCGGAAAATACCGTCAGGATGCACAACGCAAGCGACACTCTGACCGATGATCGGGTTTCCCCGGCAAACCTACTGTTCAGGATAGGAGTCGAAATCAATGGCGTCAGCAGGACAACCAAGCGCCTCCGCCATGCTGTTCAGCGTGGCCTCGGTCAGCGCCACAACCCGGTAGTCAGCGTCGATACCCTTGGCAGCAATAAACGCTTGGGCCTTGGCGTCCGACGTCCACGTAACGATCAGGGCAGGCTTGTCCTCGCCAACGCTGCGACTGACCGGAAAATTATCGGATTTGCTGACGATTGCGAACATGTCCAGGCTCCTCTCCGCGCACCCTTGCGTGCGGTTTTCACCATCTTAGCGAGGCGGGTTTAACGCTGCAAGCCAGCCTCAGGGTTTGAGCAACTCCAGTTCGATGCCACGCATGCTTACACGGTCACCAACCCGGAAGCGGGCTCCGTCACGGCGTTGCGCAACAGCATAAGCGCCGTTATCGAGCAATACCGTGATTTCATAACTGGATTCCGAGAACCGGTCGCGCATCTCCGGCGTGCCAACCCCCCCCCACAAACGACTGATCAGCGCTGCTGTCGCCGAGCGGCAAAGCCACGACTGCGCCGACGCGAACCGTTGAATCCGGACCGGTGGACATCTGCGAGTTCTGGAATACCTGGGGCACAGTCGTTGACCGCTGGCTCTAGATTTCACGGATTGAGCGGATCACACCACAGTTGCTGCAGGATTCGGCGGGTCGCGATGCTGCTGCCGATGCAGGAGGCATATTCCTGAAATCCGGGATCTGGATGTATTGCGCACCCGCTGGAGCAACGGCAATCGCAAAAAGCAATCCACCAACCCGTTGCATCAGCCGCCCTCGATAAGGGCCGGTTGGGATATTCATATTATTCCGAGAGGGCCTGGACAAAATAGGCGGCGGAAAGCAGCAGGCTGGGCGGTCCGAGAGCGCCAAGCCACTGCGCATAGAACTTGTCGATGCCGCCGCTACGGTACAGGTTGGCCAGCACCCTGTTCACGGCGAGCCTGAAATCAGCATCGCCGCGCGGCAACGCAAATGCATAGGGCTCAACCGAAAAATCTTCATCGAGCAATTTGTACACGCCCTGCGTCTTGCCGCCCAGCGCCATGCCGATCAGTACGATTCGGTCTGAGGCAAAGCCGTCAACCTTGCGTTGTTCCAGCAGTTTCAGACCGGCATCCCGGTTATTGACCAGTTCAATGGCAACCTTGATGCCACGCTGTCCGATCGCCTGCCGCAACACTTTTTCGGTAGTCGTGCCCTCGATGACCGCAATGCGTTTACCGTCAAAATCAGCGAGGCGCCGGAGTTCGGAACTGACAGGCGTCATGATGCTGCCACCGTCGACAAAAGTGACAAGGCTGAAATCCACTTCCGCGGAGCGCGACAGCGTCCACGTGGTCGTGCTGCATTCAATATCGACGCGCCCGCTGCGTACTGCATTGAGACGATCCTGTATCGTCAGTGCGACCCACCGCGTTTCCAGTTGCGGGAGCTTTAACTGGTTCCGGATGCCTGCGGCAATCTCGTTGCACAACGCGACGGAATAACCCTGCGGCTGACCGCCGGCGTCCTTGGAGGAAAACGGAGCACTGCCCTAGACATAACCCATGTTGATGACACCCGTCTTACGGATTTTGTCCAGCGTCACGGATTGGGCCCAGGCCGATGTCGCAAACAATCCGGCGAACGCCAGGCAGATCAGTGCTCTCAAATACATGTGCAGCCTTTCATGATGTTATGGGAAGTCGACGCACCGCGACATCGCTTATTTCTTGTCCGGCTTCGTCCCGTTTGAACGCAACTGCCACGGGCCCTTGGCAGTCTTGCAGAACGAATATGTGCCGCGCTGGAAACGGTCTTTCGCCTCGGATTCGATCGTGGCGTCCCGACATGTGCGTTTGGCGTCGGTGATGCTGCGGCCAGGAGTAATCTTGCTGCTAAACGTCGTTTTCGGCGCATTCCATTCAACAGTAACGCCATCAGGGGTGGTATCCAGGGTTTTCAGAATGGTCGCACTGAATGCTTTCAATTCTTCCTGGGACAGCCTGGTGATGGGAGCATCCTTGAATGCGCCCATATTGAGTGCGAAAGCAGGTGTTGCGAACAGCGACAGGGCAATCAGTACGTGGCTGTTTTTCATGGTGATCGGATTCTTCATTTAAAAATCGCGCCGTAAATCCCCGGAATGCGGCAGGCGGAGCGCCGCATGGAAGTATAGGCGATCGGATTGAATTCCGTCTAATGCCAAGTCCCGGTTGCAGCCGGCAAAAGCGCCTGAAGCCGGGCTGCGCGAGTGCACGCCCGGCCCGATGCCAATCAGCCGTCGCGTTTCAGCACGGCTTCGATCTCCTCGACCGGAACCTTGACGTTCAAGCCAGCGCGCTCCTGCTGCAAGATCAGGAACGACCGTGAGTCACGCTTTTCCCAGCCGCGGTTCAGTGCATCGGTCATCTCGGCATACGTCATATTTGCCAAACGCATCGGCACACCGATCTCGCGCGCAAGTTCCGTGGCCAGGGTAACGTCCTTGTGTGCCAGCGCAAGGGCAAATGCAGGCGGATCAAAATTTCCTTGCAGGAACTGGTCGCCCATGCGGTCAAACGAACGCTTGCGACCCAGAGCACCCTGGCGGATGGCGGCCCACAGCGGCAGAGGCTCGACGCCCGCTTTGACACCCATCGTAAACAGCTCCGCCAGCGCGAGCTGCATTGCGTAACCGGCACAGTTGTGTACCAGCTTGGCAACCGACCCGGCACCGATCGCGCCGATATAAATGACCTGATCGCCGACCGCATCAAGCACCTTGCGGCAACGCTCGAACTCACCCTGGTCACCACCGACCCACAGGGCCATCTTGCCGGACTTGGCGCCGCTGGGGCCGCCGCTGACCGGTGCATCAAGCACCGATACCTTCTTTTCGGCGAAACGCGCATGCAGTTCGCGCACCACGGTCGGCGAGTTGGTCGACAGGTCAAACCACACCGTACCCGGACGCATGGTCTTGATCAGGCCTTCAGCGACCGCCTTCACTTCTTTCGGCCCCGGCAGTGAAGTCAGCACAACGTCGGCATCACGGCCGGCGTCCTCGACGCTTTCAGCCCAGCTTGCACCACCCTTGATATGCGGCGCCGCCGCCTCCTTGCGCACGTCGTGCACAGTCAGTGCAAAGCCGCCTTTCATCGCATTCAATGCGATCGAAGCGCCCATCGTGCCCAGCCCTATGAATCCCACTCGCATGTTCCGCCCTTTCTTCTTCCGTTGCCTCAGTTGAACTGCTGTCAAAAATACGTCAATCCGCCTTGATGCCGGCTGCAGCGACCACGCGCTCCCATTTGGCGATCTCGTCGTGAATGTGTTTCTGGAATTGTTGCGGCGTCGATCCGATGGGCTCGACGCCATCTCTCTGAAAACGCTCGGTCAGTTCCGGCGTACGCAGCGCTGCAACAATACTGCGATTCAGCTTTTCCAGAACCGGCTTGCGAATGGCAGCCGGCGCCAGCACGCCATACCAGTTGGTCACCTCGTATCCGGCAATGCCGGTTTCAGCGATCGACGGCAGATCGGGCATCGCCGGCGAACGCTGCGGACTGGTCACCGCCAGAGGACGCAGGCGTCCGGACTTGATATGCGGTACTGATTCGAGCGGCGTTGCGAACACCATGCTGATCTGTCCGCCCAGCACGTCAGCCAACGCCGGCCCGCCACCCTTGTAAGCCACGTGCAGCAGGTTTGTTCCGGTCAGCGTTGCTAGGAGCGCCCCCGACAAATGCTGCAGGCTGCCCTGACCCGCCGAGCCGTAAGTCAGGCCGCCGGGTTTTGATTTCGCGATAGCAATCAGTTCCGGAATTGATTTCGCCGCCACCGATGGATGCAGCACCAGCACATAAGACTGTTGTGTCATCTGTGTCACCGGCGCGAAATCCTTGATCAGGTCATATGGCAACCGGCCGCGATGGGTGGCGCGGCGCGCGGTATGCGTACCGCTGATCATGATGATGGTGTAACCGTCCGGCTGCGCACGCGCCACGGTCTCCAGCGCAATGGCGCCAGTGCCTCCGGGACGATTGTCGACCACTACCGACTGGCCCCACGCCGCATTCAGTTTTTGTGACACCGCGCGCACGGTGATGTCGCCGCCGCCACCTGCAGCCAACGGGATCATGAAGCGCACAGGCCGGGTCGGAAACTCCGTTTCAGCTGCACCTGCCATACATGATGCCGCCATCAATGCGCTGAAAATAAGCCCGCAATACCCGCTACGCGCAGAAGCGCTGCTGATGCGATCCGAATTACTCATCTGAAACTCCTCCGCTGGACAGTTTTGCCGGCCGGAAATGCCGGATCAGAATGTGCGCCCGCGGTATTCCACAGGCTTTATTGTTTTACCGGATTCTTGGGAGCGACGACCCGAGCGTCAAGCCATGGACCGTACTATGGAGGAAACACCATTAAAGACATTCCGACTTTTTAACGAATTGTGACTTCAGCTTCATCGCGCCGATGTCTTCTATTTTGCATTCGATGCCGTGCTCGCCTTTCATGAGGCGGATGCCTTTGACCCTGGTACCGACCTTGACTGCGCTCGACGAACCCTTGTCTTGAAATCCTTGATCACGGTCACGGTGTCACCATCGCCCCGCACATTGCCGACGGCGCAACGTACCGCCTTTTCTGCATCAGCGGTATCCGCTGCTCCATCTGTTGTTCACTCATGAGCACATTCCGGACAGATGTATAAATTGCCGTCTTCATTAACCAGTTCGGAACGGCGCCGGGGACACTGCGTGTGCGCGCTCAAATTGTTTCGTGTGGATGGGTGCAACGGCAGACAACAATTTCAGTGCGCGGGCGCATCAATAAAATACTTAATAAACAAATACTTAGATAGCCCCTCTACCAAGCCGCCTGCAGCGCAGCCATCAGCGCATCGCGTTCACGCAGGAACTCACGCTTGGGATCGGCGTTGAAATTCCTCAGCGAATTTTCAAGAACGGTTTCAAGACTGTCCCGCGGAATATCCAGTTCGCGCAGGCGGGTCGGCATGCCCGCCTGTACGAAAGCGAGTTCCACGGCTTCTGCCGCGCGCTCATGCGCTGCACGTTCATCCGTCACACCAAATGCTTCCGCGATCAACGCCATCGCCTGCGAATCGCGTCCGCCGAAATGGCGTATCACTGTCGCAGTGAGCGCGGAATTCGCCTCGCCCTGCCCGACATGCCCGTGCAGGTTGAAGAGTGCTGTGGCCAGCGCATACACCACACGCGCAGGCCAGTGTTTTTCAGTCAGCGCACCGCCATCATCCGCATCGCGGTTCTGCAGGAAGGCCGCAGCGCACATCTCGATGCGCGCGCCGGCATCCAGCGGATCGCCCATGCGCGCGAGCGCACCCCGTGCAAGCCGGAACGCCTGTAACCGGTCACCTTCTGACAGCGGAGCCATGCTCGGCGCACCGAGATTCATCAGTGATCGCCAGAACACCGACGTGCCTGTGGTGCGTGCCAGCGATACCGGCGCCGTCAGCAATGCATCTTCGTCCCAGAACACGGCCGCAGGCCGGGTCTTTGGATCGAAAAATTCCATACGATTCGGACGTGCCGGGTCTTTTACCGCAGAGCCGGCACGGTTTTGTGCAGTAGTTGCGGCAGTCAGTACATTGATAATGGGCAGTTTTGGCGCCAGCAGCTTGGGGCTGATCGCGGGCGCATTGTCCGGATACTGCGTGATGAGTTGATCAACCGGTGCTGTTTCGGCAAGCAGGATCGCCACCACTCGTGTGCCCTGAATGACACTGCCTGCACCGACCCCGATCAGCAGGTCGGCGTTCGCGGCACGGGCAGCGGCAGCGGCGGCCTGCACCGATGCCAGCGTGGTGTCTTTCTCGATCTCATCATAACGGCCGGCGTAGGCCGGACCGAGAATTTTTGCGATGCGATCAACCAGTCCTGTCTTGCGTGAAACGCTGCGTCCGCTGATCAAAAATGCTTTTGCAGATTTAAAACGTTTCAGTTCAGCCGGCAGGTTTTCCAGCGCATCTTTGCCGCTATACAAGCGCAGCGGGTAACCAGTGGCGCGAAACCGATGCTGATAACTCACTGGCGTGCGGCCTTGAAGCGCTCAAACGTCGCCAGCGCTGCCAGCGGATGGCCGGCGTTGGCCATCTCGTCATAAACCGGGACACCCAGCGCCACCGCCTTGTCGCGAAACTCGCGTTTGCGTGCTTCCAGCCCGGGTTCACCATCGGAACGCAGCACCAGGATGAAATGCGACTGCCCCGGATATTTCTCCTGCACGCGCATCGCTGCGGCCACCAGGTTATCGAGTACCTCGGGTTTGGTACGGCCGACAAAGGCCGACAGGTTCAGGTGCATCACCAACGCTTCGGGTTTGCCCTGGCTGTAAATGATGTCGAGGATTTTTTCGGCTACGCGCCCGTCGTCCTGCTGCAGCGTCCCGACAGGACAATCCACGGGATTGGTAATGCTCGTGCCCGGCGGCAACTTCATTTCCGCGAGCGCGTCGATGGCTTCCTGCGCAAACGGTGTGACGTCGAGTCCGAGGCGCGCGTAATAGTCCGTCGCCAGCACGCTGGTGCCGCCGCCATTGCCGAACAGCACGACCTTCTGTGTCGGCCGTTGCGGACGCGGCGTCAGCGACTGGAAAATCAGCAGCGTGTCGACGAACTGGTCCAGCGTGTCGACCAGCATGCAGCCGGTCTGCCGCGCCAGCGCGACCCAGACGCGATCATCTCCGGCCAGCGATCCGGTATGCGAGGCCGCGGCAGCGAGGCCCTGCTGCGTGCGACCGCCCTTCAGGATCACCACCGGCTTTGAGGCTTTGGCATTGCGCAGGATATCGAACAGACGGCGACCGTCTTTTGCCGTTTCGATGTAAATGCCGATAACTTTGGTCTGCGGATCCGCCAGATAAAACTCGAGCAGGTCGGAGGGCGTCACATCGGCGCAATTACCGACCGTGACCAGCCCGGAGAACTTGAGTCCGCGCGCGAGACCGCGGCGAATGATGTCGGTACCGAGCCCGCCGCTCTGCGACACGATGCCGACGTGCCCGACTTCTTTCGGACCGATTTCGGCAAAGGTCACGCTGCCGCGGGGCGTATAAATACCCAGGCAGTTGGGTCCGAGCAGGCGCATGCCGCCGGCGCGAGCGGCGCTGGCCAGTTCATCCTGCAGTCCCTTGCCTTCGTCGACTTCTCCGAAACCGCTGGAGATCACCTGCGCAAATCGCACATGGCCTTTGGCTGCGGCCAGCATACCGGGAATTTGCGCGCCGGATACCGCGATGTAGGCGTAATCCACTGGCTTCGGTGTATCAGCCAGCGTCTTGTAGGCCGTCAGGCCATCAATTTCGGCCGCAGCAGGATGGATCGGATAAATATCGCCGCTGAAACCGAATTCGCGGATACGCCGGATGAATACATTGGGCAAGGCATTGCCCTTGGTCGAAGCACCAATGACCGCAACCGTCTTCGGCGCAAACAGGGGAGTAAATTCTTCAATGATGTTCATGTGGATTGATTCCATCTTCAGCCGAGAATGAACCGCGCGTCGACGGCAACTGCAGCCGTTTCGGACACGATCAGCGGGTTGATGTCGGCTTCGCTGATGTCGGCGGCATGCTGCATCAGCAGACCGTTTTCACCGCCGACTTTCAGCAGCACATCGATAATCGCGTCCATGGATGCGGGCTTGGTACCCCGGGCCCCTTTCAGGATGGCGGCTCCCTTGAGTTCAGCGATCATCTCCTCTGCATCAATGCGGGTGATCGGGCACAGGCGGAACGACACGTCCTTGAGGATCTCTACGAATATGCCGCCGAGGCCGACCATCACCAGCGGCCCGAACTGCGGATCGCGTAAACCGCCGATCACCAGCTCATGACCGGCTGGCGCCATTTCTTCGACCAAAAAACCTTCGATGCGCGCGCCCTTGATCTTCGGCGCATTGAGCATGCCTTCAATCGCCGCTTTCACTTCAGCGGCTGAGTGCAGGTTGATTTTCACGCCACCGGCATCGCTCTTGTGCAGGATGTCCGGTGACATGACTTTGACCACCACCGGTGTCTGCAGGCCGTTCATCACGGCATCGACATCCGCCACGCCTTTCGCCACCCGCGACTGCGGCACTTTGACGCCATGTGCAGCCAGCAATTGTTTACCGGCGCTCTCATCGAGCGCATTACGGCCGGCGCGTTTGGCGGCGGCGACCGGGTTGTCCTGTGTTGTATTCATGCGTCTTAAACTTTCTTGCCCGTGACTTCACCGATGATGCCAGTGTGAACGCGGCCCGAACGGAATTGTTCGGAGCGCAGGATGTTGATGACTGCCGGAATATTGTGTTTGAGGCCCTGAATATCGAATCCGCCCAGCGCTTCGACGAGTTTATCGATGGCCGCTTCGCGGGTTGCCGCGCGGACGATGACTTTGGCGATCATCGGATCGTAATGCGGCGTGACGTCGCGGCCTTCGGCATAACCGGTATCAACGCGGATGCCTTCGCCTTCCGGCGGACGGAACACCGTCAGCTTGCCGGGTGACGGAAAAAAGTTTTTTGGATCTTCGGCATAAACCCGCGCCTGAATGGCGTGACCCTTGATTTCAGCCTTGCCCGACAGAATGTCGCCGAGTTTTTCGCCGGCTGCGGAACGGATCTGTGCGCGCACCAGATCGACTCCCGTGACTTCTTCGGTCACGCCATGCTCGACCTGCAGCCGCGTATTCATTTCGAGGAAGTTGAACGAACCGTCGGCGCCGAGCAGCATTTCAACAGTACCGATGTTGTCATAACCCATGGTGCGCATGATGCCGGCAATCTGGTCGGCAACAGCAACCGCCTTGTCGCGCGGGATCAGCGGACCCGGCGCTTCTTCAATCACTTTCTGGTTGCGGCGCTGGGTCGAGCAGTCGCGCTCAAACAGATGTATCGCGCCGCCATGCTGATCACCGAGGATCTGAAACTCCACATGGCGCGGCCGTTCGATCAGTTTTTCGAGATAGACCTCGGTGGTGCCGAAACCGCGGCTGGCCATCGAGCGTGATCGCTCGACCGCGGTCAGCAGTTCTGCTTCATCCTTCGCCGGCAGCATGCCGATGCCACCGCCGCCACCGGCGGGCTTGACCAGCACCGGAAAACCGATCTTGCGCGCGGCGGCAATGATCGCGTCATTGTCATCCGGCAGCACTTCCGAACCCTGCGACATCGGCATGCCGTACTGGGCAGCAAGATCACGGGCACGGGTCTTGTGCCCCATCGCATCGATCCATTTCGGTGACGGACCGATGAATTGCGCACCGGCGTCGATCACTTTCTGCGCGAAGCCGGCGTTTTCGGACAGAAAACCGTAACCGGGATGCAGGCCATCGGCGCCGGATTTGGTCAACACATCAATGATGGTGTCTTGGTTGAGATAACTCTCCCGCGCCGCGGCAGGGCCGATGGCAAAGGTCTGGCTCGCCATTTCCAGATACGGCGCGTGGTGATCGGCTTCGGAATACACCGCCACTGAATGAATATTCATCGCGTTGAGTGCACGCAACACACGGGCGGCGACAGCGCCGCGGTTTGCTACCAATACTTTATTGAACATCGAAAATCCTTTTGCCACAGAGGACACAGGCATCACAGAAAAATACAGCTAATTGCAGATTTCTGCAGTTCTCCGTGTCCTTTGTGATCTCTGTAACTGAAAGCTGTTAATCAGTAGCTGGTCGGCCAGCTGCGCATCAGGTGCTGCCCGACGCCCTTGGTCATGCGCAGCTTGTAGACGTCAAACATGCGGATCAGATACTCGCGCGTGTCCTGCGGCTTGATCACCGACTGCGCGGCATACACCGCGGCGAGTCCCCAGACATCGGCGCCCTTGCGGATGTCAGCAAGGGCTTCCTCAAAGCCGGGCTCGCCATGACCCACGCCGTGCACGATCTTGGTGGCGAAATCCGGGCTCATGAAGCTGACTTCCGCGGAAGGCCAGGCGCCGACTTCGTCGGAATGGCGGCCGCCGCCCATGCAGACATAGGCGCGACCGTAGCTCTTGCGCACGATTACCGAGATATGCGGCACGGTGACCAGCGTCATCGCGTTCATGAAGTTCATGATCTTGCCCGGCGCGCCGGCGCGTTCGGCCTCGGTGCCGATCTGGAATCCCGGGGTGTCGACCAGCATCACGAACGGGATGTTGAAGGAATCACACATGACGATGAAATCGACAATCTTGCGGCAGGCGTCGGCATCAAGCGCGCCGCCACGATGCAGCGGGTTGTTGGCAATGATGCCCACCGATTTGCCGCCGAGGCGGGCCAGTGCGGTCACCGCGCTTTTGCCGAAGCGCGGTTTCATTTCGAGCAGCGAATCCTTGTCGACGATGCACTTGATCACCCGCTTCATGTCGTACACCTGTGTACGGCTCTCGGGCAGGATGTCGAACACTTTCGCCATATCAGCGCCGGAACCCGCAGGCACCGGCGCATCCGGCGGCGCTTCGCGGTGATGGCTGGGCATGTAGGACAGGAATTTCTTGATCTGGTCGAACACCTCTTCTTCGGTGTCGGCGAACTGATCGATCAGACCCGTGGTTTCTGCATGCAGGCGCCAGCCGCCCAGATCTTCAGCGGCGACTTTTTCGCCCAGCGCCATCGACACCAGGCCGGGACTCGATACGGCCATGATCGCGCTCTTGTGCATGATCGCGAAATCGGACTGGCACATCAGCCAGGTCGATGAACCGAAGGAAGGCCCGAATGCGGCGGCAGCCATCGGCACTTCGCGCATGCGGCGGAACTGCGTATTGTCATTGCCGAGCAGCAGGCCCATCCCGCGCGAACCCATTGCATCGGGCAGACGCGCGCCGGTGGATTCGCCGATCAGCACCAGCGGCATGCCACGTTCGGTGGCGGTGCGCTTCATGTGGCCGATTTTTTTGCTGTTGGTCGCCGAAGTCGATGCACCCTTCACCGTGAAGTCGTTGACCACCAGACAGACATCACGGCCATCAATGTGGCCGAAGCCGGCGAGTTTGCCGTCGGTCTGCGTTTCGTCTTCCTGTTCGGCGTAGACACCGGAAGACCCGAACAGGCCTGATTCAATAAACGAGCCTTTGTCCATCAGGTATTCGATGCGCTGGCGGGCATTCCAGATGCCTTTGGCTGAGCGCTTCGCATATTTCTCTTCACCGCCGCCGGCCAATGCCTTGGCGCGGCGGGCTTCGTATTCCTGCAGTAATGCTTCGAATGCCATATTAAATATCCATTAAAATCAATTATTTATAAATCAAGGCCGGACGCCGGCGCGATACTTCGGACCGAGCTGGCTGGCCAGACGCCCCTGCATCGAGTCGACGAACTGGCACAAGTAGGGGCGCGTCTCACGCGGATCGATCAGGTCTTCGATGGCGAAGGCTTCAGCGGTGCGGAACGGCGAAGCCAGTTGCTTTAATTCCGCCTCGATTTCCCGTTCCCGCGCGGCGGGGTCCGGAGCGCTTTCAATCTCACGGCGGTAGGCCGCTTTGACGCCGCCTTCGACCGGTAATGAGCCCCACTCGCCCGACGGCCAGACAATCTTGAAATTGAGTCCGGCGCGATCAATAAAGCCGCCACCGGCAACGCCATAACATTTGCGTACGATCACCGTGAACATCGGCACTTTCGCCTGACCGAGGATGTAACGCGTGCGCACGCCTTCGCGCAGGATGGCATCGGCTTCGGATTCACGACCGACCATCAGTCCCGGAATGTCGGCGAACAGGATGATCGGGATGTTGAACATGTCGCAGAGCTCGGCGAAGTGACCTTGCTTGCGTGCTGCCTTGAAATCCATGATGCCGCCGACCATCGGATTGCTGGCGATGATGCCGACGACCTTGCCGTTCATCCGTGCCAGCGCGGTGATCACTGCTTTGCCGAAGGTGGGCTGGATTTCGAAAAACGATTCGCGGTCGACAATCATGCCGACCAGCTTTTTCATGTTGTAGGCCTGCCGGTTTGAACGCGGCACGATGCTGGCCAGCGCGTCTTCGCAACGATCCACCGGGTCACCGTTGTTTTCAACTGGCGGCAGTTCCCAGACGTTCTGCGGCATGTACGACAGGAAGCGGCGGATTTGTTCGAAACAGTCCTGTTCGTTTTCGGCGACGTTGTCGATGGTACCTGCGGTGTCGACCGCGACCTTGGTGCCGCCCAGTTCGTCCTTGTGCAGCTTTTCGCCGAAAGCGCGTTCGACCACCGGCGGCCCTGCAGCAAAAATCTGCCCCGTGCCTTTGACCATGATCGACCAGTGGGCGAGGATCGCGCGCATCGACGGTCCGCCGGCGGTCGTGCCCATCACCGCCGACACCACTGGCACCTGGCCGAGCAGTTCCACTGAACGCTCGATGCCGTCCTGGCCGTAACCGGGCACGACGGTGTAACCCTTGCGCTTGGCGGTGTTGACCGTGCCGCCGGTGCCGTCGATCAGGTTGATCAGCGGAATCCGGTATTCAAACGCGAGGTCTTCAATGAAGCCGCCCTGCCCGCCTTTGCGGCGGTCGCTGCCGAAACCGGTGCCGGCGCGGATGGTGTAATCCTCGCCGCCGATCGCGACCGGACGCCCGTTGATGCGGCCAAGGCCCATGACATAAGGCGCTGGTTCGAAACCCTTCAGTTGCCCGGCGGCATCATAAGTAGCCTTGCCGGCCAGTTTGCCAACTTCGCGAAAAGACCCCGGATCGGCCAAAGCAGCCACACGTTCCCGGACCGTCAGCTTGCCTTGGGCATGGTGTTTGGCTACAGCCTCGGCGCCACCGCAGGCTTCCGCCAACTGGCGCCGCCGCTGAAGCTCGTCGATTTCAGGCTGCCAGCTCATACCGAGGGATTGATATTTTGTTATTTATATACAATAGGTTATATGTAAGCGTGCGCTTGCACTCAAAGACTGAGTGCTCGCTTACTTCAGGATCTACTCTTCAATGATGGCAACGACCTGGCCTTCGGATACCGGGTCTTTTTCATTGACCAGGATTTCCTTTACCGTGCCGCCATCTTCGGTGATCACGGGAATTTCCATTTTCATGGACTCGATAACGATCAGAACATCGCCACCTTCTACCTTGTCGCCGGGTTTGGCTTTCAGTTGCCAGACGGTGCCGGTGATTTCAGATTTGACTTCGATGCGGGCCATGGTCGTGCTCCTCGGGTTGGGTCTGAGAATAAGTATTCGGATGCTAGTCTTGGCCCATTTTGTTGTCAAGAAGATTGTTGACAATCATACAAAGCGGCCGTATCTTGGATTTTATTATGTCCGCCCTTGGCCACCTTCCATCCCCAGATCTGATGACGCACTTGCGTACTGACACTCCGTTGACGCAGTCATTGCCCGAACAAATAGCGGCTCAGCTGTCTGCACGCATCGTATCCGGTACCTATACGCCGGGGCAGCGCATCATGGAACAAACCGTGGCCGCAGAATTCGAAGTCAGCCGTGGCCCCGTGCGGGAGGCGCTTCGGCTACTGGAAAAAGAAGGTCTGGTCATCATCCTTGCCCGACGTGGCGCCCAGGTTACCAATCCGACCATCGAAGAGGTCAACGAAATCTTCGATATTCGCGCCATGCTCAACGGCCTGCGCGACCGATTGATCGCGGAAAGTTCGCAGCGCGATGCCCTGTTGCCGCTGATCGAAGAAGACATCAAACGTCTGGTCGAGGCCGCCGAACTGCCCGGCAATGGCGATGAATACATCGAAACCGTTACCCGTCTGAACCGGCTACTGACCCAGGCTGCAGGCAACCGTCGCCTGCAATCCATTCTCGGTTCGCTGGCGGTTCAAACCGTACGCTATACCCGGCTGGGCTTGTCATCTGCAAACCGCCGCAGACAATCCGTACGCCACTGGCAGGGCTTGCTGCAAGCGATTCGCGATGGCGATGGTGATGCGGCTGAACGTATTGCCCGCCAGCGCGTCATTGATTCGCGCAATGCGGCGGTGGAATTGCTGCATGCCCAGGCAGCTGCAGCCAAATCCGACGCCTAAGGTCTTGGTTGTGCAGCCCATGGCTGCCGCTTAAGATACGGCTCCATTCTTCCGGGAATCCCGGAACACCGAATTCCATATAGTTTGATGTCCATGCTGCTGATGAAAAGCTTGTTGATCCCTGCCGGCTGCGCCTTGTTGTTAACGCTGAGCCTGAAAGCGGGGGCAGCAACACCCGCAGCTGAACCAACTTTCGTGCCGAGAGACGAGGCCGCCGGCGATGTATCGTGGGCGCGGTTCCGTGACCGCTTGCTTACGGCAATCCAGCAGCGCGACCGCAAGTTCGTTCTGGGGATCGTTGATCGCAACGTACGCAACGGACTTGAACGGCCACGCGGCATGGAAGAATTCATGCGGCAATGGGAACCCGATGCTGATGATGGACCGCTCTGGCGGGAACTGCCCCGGGCACTGCATCTTGCAGCAGCTTATTACCGCCATGACCATATGCCTCGAAGCCTTTGCGCGCCGTATGTATTGCCGCAATGGCCCAAAGATATCGATCCTCATGGTTTTGGCGCCATCACTGCCAGGCAGACCGATGTCCGCAGCGAGCCTTCAGGAAGTGCAGTTGTTCAGTTTGTGCTGGGCCATGTCATCGTTCGCGTTACGGATTGGGAGGTTGCCGATCGTGATGCCGAAAACAAACAAAAATGGGTAAAAATCCGGGCACAGGAACGCGACGGTTTCATCCCTGAAGAGCATATCCGCAGCCCGATCGAGCATCTGGCGTGTTTTCGCAAGGGTGAAAGCGGCTGGCGCCTGACCTCCTTTCTCGCCGCCGGCGAATAGCGTGAGTGCTGCATGCGCCGATTGTTCACTGCAGCCGCACTGCTGATGATCAATGGCGCTGCATTGGGTCTGGATTTACAGGGCCATCGCGGCGCCCGTGGATTGTTGCCGGAAAATACGCTGCCGGCATTTGCGCAGGCACTGACTCTCGGCGTCACTACTATTAAACTCGATACTGCGGTGACAAAAGACGGCGTGATCGTGGTCAGCCACGACGCCACGCTCAATCCCGACATCACTCGCGGACCCGACGGTTTCTGGATAAAACGGGATGATCTTGCGATCAATCAGCTCACTTTTGCCGAACTGCAGCAATATGATCTCGGCCGAATCCGTTCCGGTTCAAGCTATTCGCAGCGCTTTTCAAAGCAGCAGGCTGTTGACAGCACACGTATGCCGCGCTTGGCCGACGTATTCGAGTTGGCAAGACGCGCGGGCAATGATCAGGTGCGTTTCAACATCGAGACCAAAATTTCTCCGGAATATCCGCAACGCACACTGCCGCCGGCAGAATTCGCACGCGCCCTGATTGCGCTGGTGCGCGCTGAAAAACTCGAATCCCGGGTCACCATCCAATCCTTTGACTGGCGCACGCTGCAGACCGTGCAACAGGAAGCCCCGCAAATCGGCACTGTCTATCTTTCAGTCCAGCAGTCCTGGCAGGACAATATCCGTGCAGGCGCTTCTTCATCACCATGGACCGCAGGGAAACACATCCATCAGTTCGGCGGCTCACTGCCGAAACTGGTGCACAGCGCCGGCGGCGTAGTCTGGTCACCTTATTTTGGCGACCTGACCGAAGCCATGGTGCGCGAAGCGAAGCAGCTTGGAGTGAAAGTGGTGGTATGGACCGTCAATGAAGAACGGGATATGGCGCGCATGATCGAACTGGGCGTCGACGGCATCATCTCGGATTATCCCGACCTGCTGAGGCGTGTCGCTGCTGCACGGGGATTGCGTTTACCTGCGCCGACCCCGGTCAGCCCCTGAACAGGATAGCGATCTAGAGCGCGCCGTAGGAGTGGAGCCCGGACAGGAACATGTTGACTCCAATGAAGGCAAAAGTCGTGACGAAAAGGCCAATGATTGCCCACCATGCCAGTATTGGACCGCGCAGACCCTTGATCAAGCGCATGTGCAGCCACGCTGCATAATTCAGCCACACAATCAGCGCCCAGGTTTCCTTCGGATCCCAAGACCAGTAACCGCCCCAGGCTTCGGCAGCCCACATCGCGCCAAGGATGGTGGCTATCGTGAAGAACGTGAAGCCGATGGCGATCGCTTTATACATCACATCATCCATTACCTCGGTCGGCGGAAGCAGGCGGCTGAGTATCCCTTTGCTGGCCAGCAGGTAGGCAATGGCGATCATTGCGGCAATTGAAAAGGCGCCGTAACCGACAAAATTGGCGGGCACATGGATTTTCATCCACCAGGACTGCAATGCCGGAACCAGCGGCTGGATTTCATGAGCGCCCCGGTTAAAGGTGTACCAGAGAATGAAAGCAACTGCGGCGAGAATGATCATCAGCACGAAAGCCCCCAGCTTGCGCGTAGCGTAATGACCTTCGTAATAAAGATAGAGCAGTGCGGTGATGATGCAGAACAACAAAAACACTTCGTAAAGATTGCTGATGGGAATGTGGCCGACGTCGATGCCAACCAGATAGGACTCGTACCAGCGCACCAACAGACCAATGAGTCCCATTGTCGCGGCGCTCCAGGTCAATCCGGTCCCAGCTTGCGTCACTCCGTCTGCGCGTGCCAGCAGGCCGACCCAATAGGCAACCCCGGCCATCGCAAACAGAAAACACATCCACATGATTGCGGTCTGACTGGAGATCAGGTACTTGAGCAGGAATGCCTGATCAGCGCGCGCGAGATCCCCTTGATACAGGGAAATGCTCCAGAGACTGACGCCTGTGATGACGGCCATCAGCACCCGCACGTGCTTCCAGTACCAGCCCAGTGCGGCCATAGTCAGTGCTGTTCCAGCGAGAATGACCTTTTCGTAAACATCCATGTACTCGCCGTACAGCTTTAGTGCGTAAACAGCACCAACCACAAGGGCCGCAGCGTACAACCAGTCCAACCAGGAAAGCCGGCGCAGCAAGGATTGGGATTGCGGATAATTCCGGGTCAGTTCCATGGTTCAGCCTTTCACGGCGTCCGCAAAGGCCGCCTTGTGACGTTCAAATTCCTGTTCGTTTTCCAGGGTCTGACGGTTGGTCGCCATTGCCAGCAGCAAGCGTTTCTACCCCGGTTTAACCAATACCCACACACGGCGTTCACGGATGTAAAGCATCGCGAACACGCCCAGTACCAGCAGCAGCGAGCCGCCATAAACGATATTCTTGCCCGGAGAACGGGTCAGTTGCAGTCCGGACGCCTTGACCTCTTCATATTGAAGTAGCTGCAGATAAACCGGCGCGCCGTAGAAGAAACTGTCACTGATTGAAATCAGGCTGTCGCGAACCAGGCGCAGGGTCTGTTCATCAAACGGCGCCAACGGCAGCTTCGCCCGCTCCCGCGCCAGTTGCAGCGCCTCTAGCGCGACCCCTTCCAATACCTTGATATAGGCGTCAGCCGCTTTTTCGCGATCCGCCGCGGGAATGCCTTTTTCCAGAAACTGCACTACTGAATCCAGGCCGCGAACCGCAAACAACTGGAGAACGCGTTCGGCACTCTCCTTCAGACGGTCGCGCATCTGGGCTGAAACCGCTGATCCGGCAACGGCGTTGCGCGCGAATCGGCGTGTGATTTCAGGCCATGCCCGTTCATCCAGCAACAGCGTTCGCAACTGCATGTGGCTGTCGATGCGGCCTTCGGCATCCAGCGGCAGGCGCATGTAGCGGAATGTTTCGTTGGGCGTCGCGCGCACACCCGTCAGAAGATACCAGACGCCTTCCAGTTGCAGCGGCAGCATGTAATTGCTGAATTCACGCGCCTGACCCTGTGCGTCGCGCAGCCGATACTGAAAACTCGGCCCGACATTGCGCAAGTCTTTTTTTGAATGATCAGCAGCCGCAGAACCCAGCTGATCCGAGATTTTTTTCGATACGCTGGCGGTTTCGATGCGCGAGCTCGCGGCATCGTTTGCGGCCAGATCCTCAATGTTGAAAGGCCGGAAATCGGAAATCTCCAGCCGTATTTCTGCTTCGCCGCTTTTGATACTGGTCGATTTATTGACAGCGCCGGCGACATCAAAAGGCGCCGCGCGCGGCGACAGTAGCGGCCAGCCTTTGAGCTGCATCCTCGTTCCGCCGTCGGCAAAACTGGCCTGGTAGATTGCCACACCCTTGTAGATGAATGGATAGTTGACACGTATCGTGCGTTCGAAGCGCTCGCCGGTTTCACGATCGATCACCACAATTTCGCTGGCAAAATCCTTGGGCTGTCCTGTCGAATAGTGATCAATGTGAAATTTGTTCAGTGCAATCGTAAAAGGCAGATCCTGTACAAAGTAGCCATCGTCAATATTCATGAAAATCACGCTGGCGCTGCTGCCTTCCGGAATATTGACGTTGCCGCGAAATGACAAATTGGATGGCGACAACCGGCTCTCTGGCGGCACCTTGCTTTGCGGAACGTCGCGGGTCTCGACGACCTTCTGTCCGGTCAGCTGCAGCAGTTTCAGCGGAATGTTGCCATCAAGCAAACCACCGATGCAGATCACAACAATACCGCTATGGGCAAGCAGATATCCGACACGGTGATAACTGCCGGCTTTTGCTGCAAACAGCGTATCGGCGCCGGACTCTCCGCGAGCCACCGTCCGGAAACGATAATTCTGCGAATGCAGATATTGTGCAACCCGCTCAATAACGGTTGCAGAAGGCGTGCTGAATTCATATTCAGCACGATGCTGGATATGCTGCAGTGAACGTTCGGTCGCCTGTTCGCGGAAATTACGCATCTCCCGCAGCATCGCCGGGCCGTTACGGAATATGCAAAGGCTCGTCGACAGCACCAGAAAGCCCAGAATCACCAGAAACCAGGCGGCGTGATAAACATCGTAGAGTCCAAGACTCTCAAAAACAGGAAACCAGAACGGCCCGAACTGGGAAATGTAATTGGCGTATGGTTCTGCCTGTTTCAGCACAGTGCCGACTACTGAGGCAATGGCCAATATTGTCAGCAGGCTGACGGCAAAGCGCATTGACGACAGCAGGTCGTAGATGGCTCGGGCGGGGGGATGCTGGGCCATGAATTAGCGACAAAAAAGGGAGACTTCAGCAGTCTCCCTTGGTCAGTGCAGCGGTTACAAAATTTTCAGCGCAAACCCACGATGTACTCGGATACGGCTTTGATTTCCTGATCACTCATTTTGGCAGCGATCATCCGCATCATCTGGGCCGGGTCGTTGGCGCGCAGGCCGGCACGGAACGCCGTCAGCTGGGCAATCGTGTATTCGGCATGTTGTCCGGCCACCCGGGGAAATTGCGCCGGAATTCCGGCACCGTTTGGCGAATGGCAGGATGCGCAGGATGCTACACCCTTGGCCTGGATGCCACCGCGGTATATGGCTTCTCCCTGTTTAGCGAGGGCTGCATCACGGGCTGCACGCGACTTGGGTTTCTGCTCAGCATAGTAAGCAGCGATATTCTTCATGTCATCATCCGACAGGTTGGCCACCATGCCTGCCATCACGCCGTTGTTGCGCTCTGCGGGCTTACCACCCTGCGACTTGAAGTTGCGCAGCTGTTTGTAGGTGTATTCGGGATGCTGGCCGGCCAGACTGGGGTTGGCCGGAATCGCACTGTTGCCGTCAGCCGCATGGCAGGCCGCGCAAACCTGGGTCACGATGGGCTGGGATTTGGCCGGATCACCCTTGACGACGCCTTGCGCCATGGCCGCAGGCGCGACGAGCACCACTACCACTGCGGTCAACAGCCGCCAGATTTTCAGTTGGCGATTGGTGCGGCGGTAATCCATTGCATACTCCTTAAACCCACGGTCGGAAGAAAAGGCTTGTATTCTATAGCATTTTGCCCGGCCGATTCCCCCCAGGCCAAGAGGAAACCCTTAGTGTCCCTGTTCTCTCAACTTGAATTCCGCTATGCCGTACATCAGATCGCCGATATGCCCCCGGACCAAGGCGCCGAGGTGGCATTTGCCGGCCGTTCCAATGCCGGAAAATCCACTGCGATCAACGCGCTGGCCAATCGTCGCAAACTGGCATTTGTCAGCAAAACTCCCGGTCGTACCCAAGCCATCAATTTTTTCGACATGGGCAATCATTGCTCCTTGGTTGATTTGCCCGGTTATGGCTATGCAAAGGTTCCGAAGCCGGAACAGGAACGCTGGGATGCGTTAATCAGCACTTACATTACTAACCGTAATGCATTGATTTTATTGGTTATTGTTGTTGACGCCCGTCATGGTCTAAAGCCACTGGATTGGCAGATGCTTGATTGGCTGGCACCGACCGGCAAAGCCGTGCACATCCTTCTGACCAAATCAGACAAGCTGACGCGCCAGGAATCCACATTAGTACTGCAACGAACTGAAGAAGAGTTGAAAGACTATCCCGGCGAAGCCACGGCACAGATTTTTTCCGGCGCCAATAAAACCGGCGTCAAGCAGGCACAAGCAGTCGTCGCGCGTTGGCTAAAAAAATAAAAAGCCCCCGGTTAAGGGGAGTAAACCGGGGGCGAAGAGCCTTAACTAGCATTAAGGCGCCCGCTCAGGGAGGGAAGCGGGCGATGGCCTAAGCCATCTGCAATATCAGACGACTATAATCATAAATAGTTCCCGCTTCGGCAGAACCTTAAAAAACCCCGAATTTCCAAGGTATTAGCCCCATGTTGCCTTTAGGCCGATTCCCAGCGGTACGCATGCGCCGGATGCGCAAAGACGAATTTTCCCGTCGCCTGATGCGTGAACACAGTCTTTCGACAGATGACCTGATTTATCCGGTGTTCATCATTGACGGCAAAAACCGCACCGTTCCAGTGGATTCAATGCCCGGGGTCAATCGCTACAGTGTTGACGAGTTGCTCCGGCATGCCGAAATTGCATTCAAGGCCGGTATCCCGGCTCTGGCCTTGTTCCCTGCCATTGAAAGTTCCCAGAAAACCGCTGACGGGCGCGAGGCCGCAAATCCCAAAGGCCTGGTTCCGCGTGCCGTTGCTGCGTTGAAAAAAGAATTGCCGCAACTGGGCGTCATCACCGATGTAGCACTTGATCCCTACACCACCCACGGACAGGACGGAGTCATTAATTCCGCAGGCTATGTGCTGAACGACGAAACCATCAATGTGCTTCAAAAACAGTCTCTGGTATGTGCGGCAGCGGGGGTCGACATTGTTGCGCCTTCAGACATGATGGACGGCCGTATCGGTGCGATTCGGGCTGCGCTCGACGATAAAAAATTCATTCACACGCGGATCATGGCCTATTCAGCCAAATATGCATCCTGCTTTTACGGGCCGTTCCGCGATGCCGTTGGTTCAGTCAAACAACTCGGCAAAAGCGACAAGCGCAATTACCAGATGGATCCCGCAAACAGCGATGAAGCGCTGTGGGAAGTCGGTCTCGATTTGCAGGAGGGTGCAGACATGGTGATGGTCAAGCCTGGCATGCCCTACCTTGACATCGTCCGTCGTGTCAAAGATCAATACAAGGCACCGACCTACGTCTATCAGGTCAGCGGCGAATACGCGATGCTCAAAGCTGCGGCCGCCAACGGCTGGCTCGATGAAAAAAAATGTGCAATGGAAGCCCTTCTTGCATTCAAACGTGCCGGCGCCGACGGCGTTCTCACTTATTACGCGCTGGACGCAGCGCGCTGGCTCGCCGAGGACCGGAGATGACCCCGGACTTCAGCCATCAAGCAGCGCTTTGACCGCTGGTAATTTTGCGCGTTCGATATTACGGCCTTCGGCTGTAATCCGGACCGGAGCCCGCAAATCCCGGGTTTCCAGCACCGTCATCTCGATTTCAATCCCCTCATCATCAATACTGAACACCGGCAGGAGACGTAATTCACCTCCTGCATACAGCCGGACTTGTCCTGTACGATAAGGCAAGCCACGATTCAGCAAGAACAGTTCGACCGCCTTGGCGCTGTCGGTATAAAGCTGCAGATGGATGGTTGCGTAAGGTCCGGCGATGCCGGACAGCACCGATCCGGTGAGGTGCGGATTGAATTCTGACAATTCCAGCATGCTGCTGACGGCCTGCTCACGCAACAGCTTGATGCGCTGTCGCTGGTCATCCAACTGGTAAATGTCTTTATATTCGCGCAACGCTGCGTCGATTTCAGCGTTGTTGGGCAAACGCCGCATGTCCGGCATGCCAAGTTGTTTGGCCGCCTTGCGTTTGGCCAGCCCGTAATCTTCGATGCCGTCCTGCGCCATCAGGCGCGCCGCCTGTACGGCGATCGCGCTGCGCGCGTCATCACGGCTACGCTCTCTCGACATACCGCACCCCATGCTGCTGCACTGGAAAGACAAACGAGGCTGGCCCGCTCACAATGATTTCCTGAGCCTCAGATAAACCGTCGCGATCATCCGGCAGGCTGACAGCAACTGAAGCAGCAAACCACTAGAACAGCTGGTTTCTCGCCTCATCAGGCAGCTTTTCGCCGCCAGCCGCACCCTCAGACGACGGCGCTGGATATTCCTGGTAAAAGTATTCGCTGATGCCGGTTCCTTCAGCTGCGCGCAGTCCAGTATCGGCATTCACCGGCATAACAATTACGCCAGGTGGCGGATTGAACGCCTCTTCCGGCACGTTCTTCAGCGCAACACTCATGTAATCGATCCAGATCGGCAACGCAGCGCTGCCGCCGGTCTCGTTGCGGCCCAATGTTTTCGGCTGGTCAAAACCCATCCACACAATGGCCACCAGCGAGGGTTGAAACCCGGCAAACCATGCGTCGAGAAAATCGTTGGTCGTGCCGGTCTTGCCAGCCAGATCATTGCGTTTCAGGCGCATGGCACGAGTGGCGGTGCCCGCTCGCACCACATCACGCATCAGACTGGACATGATGAAAGCATTCCGTGCATCGATCACCCGCTCTGCTGACTCGCCTGCAACAGAGGGCTGATTGGCAAGCAGCACCTTCCCCTTGTCGTCTTCAACGCGATCAATGAAATAGGGCGTAACCTTGAAGCCACCGTTGGCGAAAGCCGAATAAGCACCCAGCATCTGTATCGGCGTTACGTTGCCAGCACCCAACGCCATGGTCAGGTAAGGCGGGTGGAGTTTGGGGTCAAAGCCGAATCGAGAAACATAATCCTGCGCATACTGCGGCGAAATCGCCTGAAGGATACGCACTGAAACCAGATTTTTCGATTTAGCCAGTGCGGTCCGCAAGCGCATCGGGCCCTCGAATTTTCCATCATAGTTTTTGGGCTCCCAAGGCTCCGAACCGGTTTGGGCTGCAGTAAAGGTCAACGGTGCATCGTTGACGACCGTCGCTGCAGTAAAGCCTTTTTCCAGTGCCGCAGAGTAGATGAAGGGCTTGAAGCTTGACCCGGGCTGACGCAACGCCTGGGTCACGTGGTTGTACTGGTTTCGGTTGAAATCGAATCCCCCGACCAGCGATCGAATCGCCCCGGTGCGCGAATCTGCTGAAACAATGGCCGACTCGACCTGAGGCAGCTGAACAATTTGCCAACGCCCCTTTTCATCCTTCGTAACGCGAATGATCGCACCGCGACGGATGCGCTGGGTTGGCGGAACGTTATCACCGAGCAACCGGGCAGCAAACTTCAGCCCGTCTTCGGTGATCGTGATGCGTTCTCCACCGGAACGATAAACACGGACAAGTTTGGGATTGGCTTCAAGCACAAGCGCGGGATACAAATCTTCAATGTCCGGAGCCTCCTGCAGCGCGTCTTCGAGCTTTTCATCGCTCAGTTCGCCGGTCAGTTCGACATAAGCCTCCGGGCCGCGATAGCCGTGACGGCGGTCATATTCCAGCACGCCTTTGCGCAAAGCATCGTATGCTGCTTTCTGATGTTCTGAAATCAGGGTCGTATAGACCTTCAACCCAAGGGTATAAGTCCCCTCTCCGTAACGCTCGAACATCTGGGCACGGACCATTTCCGCGAAATAATCTGCACGGATCTGAAACCCGTTGATCGACTGCTTGACGGCAAGCGGCTCCTTGTCGGCATTCACCAGCTGCTCAGGAGTGATCATTCCCAGTTCACGCATCCGCCGCAAGACGTATTGCTGGCGCAGTTTCGCTCGCGAGGGATTGGCTACCGGATTGAAGCGCGAAGGCGCTTTCGGCAGACCGGCCAGCATCGCCTGCTGTGCGATCGACAGTTCGGCCAGGGGTTTGCCATAGTAAATTTGTGCGGCTGCGGCAAAACCGTAGGCACGCTGGCCTAGATAGATCTGGTTGATGTAGAGCTCAAGAATCTGCTGCTTGCTCAGGTTCGACTCGATCTTGAACGCCAGCAGCATCTCGTTGAACTTGCGCGTGAGCGTTTTTTCCTTGGACAGGAAAAAATTGCGGGCAACCTGCATGGTGATCGTCGACGCCCCTTGACGGACCCCGCCGGACGTAAAGTTCGATAGCGCTGCACGGGCCACACCCATGTAATCAACGCCACCGTGCTGGTAAAACCGCTCGTCCTCCGCCGCTACGATGGCGTTGACCAGAGTCTTGGGCACTTGTTCGAGTTTGACGACGGCGCGGCGCTCTTCCCCGAACTCGCCGATCAGCTTGCCGTCCGCACTGTAGACTCTTAGTGGGATCTTGGGCCGGTAATCAGTAAGGATTTCCAGCGTCGGAAGCGTCGGATAGACCATCACAGCCGTGAATCCGACGACCAAAACGCCTGCCGCAGCAAGCAAAAACACCAGTAATAGTGGGAAGGCCCACCAACGGACAGACATCTAGTGAAAAATCAAAAATTTGAAAAAAGTCAAATTAATCTGTGGGTTACGCGTCACACCTAATGCAAAATCTTATTGCCTGTACGCCGAAAATACTGCAGAGTAGTGACTCAGCCGGAGTATTATAGGCGGATAAAACCGCAAAAGAAACGCGACAGAAAAGCGTTGCCGAATAAAAACTTGCTTTCATTACTTAAAGTAAATTGTAAGGGGTTCGCCCTAAAATTATATGGCTAAAGGAAAATTCAGCCTTAACTTCGACGCCTTCGAGGCTTTGTTCAAGCCCAAGATGCCGCCGTTGATAGGCGCAGACATCAGTTCCTCCGCCGTCAAGATGGTAGAGATCGTAGACGCCGGAAAAGGTGCATACCGTCTGGAGCGGTACGCCATCGAGCCGCTGCCGAGCGATTCTGTTGTTGAGGGCAATATTAATAACCTTGACGCCGTGATTGAGGCCGTCAAGCGTTGCCACAAGCGTCTCGGCAGTAACATCAAGAATCTCGCGCTGGCCCTGCCCAATGCAGCTGTTATCAGCAAGAAAATTCTGGTACCCGCCGGGCAGACTGACGATGATCTTGGCTTGCAGGTTGAGACCGAGGCCAATCAATACATTCCTTTTTCACTTGAAGAGGTCAACCTTGACTATCAGGTTGTTGGGCCAGCGCCAAACAGCCCGGAAGATGTTGAGGTACTGATTGCTGCATCGCGTAAAGATAAGATTGAAGACCGGTTGGCAGTCGCAGAGGGTGCCGGCCTCAACGCCATAGTCATGGATGTGGATCTGTTTGCGGCTCAGTCGGCTTTCGAGCTAATCGAAGCCACAATGCCGGACCGTGGACACGACCTGAACATCGCGATCATCGATATCGGCGCCTCAACCATGAACGTGAATGTGCTGCGCAACGACCAGTCGGTTTATATGCGAGAACAGCCATTTGGCGGAAGCCAACTAACTCAAGAAATCCAGAATAAGTTCGGTCTGTCCGTTGAAGAAGCCGAAGCGGCAAAACGCGCCGGCGGACTGCCCGAAAACTACGAGAGCGAGGTCCTATTGCCGTTCCTCGACACACTCGGTCTGGAAATTGCCCGCGGCATTCAGTTTTTCTTTTCGTCAACGCATTACAACAAGGTAGACCACATCTTACTCTGCGGCGGCTGCGCAGCCATTCCAGGAATCTCTGATGCTGTGGCAAAACGCGCACAAGTGGAAACATCGATTGCAAATCCGTTCGCCAATATGGGCATGTCTTCGCACATACGCAGGAAGAATCTTGATCAGGATGCGCCTTCGCTCATGGTGGCCTGCGGTCTCGCGATGAGGAGATTTGACAAATGACCGCCCGTATCAATCTGCTACCGTATCGCGAGATGCGGCGCAAGCGACAGCAACAGCATTTCTTTGTCATGCTGGGCGTAACCGTGGCCATGGGCGCCGCGATCTGGTTCGTTGTACATACGTACCTCGATAGCGCTTTGACCAACCAACAAGCTCGGAACAAATACCTTGAAGATGAAATCGTCAAGATCGACAAGGAGATCGCCGAGATCAACAAGCTCAAGGAACAGATTGCCGCATTGTTGAAGCGCAAGCAGGTTGTTGAAACGCTTCAGAGCAATCGCGCCGAAGTCGTGCATTTGCTAGACCAGCTGGTCAGGCAATTGCCGGACGGGATGTATCTCAAGTCCATCAAGCAGCAGGGCACTAAGGTTTCCATTACAGGCTATACACAGTCACAAGCCCGTGTATCAACACTGATGCGCAACCTAGAAGGTTCGCAGTATCTGCAAAAAGCCAATCTGGTGGAGATCAAATCAGTTTCGACCGGGACCCAGCGGCTCAACGAGTTCACAATGAACATCGAGGTTACGCGCGCAGTCGAGTCCAATGACAAAAAAGCCGGAAAGAAGGGCTAAAACATGACTTTGGACGAATTAAAAAGACTTGACCCCAACAAAATCGGCAGTTGGCCGCTCCTGCCCAAGCTGGGCGTTCTCCTGCTTTTGCTGATCGCACTGGTGGGTGCCGCTTACTGGTTTGACTGGCAGGACCAGCTGGCTCAGATCGAGGGCGCAAAAGCCAAAGAAGAGCAGTTGCGCACGACCTTCCTGGAAAAAAAGAAAACGGCGATCGACTTGCCGGCCTACCGCAAACAACTGGTGGACATCGAGTCGCAATTTGGTGCGCTGCTGAAGCAACTGCCGGGTAAATCCGAAATGGATGCGCTGCTGACTGACATCAACCAGGCGGGTCTGGGCCGGGGCCTCCAGTTTGAGCTGTTCCGTCCGGCAACATCGGAAATCATGGGCGATTTTTACGCTGAATTGCCCATCACGGTCAAAGTAACCGGCAGTTATCACGACCTTGGTGCTTTTGCGAGCGATATTGGCAGGTTGTCGCGCATTGTTACGCTCAATGACATTTCGCTTTCTGCCGGCAAAGACTCCCTGACACTGGATGCGGTTGCCAAGACATTCCGTTACCTCGATGACAGCGAAATAGCCTCGGCACGAAAAGCGGCTGCCAAACCGGCTGCGGGAGCGAAGAAATGAACACCAGAGCAATAATCATTTTGGTGATCTTTGCATTTGGGCTTGCTGGTTGTGATCGCGAGGAACATTCGGATCTGCGACAGTTCGTCAAAGAGTCGGACAAGCTTCCGGGAGGCCGCATTCCACCGCTCCCCGAGGTCAAACCGTATGAACCTTTCGCTTACAACGCTTACGATCTGACCGATCCGTTCAAACCACGCAAAATCGAACCTCCAAAATCCACCGCAAAAGGCGGATTACAGCCGGATTTCAACCGACCGCGTGAGGCCCTAGAAGCATTTGCGCTCGAGAACCTGAAAATGGTCGGTACGTTGCAGCAAAAAGGCCAAGTGTTCGCTTTGGTCAAAGCACCTGACAGCGCACTGTACCGGGTGCAATCAGGAAACTTCATGGGTCAGAACTTCGGACGCATCGTGGGCATTTCGGAAACAGATATCAAACTGAAAGAAATCGTTCAGGACAGCGGCGGCAACTGGGAAGAGAAGGAACAGGCGCTGCTTCTTCAAGAACAGGAGGGTAAGAAATGATTCGTTTTTTCAAGTCCATGACTCGCATGTCCAAACTTTTGGCGTCAGCGTGTTTCGCCATTGCTACGACATCGGCATATGCCCAGAACAGCATCGAAGCGGTTAATGTTTCGGCTCAACAGGGCGGATCTACACTTGTAAAGATCACTCTTAAAGGTACGCCAGCGGCGACGCCCGCAAGCTTTGTGGTCAATAATCCACCGCGCATCGCGTTTGACTTCCCCGGCACAGCCAACGGCTCCGGCAAAACCACCCACGAAATCGGTGAAGGTGATGTTCGCCGCATCAATATCGTGCAGGCCGGTGATCGTTCACGTCTGGTGCTCGAGACTTCGCGCCAGCTGGGTTATGACGCCAAGATCGAAGGCAACACCATTCTGGTAACACTCGGCGGTTCTGCTTCTGCTGGCACCTCGACGCCGGCACCTGCCGCGCAGACCTTCGCTCAGGTTAGGCCGGGTGACGGTAAGCACAGCCTGCGCGATGTCGATTTCCGTCGCGGCCGTACCGGCGAGGGACGCGTCATGGTTGACCTGTCCGACAATCAGGTCGGCATCGATCTGCGCACGCAGGGCCGTTCACTGATTATCGATTTCATGAATACCGCAGTACCTAAAAACCTTGCCCGCCGACTTGATGTCGTCGACTTCGGCACACCGGTAGAAAGCATCGAAACCTATGCCCAGGGTAACGGCACGCGCATGGTCATCACACCGCGTGGCGCTTGGGAGCATTCCGCCTACCAGACCGACAATCGCTTCATTGTTGAGGTCAAGAGAGTTGTCGATGACGGCAACCGTCTCGTTCAACCAGGCTTTTCCGGTGAAAAGCTATCCCTGAATTTCCAGAACGTCGAAGTACGGGCTGTTCTCCAAGTCATCGCCGATTTCACGGGCTTGAACGTGATTACCAGCGACACCGTTGGCGGCAGCCTCACGCTTCGCCTCAAAGATGTGCCTTGGGACCAGGCTCTGGACATCATTCTCCAGAGCAAAGGCTTGGATATGCGCAAAACCGACAATGTGGTGTGGATCGCACCGCGTGATGAACTGGCCACCCGCGAGAAACTTGCGCTGGAAGCCCGGTCGCAAATCGCTGATCTCGAGCCTCTGCGTACCGAGAGCATGCAAGTGAATTACCAGAAAGCAGCCGACTTCCAGACGCTGTTGTCGGATCCGAAGCAGCGCATTCTTTCAAAACGCGGCAGCGCCGTGGTCGATGTGCGTACCAACACGGTGTTTGTCCAGGATACCGCCACGCGTCTTGAAGAAGTTCGCAAACTGCTGAAGCAGATCGATATCCCCGTTCGCCAGGTGATGATCGAGTCGCGCATTGTTGAAGCAAACGACACGTTCAGCCGAAACCTCGGTGCCCGCCTCGGTTTCAATGATAGTACTGGTCAAGGATTTCGTGTAGGTAGCGGTAACGGCGTAAATGCTCTTGCTGGAGGTTCACTTACATCTACCGCAGGGACTACAGGTCAATCGGCCACAGCGGGTACTTTTAACGACTCTCTTTTTGTTAACCTTCCTGCGCAAGGCTTGTCCGGTGCCAACCCGGGCGTGTTCTCTTTCCTGCTGTTCAATGACAAGAGCACCAAGTTTCTGAATCTGGAACTCTCGGCGCTGCAAGCCGATGGCAAGGGCAAGATCATTTCCAGCCCGCGCGTCATTACCGCTGACAAGATCGAAGCAACGATCGAGCAAGGCACGGAGATTCCTTACCAGCAGGCTACCTCCAGCGGTGCAACCAGCGTTTCCTTCCGAAAGGCAACACTGTCGCTTAAGGTAAAGCCACAGATTACGCCTGACGACAATGTGATCATGAATCTCAAGGTCAATAAGGACAGTGTTGGCCAGAACACTCTTTCCGGACCGTCAATCGACACCAAGCAGGTAGCAACAGAAGTGCTGGTTGAGAATGGCGGCACTGTTGTAATCGGCGGCATCTATACCCAGGACGAGCGTTCAACCACAACAAAGGTTCCTGTTCTCGGTGACCTGCCTTACGTCGGGTTCCTGTTCAAGAATAATCAGCGAGTCGACGACCGGCGCGAACTGCTGATCTTCATCTCCCCGAAAATCCTGAAGGCCGGTGCTTCACTGCGCTGATTCCTTACGGGGATCCGCATCCGGATAAAAGGGCGGCGCAATGCGCCGCCCTTTTTTATTGGTTCTTACGGGCCGGAGCATGCATAGCTTCGGATAAAATCGCCTCATGCACTCCAGTGAACAAAATACCGGTGACTCCTGCGCCGACAACGGCAATATTTTTCTCGTGGGTCTGATGGGCGCGGGCAAGACTTCTGTCGGCCGCATGCTGGCCCGTCGAATGAACAAGGGGTTCCTTGATGCCGACACCGAGGTTGAGAAAATCACCGGGGTCAAGATACCTGTCATTTTTGAAATCGAAGGTGAATCTGGATTTCGGGCGCGTGAAGAAAAAATGATCGACCAACTGACGGCGATGAACGGCATCGTGCTCGCAACCGGCGGCGGGGCGGTCATTTCCCCGGTCAATCGATCGCTACTGAAAAGCCGCGGACGGGTCATTTATCTGCGCGCCTCGCCGGAAGATCTGTGGCGCCGTACTCGTCGCGACCGTAATCGCCCCTTGCTGCAGACTGCAGACCCTCTTGGCAGGTTGCGCACACTGCACGAACAGCGCGACCCCCTGTATCGTGAAGTCGCGGACCTTATTGTGGATACCGGATCACAGAGCGTGGCTCTCCTGACTTCGCGTATCCAGCAACTGCTGGCTGAATTTGATACGCCCCCCGATCATCCCAAAGACGAAAATACAGTCTGACATGAATACCCCAACGACCCTGACTGTTGACCTTGCCCGGCGCAGTTATCCGATCCATATCGGACCCGGATTGCTTGAACAAGCAGATCTGATCACCGATCACCTTGCGCAACCCAAAGCGGTCATCATTACAAACACCGTTGTCGGTCCGCTTTATCTCGACAAGCTCAAATCAGCCCTGACCGCCCGTCAAATCAACATCGACACGATTGTGCTGCCCGATGGTGAAGCGCACAAGAATTGGCAGACCCTGAACCAGGTTTTTGATGCCTTGCTGACGCGACGCGCGGAACGCAAAACCACGCTGATCGCACTAGGTGGCGGTGTGATCGGGGATCTTGTCGGTTTTGCTGCCGCGGTGTTTCAACGTGGTGCACCGTTCATCCAGATCCCGACCACGCTGCTGGCGCAAGTGGATTCCTCTGTAGGCGGCAAGACCGCAATCAATCATCCGCTTGGAAAAAACATGATCGGCGCGTTCTATCAGCCGCGCGCGGTCATAGCCGATACCGATACACTCAAAACACTGCCAAAACGCGAGCTTGCCGCAGGGCTCGCTGAAGTCATCAAATACGGCTTGATCGGAGACGCTACATTTTTTGAGTGGCTGGAGTCCAATATGGACAGGCTTGTTGCCCGCGACCCTGCAGCCCTGTCTTACGCGATCCATGTTTCCTGCCAGAACAAAGCAACGATGGTTGCAATGGACGAACGCGAGGAAGGTGTCAGAGCCCTGCTCAATTTCGGTCATACATTCGGACATGCCATTGAGTCCGGGCTGGGATACGGAAAATGGCTGCATGGCGAAGCGGTTGCCGCAGGCATGGTCATCGCAGCACGTGTATCGCGACGCATGGGCTTGATTGACGATTCCTGTGTCTCCCGCATGATCAACCTGCTGGAGCGGGCTGAATTGCCAATTCTGGGGCCGCGGCTCGGCGCTGCGCGTTATCTTGAACTGATGGGACACGACAAAAAAGTCGAGAGCGGAAGAATCCGGTATGTACTGCTGAAAAATATTGGTGCGGCATTTCTCAGCGCGGAAGTTTCCAGCGACATACTAACCACTGTACTTGATGGAGAGGGTGTTGATGCAGCCTGAACTCGCCAGTTATGCCGCTAGGCCAGACGCTTCGCGTGGACGGCGTTTCACTGAAGCGCCCCCGCGGGGGCGCAGCGAATATCAACGTGACCGCGATCGCATTATTCACTCGACCGGATTCCGCCGCCTCGAATACAAAACCCAGGTTTTTGTAAATCACGAAGGCGACTTGTTCCGCACCCGCCTTACCCACAGCCTTGAGGTTGCGCAAATCGGAAGGTCGGTCGCTCGGCACCTGTCCCTCAACGAAGACCTGACCGAGGCGATTACACTGGCTCACGACCTCGGTCACACGCCTTTCGGTCACGCGGGGCAAGACGCGCTAAATGCCTGCATGAAGCCTTATGGCGGATTCGAACACAATCTGCAGTCGCTGCGGGTAGTGGATTTGTTAGAGCAACGTTACGGCGCATTTGATGGCCTCAACCTGACGTTCGAAACCCGGGAAGGCATTCTCAAACATTGCTCGTTGAAGAACGCTCGCAACCTCGGTGATATCGGCGAGCGATTCATTCGCAAGCAGCGTCCCGGTCTTGAGGCGCAAATTGCCAATCTTGCAGACGAAATCGCCTATAACAACCATGATGTTGATGACGGACTGCGCTCGGGGCTGCTGGATATGGATCAACTTGCGACCGTTGTTATCTTTCGCCGTCATATGGCTGCGGCATTAAAGGCTTTTCCGAAAATCGAAGGTCGGCGCCTTGTTCATGAAACAGTCCGGCGGATGATCGACACGCTGGTCACCGACCTGATCCGGCAAAGCGCAGCCTGCATCAAGGAATATGCTCCGGTATCGGTGGATGATGTCCGACGTGCGCCGCCGATGATCCGTTTTTCGGACCGCATACAGAAGGAGCAGACCGAATTGAAGCGATTCCTGCATGCCAATTTGTACCGGCACTACCGGGTCTCGCGAATGAGCAGCAAAGCCCGCCGGATCATTTCCGAGCTGTTCGAAGCTTTTCTCGCAGAACCCGGTCTGCTGCCGCCGGAATTTCAGACCCGCGCTGAAGCTGATACCCCCAGAGCTATCGCGGACTACATCGCCGGCATGACCGACCGCTATGCCATCGTCGAACATCGACGTCTGTTTTCCATCAACGTCAGCTGAGATTTTCTCGCGGTCCCAAGACCGCTACCGGTTGAGCTAACCCCTTGATAGCGGTAGACTTACCGGGTTTCACTCCGTTTTTCGCGTTTTGATTATCCCGGCTTGTCGCGGCGCAACATACATCGTTGCAAGCTGTTGATTTTCATGGTGTTTTTGACGAGGCTCACGATGTCACACCCGAATCTGCCGGAACCCCAAGGCCTTTACGATGGCGCGCACGAACATGATGCGTGCGGCGTCGGTTTTATTGCCCATATCAAAGGCAAAAAAAGCCACGACATCATCGAACAGGGGTTAACCATCCTTTGCAACCTGACCCACCGCGGGGCGGTCGGCGCAGACCCTAAAGCCTCTGACGGCGCCGGCATCCTGATCCAGATTCCCGACGCGTTTTTCCGCGAGGAAATGGAAAAACAGGGCGTCAAGCTGCCACCGGCGGGTGAATACGGCATCGGCATGATCTTCCTGCCGCGCGAACCGGCATCGCGCCTCGCCTGCGAATATGAAATTGAACGCGCAATCAAGGATGAAGGCCAGGTGCTGCTCGGCTGGCGCGATGTTCCGTTGGACAGTGAAGATCTCGGTGAATCCGTCAAGAAGGTGGAGCCGGTCATCCGTCAGGTGTTTATCGGCCGCAGCTCAGCGATCCGCGTCACCGACGCGCTGGAGCGCAAGCTTTATGTAATCCGCAAAAGCGCAGGTCACGCGATCCGCGCGCTGCACCTTGCGTACAGCACCGAATTTTTCGTGCCGTCGATGTCGGCGCGCACCATCGTTTACAAAGGCATGCTGCTGCCTTCGCAGGTCGGAACCTATTACAAGGACCTGCAGGATCCGCGCGTAGTTTCGGCACTGGCGCTGGTGCATCAGCGTTTCTCGACCAATACCTTCCCGACCTGGGATCTTGCCCATCCGTTCCGCATGATCGCCCACAACGGCGAGATCAACACGGTTCGTGGCAACGTCAACTGGGTGCGCGCACGCCAAGGCGCGATTTCCAGCCCGATTCTCGGCAAGGATCTCGACAAGCTGTGGCCACTGATTTATCCGGGCCAGTCCGATTCGGCATCATTCGACAACTCGCTCGAACTGCTGGTGATGGGCGGCTATTCAATCGCCCATGCCGTAATGATGATGATTCCCGAAGCATGGGAAGGTCACACGCTGATGGACGCGAGCCGCCGCGCTTTCTACGAATACCACGCGGCAATGATGGAGCCGTGGGATGGCCCCGCTGCGATTGCCTTCAGCGATGGCCGCCAGATCGGTGCCACGCTGGACCGCAACGGCCTGCGTCCCGCCCGTTACATCGTCACCGATGATGACTTGGTCATCATGGGTTCGGAGTGCGGCTGCCTGCAAATTCCTGAAGAAAAAATCGTCAAGAAGTGGCGCTTGCAGCCGGGCAAGATGTTCCTGGTCGACCTGGAAAAAGGTCGCATCATCGACGACAAGGAGCTGAAGGAATCGCTGGCTTCAGCCAAACCTTACGTTGAATGGATTGAGCGCATCCGCGTCAAACTGGATGATGTCGAAAGCCAGAAAGCGCAACCGGAGCGCAGCGCCGTGCCGCTGCTCGATCGCCAGCAGGCTTTCGGTTACACCCAGGAAGACATCAAGTTCATCCTTGCGCCGATGGCTGGCAACGGTGAAGAGCCCATCGGCTCCATGGGCAACGATTCGCCGTTGGCCGTGCTGTCAACCAAGAACAAGAACCTTTACCAGTATTTCAAGCAGTTATTCGCGCAGGTGACCAACCCGCCGATCGACCCGATCCGCGAGGAACTGGTCACCTCACTGGTGTCGTTCATCGGCCCGAAGCCCAATCTGCTCGGCATTGATGAAACGAACCCGCCGATCCGTCTCGAAGTCAGCCAGCCGGTGCTGGATTTCTACGAGATGGAGAAAATCCGCAACATCGAGCGTTACACCGATGGCAAGTTCAAGTCCTTCGAACTGAACATCACCTATCCCGCAGCCTGGGGCAAGGAAGCCATCGAAGCGCGACTCGCCAGTCTCGCCGCTCAGGCCGAAGACGCCGTACGTTCGGGTTATTCGATCATCATCGTTTCCGATCGTCATATTGATCGCGACCATGTTGCAATCCCGGCGCTGCTCGCCCTTTCGACCATTCATCATCATCTGGTCGATAAAGGTTTGCGCACCAGTGCGGGCCTCGTCGTCGAAACCGGCTCCGCACGTGAAGTGCATCACTTCGCACTGCTGGGTGGTTATGGCGCGGAAGCCGTGCACCCCTATCTGGCGCTGGAGACCATGCTGCAGATCGCGGACAGTGGTCAGATCAGCGGAGTTGACGGCTACAAGGCCATCAAGAACTTCGTCAAGGCCGTGGGCAAGGGCCTGCGCAAAGTGATGTCGAAAATGGGCATCTCCACTTACATGTCCTACACCGGCGCACAGATCTTCGAAGCCATCGGTCTGTCAAAACCGCTGATCGACAAATACTTCAACGGCACCTCGTCCAACGTCGGTGGCATCGGCATTTTCGAAGTCGCGGAAGAATCGATCCGCACCCATCGCAGCGCCTTCGGCAACGACCCTGTTCTGGCCGGCTCATTGGATACCGGCGGTGAATACGCATGGCGGGTTCGCGGCGAAGAGCATATGTGGACGCCGGATGCGATCGCCAAGCTGCAGCATGCGACCCGCGCCAACAGCGCGTCGACCTATCGCGAATACGCAGACATCATCAACGACCAGTCAAAGCGGCACATGACCTTCCGCGGTTTGTTCGAATTCCGCCTCGACCAATGCAAACCGGTACCGATTGAAGAAATCGAGCCGGCTGCAGAAATTGTCAAGCGCTTCTCGACCGGCGCGATGTCGCTGGGATCGATTTCCACTGAAGCGCATGCCACGCTGGCACTGGCGATGAACCGTATCGGCGGCAAGTCGAACACCGGCGAGGGTGGCGAAGACCGTCGCCGCTTTGCCCCGATCAAGGCCGGTGAGACTATGGCGTCGCGCCTGGGCGCTGAGCGCTTCATCAGCGACATCGAAATCAAGGCCGGCGACTCGCTGAAATCCAAGATCAAACAGGTTGCTTCCGGCCGCTTTGGTGTGACCGCCGAATATCTGGCCAGCGCCGAGCAGATCCAGATCAAGATGGCGCAGGGCGCCAAGCCGGGCGAGGGCGGACAGCTTCCGGGCAAGAAAGTCTCCGAGTACATCGCTGAACTGCGTTACTCGACTCCGGGGGTGGAACTGATTTCGCCGCCGCCGCATCACGACATTTATTCGATTGAAGATCTGGCGCAGCTGATCCATGACCTGAAAAACAGCAACACGCAAGCGTCAATCAGCGTGAAGCTGGTATCTGAAGTCGGTGTTGGCACCGTTGCGGCGGGCGTGGCCAAAGCCAAGGCCGATCACGTCACCATCTCCGGCCATGACGGCGGCACTGGTGCGAGCCCCTGGTCGTCGATCAAACATGCCGGCACGCCGTGGGAACTCGGCCTCGCCGAAACCCAGCAGACGCTGGTGCTGAACCGTCTGCGCAGCCGCATCGCGGTGCAGGTCGACGGCCAGTTGAAGACCGGTCGTGACGTCGTCATTGGCGCGCTGCTCGGCGCCGACGAATTCGGCTTTGCCACTGCGCCGCTGGTAGTCCAGGGCTGCATCATGATGCGCAAATGCCATCTCAACACCTGCCCGGTCGGTGTCGCTACCCAAGATCCGGTGCTGCGCCAGAAATTCACCGGCAAGCCGGAACATGTCATCAATTATTTCTTCTTCGTTGCCGAGGAAATTCGCCAGCTGATGGCACAACTCGGCATCCGCAAGTTTGATGATCTGATCGGTCGTGCCGATCTGCTCGATACCCGCAAGGGCATCGAACACTGGAAAGCACGCGGACTCGATTTCAGCCGGGTTTTCCATCAGCCGAAGATCGGCCCCGAGGTTGCCCGCTTCCATACGGAAGGTCAGGACCACGGCCTCGACAAGGCGCTGGATCACCGCCTCATCGAACTCGCCCAGCCGGCGCTGGAACGCGGTGAGAAGGTCAGCATCGACATGCCGATCCGCAACATCAACCGAACCGTGGGCACGATGCTTTCGGGCGAAGTGGCGAAACGGTACGGCCACGAAGGCCTGCCGGACGATACGATCCGTGTGAAGTTTGCCGGTTCAGCAGGTCAGAGCCTGGGCGCTTTCCTGTCCCACGGCATTACCTTGAATCTGATTGGTGACACCAACGACTACTGCGGCAAAGGCCTGTCCGGCGGCCGCATCATCGTCCAGCCTTCGCCGAAATTCCGCGGCGAAGCCGGCGTCAACATCATCACCGGTAACGCGGTGCTTTACGGCGCAATTGCCGGCGAAGCCTATTTCCGTGGCGTCGCCGGCGAACGATTTGCTGTTCGCAACTCCGGCGCGCATACCGTTGTCGAGGGCACAGGCGATCACGGCTGCGAATACATGACCGGCGGCACCGTTGTCGTGCTCGGACCCACGGGACGCAACTTCGCTGCAGGCATGTCCGGCGGCATCGCCTATGTTTACGACGAAGATGGCAGTTTTGCTTCTTACTGCAACACTTCGATGGTCAAGCTGGAACCTTTGCTGACCGAAGCCGAGCAGGATGCCAAAGTTCCTCGCGATGTATGGCATATGGGCCTGACGGATGAAGCGATTGCCAAGCGCTTTATCGAGAACCATGCCCGCCTGACCGGCAGCACCAAGGCACAAGGCATCGTCGACAACTGGGCTTCGGTTCGCAGCAAATTCGTGAAGGTATTCCCCAATGAATACCGGCGCGCACTGGGTGAACTGGCCGCCAAGGGAAAAAAAATCGCTGCCTGACGCGGGCAATGACTTTGAAATTGAAGAACGATCATTCGCCCGTTTCGGGCATATTGATTCAGGGATAGAAAGCAATGGGAAAAGTCACGGGATTTCTGGAGTTCGAGCGACTGCACGAGGCTGCGGAACAGCCACAGGAACGTCTTAAACACTGGCGTGAGTTCGTTGGTCACCTGACCGAAAAGGACGCGGTCACCCAAGGCGCGCGCTGCATGGATTGCGGCACACCGTTTTGCATGAGCGGCTGCCCGGTCAATAACATCATTCCCGACTGGAACGACCTCGTATTCAAACAGGATTGGGTACGCGCACTCGACACCCTGCACTCCACCAATAACTTCCCCGAGTTCACCGGCCGGATCTGTCCGGCACCCTGTGAAGCCGCTTGCACGCTGAACATCAACAATGATCCGGTCGGCATCAAATCGATCGAACACGCCATCATCGACAAGGGCTGGGAATCGGGCTGGGTCAAGCCGGTGCCGGCCGCCGCGAAGACCGGCAAACGCGTTGCGGTAATCGGCTCGGGCCCCGCAGGCCTGGCCTGCGCGCAGCAACTGGGCCGCGCCGGCCATGACGTCGTTGTGTTTGAAAAATCCGATCGTATCGGTGGCCTGCTGCGTTACGGCATTCCCGATTTCAAAATGGAAAAACACCTGATCGATCGCCGTGTCGAGCAGATGCGTGCGGAAGGCGTCGAGTTCCGCGTCAGTCAGCACGTCGGCACTGCCGTGCCGGTGCAAAAACTGGTTGATGAATTTGATGCTGTCGTAATGGCCGGTGGTGCGGAACAACCGCGCGATCTGCCGGTGCCGGGACGTGAACTGTCCGGGGTGCATTTTGCGATGGATTTTCTGCCTCAGCAGAACAAAGTGGTTGCCGGTGACAAACTGCCCGCGCAATTGAAAGCCACCGGCAAGCACGTCATCGTCATTGGCGGCGGCGATACCGGTTCCGACTGCGTCGGCACCTCGAACCGCCATGGCGCAGCATCCATCACCCAGTTTGAACTGCTGCCGCAACCGCCGGAAAAGGAAAACAAGCCCATGGTCTGGCCGTACTGGCCGATCAAAATGCGCACTTCGAGCTCGCACGAAGAAGGCTGCAAGCGCGACTGGGCCGTTGCAACCAAACGTTTTGAAGGCAAAAACGGCAAGGTCGACACTTTGGTTGCCGCCCGAGTCGAATGGAAAGACGGCAAAATGCAGGAAATGCCGGGTTCGGAATTCACGATGAAGGCTGATCTGGTGCTGCTGGCGATGGGCTTTGTCGGGCCGGTTGCTGGCGGCCTGCTTGAGCAGTTGGGTGTCGCCAAGGACAATCGCGGCAACGTCAAGGCTGACACCGACGCCTACAAAACGTCTGTTGGCAAAGTATTTGCTGCTGGTGACATGCGCCGTGGCCAATCGCTGGTGGTGTGGGCCATCCGCGAAGGTCGTCAGTGCGCACGCGCTGTTGACGAATTCCTGATGGGAAGCAGCGAGTTGCCGCGCTGATGGCGGCGCTGAAGAACGATACGTTTATCCGCGCGCTGCTGCGGCAGCCAACGGACTACACGCCCGTCTGGATCATGCGCCAGGCGGGTCGCTACCTGCCGGAGTACAACGCCACTCGGAAACGTGCCGGCAGTTTCCTCGGGCTCGCAAAGAACCCGGATTTCGCCACTGAAGTCACCCTTCAGCCGCTGGAGCGGTTTCCGCTGGATGCCGCGATCCTGTTCTCCGACATTCTGACCGTACCCGATGCCATGGGACTGGGTCTTTATTTTGCCGAGGGCGAGGGCCCGAAGTTCGAACGCCCCGTTCGCGATGAAGTTGCGATCCGCACATTGAAAGTACCCGACCCGCGCGAGACCCTGGGTTATGTGCTTGACGCCGTAAAGCAAATCCGCGGTGCACTCGACGGCAAGGTGCCGCTGATCGGCTTCTCCGGCAGCCCGTACACGCTGGCCTGTTACATGGTCGAGGGGGGCGGCAGCGACGATTTCCGCACCATCAAGACCATGCTCTACGCGCGTCCTGACCTGCTGCACCACATCCTCGACATCAATGCCCGCTCGGTCATTGCCTATCTCAATGCGCAGATCGAAGCCGGTGCCCAGGCGGTCATGGTGTTCGACACCTGGGGCGGCGCGCTGTCTGATGCGGCGTATCACGAGTTCTCGCTGGAGTATCTGCGGCGCGTCATCGCCGGCTTGCATCGCACTTGGGACGGCCAGACCATTCCCAGCATTGTCTTCACCAAGGGTGGCGGCCTGTGGCTGGAAGACATTGCCGCGATTGGCAGCAATGCGGTGGGCCTCGATTGGACCATTGATATCGGTGCCGCAAGACACCGTGTCGGCGACAAGGTCGCACTGCAGGGCAATCTGGATCCGAATGTTTTGTTCAGCCCGCCTGCAACAATCGCAGCTCAGGTCGACCATGTGCTGCGACAGTTCGGACACGGCTCCGGTCACGTCTTCAATCTGGGCCATGGCATTTCCCAGTTCACACCGCCGGAACACGTTGGCGCACTGGTTGAAGCCGTGCATGTGCGTAGCCGGGCCTATCACAAACTGCAGCACGGCTGAAAAAGCTTATACACAGCAAGTAGTTACAGCTGTGTATCAGTTACGTAGCAACGGCGCTGCCGCGAGACTTTATTAAGTAACTGTTTTTATTGATATCTTTATATTCTCTGCGGAATTTGCCGAGGTATGTCAATCGCAAAATGAGCTGGTGTTACGCTAACCCTGACATTTGATCAACAAACTTATCCACAGGTCATTCTGGAAAAAAAGCCTTTCTGATAAGCAGCTTGCCCTTCATTCCAAGAATTACGGCGAACTTCGCACGCTAACTTTTCGCATACCGTGACCAGCCTGATCCGAGTCGCACTTGATGTGCCGGTGGACCGCCTGTTCGACTATCGCTGCGACGACGCAGCAGCGGTCATCGGTACGCGGGTGCTGGTGCCATTCGGCCGCCAGCGCCTGATCGGTATCGTTGTTGCAAAACCCGGCACCAGTGATGTACCGGAAAACAAACTGCGTCGCGCCACGGCGGTACTGGATCACGAACCGCTGTTACATCGCGCTGATCTCAAACTTCTGGAGTTTGCCGCCGACTATTACGTGCATCCGCTAGGTGCCGTGGTCATGGCCACACTACCGGCCGCATTGCGTCGCGTCAGCACCCGCAGCAAATCGCCTGGTGCTTGGACCTTGACCGATGCCGGCAAGGCGCTCACTGAAGACCGATTGCTGCCGCGCGCACGTGCGCAACGGACCCTGTTTGGCCTGCTGCGCGAGCAATCAGCATTGCCGCACACAGCAATCACCGAAGCCGGCAGCGCGACGCGCCAGGCCTTGAAAGTCTTCATTGCCGAAGGCTGGGTGACCGCCTGCGACTCTCCGCCTATCGCGGCAGTTGTCGCGCCACCACCCGGAATCGCACCGCAACTGACGCCGGACCAGTCCAGCGCAGTCGACGCCATTACCTCGGCGCTCGGCAATTATCAGGCGCTGCTGTTGTTGGGTATCACCGGCAGCGGCAAAACCGAGGTTTACCTGCATGCAATGGCCACCGCGCTCAAGCGCAAGCTGCAGGTGCTGCTGCTGGTGCCGGAAATTGCTTTGACGCCACAACTCGAATCGCTGGTGATTGCAAGATTTCCCGAGACCGTGGTGTCGACGCTGCACAGCGGTCTGGCCGACGGAGAACGCGCCGAACGCTGGCAGGCGGCGCGCAACGGACATGCACGCATTGTGCTCGGTACCCGGTTATCGGTATTCACGCCGCTGCCCGATCTGGGACTGATCATCGTCGATGAAGAACACGACAGTTCATTCAAGCAGGGGGAGGGCTTTCGTTACTCGGCGCGCGACCTCGCGGTGGTGCGCGCACGGCAGGCCGGAATCCCGGTGGTGCTGGGCTCCGCGACTCCCGCGCTGGAAACCTATCGCAATGCAATCGATGAACGTTACCGCCTGCTGCCGCTGAAAAACCGCATCCAGGCGGGACTGCCGACCATCCGCTATGTCGATCTGCGCCAGCAGAAAACCGATGACGGCCTGTCGCCGGCGCTGATCGCCGCCATTGCCGAACGCATCGCACGTGGTGAGCAGAGTATGGTGTTCATCAATCGCCGCGGTTATGCGCCGGTACTGATATGTGGCAGTTGCGGATGGATATCCAATTGCGCGCGCTGTTCCGCAAAACTGGTACTGCATCTGCGCGACCGCCGGTTGCGCTGCCACCATTGCGGCCATGACAGTGCAGTACCCACGGCATGCCCCGAGTGTGGCGATGCCGATCTCGCGCCGCTGGGCCAAGGCACACAACGCATCGAGGCTGCGTTGATCCGTTGTTTTCCGCAGGCACGCATCCTGCGCATTGATCGCGACACGACACGGCCGCGGGAAGCCTGGCCGGCCATGCGCAACCGCATCCGGGAACGCGACGTCGATATCCTGGTCGGTACGCAGATCCTGGCCAAGGGTCATGACTTCCCACATCTGAACCTGGTCGGGGTGATAAATGCCGACAGCATGCTCTACAGCAACGATTTCCGCGCTTCCGAACGCCTTTATGCTTTGCTGACCCAGGTTGCAGGCCGCGCCGGTCGCGGGGCTTTGCCCGGCATGGTGCTGATCCAGACCCAGTTTCCCGATCACCCGCTGTATACCGCGCTGCGCGATCAGGATTTCGATGCCTTTGCCCGTACCCAGCTGGCTGAGCGGCGGCAGGCCGGATTTCCGCCGTATGTGCATCAGGCCTTGTTGAGGGCTGAAGCGCGTGAGCTCAAAACCGCACTGGGCTTCCTTGAGCAGGCAGCGCGCGCCGCTGCGGATCTGGAAGGCGGTGTCACCTTGTACGACCCGGTGCCGGCCAATATGATGCGTCGGGCCGGTCGTGAGCGCGCCCAATTGCTGGTGCAAGCGCGCTCCCGCGCCGGATTGCGCGCTTTCCTCAATGCCTGGCGGCCACTGCTGGCAGATGCCGAAAGTACGCCGGCGCGCTGGTCTCTGGATGTCGATCCACTTGATTTCTGAGGGAAAAGCGCCGTTCACGCGTGTTAAAATCATACGCTTTCCCGCATACCCATTTGCGTTGCTGAATACCTGAACCGGGTATTTGCGGCACTGACCTTGAATCCAGAAATGACCACTGTTTCCGCCGACGCCCGAACCCTGCTCGCCGGACTTATCCAGCGCGCCCTTGAACAGGTCGTGCCGACCGGTACTGCAGCCCGTATTCATCTCGACCGCCCCAAGCAGGCGCAACACGGTGACTTCGCCTGCAACATTGCGATGCTGCTGGCCAAGGAGTTGCGCGGCAACCCGAGGGCCATCGCCCAGAAGATTCTCGACGCCCTGCCGGCGTCGCCGGATCTGGAAAAAGCGGAAATCGCCGGTGCCGGTTTCATCAACCTGTTCCTGACCGAACGCTACAAGCAGCAGGTCGTCGGCCGCGTGCTGGCCTCGGGCAGCCGTTATGGCAGCAGCAATATCGGCCAGGGCCGTAAAACCCAGGTGGAGTTCGTGTCGGCCAATCCGACCGGGCCGCTGCATGTCGGCCACGGCCGCGGCGCGGCATACGGCGCCAGCGTGGCATCGATACTGGCGACCGCCGGCTATGCCGTGTCGCGTGAGTACTACGTCAATGATGCCGGCCGGCAGATGGATATTCTCGCGGTATCGACATGGCTGCGCTATCTCGAACTGGACGGAGAAACCGTCGCGTTCCCGCCGAACGCCTACCAGGGTGATTACGTCAGGGACATGGCAGCGGAACTGCGCAAAGCTGACGGGGCGAAGTACCACAGGACGTGGGCACAGGCCTCTGCCGGTACCGCTGATGTCGCTGCCGATCCGGAGCGCCATCTTGATGATCTGATCGCCAATGCGAAACAGCTGCTGGATGCCGATTATGATCGCGTGCACCGTCACGCGCTGGACACCCAGCTGAACGATTGCCGTGACGATCTCGCAGAATTCGGCGTGACTTTCGATTGCTGGTTTTCGGAGCGCTCACTGTTCACCTCCGGACAGGTGGACCGTGCCGTGGAGCAGTTGGAGCAGCGCGGCCACATCTATGTGCAGGACGGCGCCAAGTGGTTCCGTTCCAGCGCCTTCGGCGACGAAAAAGACCGTGTCGTACAGCGTGAGAACGGTCAGTACACCTATTTCGCCAGCGATATCGCCTATCACCTTGAAAAATTTGAGCGCGGGTTCGACCGCGTCATTGACGTCTGGGGCGCGGACCACCATGGTTATGTGCCGCGGGTCAAAGGCGCGCTGGCCGCACTCGGTCAGGACGCATCGCGGCTGGATGTCGCGCTGGTACAGTTTGCCGTGCTCTACCGCAATGGTGAAAAGGTTTCGATGTCCACGCGTTCGGGCGAATTCGTCACCTTGCGTGAGCTGCGCCGTGAAGTCGGCAATGATGCCGCGCGTTTTTTCTATGTAATGCGCAAGAGCGATCAGCATCTTGATTTTGATCTGGATCTGGCGAAATCCCAGAGCAACGAAAATCCCGTTTACTACATTCAGTACGCGCATGCCCGCGTCTGCAGCGTACTCACACAGTGGGGCGACGACGAAGCCTCATTGCACGCCGCCGACCCTGCACCGCTGGTGTCGCCGCACGAAGCCGCCGTACTGAAACGCCTGATGGAATATCCCGAGGTCATTGAAAACGCCGCGCGCGACCTGGCACCGCACAGCGTGGCCTTCTTCCTGAAGGAACTCGCCGGCGAATTTCACAGCTATTACAACGCGGAACGTTTCCTCGTCGAGGACGCCGCACTCACCCGCGCACGACTGGCGCTGGCGCTTGCCGTGCGCCAGATCCTGCGCAACGGCCTCGCCCTGCTGGGTGTGACCGCACTGGAAAAAATGTAAGATGGCCGTCGTGAGCAGAGACTACAAAGGCAGTGATCGCAAATCGGGTTCGCGCGGTGGTGGCGGCTCGATGTTCATCGGCATCCTGATCGGGCTGGTGCTCGGGCTCGGTCTTGCGCTGGGCGTCGCCTGGTACATCAACAAGATGCCCAACCCCTTCCAGCCCAAGGCGGCACCGGCTAAGGCCGACAGCGTAAAAACCGTACCGGCGGACACAGCGAAAGCCGCCGACAAGAACGGCAAGGCTGCGGACGCCAAGCCGCGATTCGATTTTTACAAGATCCTGCCCGGCGTCGAAGAGCCGGCGACCGACCAGCAGCTGCGCGACGCAAAAACCGCACCGAGCGCAGCCAAGGAGTCGTTTTATCTCCAGGCCGGCGCTTTCCAGAACGCGCCGGATGCCGACAATCTGAAAGCTCGGCTGGCACTGCTCGGCGTTCAGGCTTCGATCCAGACCACGACCCTGCCCGACCGCGGAGTCTGGCATCGCGTACGCCTCGGCCCGTACGGCAGTGTCGAGGAACTGAACCGCGCCCGCGACACTCTGAAGAATAACGGCATCGACACCACGCTGATCAAGGTTCGCGACGCCGACAAATAACGCTGTCTTATGGAGATGCCATGCGATTGACCACTCTGTTCCTGCGCACACTGACCGCTTTAGGACTTGCCCTGAGCTTTATAGCTGCAGCGCCGTCCGCGCAGATCACCCTCGGCAAGGATTACGTCGAGGTCCGCCCGCCGCAACCGACCGACAGCGGCGGCAAAATCGAGGTTCTGGAGTTCTTCTGGTACGGCTGCCCGCACTGTAACAACCTTCAGCCGTCACTCGAAGCCTGGGCAAAACGCAAGCCGGCCGATGTGGATTTCAATCATGTACCGGCCGTCTTCCAGGAGTCGTGGGTGCCGCTGACACGCGCCTACTACACCATTGAGGCGATGGGTCTGATCGACAAGCTGCACCAGGAAATGTTCGCGACCCTGCACAAGCAACGCGCCAACCTCAAGGATGCCAATGCCATTTTTGACTGGGCAGCCAGCAAAGGTGTTGATCGCAAAAAATTCGCCGACACCTACAATTCATTTGGCGTCAACGGCAAGACCCAGCGTTCGATTGAACTCACACGCAAGTTTGACATTCCCGGCACACCGGCGCTTGTAATCAACGGCAGGTTTATTACTGCACCGTCGATGACGCTCAAGGCAGACAAGAGTGTCGATTACGACCGCTTCTTCGAGGTCGTCGATGCCCTGATCGCCGAGCAGCGCAAGAGCAGAGGGAGCAAGTAAGCGATGCAGCGTGCGCTGGCGGCCCTGTTCGCCTGCGCCATCACGCTGTCCCTGTGGTCCGCCGTTCCAGCGTCCGCCCAGATCCCGGCTTCTCAAAAACCGATACGCGCCGGCATTGATTACCGCTTGATTGCGCCGCAGCCGGTGCAATCGGCCAACAGCATCGAAGTCATCGATTTTTTCTGGTACGGCTGCCCTTACTGCAACAGTTTGCAACCGGCACTGGAGCGCTGGATCAGCCGCAAACCGGCAGACGTCACCGTGCGGCGTATCCCGGCGGTACTCAGAGACAGCTGGGCTCCCCACGCCCGCGTTTTCTACACGCTGGAAGCACTGGGTGAAGTTGATCGCCTGCACCAGCGCGCCTACTTCAGCTACCACATCGAAAAACTGGCGATGAGCCGGGCAGAAGCCATGTCGGAATGGGCCGTAAGTAACGGCATCGCTCGCGAACGCTGGGATACCACGTACAACTCGGCAGCTGTGCAACGCAAGGTTGAGGAAGCCATTGAGCTGACGCGCGCCTATAACGTCACCGGCACGCCAGCGCTGGTGGTTGACGGCCGTTATCTCACTTCGGGCAATATGTCCGAAACCCTCGACGGCATGATTCAGATCCTTGAAGGTCTTATCCACCGGGTCAGGGCAACCCGCTGAACGTCACAAAGCACTGTAATGATTGAAGCCCGACCGGAACACGTTGTCATCACCGGCGCTTCCGGCGGCCTCGGCGCCGCCATTGCCCGCCGATATGCAAGCGCAGGGGCAACACTCGGTTTGATTGCACTGCGTACCGGCGAATTGGATCGTATTGCTGCAGACTGCCCTGGTCCATGTGCAACCCATGCCGCAGATGTCCGCGACTCGAAGGCAATGCGCGCCGCCGCTGCAAACTTCAGCGCGCGGCATGGCGTGCCCGATATCGTTATCGCCAATGCCGGGGTCAGCATCGGCACGCTGACCGAAGCGCCAGAAGACGAGCAGGCCTTTCGTGACGTACTCGACATCAATGTCATTGGCATGGTGAACACTTTTCAGCCGTATATTGCAGCCATGCGTAATCGCGGCAGCGGTGTGCTGGTGGGCATTGCCAGTGTCGCCGGTTATCGCGGCCTGCCGGGTTCCGGTGCTTACTCGGCATCCAAGGCTGCAGCCATCAGCTACCTGGAAAGCCTGCGCGTGGAATTGCGCGGGACCGGTGTCACGGTGATCACCATCTGCCCGGGTTACATCGTCACCGCGATGACCTCACATAACCCTTACCGCATGCCTTTCATCATGACGTCCGAAACCGCCGCGGAAAAAATCGCAACGCTTATCGCATGCCGAAAAACCTATGCGGTTATTCCCTGGCAGATGGCGATAGTGGCGCGGCTGATGCACGTATTGCCGCGATGGATTTTCGATCCGCTCGCTGCAAAATCCGGGCGCAAGCCACGTCGCACAAATTGAAAGGGCCGTCGTGCCGGCGTTATTCGACGGTCACCGAATGTTCGAACACAGCAGCAGAGATCTCCCTGCTGCCCCTCGACTTTTTTCCCGCACACGCCAACTGCTCCCTGCTGACCGCCTGATCAGACCGGACGAGAGTCCCGCACCCTGCTGGCTCATCCCGCACAGCAGGGGATCGATCGGTCCCCGGCGTGTTGCCAAGATCCCAGGAAATCTCTTCCCGGAATTCAACACAGAGACGATGACGCTGAAATTCCCTGTCAAATCGCACAGTTATGCGGGAGATTAGTGTGCGGAGGAAGTCCCGTTTTTGTTCCTCTGACAACAACTCAACCTGCTCGGCAGACATCCAGCCGAATCGCTGAGAGTGAAATCCTTCACCATGATCAACGCCGCTCTCAGCATACTCAACTGTTTCACTGGAGAATCGGAATTTTTCATGCCACCGCTGGTAAACATTGACCTGCCCCCTTTAGCCATACCAATCATTTCGCAGGAAGCCCGGTTGCAAGGTTAAAGGAATCCTTCGTTGATGGGTAGAACTGCATCGGTAACGCGCTGCCGATGTAATGCGGCGAACTTGGCC
>Ga0315906_10000057_pt1 | contig 159723 bp, 137 predicted proteins | sample LakEriMetagenome_4_FD_203526 | JGI IMG/M metagenome (GOLD analysis project Ga0315906, IMG submission 203526) | Freshwater fungal communities from buoy surface, Lake Erie, Ohio, United States - Buoy 2 MA122 | ecosystem: Environmental > Aquatic > Freshwater > Lake > Lake biofilm | place: USA...
CGTGGCGGCGAAGCGGCTGGCTCGTGCCGGGTCGGCCTCCACGTGCCTGGCGACGGCGGCGGCGTAGGTCGGGTAGCGGGCGGCCAGCAGACCCCAGGCCCGAGCCCGCTCCGGCGAATTCCTGCCGAAGCTCGTCTCACCGGCATGAAACACGAACGTGTCGCAGGCCAGCAGGTGCCGCCAGCCGGCCGCGGTCGCCCGCATGCAGAAGTCGTTCTCCTCGCCGTAGCCGCGACCGAACGTCGCCTCGTCGAAGCAGCCCACGGCGTCGAGGCAGTCGCGGCGGATGTACATGCAGAAGCCGACGGCCGTGGGGAGGTCGACCTGCCGGCCGCGGTTCGCGGCGCGGAACGCCTCGTCCATTTCGGCGGTGGTGCGGCCCGGCGGCAGCGGGCCGCCCTCGATCGACGGCCAGCTACAGATCGTCGCGTTGTTCGAAAAGGGGGTGACGGTGCCGATCCGCGGAGCGGAGTAGGCATGTCCGGCGAGCCGGGTGAGCCAGCCCGCCGGCACCTCGGTGTCGCTGTTGAGCAGGACGACGTCACGATTCCCCGCCGCCGCCATGCCCCTGTTCACCGAGGCGACGAAACCGCGATTCGACTCGTTCCGCAGGAGCGTGATCGAGCCGTCGGCCGCCAGTTCCCGCAGGTAGTCGCTCACAGCCGGTTCGGGCGAGCAGTCGTCGACGACGATGATCTCACGCGGAAGGTCGTCCGAATGGTCGAGGACGGTGCGGAGGCATCGCCTGGTCTCGTCGAGGCCGCGATAGACCGGAATCACCACGGCCACGGCAAGCCGATTCGGCGGCAGCCACTCGGCGGCCTCCGAGGGCAGATAGGACTCGATGGAACGGCATGCGATCGCAAGGTCGGGCTGCACGGCCGCGCGGCGGCGGCGCAGGCGGGCCTGCAATCGCCCGATGGCGTGCCCGATCAACGGAATCCGCGCGGCGGCATCGCCGACCAATCGTCCCAGCTTCATAACCGTTTCAGTTTCGTGACTTGTGACTCCCGCGGAGATTGTGGGACACGAAGCCGCTTCCGCGGAAGTTCAGTTCGCGGGCTGGTTTCGGCGGCGGAGCGGGCGCCGGTCAGGCGGTCCGGCGGTGCTCGGCCGCCTCGGCGTCGAGAGGCGGTGCCAGCCTCGGCCGCGGGGGCGTGCGGCCTCGGGCGAAAAATTCTTCGATGGAGCGGGAGAGCCGTGTGAGCAGGCCGGGCGACTGCCACGCAGCGAGTTCCTCCGCGATCTGCTCGTGCCGCATCCGGAACTCCCGCAACTCCGACTCGAGCCGTTTTTTCTCACCGGTGACGGTGTCGATGCGCTCGGCATCGCGATCCCGCTGTTCCACCGCGGTCCCCATCTGCCGCACCGCCTCGTCTCGTTCGGCCATCAGGGCGGCCACCGCGTGCGCATGCTCCACGTCACGGGCCTGCGCCGCTGCGACCTCGCCGTGCAGTTTCCGCTCGCGAACCGCGGCGCGACTGGCCCGAGCCCACTCCTCCACGGCATAGCCGGCGAGTGACGCGGCATCGGCCGCCGGCTCCGCTTCCTCGGCCGTCGGCTCACCCGCGACGTGCCGGAGCAGACGGTAGACATCATGCGCCTCGGGCATCAACGCCCGCACGACGGCGGCGCCGTGTCGATTGCATTCCCTGCCGAAGAGGTCGTTGCGGAAATATTCGGGTGGCGAGTCGAGGGGTACCTGAAGCTTCGACCGCACCAACTCGAACACGTGATTTGGCTCGGCGATGAGCCTGGAAATCTCGAACACGACGCACCGCGTCGGATGCCGCGTGACGAACTCGACGATCCGCCGGTTGTAGGCGACCCAGATTTCGATCGCGAGTCGGGGATCGACGATGAAGGCGGCGTCGCCGCGCCGGAAGAGGGAATCGGCCACGTCCCACGGATTGCGAAACACGAAGGCATACCGGGCGTCCGGGAGCAGTTCGTCCCAGAAGTCGAGGAACAGCGTGGTCCGGGGCTCCTTCCAGCCCCAGAGTTCGCCCCCAGCGGACCGGTCGGTGATGATCTCCTCCGCCTCCCGCGTGAACTCCGCCGCCAGGCGAGGCAGGGGCCGCGTGACATACCCCTCGTAATTGAACCCGAGCGAGTGGAGGGCCCGCATGTGAAACTCGAGGAACCCGACATCCTCGAAATGGCCGAGCGCGTTGGTGACGTTGGGGCCTAAGAGACGATCACCGAGCTTTACGCCGGCGCCGCCGAACAGCGAGGCCGTGAGCGACGTGCCCGAGCGATGCATGCCGCAGATCACGAGCGGCCCGGAACTCCGGTCGGGCGGCGGTGCGGCGGTGGTCATTCGGCGTCCTCCAGCCGGGGAGCGTAGAGGGACTGCCGCTCCGCCGCAGCACCACATTCGCCGCCCCGGACTGCCGCTGCAGCCCGGTCGACCCTGGCTGCCGAGCTTGCCGCTTTTGCCTGGCCGCTTTCCGACGCCGACCTCCCGTGGTTCAATCGGCACGTGAGTTGAGAACCTGCGATGCCCTGCGTCTACGCCTACGATGTCGTCGTGATCGGGGCCGGCCATGCCGGCGTGGAGGCGGCCTGCGCCGCCGCCAGGCTCGGAGCCCGTACGGCGCTGCTCACGACCAATTGTGACACCGTCGGCCAGATGAGCTGCAATCCGGCCATCGGCGGCGTGGGCAAGGCGCAGCTCGTCCGCGAAGTAGATGCGCTCGGAGGGGTGATGGCCCGGGCGATCGACGCCGCCGGTATCCAATTTCGCGTGCTGAACCGGTCGAAGGGGCCGGCGATGCACGGGCCGCGGGCCCAAGCCGACAAGAAGCTCTATCAGATGGAGGTGAAGCGGATCGTCGAGGAGACGCCGAACCTCGATCTCCGACAGGAGACGGTCGATGACCTCATCGTCGAAACGGGGCCGGGGGGGGCCGGCCCGCGGATCGTCGGCGTGCGGGTGCGGGGTGATGCCGAGTATCACGCCGCGGCCGTCGTGCTCACGACGGGCACGTTCCTGCAGGCCGTGATGCACACCGGCGAGGCACGCACGAGCGGGGGGCGTGCCGGGGAGGGCACGACGTCGGGCGTGAGTCGGGCGCTCGAATCCCTCGGCCTGCGGCTCGCCCGGTTCAAGACGGGCACGCCCTGCCGGCTGGCCGCCACGAGTATCGACTTCGGTCAGCTCGACGTGCAGCCGGGTGATGCCGAGCCGCAGCCGTTCTCGTTTCTCACGGAGCGGATCGAGCAGGAGCAGATGATCTGCTGGATCACGCGGACGACACCGGAGATCCACGACCTGATCAGGGCCAACCTCCATCGAGCCCCGATGTTCACCGGCCAGATCGGCTCCCGTGGGCCCCGCTACTGCCCGAGCATCGAAGACAAGGTGGTGCGGTTCGCGGACAAGGAGAGCCACCAGCTCTTTCTCGAGCCGGAGGGGCGTCGCACCCGGGAGATCTACGTCAACGGCATCTCCACGAGCCTGCCTCGGGACGTGCAGGACGCGATGATCCGCCTCGTGCCCGGGCTCGAGCGGGCGGTGATCATGCGGTACGGCTATGCCGTTGAATACGACTATTGTCCGCCGGACCAGCTCGCCGCCACACTCGAGTGCAAGGCCGCGGCCGGCCTGTTCCTCGCCGGCCAGATCAACGGCACGACTGGCTACGAGGAGGCTGCCGCGCAGGGCGTCGTGGCCGGTGCGAATGCGGCGCTGGCGGCGGCGGGCCGCGCGACGCTCGTGCTCGGCCGCGAGGATGCCTACATCGGCGTGCTCGTCGACGATCTCGTGACGCGGGGCGTGGACGAGCCCTATCGAATGTTCACGAGCCGTGCGGAACACCGGCTCGCGCTGCGGCACGACAATGCCGACCGCCGGCTCACGCCGCTCGCCGACCAGCTGGGACTGGTGGAGCCCCACCGGGCCGCCCGGCTCGCCGCGAAGCAGGCCGAGATCGAGGCGACGCTCGGCCTGCTCGCCGCACGACGGGTCAACGGCACGCCGCTCTCCGATCTGCTCAAGCGGCCCGAGTTCGGCTGGAACGATTGTCTCGCGGTCGCGCCGGAACTGGCGTCGGTGTCGCGGGATGCCGCCGCGCAGATCGAGACCGACATCCGCTACGCCGGCTACCTGGCGCTCGAGAGGGAGCGGATCGACCGTCAGCGGCGGCTCGGCGAGCGTCTGATTCCCGAGGGCTTCGACTTCGCCGCGGTGCGACATCTGCGGGCAGAGGCTCGTGAGCAGCTCGCCCGCATCCGCCCCCGCACGCTCGCCCAGGCCGGCCGCGTGAGCGGCATCACCCCCGCCGACCTCGCCCTCGTCCTCATCCACCTGGAGGGTCGCAGCGCATAAACCCCACCCCACAGGCACGTGCACCACGCGAAGAACCCATGCGAATCGTTCACATCACGGCCGGAGCGGGAGGGCGCCTCTGCGGCTCGTGCCTCCACGACAACACGCTCGTGCGGGCGCTCGTGGCCCGTGGCTGCGACGCGATGCTCGTGCCGGCCTACGTGCCCACCACGACCGATGAAGAGAACGTGGCCCAGGAGCGGATCGTGATGGGGGGCGTGAACGTGTGGCTCCAGGAACACGTGCCGCTGTTTCGCCACACACCGCGGTTCGTCGATCGGCTGTTCGACGCGCCGCCGCTGCTCCGCTGGCTCTCGTCACGCACCAGCGGCACGCGGCCGGCTGACCTCGGGCCGCTCACCATCTCGACGCTGCGGGGCGAGCTGGGGCGGCAGCGAAAGGAGGTGGAGAAACTCGCCGGCTGGCTGGCGGCCGACGTGCGGCCCGACGTGGTGCACCTCTCCAATGCGCTGCTGATCGGGCTCGCGCGGCGAATTCGGGAAGCCACCGGTGCCCGGATCGTCTGCAGCCTCTCCGGCGAGGACATCTTCATCGACGCGATTCCCGAGCCGCATCGCTCCGAGATCTGGGGATTGCTTCGTGATCGGGCTGCCGACGTCGATGCGTTCGTGGCGCTCAATCACTTCTTCGCGGGCTTCATGGCGGAGCGGCTCGCGCTGCCGCTCAACCGCATCGAGGTGATCCTGCACGGGGTCGATCCCGCGGGGTTTCCCACCGCGCCGCCGGATCTCGCGGCCCGGCGTCGGTCGCGTGGCGGACGCCTCGTCGTCGGCATGCTCGCCCGCGGCTGTCGCGAGAAGGGGCTCGATCAGCTCATCCGGGCCCTGCCGCTGCTGGCTTCGCGCGACGTGGAGATCGTGGCGGCGGGCGCCATGGTCGATGCGGAGCGAGACTACGTCACGTCCTGCTTCGCGCTCGCCCGCGATCTCGGCGTGGCCGATCGATTCCATTGGCTCGGCCAGGTCGACCGCCCGGGCAAGCTCGCGTTCCTCGGCTCGATCGACCTGTTCGCCATGCCGACGGTGCATCCCGAGGCCAAGGGGCTGCCCGTGATCGAGGCGATGGCCGCCGGGCTGCCGGTGGTGGCCCCGCGACACGGCACGTTTCCTGAACTGCTCGACGGCGAGCAGGCGGGGGTGCTGCACGCGGCCGGCGATCCTGCCGACCTCGCCCGGGTGATCGCGGCCGTTTTCGCCGACGAAGACCTCGCCACTCGCCTGGCTCGTCACGGACGTACACTCGTCGAGCGACGACATACGGCCGACCGGATGGCCGCCGCCCATGACACGCTCTATCGGTCGCTCCCGCGGCCGAAGCCCTGAATGCCAGCCCGATGAAGACCAGCAAGACGAAAAAGACCCAGGCAAAGGCCGCGTCCACCACGGGCACGCTTCGGATCGGCGACCAGTGGAACGCGATCACGATCATCGCCCATTCGCAGACGCATCCGCTCAAGGCGATCTGCGAGCTTGCGGAGAATGCGATCGACGCCGGGGCGGCGAGCGTGCGAATCATCCGTCGTCGTTCCCAGGGGCGGCTCTTTCTGGAGGTGGCCGACGACGGCCGCGGCGTGGCTCCGGACGAGTCCGGCGCGGCCGACTTCGAGCGGATCGCCACGCATCTCTGCGACTCGATGAAGCGGCATCTCGGCACCACGCAGCGGCAGGGCGTGCATGGTGAGTTCGGCATCGGCCTGTTGAGCTTCTGGAGCCTGGGCGAGGAACTGCGGATGGCATCCGGCAGCGGCGCCGGGCCGCTCCGCGAACTGCATCTCGTGCGCGGTCAGCGACAGTACGCGATTCGGCCGGTGAGGGGGCGGCTGGCCGTCCGCGGCACGCGGGTGTCGGTCGGGCCGCTTCTGGAGACGACGAAGAATCTCGTCACCGGGGAGAAGATCGCCCGGTATCTTTCGGCCGAACTCCGCGATCGGATTCGCAACACGGGCGTGAAGATCGACGTGGTCGATGCCGTTGCCCGGCGGGAGATCCGCGTCGTGCCCCGGGAGTTCGACGGCGAGCGGCTGGAGATTCCGCGCCGCTACCCGACGCCGCTAAGCGAGGTGGGGGTCGAGGTCTACCTGCGGGGCGACGACGCGACCGGTCCCGGGGGCATCGCCATCTGCAAGGACGGCACGAGGGTGCTGGCCGACATCACCGAACTGCTCGCGTTTCAGCAGCCGCCGTGGACGGATCGCCGCCTGGAGGGGCTCGTCGACTTCGAGGCCCTCGCCCTCGCCCCGGGCACCCGCTCCGGCATCGTCCCCGACGCCGCGCTCGACGCGCTCGTGGCAGTGGCGCCGGCGATCGCCGCCGACATCGCGGCCGCCGTTGCCGGCCGCGAGCAGGCGGAGGCCGAGCGGGCCAGTCGGCACCTGCTCAAACAGGTGCACAAGGCCTTTGCGACGGCGCTGGCGGAGTTGCCGGCCGAGGACTACCTGTTCTTCGACATCCCCAAGACCGAGCCGGCGCTGCAGGATCGGGCGGGGGCCGGCACGGGAGCCGCCGGCGAGCCGCGGTCCCGGCAGCCGAAGCCCGGAAGCGTTGGAACGGACGGTGCGGCCACGCTCTTTGCCGCCGATCCGGGGCCGCTCGCGGCCGTGCGGATCAGCCCGCTGCGGCCACGGCGGCCGCCCGGTGGCTCGTGTCTCTTCACCGCCACGCCCTGTGATGCCGATGGCACGCCGATCCCGAATGGCGTGGCGATCGCCTGGCAGATCGTGTCAGGCTCGGCGGCGATCGCGACCGACGGCGCGTCCTGTCGGGTGGCGTCGTCGGATCTCGGCATCGTGACCGTCGAGGCCATGGCCCGACAGACGGGCATCGAGGTGAGCGACCGCGTGGAACTGAAATTCATGATCGACGCCGATGCCGACGGGGCCGGCGGTCGGGGCCTGCCGGGCTACCGGCTCGAGCCGGAGCATGGTCAGCCATGGCGGAGCCGCTACGACGGCACCGCCAACGAGATCGTGATCAACTCCGCCCACCGGGATTTCCTGGCCAGTCGGGCATCGGCGGCGAAGCATCGCCGCTACGTCGGCAAGCTCTACGCCAAGGAAGTGGTGCTCACGAACTTCCCGCATGAGTCGCCGGCCCAGGTGATGGAGCGGCTGATCGAGGTCACGCTCCGCACCGAGGACGCGCTGTGAAGTCTCGTAGGCCCGTCACTCCGTGACGGGCAGCCCGTTGCGGAGCAACGGGCCTACAGTTCGCAAATACGGCCGTGAGGGGCTGCCCGTGCCCCAGGAGCCGGCGTTGCTGACCAGCGCAGGCAGGATGCCGAAGCGCAGTCAGCATCGAGCGAGCGCAGGCATGGATGCCGTAGCGAGCGTCCGGCGACGGGGCATGGGCAGCCCCGAACCCACACCACAGGAGGTCGACCCGCGGAGGGCCAAGTGCCTCGTCAGGCGTGCGGGCCGGGCTTGTCGTGGCCGTCGGCGATCTCGGGGCCGTCCTTCTTTTCCGGGAACATCAGCGACGCGGCGACGCTCGTGCCGATGAGGGCCACGATCACCACGAGTGACAGTGCGGGATGCACGAGGTGCCCCTTCGCGTGGGCGTCCCAGCCGCCCTGCTCGGCGAGCCACTCGGTGTGCCGGGCGGCCTCGGCGATCATCTTGCAGCCGACGAACACGAGCACCGCCGACAGGCCGTAATTCAGGAACCGGAAGAGATCCATGACGCCGGCGAGCAGGAAGTAGAGGGCGCGGAGGCCGAGGATCGCGAACACGTTCGACGTGAAGGCGATGAACCGCATGTAGGGCGTGCCCTTTTCGACGACGCCGAGGATCGCCGGCACGCTGTCGACGGCGAAGAGCACGTCGGTGCTCTCCACGACGAGGAGCACGAGGAACAGTGGCGTGGCCAGCAGTTTGCCGTTCTCCCGGATGAAGAACTTGTCGCCCGCATGCTGGCTCGACATCGGCACGATCTTCTTGAACAGCCGGATCAGCGCATTGTCGCCCGGCTCGTGGTCCTCGTCGCCGAAGGCGAGCTTGATCCCCGTGTAGACGAGGAATGCGCCAAAGAACCACATGATCCACTTGTAGCGCTCGACGAGCTCGGCACCGAGGAGCACGAACGTGAGCCGCATCAGCACGGCGCCCAGGATGCCCCAGAACAGGACGCGGTATTGGTACTTGAGCGGCACGCCAAAGTAGGCGAAGACCACCGCGAACACGAAGACGTTGTCCATCGACAGCGACCACTCGACCAGATAGCCCGTCAGAAACTCGAGCGCCGCCTTGCCCCCCAGCCACCACCAGACGAGGCCGTTGAACGAAAAGGCCAGGGCCGACCAGAAGCAGGTCCAGAAGGCGCTCTCGCGGAGCGACGGCTCGTGGGAATGCTTGTGGAAGACGGTGAGGTCGAGCACGAGCAGCACCGTCACCATGGCGCCGAAGGCAAGCCAGTGCCAGTTCTCGATCGTCCCGGGGGTCGCGACGGCATCGGCGAGCAGCATCACAGGGAGGGTCCGCGAAGGGAGGGATTCGGAGCGGCGGTCGCCCCGCGTCGCCGGAATAGTAGCAGACACCCGCGCCGCGTGGGATCTTCCCAGGAATCCTTGGCTCGGTCGGCAGGGCGATCAGGAAGGCGATGTGGTCGGTGCAAGCTCGAGGAGCATTTGGACCGAGTCTTCGAGGTCCACCGCGACGAGACTTGTACCGCCCCGGAGCCGGATTTGGCTTGGAGAGGAATGCCGGCTTGCCTCTAGCCGAGCTTCGAGACGAAGCTCGCGGTCATGGCGGCGAAGACGGGGGCGACGCGGTCCCATTCCCGGTCCTCCGCCTGACAGAACAGCAGGTAGATGGCATCGGGAGTCTCCACGGTCCGCACCTGGGCGGTGTTCGTCAGATCGAGGCAGTAGAAGTTCATGTCAAAGCCGGCCAGGCGCTGGCTGGCGACGACGTCCTCGGCGTCCTCGCTGTCGAGATCGCGATATTCCTCCCGCATCTGTGCGAGCACGGCGCGAGCGAGTTCGCCGGCATCGCCGCCCGGTGCGTGGCCGCTCAACGACCAGAAGCCGCCCTCCGGTGACTGCACCGTGACCGCGGCACGACGGCCGGCGGAGTCGCCGATGTCGACAGACCAGTTGTCGGGATAGTCGAAGGCGAGGCCAAGGCGGTTGAAGTGCACGGCGGATCACTCCGGGGGAAACGATGCGCGGCGCACCGGAAGCGAATTGTAGCCGTTTCCGCCCGGTGGGAGCGGTCTGGACCGTGTCGACTGCCGCGGCTATCGTCCCGCCCTTCCGGTCGGCCGGGCGACCGCAGGTCGCCGGCTCGAGCGTCGTTTTCTCACCTAGGTTCGCACCGCATGGCACAGTCACTCGGCACCGTCGCCGCCGTGGGGCGCCCCCGGTCCGCCGGCCTTCTCGACTACGCCCTGCCCGCGGCCATCCTTCTGGCGGTGCTCGTGGTGCTCGCGCCGGTGCCGGCGCCGATCGTCGATCTTCTCCTGGCCGCCAATCTGACGATCTCGGTGCTCGCGTTGCTCGGCGCGCTCGCGGCTCGCACGCCGCTCGAGATGAGCGTGTTTCCCACGTTTCTGCTCGGGGCCACGCTCGTGCGACTCGTGCTCAACATCGCGACGACACGGCTTATCCTCTCCCGGGCCGCGATCGATGGTGCGGCGGCCGCCGGGCAGGTGGTGGAGGCCTTTGGCGGCTTCGTCGCAGCCAACAGTCTCGTCGTCGGCGGCGTCGTGTTCGCGATCATCGCGATCGTGCAGTTCGTCGTGATCACCGCCGGCTCCACGCGAACGAGCGAGGTGGCGGCCCGGTTCGCACTCGACGGCCTGCCCGGGCGGCAGATGGCGATCGACACGGAGGTGCAGGCCGGCACGCTCACCCGCGAGCAGGCCCGCGAATCGCGTCTCGACCTGCAGCGCCAGGCTGACTTTTTCGCGAGCATGGACGGTGCGAGCCGGTTCGTCCGTGGCGAGGCCGTGGCGAGCGTGATCATCACACTCATCAACATCGTCGGCGGACTGGCGATCGGCGTTGTCGAGCACGGGATGGCGGTCGATCGGGCCCTCGATGTCTACGCGCGGCTCACGATCGGCGACGGCCTGTCGAGCGCGATTCCGTCGCTCTTCGTGTCGGTGGCCACGGGGCTTCTCATCTCGCGGTCGAGCCACGCCGTCAATCTGTCGCAGGAGCTGGGCCGCCAGTTCACAGCCCAGCCCCACGTGCTGGCGATCACTGGCGTGTTCCTGGCCCTGCTCTCGCTCACCGACCTGCCGTTCCTGCCGCTGGCGGGGATGGCCGCGGCCTCGTTCGTCGGCGCCTGGCTCGTGGGCCGCCGCGGCACCGGCTTCCGTGAACGGACCGAGCCCGAGGCGGTGCTGTCGGCGGCGGCCACTCGATCGGCGGCGACCGCGGCTGCTGAAGACCTATTTGCCGACGAGCGCATCGTCGTCGAGCTCGGCCGCGGCCTCGTCGCGCTTGTGGCCGCCGGTGGGCCGGTGCTGCCGGCGGTCGCGGCGGTGCGCAGCCGCCTTGCCGGAGAGCAGGGCTTCGTGGTGCCGCAGGTGGCATTTCGTGATGACCTCGCGCTGCCAGCCCGCGGGATGCGGATCACGATCGCAGGCGACGTCGTCGCCGAAGAGGAACTGCCCGTCGGGCGACTGCTCGTGGTGTCGCAGCCGGGCGAACCGGTCGAGCTCGACGGTCCGGCCGCGGCTGATCCGGTGACCGGCCGGCGGGCAACCTGGGTGAGCCATGCCCAAGCCGACCAGGCGCGGCGGGCCGGCGGGACGGTGCTCGACGAATCCGGATTCATCGCCGCGGCCGTCGATGGGGCGGTTCGCCGCCATGCCGATCGACTGCTCTCGCGGGAAGACACCAGCCGGCTGATCGAATCGCTGCGGTCGAGTCAGCCGGCCCTCGTCGAGCAGGTCGTGCCCGGCGTTCTGTCGATCGCGCGAATCCACCGCACGCTCCAGTGCCTGCTCGCCGAGGGCGTGCCCGTGCGGCCGCTCTCCGAACTGCTGGAGGTCATGTCCGACCACTCCGCCGAGGCAGCCGAACCGTGGCAGCTCGCCGAGATCGTCCGTCGCCGACAGGCAGCCCACATCTGCCGCCGGGCCCGCGATCCACAGGGCAGGCTCACCGCGGTCCGGCTTGCCGACGGCGCGGTTGATGCCTGCGTGGCCGCCGCGGCCGGGGGGACGCTGCCGCACAAACTGGTCGGAGACATCCGTCGGGCTGTGCGAACCGCGGTGGAGCGGGGCGGGGCGGCGACGCTCGTCGTGCCCGGCGCCGTCCGGCGGTCCGTGCGGCTGGCGATCCTGCGTCACCTGCCCGCCGTGGCGGTGCTGGCCGACGAGGAGGTGGCGGGGGAGCGGGGGCTGGAGGTCTTCGCGACCGTGGCGGGAGAGGAGTTCAGTCGGGCCGCGTAAAAGGTTCGGCCATCGGAAACAAGATTCAAGAAAAAAAGTTCACGCACACGCAGCCGGGAGGCCGATGTCTCGGAAACCCGGTGGTCTATTCGGGTTCGCGCCAGGATGGTGCGGGCCGGTCAACTTCAAGGAGGACGATGTGGCACATCACGCGACCGCGACTTCACCGGAGGAAGTCCTGGAGATCTGGAAGCGGTTCAAGGCCGACCAGACCGACGAGGACCTGCGGAACCGCCTCATCGAGATCTATCTGCCGCTCGTGAAATACAACGGCGAGCGGATCTGGTCGCGACTCCCGGACGGTGTCGAGCTCGACGATCTCGTGTCGGCCGGAACGTTCGGCCTGATGGACGCCATCGACGCCTTCGACATGTCGCGGGGCGTGAAGTTCGAGACCTACTGCGTGCCGCGAATCCGCGGTGCCATGCTCGACGAACTGCGGACGATGGACTGGGTGCCACGCCTCGTGCGGAGCAAGGCCAGCAAGCTCAACGAGGCGGTCAAGACGCTCGAGGCCAGGCTGGGCCGTGCGCCCGCCGACGCCGAGGTGGCGGAGCACATGGGGTTGTCGCGGGAGGAGTTCGAAAAGCTCCTCGTCGACGCCAACGCCGTGAGTCTCGTAAGCCTCAACAAGAAGTGGTGCGAGACCGACAGCTCGAAGGAAGTCCAGGAGATCGACATCCTCGAGGACAAAAAGGGGGAAGACCCCACGCGGCGGATCCAGAAGGGCGATCTGATGCGGCTCGTCACGAAGGGGCTCAATCGCAACGAGCGGCTGATCATCATCCTCTACTACTACGAGGAGCTGACGATGAAGGAGATCGGGGCCACCCTCGACCTCTCCGAAAGCCGCGTCAGCCAGATGCACAGCGCCATCGTCGAGCGGTTGCAAAACCAGCTCGGCCGGAGGAAGCCGGAATTCGCGATGTAGATCGCTGCGCCGGCGGGCTTTCGTGGTTCTGGGCAAGCTGGGCAAGGCCGGCTCCGGCGCAACAGGAAAAACTGGCACAAAAAAATTTCGTTCAAGAATTTCGGTTCAAGGTTCGGTTGATCCCTGGTCGATGATGAGAAGTTTGCCGCGGCGACCGGCCGCTGAACACGACCGGCCGCTGTCCGACGATTGGAGTCGCCGGAACGCGGAAGCGCGGCAACAATAGGAGCGAATCAGTCAGGCTGATCACAGACGGTTTCCGCATCGAACCCTTCCCAAGTGTCCCGCGTAGATGTGGGCGTGTGGGGGAGACGGAACTCGAAACACTGCCTGCAAGGAGCACGATCATGAACATTCTCGGTGTCTTTTCGACGCATGGCTCGCAGGGCCTTGGTGCCGTGAAGGGTGTGGAGGCTGCGGAGTCGGCCCAGGCCGCCGCCCGTCAGCAGGGCGTGGGCGAGGTGCACGACGCCGTCACGCTGTCGGTCGACGCGGTGCGGGCCGCCGACGCCACGTCGGACATCCGCTTCGATCGCGTCAATGCAATCCGTGCTGCGATCGCCGACGGCAGCTACGAGACGCCCGAGAAGCTCGATGCGGCCCTCGACCGGCTGCTCGAAGCCCTGGGCTGAATGCACGGCGGCCGTGAATTCGGCCGCTGATGCGACGATCATCCACCACGGCCGGACCGGCGACGGGCCGGCCGTGGCTGTTTCGGCGTGACGGCGAACCGGTGTCGACTACAATCGGGCCATGGATGCCGGAGGTGAGTCGATGGCGGTCGATGCCGATTTCTCGCTGGGCAAGGTGGACGTGGCCCTCACGCCCGCCCAGCGGTTCGCCGAATTTCTGCAGGCCCGTGGCAAGCGGGTGACCCGGCAGCGGCGGGTGATCGTCGACCACGTCTGGAGCCATCACGAGCACTTCGACGCCGAGCAGCTGCTCGACGACCTGCGGCGCACGCCGGAGGGGGCCACCGCCAGCCGGCCCACCGTCTATCGCACGCTCGCCGAAATGGTCGACGCCGGCCTGCTCCACAAGATGGTGCTCGACGGCCGGGCTGTCTACGAGCACGACTACGGCTATCCGCAGCACGACCACCTCTACTGCTCGGGCTGCCAGCGGCTGATCGAGTTTTCGAGCGACGAGCTCGTGCGGATCCGCGACGCCGTGGCCGCCAGCCACCAGTTTCGCGCCACCGGCCACAAGCTGATCGTCACCGGCACCTGCATCGACTGCCGCACGAGCAAGGCCAAGTCGCGGCATCAAGACCGGGTGTGACTGGCGTCGCGCTACCTTGCTGATTCTTGTCCCCGCGCGTGGGTCGGGGCTGCCCAGTGACCCGTCGCCGGACGCTCGCTTCGGACATCCTGTCCTTCGTTCGCTCGATGCTGACTGCGCTCTGGCATCCTGCCTGCGCTGGTCAGCAACGCCGGCTCTCAGGTCACTGGGCAACCCCTCCCGACACCGTTCTCTGATCGCGAAGGAACCAGAGCGGGGAGGCGAGGGGGACGGTGCAAGCTCGAGGAGCATTTGGACCGAGTCTTCGAGGTCCCGCGACGAGACTTGTACCGCCCCCGAAGCCGGCGATGCGAGTGCACAGGTTCGCTCTCAGCACAGCGTCCGGCGACGGGGCACTGGGCAGCCCCGACCTGCATACGCGCGGCTTCACACCTTGAGAGCCGACTCGGCGGCGCGAGCAGGGCAGTCGGCGAGGGCGGCCTTCACTGCGCCGTGCACGAAGTCATCCACCTGCTCGGCGGCACGGCCGGCGAGGCCGCGGGTCTCCATGGCCGCCTCGAGGTCGATCCCCTTGAACAGTGGATCGGCCGCGAGCCGGGCGACGAGGTCGTTGTCGTGCCCTTCCCGAATCCGGGCCGTGGCCGCGTGGCTGTGAGTACGGATCGCCTCGTGCAGCGTCTGTCGATCGCCGCCGGCCTTCGAGGCCACCATCAGGATTCGTTCGCTGGCGAGGAAGGGCAGGTGGGCGTCGAGGTTCCGCTTGATGCCGCCCGGCAGCACGACGAGGCCGCCGGCGATGTTGGCATAGATGACGAGCTGGGCGTCGGTCGCGAGGAAGGCCTGCGGGAGCACGAGCCGCCGCGGCGCCGAGTCGTCGAGCGTCCGTTCCATCCACTGCACGGCCGCGGTCTGGCCGGCGGTGGTCGCCAAGCCCATCACGAACCGGCCGAGGCCGCACATCCGCTCGGCCCGCATCGGGTTGCGCTTGTAGGGCATGGCCGACGAGCCGACCTGCTCGGTCTCGAACGGCTCCTCGAGCTCGCCCCAGGCGGCGGCGAGCCGGAGATCGTTGCCGGCTTTGTGCATCGACTCGGAGACGCCGGCAAGGGCCGCCACCACTTGGGAGTCGATCTTGCGGGTGTAGGTCTGGCCCGTCACCTCGTAGGAACTGTGGAACCCGAGCTTCTTGGCCACCAGCTCGTCGAGCCGCCGGACCTTGGCATGATCGCCGTTGAAGAGCTCCAGGAAGCTGGCCTGGGTGCCGGTCGTGCCCTTCACGCCCCGGGCCCGCAGCAGTTTGCGGCGATGCATGAGCTCCTCGAGGTCGAGGAGCAGGTCGTGGATCCAGAGGCAGATCCGTTTGCCGATCGTGGTGGGCTGTGCCGGCTGGAGGTGCGTGCGGCCGAGACAGACGAGATGGCGGGTCTCCACGGCCTTGGCGGCGAGCCGTTCGATCACGGTGGCGAGGCGGGCGACGAGAAGATCGAGAGACTCCCGGATCAGGATGAGGTCCGTGTTGTCGGTGACGAAGGCGCTCGTGGCCCCGAGGTGCAGGATCGGTCTGGCCTGCGGGCAGGCGTCGCCGAAGGTGTGCAGATGGGCGAAGACATCGTGCCGCATCCGCCGCTCGTAGTCGGCCGCCTTCGCGAAGTCGATCGGCGCGAGATTGGCCCGCATCTCCGCGAGCTGGGACTCCGTGATCGGCAGGCCGAGCTCCGCCTCCGCCTCCGCGAGCGCCAGCCAGGTCGTCCGCCAGAGCCGATAGCGGTGGTTGTCGCTCCAGAGCCGCGTCATCTCGGTGGAGGCGTAGCGGGCGGCGAGCGGGTTGTCCCACAGGTCGCGGGGATCGGGCTGACGGTCGGAATTCACGGTCTCACTCCTGATGCAGGCCGCGGCGTCGGCCTCGCGGCGGGGTCCATGGTGCGGCTCATCTTGCAGAAGAGCCGCTCGAGTGCCAGACGCGCCCGCAGACCGCGGGAGGCATCGCTCTTGAGCGCGAGATCGAGGTCGAGGAGCCACACGGGCAACTGCCGGGCCCGCCGCGCTCCGAGCTGCGCCAGGCCCGCCTTGGCCTGCGCCACCGCCTTCGGCCAGGCTGCCACGCCTGCCTCGCGCAAGGCCTGCTCGACGCCCGAGGGCCGGCCCTGGCCGGCGGGCAGGGCCAGCAGACGGGCCGCGGTGGAAAGCCTGCGGAGCACCGCTGCCATCTGGGCCGTGATGCCGATCGGGTTCTCACCGGCGGCGAGCAGCTCGGACAGCTGGCGGATCGCCGCGGCCGCGTCCCCCGTCGTCGCGGCATCGATCATGTCCCATGCCGTTCGCTCCTGTGGAGAGCCGACGAAGTCCTCGACGGCCTCGGGACCGAGCGGCTTGCCGCGGTCGGCTGCCGGCGTGGCGCCGGCGAGGCGGGCCAGCGCCTGGTCGATCTGGCCGAGCTCGGCGCCGAGCCGTTCGAGGAGCCGCTGGGCCGTCGGCACCGCCAACTGGATGCCGTGCCGTGCGGCAGCCCACTTCCGTACCCAGGCGGCGAGGTTGAAGCCCTTCGGAATCGACGCCTCGATGGCGAGCCCGTCCTTGGCCACGGCCTTGGCCAGCCGCGTCGTCGCCTGAAAGGTCTTCACGTCGAGGATCACGATCCCGCGGCGGCCCCGCGGTGCCGTCGCCAGCGTCTCGAGCCGCTCGCGGGCCGCCGAGACGAAGGGGTCGGCGTTGCGGACGACCGCCGCCCTGGTGGCGGTGGCGAACATCGGCACGGTGGCCGCCTCGTCGAAGACGTCGCGGGGATCCAGCTCCTCGTCCCCCTCGAACTCCCGCCACGCCCAGGTCCGGTCGCCCTCGTCGGGGCAGAGGGCGTCGCGGAGCAGCGTGAGCGTTTCCCGCACGAGAAACGGCTCGTCGCCGTGAACGACGACCAGGGCCGCCGAATCGATCGGCGGCACGGACGAACCGGCGAGCATGTCGAGGGCGCGGAGGGCTTCAGCCACGCTGGCGAATCCTGCGGTGCGGGCGATCGATCACCACGACCCGGAGTCTACCGGTGAATCGGCCGCTCCGTGAGGGCCAGGCTACCGCGCCCGACACGTCGACGAGAATGTTGCCCGGCTTGATGTCGCGGTGGATCACGCCCCGCTGATGACCGTGGGCGATGGCGGCGCAGGCGACGGTGCGGCAGGGGTGGCCCTGCAGGCCCTCAGAGACGCGGCCCATACCTCCTTCGGCGATGAGTCGCACGATCGTCACGTCACCCAGTCTGGTGCCGGCGGCGAGTTCCGAGGGGAGGAGGCTCTGCTCAGGCCGCGGGAATTTCGTCAGGCCGCGCGGCGGTTGGGAACGCGGCCGCGCTCCGAGGGGCACCAGCCGATGAGCTGCCGCAGCCGCTCCTCATGCGGTGCGAACAGGGCCTCGAGTCGGGTGCGGGTCGGGCCGGCCATCGCCGCGCCATGCCCCCCCTCGTTGCGTGCGGCCAGGCTCCGCGGCTGCCAGGGGGCGAGGCCGACGAACCGAAGCACATCGGCCACCACCCCCGCCGGGTCGGTGAAGAGACGACCTGAGTCCACGACGAGCATCTGCTCGGCGGGAAAGCAGGCCTGCCAGCGCAGCAGCTGCTCGGCATACAGTCCGCGGCGCCGATACGAGTAGAGCCGGTGCGGCTCGCTCACATGCGTCGGGTCGGCCCGCAGCCGCTCTTCCGCGGCCAGCGTGCGGTCGTCCTCCGCCTCGAGGGCCGACTCGAAGTCGAGCGGCTCCCGTCCCAGCCGGCGGTTGTTGTGGTAGTGGGAGAAGGCCCGCTCGACCGGATCCCGCAGGAGAAACACGAGCTTGACGTCCGGCACCAGGTCGCGAATCCGCTCCGGCACCCGCGGTTCGAACATGTAGTACGGACTCGACTCGCAGGCGATCCGGGGCATGCCGGAGGCCGTCCGGGGAGGTGCCGTGAATTGTCGTCGATACCAGGCGGGGCCACGATGGAAGTGGTGGTCGAAGTAATGCACTTCCTTGTGCGGCGCCGGGGCCAATTGGGGATGCCCCTCCAGATGGCGAAACAGCGACGTCGTGCCCGCCTTCATCGCGCCCGGGATGATCAGCCCCGGCAGGTCGCGTTGCCGCCGTCCGCTCCAGCACGACCACCAGCGGCTCATGCGCATGTGATTGTCTTCCCCCGGCCTCGGCCGGTCGGAGCGGAGTGAGCGACGGAGCGGGTCATTGCCCCGCCGTCGGCAAAGGCTTCAGGCCACCGAGCCGACCGGTGAACTTCGACTGGGCGACCGCGACCGAGTCCGACGTCGTAGCGGCTCCGAGGTTGCCGGCGGCGTCGGTCACCTCCACGCGAATGAAGACCCTCGCTGGCACGCTGCGGTCGGGCTGCCACCGATGCTCGCCTTGGTTGTCCCGTCCGGAGGCGATCGTCGCCCAGGGGCCCTCGGGATTCGGCGAATACAGGATCCGGGTGCCGTGTGGTGCCAGGAGTGGATCGCGGGCGGCATACCGCACGCACAGCGTCGTCTGCCCTCCGTCGCCTTCCATCGCCACGTCGATGAGCTCGACGTGCGGCGGCTCCTCGTCGATGCCGACCCATGATTCGGGCGCGTCGCCGGACCGCGGCCCGCCGCCGCCCGCGTTCAGTTCGAGCCGGAAGCCATAGAGTCCCGGGGCCTGCAGCTCGACCTGAATCGGACTGCGGCCGTCGTCGTCGGTCGCAGCCCGCTGCCAGGTGACGCCGCCATCGCGGGTGCTCCAGAGTTCGGCGATGAGCGGCCCGCCGGACGTGGCCGGCGGCGGTGATTCGTAGTCCCATTGGAACCGTCGCGACCGCGACAGGTGCAAGGGTTTGCCGCGATACTCCAGTCCGCCTCCGATCGCATCCGCGACGCCGCCGAGATCGGGCTGCGACCCCGCGGGGGATTCACCACTGCGCGGCAGGCTACCATGCGGGCCCGGGCCTTCCGCAGCGGCATCGAGCGATCGCTTCACGAGCACGCTGTGGCCACGCGCGGAGCCGCCGCCGGGCCGGCCTCCGCTCGGGGGCCACGATGCGTGTTCCTGCGGCCAGCTGCCCGCTCGTCCGGCCTCGGCGGAAGCCGCAGGGACGGCGGTTGGAGGCTCGGCGGCCACGGCAGTGGTCGTGGGCTCGGATTGTTCGGGCAGCGGGGGGACGCCGAGTTCGGTCGCCAGCGCCGACTGATCGATCCGTGGGTCGGTGGCTTCGAGCGTGAGTTGTTTCACCGTCTGGTTGCCGGCAGCGTCGGCGACCGTGATCTTCACGGCGAGTGAATCGACCTTCTCGCCCGCCCACCAGATTTCCTCGCCGACGAGATGCGCCGGTGACTCCCGCGCCAGGATGCCTTCGGCTGCGACGGTCTTCCAGCCCTGGGCCCCGGGGGCACGGTACTCGACCTTCAATGATTCCACGCTGATGGAATCATCGACGGCGGCATAGCGGCAGACGATTTCGCCGTCGGCTCCCTTCCAGACCCGGCCTGACAGCCTGGGGCCGGCCGCATCGACGAGCACACGCATGTCCGGCCCTTCGCCCCCGCGGGTGCGGCCTTTGCGATCGATGGCCCGTAGCCGAAACCAATATTCGCCATCGACGGTGGTGGTGTAGGTGAACGACCCGGTGGTCGGCGCCGTCTCGCCCGCCGGCTCCCAGGAGGTGCCCATGTCCTTCGACACCTGCAGCACCACCCGCTCCGCCGCGGCGGTCGCGTCGGGATCCTGCGACTTCGGCAGCCGGAAGGGGATCGCGAACGTGCGATGCTTCGTGCGGACGAGCTCGGGCAGGGAGGGCGGATCCGCCGCCACTCCGCCCGCCAGACCGATCCAGGCGGCCGCTGCGATGCAGCATGCGCGGCGGCACATCCGCCGCGTGCCGAGATCGTGTGAGAGCGGAAAAACACCCATGTCGTTTGAATCGGCACTTCGCGCCGGAAAAGTCACTTCTTTTCGGCACAACCGCCGCGTCCGGACCGAATTGCCCGATCGGAGCCTTCATCCATGTGCAGCTCGGTGGGGAGGCCGTGATATCAGGGCGATTGGGCAGGATGGGCGATCGCCGCCGGTGGACCGGATCGGCCCTCGGGGGCAATAATCGTCGTCATCCGCCTGGGGTTGGGCGGCCGCGGTCCGGTGCCGTACAACCGCTGTCAGCGGTGCGGAGCGATCTGGAAACCAAGCGTGGCGGGCCGCCGTCACAAGGAACCGGCGCCGTGCCGGGCAGATGCCGTGCCGCCGCTCCTCACCAGCCTCGCCGTCCTCGTGGTCCTCGTGGGGGTCGGGGGCGGTGCCGTGATGGCGATTCGTCGCTGGCGGCTGATGTCGGGTGACGATCGGGGCGATTGGGCAAGAACGCTCGCGGAATACAAAAATCTCCGGGATGAGGGTGTGCTAAGCGAAGAGGAATACCGAAAGATAAGAACGCTCGTCGAACCGCGGTTGCGGGGCGGCGCACCCGCCATCGGCGACCGGCAACGGACGCCCGCCGATGCGGCCGGGCCGGAACACGGGAGGAAGTGATTCATGCCAGCAGGGAAAGACGTCGGCGGTGGCCTGGGGCGGCGCGGTGCCGGCGGGACGACCAAGAAGAACGCCTTCTGTTCGTTCTGTCGCAAGAGCTATCGCGACGTGGGGCCGCTCGTCGAGGGTCCCGGTGACGTCTACATCTGCGGCGAGTGCATCGAACTCTGCCAGTCGATCCTCGAGCAGGAGAAGCGGCGGCGGGGCACGAGCAAGCAACTCTTCACCGCCATCCCGTCGCCCCGCGAGATCGTCAAGCATCTCGACCAATACGTGATCGGCCAGCACCACGCCAAGCGGGTGCTCGCGGTCGCCGTCCATACACATTACAAGCGTCTCAATCTCGGCAGCGAGGGGAGCGACGTCGAGGTCGACAAGTCGAACATCCTGCTGCTCGGCCCCACCGGCTCCGGCAAGACGCTCTTGGCCCGCACGCTGGCCCGCATCCTCGACGTGCCCTTCGCCATCGGCGACGCGACGACGCTCACCGAGGCGGGATACGTGGGCGAGGACGTGGAGAACCTCCTCCTCAAGCTGCTCAACGCCGCCGACTTCGACATCGAGGCGGCCCAACGGGGCGTGCTCTACATCGACGAGATCGACAAGATCGGGAAGACGAGCCAAAACGTCTCGATCACCCGCGACGTGTCGGGCGAGGGGGTGCAGCAGGCGCTCCTCAAGATGCTCGAGGGCACCGTGGCCAACGTGCCGCCCCAGGGCGGCCGGAAGCATCCCGAGCAGCAGTACATCCAGATCGACACCTCGAACATCCTCTTCATCTGCGGCGGGACGTTCGTGGGCATCGACAAGATCATCGCCAAGCGGCTGGGCAAGCGGACGATCGGCTTCGGCCAGCCCACCGGCCACCGCGGCGACGCCACCCTGGCCGAGCTGCTTCCGCAGGTCGATTCCGACGACATCCTCGAGTTCGGCCTGATTCCCGAGTTGGTCGGCCGTCTGCCGGTTCTCTCCTCGCTGCAGCCGCTCGACGAGCAGGCGCTCGTCAAGGTGCTGAAGGATCCGAAGAACGCGCTCGTCAAGCAGTATCAGAAGATGTTCGGGTTGGAGAACTGCCAGCTCGAGTTCACCGACGAGGCCCTCGTGGCGATCGCCCGCAAGGCGATGAAGAAGGACACGGGCGCCCGCGGCCTGCGTTCGATCATGGAGGACACGATGCTCGACATCATGTTCGACCTGCCCGACCACCAGGGCAGCACCTACGTGATCAACGAGCGGAACGTCGAAGGCGTCGAGCCCGTCGTGCCGCTCCGCGAGGCCCGCCCGAAGAGCGCGTGAGGCCTGACCTCTCGTGGTGAAAGTTCGGGGCTGCCCATGCCCCGAGAGCCGGACGCTCGCTACGGACATCCTGTCCTTCGCTCGCTCGGATGCCGCCTTCGCTCCGGCATCCTGCCTGCGCTCGGCGGCACACGCCGGCTTCGGGGCATCGGCAGCCCCTCACGGCGTATTGGGTTGGCTCTACGCGCCGCGGCGTTCGGCGGCCTGGAGCATCGGGAGGCGGATCGTGATCGCCGTGCCGCGGCCCGGGGCGCTCTCCACGCGGATTCGGCCGCGATGGGCTTCCACGATCTCACGGCAGGTGGCGAGGCCGAGGCCGCTGCCCCCCTTGCCGGTCGCGTCGGGGCCCGACTTCGTGGTGAAGTGCGGGTCGAACATCCGCCGCATCACGTCGGGCGTCATGCCGCAGCCGGTGTCGCGGACGGTAAGGTCAACGAGCCCGGTCGCCTCGTCGTGGGCGATCCGGATGATGAGCCGGCCGCCCGTGGGCATCGCCTGCCGGGCGTTCACGAGCAGATTCAGCAGCACCTGCTGCAACTGACTCGGGTTGGCCGACACGCGGGGCACGGCCGCGAACTCCCGCTCGACTTGCACGCGGTACTTGATCATCTCCCGCTCGAGGAGCACGAGTACCTCGTCCACGAGCTGGCCGACATCGACCGGTTCGAAGCGGGTCGAGCGGTTGCGGGCCATCGAGAGGACGCTGGCCGTGATCTTGGCCGCCCGCGTGCCGGCCGACAGGATCCGCTCCAGGGCCTTGTCGCGGGTGGGCTGGTCGCCATGCCGGAGGCCCAGGCGGGCGTAGTTCAAGATCGTCGTGAGGGCATTGTTGAACTCGTGGGTGGTCGTGCCCAGCAGTTCGCCGAGCGTGGCGGCCTTGCGGGCCTCCAGAAGCTGACCGCGGAGCGTCGCCAGTTCCGCGGCGTGCCGGGCCCGCTCGGCGTCGAGTTGTCGCTGGAAGTGCTGGCTGTCCATTGGAATGCCCGTGTCGGCGTTGTCCGCCCCGTCGGAGCGGCTCGCCCGAAGGTCAGACTCGCGGTGACCGGGGCCATTTCCCCATCCCGCGCAGCCGAACTGCTTGCGTCGTAGGGACTTGCGCCCCGAGGAGGGTATCGTCGCGAGACCGCGGGCCCCTGTACAATCCACATGGGTGAGCCGTCACGGCGTCTCGACCGTTCAACTTTCCGGCGGGCGACGCCCGCCACGCCCGACGAGTCTTCCCAATGGGTGCATTTGCCGTGAACCACACACGAGTGTCAGTCGGCCCGGTTGGCCCGTCAGCCACGGCCAGTGCCTGCCGCCGGGCCATGACGCTGGTCGAACTCCTGGTGGTGATCGCCATCATCGGCCTGCTGATCGGCATGCTCCTGCCGGCGGTGCAGTCGGTGCGGGAGGCGGGGCGGCGGACCACCTGCAAGTCCAACCTCAAACAGATCGGACTGGCGTTCCAGCTCTACCTCGACCGCAAGACGGGAGGCGGACAGAAGGGACGGTTTCCCGACGCGCCCGGCCTGCCCAGCGCCGAACTCGAGTTCTGGCGAGCCGATCGCCCGGTGCGGCCGAGCATCGCCGCCGTACTCGGCCCCTTCACGGAAAACAGCCGCGAGGTGTTTCGCTGTCCGTCCGACTCGGTCTACTTCGTCCGCACCGGGCCGAAGGCCGACGAGATCAAGACGGCCTATGAGCGGATTCCCGAGGCGGAGCGGCCCAAGGAATATGCGACGCTTCCCTACGAGGGAACGAGCTACGAATACCCGGGGCTGCGGCTGGCGAACAAGACCCGCGAGCAGGCCCTGACGTCCCGGCGCAGCGGCAACCAGCTTGCGTCATCGAAGCTCTGGGTGCTCTACGAATTCGGCGGGTTTCATGCGACCGGCTACGCGGCCCTGCTGGGCAGTGACGAACTCGATCCCAACGATCCGGACGATCCGAATTGGACGCCACCCGAAGGCGCCCGAAACTTCCTCTACTTCGATGGCCACGTCGAGAACCTCTAGCGAAAGCGTCTTGGTGATCCATGAGCATGGCTTCTGCCTCCCGGCGTGATTCCGCGGGGGGCTCGTCGTTCGGGAAGTGGGCAGCGATCCTCGGCGGCCTGGCGCTGGTCGCGTTTCTCATCGGCTGGCTGCTCGGCTGGATCCGATTCGCCACCGATCCGCGGGTGCTCGAGATCAGAGCCATGCAGGATGAGGCCCGACAGAGGATACTGGCCTCCGGCGGTCCCAAGACCGTGGCGGAGGCGACGGCTGCCGTGGCTTCGATGGGCCAGATTCGTAACAAGATCGAGGCCCTGCCGCCGAATCTTCGGCAGCAGGTCGAACGATCCGGCGGCAGCATGTTTCGCGAGGCGTTCCGCGGCCGGATGGACGAGTATTTCACCGCTCCGCCCCAGCAGCGGCTGGCCGTGCTCGACCGCCAGATCGATCAGGAAGAAATGATGCGGAAGGCGTTCGAGGCTGGCCGCGGAGCGATGGCGGCGCTCGGGGGTGGCGGGGGAAACGCCGCGGGCGGTGGAGGTGGCGACGCCAGTCGCGGATCACGCGGCAGCCGCACCGAGGAGGACCGCAACAAGTGGCGGAAGTCGATGATCGACCGCACGACGCCGGAACAGCGGGCTCGGTACGTCGAATATCGTCGGGCCATGGAGGAACGCCGCGAGAAGCGCGGGCTCCCGGCCGGTCCGGGGCGGTGATCCGCGCACGTCAAGGTCGTTCCCATGGCAGATACGCTCGGCTTGTACGAGGAGGCCCGCCAACTGGCCCTCGATCTCGGCTACGTCGTCCGCGAGGAGGTGCTGGGCGATCTCCCCGGCGGGCTGTGTGCCGTGCAGGGCACGCAGCACCTGCTCTTGAATCTCGAGCACGGCGTCGCCGAGCGACTCGACAAACTGCTGGCAGTCCTCGTGGCTGATCAACGCATCGAGTCCGAGCCCAAGAGCCGGCTGCTCGAGGCGCGGCTGCGGGGATTCGGTTCGTCTCCGTGAGGCGCCGGTGAGGGGTTGCCCACGCCCCATCGCCGGACGCTCGCTCCAGGCATCCTGCCTTCCGCTCGGCGGCATACGCCGGCTCTTGGGCATGGGCAACCCCTCACCTCCCGAACTCATTGGCGCGAGTAGAGACCGTGCGAATCGATGAAGCGCTCGACGGCCCGCGGGGTGCGATAGCGGATGCTGTGGCCGGCGGCGACGGCTGACCGCAGGTCGCTGGAGCGGATGCCGATCGCGGGTGCACGCACTCGAGTGGCGACGATCCGTGCCGCATGAGTCGGGCCGAGGAGCGCCGCGAGCCGCGGCTCGGTGACGAGCGAGGCGACGTCGTCGACCGACTCCCGCTCGACGGCGATGATCTCGGCGGCCGCCACGATCCGTTCCGGCTCCCGCCAGGTTGGGAGGCCCGCCAGTGCGTCGGGGCCGAGGATCAGGCAGAGCGTGTCGTTCGGATGGGCGGCGGCCAGCGTCATGAGCGTGTCGACCGTGTAGCTCACGCCGCCGCGGTCGATCTCGGCGGTCGAGACCTCGAAGGCCTCGTGGCCGCACGCCGCCAGCCGGAGCATCTCGACACGATGGTGCGGTGCCGCGAGCCGGCGGTCCTGCTTGTGCGGCTGTGTCGCCGCCGGGACGAAGAGCACCCGGTCGAGGCGGGCCTGCTCCCGGCACGACTCGGCGACGATCAGATGCCCGAGGTGCACTGGATCGAAGCTGCCGCCGAACACGCCGATTCGCATCGCTTGGTCTCCGGGGTGGGCATTGCTCTAATCGCACCCATGTCGCACCAGCATACGGGCCAGCGTGAGCTGTTCGAGAGTCGCCCGCAATGGGTCGAGGACGATGCCCGCCGCGGCACGGTGGCGACCGTGGTGCTGCCCGACGGAGTCGACAAGCCGCTCGACTACCTGGTGCCGGAGCAGTTCGCGGGCGACATCGAGCCGGGCCGCAGGGTGCGGGTGCCGCTCGGCCGCGCGAATCGGCTGCGGCTCGCCTACTGCGTGGCGGTGCGCCACGGCGAGCTGCCACAGACGCCGCTCAAGAGCGTGGCTGGAATCGAGGACGACAAGCCGCTGCTCTCCCGGAGGATGCTCGACCTGACGGCCTGGATGGCAGAGCGGTGGATGGCCCGGTGGGGCGAGGTGCTGGAGGCCGTGCTCCCCGCCGGTGTGCGGCTCTCGCGAAAAGTGCGGGTCGCGCCTTTGCTGGTGGCGACGGGGGCGGCGGCCGCTCGGAAGCCCACGCCCGCCCAGGCCAAGGTGCTCGCCGCCGCCACCCAACCGCAGACCGCCGACACGCTGGCCGAGACGACGGGTGCGAGTCGGGCCGTCGTGCAGCGGCTCGTGAAGCTCGGCCTGCTCGCAGCCGCCGGTGAGGTCGAGCGGCCGCGGCAGGCTGCGGCAGCGGAGCGACCACGGGTGAGCCATGACCGCCCCGACGAACTCTCGCCCGCCCAGGCCGACGCGCTCGAGGCGATCCGGCGGCCGATGCGTGAGGCGCGGCACGAGACGGTCGTGCTCTTCGGCGTGACGGGCAGCGGCAAGACGGAGGTCTATCTCCAGGCGGTGGAGGAGACGATCGCCTACGGCCGGCAGGCGATCGTGCTCGTGCCGGAGATCAGCCTCACGCCGCAGACATGCGACCGGTTTCGCGCCCGGTTCGGCGCCGTGGCCGTGCTGCACAGCCACCTCACGCCTGCGGAGCGGCATGCCCAGTGGCGTGAGATCGCGGCGGGCCGCGTGGGGGTGGTGGTCGGTGCCCGCAGCGCCGTCTTCGCGCCGACGCCACGGCTGGGGTTGGTCGTCATCGACGAGGAACACGAGAGCTCGTTCAAGCAGGGCACCGCGCCGCGGTATCACGCCCGCGACGTCGCCGAGTGGATCGCCCGGGCCGAGAACGTGCCGCTCGTGCTCGGCTCGGCCACGCCGTCGATGGAGACGTTCGCCCGCTGCCTCGCCGGCGACTGGCGGATGTGCCGACTGCCGGGAAGGGTCGGCGGCTCGCAGCTGCCGGCCGTGATCACGGTCGATCTGCGGGACCGTTCCAGCCGCAGCAGGGGGGCGGTGAGCCCGCGGCTCGCGGCGGGCATCCGCTGGGCGTTGGAGAGTGGCGGGCAGGTGATGCTCCTGCTCAACCGTCGCGGCTTCGCCACGCACGTGCAATGCCAGGGCTGCGGCCACACGGTTCGATGCCCGCAGTGTGATCTCGCCCTCACGCTCCACCAGCCCGGCAGCCGGGGCATCTGCCACGGCTGCGGGCTCGTCTCGCGGCTGCCGGCCGACTGCCCGGAATGCCGTGCGCCAGGCCTCGTGCATCGAGGCACGGGCACGCAGCGGCTCGAGGAGCAGATTCGTGCCGCGTTTCCCGATGCCGCCGTCGCCCGGATGGACACCGACACGATGCGGTCGCGGGGCAGCCACGAGCGGACGCTCGACGCCTTTCGTGACCGGCAGATCGACATCCTCGTGGGCACGCAGATGATCGCGAAGGGGCTCGACTTCCCGGCCGTCATGCTCGTGGGCGTGGTGAACGCCGACGCCGCGCTGCATCTGGCGGACTTCCGGGCGGCCGAGCGAACCTGCCAACTCGTCACGCAGGTGGCCGGCCGCAGCGGTCGCGGGCCGCTCGGCGGCCGCGTGGTCGTGCAGACGAGCACGCCCGATCATCAGGCGATCCGTGCCGCCGCGGCCCACGACTACGAGGCCTTCGTCCGCAGCGAACTTCCCGTTCGCGAGGCGCTCCTCTATCCGCCCTATGGCAGCATCGTGCGGTTCGTGGTTCGCAGCCTCGACGACCGGGCGGCGGCCGACTGGACCGGCCACATCGCCGACCGCCTGCGGGCCGCGGCGGCGGGCGATGCCGCGATCCGAATCCTCGGCCCGGCTCCTGCCCCGATCGAGCGGCTCCGCGACCGCTTCCGCTGGCACGTGCAGGTGCACGGCCCCGACGGCCCCGCCCTCCGTGACCTCGTCCGCCGGGCCACCGCCGGCCTGAAGACCCCCGACACCATCGCCTGGATCATCGACGTCGATCCGGTCGAGATGCTGTGAGTGGTGCGGGCCGTAGTCCGCAGATTGCCAATCTGCGGCGACAGGGTTGAAGACGTTAGAATCGGAGTCGAATCCAGTCATGGCCTACCGATCCCTCACCGACATCCTCGGCGCGACGAGCCTGGAGCGGAAATGCCGCTTCCTGTTCGGTCTCTGTCTGTTCGTGCTCATCGCCGGCAGCTTTTGGTGGTATGGCAACCGCACGGAGCAGCTCGTCTACACGACGACGCGGACGACCGGCCGGCATCTCGTCGATGCGATCATGCTGCAATACCACTGGAAGACGTTGGAAAAGGAGCAGCAGTACGCGAGCACGATCGAGAGCCTGGGCAAGATTCTGCAGAGCGAACAGTACAACTGGAAACTGCTCGACCCCCAGGCGCCGACAGACGAGCGGGCGGCCTACAACCGGCTCGACGCCGCCGTGCTCGACTACTTCGGCAGCCAGCCGCTGCCTGCCATCACGGAGAAGGGGGCGGAGTATCGCGAGTTCCGCACGGAAGACAACGCCGAGTACCACTACTACCAGCCGATTCGGGCGCGAAAGAGCTGCCTCATCTGCCATGAGAGCCGCGGCGTGGCCACCGGCGCGGGGGCCACGCCGGCGGCGACCGCCTATGCCGAGGGAGATTTGATGGCGGTCGTGAAGGTGGTGATGCCCAATCAGACCACGCGCAAGGCCATCAATTGGAACCGCGCGATCCTCCTGGCTACGGCGATCATGACCGTGTTTCTCGCGATGCTGGCGGCCTATGCCATCGTGCGGTACGTGATCGTGAAGCCGCTGGCACACCTGCGCGAGGTGAGCGAGGAGGTTCGGCGCGGGAACGTCGAGGCCCGCGCCGACATCCACACTGCCGACGAGTTCGAGGAGTTGGGCGTGGCCTTCAACCGCATGCTGCGCGGGCTGATCGATTCGCAGGAGGAGCTTCGGCACGCGAACGCCACGCTCGACGAGAAGGTGGACGAGCTGGCGCAGGCGAATCTCAATCTCTACGAGATGAACCGGCTCAAGGGGGACTTTCTCGCCACGATGAGCCACGAGTTGCGGACGCCGCTCAACAGCATCATCGGTTTCTCCGACGTGCTCGGCGCGATCCAGTCACTCGACGACAAGCAGCGCCGCTACGTGGAAAACATCCGCACCTCCGGGCGGATGCTCCTGGAGATGATCAACGACATCCTCGACCTGGCCAAGATCGAGGCGGGCAAGATGGAGGTTCGGCCCGTCGTCTTCACCCTGGCATCGGCGGTGTCGGCCCAGTGCGACATGGTGCGGCCGCTTGCCGAAAGGAAGAGGATCGACGTGAGCTTCGACGTCGGCGCCGGCCTCGAGGCGGTCGAGCAGGATCAGGCGAAGGTGCAGCAGATCCTCGCCAACCTGCTCTCGAACGCGGTGAAGTTCACGCCGGAAGGGGGGCGAGTGGAGGTCGTGGCCCGCATCGATCCAGGCACCACGGTCGATGATTTCCTGCTCGAGGTGGTCGATACCGGGGTCGGCATCGCGGCCGAGGAGCAGCAGGCGATCTTCGAGAAGTTTCGCCAGGGGCGCGTGTTTCAGCAGGGTGACGACGCGATGACCCGCGAGTTCTCCGGCACGGGCCTCGGCCTGTCGATCGTCCGCGAGCTCTGCCGGCTGTTGGGAGGCGACGTGAGCGTCGAGAGCCAGTTGGGACGCGGCAGCCGGTTCACGGTGCGGCTGCCGCGGCGGCTCTCGGCCGGCGGCGAGGGCGAGGCGGCGGTGGCCGCCGGCCGCGAGGTCGCCTGACGCGAGTGGGGAGCAGGATATCCATGCCGCAGGAATCGAAGCACATCGAAGTCGAGCTGTTCACCGACGGCGCCTGCAGTGGCAATCCCGGTCCGGGCGGCTGGGCCTACATCCTCCGGCATCCGGGCAGCGGCAAGGAGTCGGTTGCCAGCGGCGCCGAGCCGCAGACGACCAACAACCGCATGGAGCTGACGGCCGTCGTCGAGGGGCTCAAGCAACTGAAGCGGTCGACGGTGGTGGCGCTCGTCACCGACAGCGTCTACGTGGGCACCGGCCTGGCTGAGTGGGTGCCGAAGTGGAAGCAGCAGGGCTGGAAGCGAAAGGAGAAGGGGCGGCTCGTGCCGGTGAAGAACGAGGATCTGTGGCGGGAGCTCGACCGCCTCGCCGCCGCCCATACCGTCCGCTTCACGCACGTGGCCGGCCACAGCGGCCACCCGGAGAACGAGCGGTGCGACCAGCTCGCCGTCGCCGCCTACAAGAAGCTCCAAGGCCGCGACTGAGCGGTTCTCCGGCCCGGACCGATACACTGCTCGCATGGAATCGCCTGCGCCTCCGGCGCCCCCCGCACCGCTCATGATGCCGCTCGAGCGGCTGCCCGGCGTGGGCACGACGCGGGCGGAGAAGCTCGCGAAGCTGGGGCTCGTCACGGCCCGTGACGCGCTGCTGCACTTTCCGCGGGACTACCGCGATTTCTCCGGCACCCATACGGTGGCCGGCCTCGTCGAGGGGGAGCATGCCTCGCTCGCCGGCGACGTGACCGGCGTCGCGACCCGCACGACGTTCGGGGGACGAGCCGTGCTCACCGTCTCGATCGCGTGTGCCGACGGCCCGGTGCGGGCCATGTGGTTCAACATGCCCTTCATGGCGAAGCGGTTCGCCGTGGGCATGCGGGTCGTGATCGCCGGCCAGCCCCGGTCCAGCGGCACGATCTGGGAGTTCGCCCATCCGGAGGTCCGCTGGCTCGCGGAGGGTGAAGCGGCCCATGCCTCGGAATGGCTCGCCGTCTATCCGTTGGCCGAGGGCGTACTGCAGTCGCACGTGCGGGGGGCCGTGCGGGCCGCGCTCGATCATGCCGCCGACGCCTGGCCGGAGGCGCTTCCCGATTCGATGCTGGCCGGCAAGTCGCTGCTGCCGATCGCGTGGGCCATCCGCGAGATCCACTGCCCATCGAGCCGTGAGATGATCGACGCGGCCCGCCGCCGGTTCGTCTACCAGGAGTTGTTCATGCTCCAGTTGGCGCTGCGGATGCACCGCCGGCAGCAGCGGGAGCAGCGGGCCGCGCCGCCGCTGCCGGTCGATGCCCGGCTCGACAGCCGGATCCGGGCGCGGTTTCCGTTCGAGTTCACCCCCGCCCAGCGCCGCGTCTGCGGCGAGATCGCCGCCGACATCGGGCTGGCCGAGCCGATGAACCGGCTGCTGCAGGGGGACGTGGGCAGCGGAAAGACCGCACTGGCCGTCTATGCGATGCTCGCCGCCGTGGGCACCACGGTGAAGGGAGAGCAGGGGGCCGGGCCACTCCTGCGAGCCGACGGCCGCCCCGAGCGGTATCAGGCGGCGCTCATGGCGCCCACGGAATTGCTCGCGCGGCAGCATGCAGCGACGCTGGAGCGGCTGCTCGCGGGGAGCGGCGTGGACGTGCAGCTGCTCGTCGGCGGCCAGACGGCGAAGCAGCGGGAGAAGACGCTCGAACGGATCGCCTCGGGCACGGCTGACATCGTGGTGGGCACGCAGGCGCTTGTCTGCGGCACGGCGCGGTTCCGCCACCTGGGGCTCGTGGTGATCGACGAGCAGCATCGATTTGGCGTGCTGCAGCGGGCTCTTTTGCAGCAGGGGCAGGCCGATCCGCATACGCTCGTGATGACGGCGACGCCCATTCCGCGGACGATCGCCCACGCCGTCTATGGCGATCTCGACGTCTCGATCCTCGATGAGACACCGCCGGGCCGCCAGCCCGTGGCGACGTACCGCGTCGCCGCTGCCGAACTCGACCGCTGGTGGGAGTTCTTCCGCAAGAAGCTGGCCGAAGGGCGGCGGGGCTACGTGGTGGTGCCCGCCGTGGAGGAGTCGAAACGCGAGCTGACGAGTATTTCGTCAGCGTTCGAAGCCTTGGCAAACGGCCCGCTGGAGGCCTTCCGTCTCGGGCTGATGCACGGGCGGCTCAAGCCCCAGGCCAAGGCCGCCGTCATGGAAGATTTTCGAAACGGAAAGCTCGATGTCCTCGTGGCCACGAGCGTGATCGAAGTGGGCATCGACGTGCCGCAGGCGACGATCATGACGATTCTCGATGCGGAGACCTTCGGGCTCGCCCAGCTGCATCAGCTTCGCGGCCGCGTCGCCCGCGGTGCCATGCAGGGCATCTGCGCGGCTGTCACCGCGGCCAGCGTCGAGCCGCACCCACGGATCGACGCCTTCGTGGCGACGACCGATGGCTTCAAACTGGCGGAACAAGACCTTCTGCTGCGCGGTCCGGGCGACCTGGTAGGCACCCGGCAGAGCGGAGCCCCGCCGCTCTACCTTGCCGATCTGCTCCGCGACGGCTCGATCGTGGCCGAGGCGCGGCGAGACGCCCTGGACGTCTTCGATCGCGACCCCCTTCTGGCTGCAGCGGAACTCGCCCAGCTCCGGCGTGTCATTGCGGATCGCTGGGGGCCGACGCTCGGGCTCGGGAAGATTGGATGACCGATCGCACCATCTGATCCCGGGCCTTCTTGATCAGCGCGGTCAGGTGACGTCGAACCCCCAGTTCGCTCCCTTTCCGAAGCAGCCGCAGCCGATTCTGCGCAGCCTCCACGATCCGCACGGGGTCGCGTTCCATTGGGCTCAGGCCAAGCAACTCGTGGGGAGCGTCAATCGGCTCGCTGGTGGCGGCGAGTGGTCCAACGGACGCCGGGCTCGGGTGAGCGACGGTAGTCATGGGCGGCTCGGCAAAAGGTCGCGATTCTGACGCGGGCCGCCGCACTCGCGACCCTCTACCTCATAAAGCGAGAGAACTGGTCACCAGGGGCAAAAAAATCCTCGACCCGACGGTTTTGGCAGGTCGGGGTTGCCCATGCCCCATCGCCGGACGCTCGCTTCGGACATCCTGTCCTCCGCTCGTTCGTTGCGGCTCCTGGGGCACTGGGCAACCCCTCCCGATACCCAAGCGAGAGATGTAGGCCCGTTGCTCCGCAACGGGCTGCCCGTCACGGAGTGACGGGCCCACGGGAAGTAGCGGGAAGGAGCCCCGCGCTATGAAGACGCCCTACGCCCGGTCGGCCATGACGGGTTCCGCGGCCCGCCACTGGGTGCCGTCGCGGATCACGCGATGGTAGAGCGTGTCGCGTTCGACGGGCTCGCGGCCGGCCTCTTGAATCAGCCGCTGGATGTGCTCGACCGAGAGCACCTCCGGGGTCGTGGCCCCCGCGTCGTGATAGATGAGTTCGTGGCGGACGGTGCCGTCGATGTCGTCGGCGCCGTAGGCGAGGGCCGCCTGGGCGGTGCCGATGCCGAGCATGATCCAGTAGGCCTTGAGGTGATCGAAGTTGTCGAGCACGAGCCGGCTGATGGCCATCGTTCGCAGGCTGAAGGCGGCCGACGGCTTCGGGATGTGGGAGAGCCGGGTGTTCTCGGGGTGGAAGGCGAGCGGAATGAACGTCTGGAAGCCGCCCGTCTCGTCCTGCAGTTCTCGGAGCCGAAGCAGGTGGTCGGTGCGATGAAACGCGTTCTCGATGTGGCCGTAGAGCATCGTGGCGTTGCTGCGCAGGCCGAGGTCATGGGCCGTGCGGTGGATCTCGAACCACTCCTTCGTATCGGCCTTGTGCTCGCAGATCTTGTCGCGGACTTCGGGGTGGAAGATCTCGGCGCCGCCGCCTGGGAGACTCCCGAGGCCGGCGTCCTTCATCTCCACGAGGATGTCGCGGATCGACCGCTTCGTCAGGTGGCAGAACCAGTTGATCTCGACCGGCGTCCAGGCCTTGAGATGCAGTGTCGGATAGGCATCGTGCAGGAGGCGGACGACGTTGAGATACCATTCGTAGTCCTTTTGGTGGTGGAGGCCGCCCACGATGTGCATCTCGGTGGAGCCGGCATCGACCGCCTCCTGGCCGCGGGCCAGGATCTGCTCGTCGCTCATCACGTAGCCGCGGGCCTCGCGCAGGTCGGCCCGGAAGGCGCAGAACGTGCAGCGGTAGACGCAGACGTTGGTCGGATTGAGATGGGTGTTGATGTTGTAGAACCCGCGATTGCCGTTCTTCCGCTCCCGAACCAGGTTCGCCAGTTCGCCGAGTTCATGGAGGTCGATTCGCTCGTCCCACAGCGACTCGGCCTCAGCGGCAGTGAGCCGCTCGCCGGCCTCGACCTTCTCACGGATGGCCTCGAGCGACGGGGCGACGGCGCGAATCATGCGGCACCTCTGGGCATTTCGTTGATCACCGGGCCGTTTCGCCCGGATTGCTTCTACCAGCAAAACCGCATCCGGCTCGGGTTCGCAACCGCAGTGGCTGCGAATCGCGGAATCTGCGGATTCCAGCAATCGGCGGCTCGCTCATGGGCGTTCCCAGGCTGATCGCTCACCACCACAGGTCAACGGCGATCGCCGCCAGCAGGATGAGGCCGATCGCCGCGTTCGCAGTGAAAAAGGCCTGGTTTACATGGGAGAGGTCGGTGGGAGACACGAGCCAGTGCTCCCAGACGAGCAGGATCGCGATGGCAGCCAGCGCCAGCCAGTAGATCCAGCCCAGTTCGGACACAAGCCGCGGCAGGCAGGCCAACAGCAAGAGCGTGGCGGCATGAAGCCACTTCGAGAGGCCGAGCGCCCGGGGCACGCCCAGCCGGGAGGGGACGCTGTGCAGCCCCTGCGCGGCATCGAAGGCGGCGTCCTGGCAGGCATAGATGATGTCGAATCCGGCCACCCAGGTGGTGACGGCCAGACCGAGCAGGGCTGCGGGCAGGATGTCGCTCGGGGCGTGGAACAGCGTCTGGCCGCGCAGCGCGATCCAGGCGGCCACGGGTGCCAAGCCAAGCGCGATGCCGAGCCAGACGTGGGCGAGCGCCGTGAATCGCTTCGCATAGCTGTAGCCGAGCAGCCAGGCCAGCACCGGCACGGCGAGCGCGAGAGGCAGCCAGTTGGGAAGAAACAGGAGCGTGCCCCCGATGAAGACGGCACACGAGCCGATGACGAGCAGCAGCACTTCGGTCGCGGCGACGTCGCCCCGTGGCAGATGACGCGATGCCGTCCGTGGATTCGCCGCATCGATCCCGCGATCGACCAACCGATTGAACGCCATCGCGGCCGTGCGAGCGGCCACCATGCAGACGAGGATGCCCGCGGCCGGCCGCAGCCAGCCGGAGGGGCCCGTGCCCAACACCGCCGGATCGATGCCCCGGCGTGCCGCGATGAGGGCGGTCATGATCGCGAACGGCAAGGCGAACACCGTGTGGCTGAACCGCACGAGTTCGAGGTACGTGTGGAGCCGGGGGGCAGCCGGGCTGGCAGTGGCTGTCATCAGGTCGCCTCTCCCCAGCGCGGCATGAGCACATTGGCGACGCCGAGCTGGTCGCAGATCCGGGCCACGACGAAGTCGACGAGATCGGCCACTGTTTCGGCGCGGGCATAGAAGCCGGGCGAGGCCGGCAGGACGACTGCGCCGGCCTCGTGGATCGCCTGCATGTTCTTCAGCTGTGGCAGCGAGAGCGGCGTCTCGCGGGGCACGACGACGAGCGTTCGTCGTTCCTTGAGGTGCACCTCCGCGGCGCGGTGGATGAGGTTCTCGCCCATCGCATGGGCGACGGCGGCGAGCGTGCTCCCGCTGCAGGGGCAGATCACCATCGCGGCGGTGAGGAACGACCCGCTCGCGATCGGCGCCATCAGGTTCTTGTAGTGGTGGTAGTGGAGGCGGCCCGCGGTCGGCGGAGCCTTGCCCAGCAGAGCGGCCACGTCGAATCGCTCGAGGTCGATCCGCCGTCCCAGTTCCTCCTCGATGACCGCCTGGCCAGACGGGCTAATGGCCAGATGGATCTCACGCCCTGCGGCCAGCAGCACCTCGAGCAGTCGCACGCCATAGGGAGCGCCGGAGGCACCGGTGATCCCGACCACGAGCGGAAGCGACGGATTGGGCCGCATGGGAGGTCAGGCTCCCCGATGGCAGACGTAGAGGGTGGCGATGCCGAACGTCAGCGGCACGATCTCGACGCGGTCGAACCCCGCGGCCCGCACGAGCGTCGCCAATGCCTCGCCCGCCGGAAACTCCTCCACGCTCTTGTTGAGGTAGGTGTATGCATCGGAGCGGTTGCGGGCGACGGCGTTGCCGAGAAAGGGGAGCACGCGACGGAAGTACCAGAGGTAGCCGTTGCGGATGAGTCGATTCCGTGGCAGTGAAAACTCCAGGATCCCGAGCGTGCCGCCTGGGCGGCAGACGCGGGCCATCTCGGCGAGGCCGCGGGCAGTGTCGGCGATATTGCGCAGGCCGAAGGCCACGGTGACGAGGTCGAAGCTCGCGGTGGGGAAGGGGAGGTCCATCGCGTCGGCCTCGACCCATTCGACGGGCAGGCCCGTCTGTCGCGACTTCTCGACGCCGCGATCGAGCATCGGCCGGCAGAAGTCGCTCGCCACGATCCGCACCCGCGGCCCGGCTTTGGCGGCGTAGGCCAGGGCGAGGTCGCCGGTCCCGGTGCAGACATCGAGGATCGCGCCCGCCGTGGGGGGCGGGGCCCGCCGGACCGTGACGTGCCGCCACCAGACATCGATCCCACCGGAAAGCATTCGATTGACGAGGTCGTACCGCGGCGCGATCTCAGCGAACATGCCGCGGACCTTCGCGCCACTTTTGTCGACGTGGGATGGGCCGATTGCGGCGGCCGCGATCCGGCAGGCCGCTCCCTGGCCCGCCGACGCAGATTCACCTATCGTGGCGACCGGTTTGGAGATCACGGACAACGGATCCTGCGGGAGTTCAACGTGCGCTGGCACTGTCACGACTGCTTCCATCGTATGCCGCCCGGGGCCTGCGCGGGAGGGATCGCCATCGTGATCGACGTTCTCCGGGCATCGACCACGATGGTCACGGCCCTGGCCCAGGGGGCGACCGCCGTTCGGCCGGTGGCCGAGATCGCCGCCGCCCGGATCCTGGCGGCCCGGCTGGGCCCTGCGGCGATCCTCGGCGGTGAACGGGGGGGCGTGCGGATCGACGGGTTCCACTTTGGCAATTCACCCACCGAATACACCCATGAGCAGGTGGCGGGGCGCGAGGTCGTGATCACGACCACCAATGGCACGGCAGCGATCGCCGCCTGTTCCCGGGCGCGGCACTCGCTCGTCGGTGCGGTGGTCAACCGCGCGGCGGTCGCCAGGGTCGCGCGGATGCTCGCGGTCCGCGACGGCATCCACGATGCGCATCTCGTTTGCGCAGGCACCGATGGCGAGGTGACGGCCGAGGACATCCTGGCCGCGGGGGCGATTCTCGATGCGGCGGCGATTGATCCCGCTGCGGCCCACGACGAACTCGATCCGGCAGCCCGCGCGGCGTTGGCGGCGTTTCGCAGGCTCGCATCGCCCGCCACGGACGTGCCCGCGGCGCTCGTCGAGGCCTTCGCAACGGCGCCGGGGGGCGCGAACCTGATCGAGCTCGGCATGCAGGCCGATCTCCCCGTCTGCGCACGGCTCGACGAACATTCCGTCGTGCCCCGACTCGACGCCGCAACGGGCCGCCTGATTGAAATGGTGCCAGCCACCAAATCTGGGTAATGTACTCGCAGCTTCGGTACCCAGATTTCCCGGATGTGGTGGCTGGCACCTTTTTATGGACAAGCAGAACGATCAGTCGCGGATGGATCGGATCGTGTCGCTGGCGAAGCGGCGCGGCTTCATCTTTCAGTCGAGCGAGATTTACGGCGGCCTCAACGGCTTCTGGGACTACGGCCCCCTGGGCGTCGCCCTCAAGCGGAATCTCAAGGACGCCTGGTGGCGGGACATGGTGGCCGGCCACGACGAGCTCGCCACGCTCGCCGGCGCGCCGAGCCCCTACGAGATGACGGGCCTCGACTGCACGATCATCATGCATCCGCAGGTCTGGAAGTGCTCCGGCCACTTCGACCTGTTTCACGATTGGATGATCGACTGCCGCGAGTCGAAGCGGCGGTATCGCTACGACCACATCCACGGTCGCTGGGCGTCCCACCGCGGCAAGAAGGTGTTCGTCACCACCGACCAGTCGGGGGACGAGGCCCCGCCCGACACGGCGGCCAAGGCCCAGAAGTTCTTCGGACTGCGGGCCAAGCAGGTCGATGAGATCGAATGGGCAGGCAGCCTTGAATCGCTGGAGGGGGCGATCGCGGCGGGAAGCGTCGCGCTGGCCGACGTGCTCGGCCCCGACGCGACGGCCCCCGGCACGCTCACGGAGCCCCGTGAGTTCAACCTGATGTTCGAGACGCGGATCGGCGCGCTGGCCGGCGACGACGACGACCGCGCCTTCCTCCGGCCCGAGACCGCGCAGGGCATCTTCGTGAACTTCAAGAACGTGCTCGACACGTCACGGGTTCGCGTGCCCTTCGGGATCGGCCAGATCGGCAAGAGCTTCCGCAACGAGATCACGCCGCGGAACTTCACGTTTCGCTCCCGCGAGTTCGAGCAGATGGAGATCGAATTCTTCTGCAAGCCGGCCGACTCGGCGGCCTGGTATCGCTACTGGCGGGACCGCCGCTGGAAGTGGTATCTCGACCTCGGCCTCACGGAGGGCAAGCTGCAGCTTCGTGAGCACCACGCCGATGAACTCTCCCACTACTCGGTGGGTACGGCCGACATCGAATATGCGTTTCCGTTCCTCAATCCCGGTGAGTTCGGTGAGCTGGAGGGCATCGCCCACCGCGGCGACTTCGACCTCCGCAGCCACATGGAGGGCAAACTCGTCCGCCAGGATGGCGCGCTTGTCCTGGAGACCGGCGCCGACGGCAAGCCGCGGCACAAGGGGAGCGGCAAGGACCTCTCCTATTTCGACGACATCTCGCGGGAGCGCTATGTGCCCCACGTCATCGAGCCCTCGGCGGGGGCCGACCGGGGCGTGCTCGCCTTCCTCTGCGACGCCTACCACGAGGACGAGGTGCCCGACGAGGACGGCAAGCCGCGGAGTCGCACGGTGATGAAACTCCATCCGCGGCTCGCGCCCGTCAAGGCGGCGATTTTGCCGCTCGTGAAGAAGGACGGCATGCCCGAGGTGGCGATCGATCTCTATCGCAAGCTCAAGCCACACATGGCCTGCCAATACGACGAGAAGGGGTCGGTGGGCCGTCGCTACGCCCGGCAGGACGAGGCCGGCACGCCGTGGTGCCTGACGATCGACGGCCAGACGCTCTCCGAAAACACGGTCACGCTGCGTGATCGTGATTCGCTCGTCCAGACGCGGGTGCCGATCGCCGAGGTGGTGGACATGCTCCGCGACAGGCTGCAATGACGCCTGCGCTCGCCACCGTCTGCTCGCTCGATGCGCCCTTGGAAGCGGTCCTCGAGGACTATGCGGCCGGCCACTGTGAGGCGGTGGACCTCTGGCTCGGTCATGCCGATGCCTTTCTGAAAGTCCACGGCGTTGCTCCCCTGCGGGAGCGGCTCGCGCGGCACGGGATCGCGCCGGTGGCGGCGAGCTTTCAGGGGGGGCTGCTCACGAGCCAGGGCGAGGCCCGGGCCGAGCACTGGCGGACGTTCGCGGGCCGGCTGACCCTCTGCCGCGACCTCGGCATTCCCGTGCTCGTCGTGGCGGGAGACGCCTTCGGGCCGCTCTCGCCCCAGGATATCGGCCGGCTGTCGATGAGCCTCGCCGAGGCGGCGAAGCGGGCGGCTGATGCGGGCGTGCGGCTCGCGCTCGAGTTCGATGCCCGGGCGAGCTTTCCCAACAACCTGCAGTCGGCGGTGGCGGTCGTCGAGGACGTGGGCTCGCCGGCCCTCGGCATCTGCCTCGACTGGTTCCACTACACGGTCGGCCCGAGCAAGCCGCTCGATCTTTATCTTCTGTCGCGGGAAAACCTCGCCCACGTGCAGCTCTCCGACATCGCCGACGTGCCGCGGGAGATGGCCGGCGACGCCGATCGCATCCTGCCCGGCGAGGGGGCGTCGCCTCCTGACGATCTCGTCCGCCGGCTCGGAGAGATCGGCTACGCAGGCGCGATCGCCGTCGAGTTGCACAACCCGGCGCTGTGGCGGGTGCCACCGCGGCAGTTCGGCGAGATCGCGATCACGGCCCTGCGGAAACTGCTGGGGCAGGCGGCCGCCTGAGCGGTCTCCCCCGAAACGCGATCTCGATCCGCTCGCCGGCGGCGTGGTCGCCAGAAACCGGCACGAGCAGAAAGTTGTCGGTCACGATCGGCTTGTGCTCCGCCCCGGCCGTGACCGTGATGTCCGTGATCCGTTCGGGCAACAGGGCCATCACGGGACGGTCCGGCCACTTCCCGGCGGCCCTGGTTTCGATCGTGAATCGGCCAGCGCCGTCGGCCCATTTCAACGTCTGCGCCCAGGACGTCGTTGGCTGCGGCCACCTCGCCTGCCAGGCCGGGTCGCCGTAGAACGCGACCGTGTCTCGATCCCACACCATGCCCGCCTGCTCCTGGTCGAGGCCCTTGCGCCGGGCCCACCGGCCAATCACCTCGGGCTCGAAGCTGTCCACCTCGAGATCGAGCCCGCGTGGAAAGGTCTCGTGCAGCCGATGGAGCAGTGATTGGGTGTTGAGAAAGAATGCTTCCGACAGCGTGTGATGGCCGCGGTCGAACAACTGGCTTGTGCCCCAGCCTCCGTACCCGAAAAACGTGACGACCGTGTAGCCGACCATCTGGTCGACGCCGCCGCCGTGGATCCAGGCCAGCGCGAGCGCCTCGCGGTCGGTCACGTGGCCGATCAGGCAGTTTCCCGCCGCCATGTAGACCTTCGAAGCCGGGGCCGAGAACGGATGCCGCCCGCCATCGAGGCCGAGCGTGTACAGATTTCCTGCGCGGCTACGGATCTCGCCGTTGGCCGCGGTGTATCCGATCTGCCAGTCCCGCTCGGTCGCATGGCCGCTCGTGACCATGTAGTCGACCGGCGTCGACTCGAACGCCGCGGCCAGCGCACGGGCGGCGTCCTTGCCACCCGACTCTTTGGTCACATCGCCGTCCTCTTTGCGCCACAGTGCCCCTGGCTCTGTCTCGGACGAGCAAAAGCCGCCGTCGGTGCGGTCGAGCAGGCCTGGCCCCATGCTCGACATGCCGCGGCGAATGATGAGCGGTGCGGAGCGGCTCACGATGCGGGCCGCATCGGCTGCCTCGTAGCCGGTGACGATGCCCCACAGGGCGTCGGTGTAGGGGTCATCGTCGAGGTCTCGCATCATGCGGTGGACCTGGGTGACCATAACCCGGCCTGCCTCTTCGGGCCGGGCGACGAATGCGACGAAGTCAGGCAGCAACCCGCGGAGGTCCGGCAGGGACGTGCGAACCGGCCCCTCGTGGCGAATCAAATGCCCGCCATGTTTTCTCACGAGGGCATCGGCGACGCCGCACCATGCCGGGTCGGCGTACGTCGACTCGCTGACGACCACGCAGGAGATTTTTGCGGCCTCGGCCGCCGGCGCCGAGCATTCGGCAACGCCGATCAGGACTGCGAGCATGGCGATGAAGACGCGGAACATGCGATAGGCTCCCACAGCGCGACGCAATGAAGGTGGCGAGTTGTCGGCGCCGCGTCAACGCGCTGCAACGCCGCTGGGCGGGCGTCAGTCCCGCGTCGGAAAATCCTTGAGCAGGTTGCTGCGGGCCTCGATCTCGTCGATGGGGCGTAGCTCTCTGTCGATGCCCGGTGGCACGAGCGTGAAGTGCCGCGCGCCGGTGAGCCGATCGACCATCCGGTGACAGAAGCCAGGATGCGTGATCCACTCGGCCGGATCGTACCGGCGGAGGTCGACCGGCACCGAATACGTGCGGAGCGTCTTGCGGCGGCGCTTCACATACTGGGGGAAGAACGAGATCGCCAGTTCGCGAAGGGAGCGATGGATCGGGTCGCGGTAGCGGAGGAACGGGCTATTGCTCTTCGAGATCGCCCCCCAGTGGCCACGGCGGCGAAACAACGCCACGACGTGATCGACATCGCCGCGGGCCGCTCCCATGTCCATCAGGAGCGGCGGCTCACCTGCGAGCCACAGGGCGCAGGCGGCCACGAAGGCCCCCTCGATGCAGTGGGCCTGCCGGCGGTCGAGCACCTCGACGACCCCGTGAGCGGTCGGCCCGTCGGTCTCGTGATTCCACACGAGTGCGTTGACGAAATCCTGGATGCGGTGCGGGGTTCGCAGTGCCGTGAGCGCGCGAGCGGCGGGCCGGGAGAGCCCGAGCTGGATGCCGAGTCGGATGCCGCGAGCCATGCAATGTCGCCGCCGAAGGCCGTGGGAGGGGCGTGAGCTGAGGATGCTAGCAGCACCGGCACCACCGCAAAACGGCCCGCCGCCCTTGATTGCGACCCAAACATGGTCAGAGCAGCCACGGTCGCGATAGAATGAGACGGTCTCCTGGAGGCAAGGCATGAGCCGTTCCCGGTTTGGGATCGTGGTCACGGCGTCGCTGCTGGTCGGCGGCGGGCTGGTGTCGGTGGTGTCCGAGGTGCGAGGCGATGCCGGCTGCGGAGCCGTAGTGCCCGCCGGTGGGGGCTTCGGCAACGCCGGCTTCGGGGCCGGTTTCAGCATGGCTGGCTACGGTGGCGGCTGGGTGGGCCGCGGCTGTGGGCCCGTGTTCAACTGCCGTCCCGTGTGTGGCCCACGCTGGGGCGGATGGTGCCGACCTGGCTGGGGTGGCGGTTCCGGATGGAATGTCGGGTGTCGTCCGCTTTGTCCGCCGCAGCCGTGGTGCGGCGTGCCCACGTGGAACACGTGTGGCTGGCCTGTTTATGGAGGCACGACCTGGGGCTTTCGTGACTCGGTGTTCGTCTCGGTGCCTGCCGGCGGCGGCATGACCTTCTTCTCCGGCACGCTTGTGCCCTATCCCGTCTGGGGTTATCCCGCAGGCTGGGGCGGGTTCGGCTGGTCCCCGTGGCTCGGTGCGGCGGCCCGACCGGGCATGAACGTCCCTGGCGGCGGCCAGCGTCCACAGGTCGCCGGCGCAGTGCTGCCTGCGTCGCGACCGGTGATCGCCGCTGCACCGCGAGCCCAAGGGCGGCAGACGCCCATTCGGGCAAGCACGGGGCTGGCGAGGCTGAAGGCGGCACGACTGATCGCCCGCGGCGACGCCCAACTGCGCGAAGCCGGCCGGAATCCAGCGCGGCTCGAGACCGCGTTGGCGAGCTACCGCCAGGCCGTCGCCGCGGCCCAGGATCAGCCCGACGCGCTGATTCGTCAGGCCGTCGTGCTGGAGGCCCTCGATCGCCGTGAGGCGGCCGAGTCGGCGCTCGATCAGGCGGTGGCCGTCGATGGTCGGCTGGCCGACACGGCAGGCGACGCGAATCGGATCGCCGTCCGCGACGGCGCCCCTGATCCTGTCTTCGATGGCCTGCCGCAGGCCGATCTGCCGCCGCTCGCTGCGCGTGGCGTCGCCATCCTGCGGGAGATCGGAGGCACGGCCGACGCCGAGGGCAATCCCGCTCCAGCCATCGCCTGGCTGGCCGATCGCTGGTCGGCCCGCTGGGGCCGAGGCGTCAACGCGGTCGCAGCGAACCAGCCGTAGGCCCGTTGCTCCTCAACGGGCACGAAGTTGCCGGCTCGCCGATTCGCCAGCTTCGGGGGCGGTGCAAGTCGCGTCGCGGAACCTCGAAGACTCGGTTCAAATGCTCCTCGAGCTTGCACCGACCCCCTCGCCTCCCCACCGGCCGGTTGAACGGTATCCTTGGGAGCGATGTCACCCACCGCTGCACCGCTTTGTGAACGCATCGATCTCGCCGCTCCCGATGGCCGGGCGCGGCTCGATGCCCTCCGCAACAAACTCGTCTCGCAAGGCGACGTGATCAGTCCCGCCGGCCGCCAGCGGACGATCGACGTGTTTGGTGAGCCGCTCGCGCCGCGGCAGGTCGTGGAGCGGATCTGCGGCGACGTCCGCAGCCGCGGACTCGAGTCGCTGCTCGACTACACGCGGCGGATCGACCGGGCCGACGTCTCCCGAGACACGCTCTTCGTAGCACCCGCTGCGCTCGCCGCAGCCCACCGTGAGGTCGAGCCGGAGTTTCTCGCGGCGGTGCAGCGGATCCGTGACCGCGTCGAGCGTTTCCAGCAGGCGATCCTTTCCCGTGACGTCGAGGTGCCGCTCGCCGGCGGCGGTCGGCTGCGGCAGCGGTATCTGCCGCTCGATCGCGTGGGGGTGTGCGTGCCGGGCGGCGCGGCGGCCTATCCCTCGACACTCCTGATGACCGTCGTGCCGGCCAGAGTCGCCGGCGTGCCGGAGATCGTGGTCGTCGCGCCGCCCACACCGTTTGGTTCCGATAACCGCCACGTGCTGGCGACCTGCCACGAACTCGGCGTCACGACGGTGGTGCGGGCTGGCGGCGCCCAGGCCGTCGCGGCTCTGGCCTATGGCGTGGAAGGGCTGCCGCGGGTGGACAAGATCGTCGGCCCGGGCAACCTCTTCGTGGCCCTCGCCAAAGAGCACGTCTATGGCGACGTCTCCATCGACGCGATCGCCGGCCCGAGTGAGATCGTGATCGTGGCCGACGACACCGGCCACCCCGAATACATCGCGGCCGATATGCTCGCCCAGGCCGAGCACTCGCCCGGCTCGGCGATCCTCCTCACGGCCAGCCCCGCACTCGCCGACGCCGTGGCTTCGGCCCTCGCCCGCCGCCTCGCGGACCTCGAACGCGCCGACCTCACCCGCGACAGCCTCGCCCGCTTCTGCGGGATCGTGGTGACCACGAGCGACGCCGACTCGGTGACAATTGCCGACGAGCTCGCGGCGGAGCACCTCTCGATCGACACCCGCGACCCCGCGGCGACGCTGGCCACGATCCGCCATGCGGGCGCCGCCTTCCTCGGGCCGTGGAGCCCCGTCGCTGCCGGCGACTACGCTGCCGGCCCGTCGCACGTGCTGCCGACCGGCGGCACGGCCCGGTTCGCCGCCGGCCTCTCGGCCAACGAATTCCTCCGCGGTGGCAGCGTGATCCACCTCGCCCAGGCTGACCTCGCCGACCTCGCCGCCGACATCCGCACGCTCGCCGACACGGAAGGCCTCACCGCCCACCGCCGCAGCGTGGAGGCACGGATCGGCTAGGTCGCGTGTGTGAGAGTCAACGGGCCCAAGCCGGCGACCGGCTGCCGCCTCCCTGTGTTGCAGTTCAAGTCGAACAACTCGAGGAAGGCTCGGGGCTACCCATGCCCTCGAGCGGGCTATGGAAGCAAGCGAAGCCAGGATGGCGAAGCGCAGCGGACATGCAGAGAGCCGAGGCCGGGATGACCGAGGCGAACGTCCGCCGAGAGGGCGATGGGCAGCCCCGAGCCGGGTTGGGCACGTTGAGGAATTTGTGACCGGTTGTATGGGCTGGCGCGGTCGTGATGCCGGCGCAGCCTCAGGCGTGAGGTAAGCTTCTGGCATCATGAATCCTGCCCCGCCTCCCGTCCGCCCTGAGATCGCCGTGCTCGCCGGCTATGTGCCCGGGGAGCAGCCGCAGGGGGGCAAGTGGATCAAGCTCAACACCAACGAGAATCCCTACGCGCCATCCCCCGCGGTCGCGCGGGCCCTGGCCGCGACGGCGGCCGGCCGCACGCTCGCGAAGTATCCCGATCCGCTGGCCACCGTGTTTCGGATGCGGGCCGCCGAGGTGCTCGGCGTCGATCCCGACTGGATCATCTGCGGTAATGGCAGCGACGACCTGCTCACGATCCTCGTCCGCACGTTCGTCGGGGCGGGGGAGTGCCTGCGGATGCCGTATCCGAGTTACATCCTCTACCGCACGCTGGCGGGCATCCAGGGCGCCGTGTGCGACGAGTTTCACTACGACCGCGACTGGTCGCTCGGCGACGGCTTTGCGGCGCCGCGCACGAGCGCTGGCGCTGATGTGAAGCTCGCGATCATCGCCAATCCCAACAGCCCGTCGGGCACGCTCCTGCCACCGGATCGCATTCGCACGCTCGCCGCCCGTCTCCCCTGCGCGGTGGTGGTGGACGAGGCCTACGGCGATTTCGCGACGGAGAACTGCCTCGCGCTCGTGAAGGAAAACGAGCGGGTGATCGTCACGCGGTCGTTCAGCAAGTCGTATGCGCTGGCCGGGCTGCGATTCGGATTCGCGGTGGCCCAGCCGGCGGTGATCGCCGAGTTGCAGAAGGTGAAAGACTCCTACAACTGCGACGCCCTCTCGATCGCCGCCGCGACGGCCGCGATCGACGACCAGGCCTGGCTGGCCGACAACCGGGCGAAGATCGTCGCCACCCGCCGCCGGCTCACCGACGCCATGCGCGGCCTGGGCTACGACGCGGTCGAGAGCCAGGCCAACTTCGTCTGGTGCACCCATCCGTCGCGGCCGCACCGCCCTGTCTACGAGGCGCTCAAGGCCCAGGGCATCCTCATCCGCTCCATGAATTACGCCGGCTGGGGCGATGGCCTCCGGATCACCGTCGGCACCGACGACGAGATCGACGCTTTCCTGGCCGTGATGAAGACGATCTGATTCCCCCGCGAGCACGCTCATGCCCCGCACTGCGACCGTTTCTCGGAAGACCGCCGAAACCGACATTCGGCTCACGCTCGACCTCGATGGCACGGGCAAGGCCGATGTCCACACGGGCCTCGGTTTCTTCGACCACATGCTGACGCTGCTGGCCGGCCACTCGCTCTGCGATCTGAAGGTGGCCTGCACCGGCGACCTGCATGTGGACGGCCACCACACGGTCGAAGACGTGGGGCGGGCCTTCGGGGCGGCGATCGTGGAGTGTCTCGGTGACCGGCGCGGTATCCGCCGCTACGGTCACGCGATCATCCCGATGGACGAGTCGCTGGCGACCGTGGCCGTCGATCTCGGCGGCCGCGCGGCCTGCGTGTTCGCCGTGGACTTCCCGGTGCCCACGATCGGCACGTTCGACGCCCAGCTTGTGGAGGTGTTTTGGGAGAGCGTGGCCGCCACTGCGGGCATGAACTTCCATGCGCTCCTGCATCACGGCCGCAACGGCCACCACATCGCCGAGGCCGTTTTCAAGGCGGCCGCCCGGGCCCTGCGGGTGGCGGTGGAGCCTGACCCCCGCCAGCCCGGCATCCCGAGCACGAAGGGCACGCTCACGCAGATGTAGGTCCGTCACTCCCCGTAGGCCCGTCACTCCGTGACGGGCAGCCCGTTGCGGAGCAACAGGCCTGCGGTGGCGGGCCTACTCGTTGACGTAGGTCTCGAGGAACCGGGCGAGGTTGTGGAAGTCGCTGCCGCGTTCCACGTAGCGGACGACCGTCACGAGCGTGTTGGGATCGACGAGCTCCTCGAAGGGCACGTAGTTGAGGTCGAGTTGCCCCGAGACGCTCACCATCACACCGTTGAGGCCCCGTTCGGCGAGCGCCCGGTAGCCGCCGACGCCCAACTGGCTGCCGAGCATGACGTCGAACGCGTGCGGCTTGGCACACCGCGATTCGTAGCCGAGCTGGAGCCCGACGATCTTGCGTGACCGCCCGGTCTGTTTCTTGAACTCGTCGGACACGAGCTTCGCGAACATCCGCCCGAGCTGAACGTGCGAGATGGAGATGTGGCCGTGGTCGTCGCGAGGGATGCCTTCGAGGGCCTTGGCGGGCAGGTATTCGGCGAGCCCCTCGGCCATCACGATCACGCCGTACTGCTTGCCCTCCTGCTCCTCCCGCACCCGCATTGTCTTCACGATCCGGCCCACGACTTCGTCGATGTTCATCACGGGCTTCACTCGCGTCTGCCCGTCGGGGGCGGTGACCGTCTCTTCACCCCGAAACTTGCCGTGGATGTCCTCGACACTGATCACGAGGCTCGCCTCGCCGGCGATCGCCGCGCCGTAGGAGAGCCAGCCAGCGCTGCGGCCCATCGTCTCGCAGAGAAAGTAGGCCCGGCTCGCTTCCGCGTCGTACAAGAGGTTGCGAATCTCGCCGCCGAGCGTGTCGACCGCCGTGAAGTAGCCGAACGTGAAGTCGATGCCCATGTAGTCGTTGTCGATCGTCTTGGGCAGGTGCACGACCGGAATCCGGGGGGCGTCGGCTGGCAGCCGATCCTGGTAGAGCTTGAACTTGTTGGCCGTCTTGAGCGTGTCGTCGCCGCCGATCGAGATCAGCGCTTCCACGCCGAGCGACCGCAGCCCCTCGTAGGCGTTCTTCAGCGGGCCGACCCGCTCGGGATCCTCGAGGTGGCTCGGGTGCGACACGTGCTTGCCGGGGTTGGTGCGGGCGGTGCCGAGCATGATCCCCTGACCACTCCGTGTTCGCTTGAGGAACTCCGGCGTGATCTTGATGTAGTCGCGGCCCTCGGCGAGCGGCTTGGCGGGCGAATACTCGGCGAGCGACGAGTAGCCGTGCTTCATGCCGAGCACCTCGGTGCCTTCCCGCATGAACGAGGTGGCGGCCGTGGAGATGACGGCATTGGCGCCCGGGGCAGGGCCGCCGGCGAACAGGATCGCGACGCGGCGGAAGTGGTGGGCAGCCTTCGGGGGACGGGAGAGCGACTCACGATTCGACATCGGCAAACGACCTCTTTCGGGCAACGAAACGAAGGAAAGCGAGCAGTGTAGCAGCAGCCGTTCGCGGCCGCCGCTCGCTCAACCGGCGAGCATCCGTTCCACGAAGGTCGTGTCGACCTGGGCTTCGTGGAAGGCGGTATTGGCGAGCACCTCGAGGTGCAGCGGCACCGTCGTCTTGATGCCCTCGACCCGGAGCTCCTTGAGGGCCCGGATCATGGTGTCGATCGCCTCCTTGCGGGTCGCCTGATGGACGATCAGTTTGCCGACGAGTGAGTCGTAGTGGGGCGGCACCACGTAGCCGGTCGTGGCGTGGGAGTCCCAGCGGACGCCGAAGCCGCCCGGGGCGATGATGCGGTCGATCCGGCCCGGATTCGGACGGAAGTTGTGGGCAGGATCCTCGGCGTTGATTCGGCACTCGATCGCGTGGCCGCGGGGCTTGATGTCTTCCTGCTTGAGATCCAGCTTCTCGCCGGCGGCGACGCGGATCTGGGCCTTGAGCAGGTCGATGCCCGTCACCATCTCGCTCACCGGGTGTTCCACCTGGATGCGGGCGTTGACCTCGATGAAGTAGAAGTTGTCCTGCTGATCGACGATGAATTCGACCGTGCCGGCCGAAAAGTAGTTGGCCGTCTTCGCCAGCCGCACGGCCGCGTCGGCCATCTTCTGCCGTATTGCCTGCGGCAGCCGTGGCGATGGACTCTCCTCGATCAGTTTCTGGTGCCGACGCTGCGTGGAGCAGTCGCGTTCCCAGAGGTGGAACACGTTGCCGTGCTGGTCGCCGAGGATCTGGATTTCGACGTGCCGCGGCCGCTCGATGTATTTCTCGATGTAGATGCCGGGATTGCCGAACGCCGCCTGGGCCTCGGCCGAGGCCTGCTGCCAGGCGCTCGCGAGCGCCAGGTCATTGGCGGCCACCCGCATCCCCTTGCCCCCGCCGCCGGCCGTCGCCTTGAGCAGCACGGGGAAGCCGATCTCGCGGGCGACCTTCACGGCCTCCTGCTCGCTGCCGATGATTCCCTGGCTGCCCGGCACCGTGGGCACGCCCGCCTCACGAGCCAGTGCCCGGGCGGAGTTCTTGTCGCCCACCCGCTCCATCGCCTCGGGCGTGGGGCCGATGAAGCCGATGTCGCACGACCGGCAGACCTCGGCGAAGTGGGAGTTTTCCGAGAGAAAGCCGTAGCCCGGATGGATCGCCTGCACGTTGCCGATCTCGGCCGCGCTGATCACGCGATCGATCCGCAGATAGCTGTCGGCCGCCTTGGCCGGGCCCACGCAGATCGCCTCGTCGGCGAGCTCGAGGTAGGGGGCGCCGCGGTCAGCCTCGCTGAAGATGGCGACGGTCTCGACACCGAGCTCACGACAGGCGCGGATGACACGCAGGGCGATCTCGCCACGGTTGGCGATGAGGATCCGTTTGAACATGGATTCCGTTCGACGTGGGGTGGCGGAGGAGGTTCAGGCCTCGGGATCGACCTTGATCAGCGGCTGGCCAAACTCGACCGGGGCGCCGTTCTCCACGAGGATCGCCACGACCTGTCCCGACACGCCGGCCGGGATCTCGTTGAACACCTTCATGGCCTCGACGATGCAGACCGTCTTCTCGGGACCGATGCGGTCGCCCACCTTCACGAACGGGGCCGAATCGGGGCCGCTGGCCTTGTAGAACGTGCCCACCATCGGGCTCTTGATCACGAGCATCCGGGCCTCGGCCGCGGATTTGGTGGCCGCGCCACCGGCCGCCGGCTCGGAGGGGGCAGCAGCCGAGCGGGGCATGGCCACCGCCGGTGCGGAGTAGGCGACGACCTCGCCCCCCCGGCGAATCCGCACGCGATTGTCGGCCTGCTTGAGGTCGAGCTCCGAGAGATCGTGCTCCTTCATGAGCTCGATAAGCCGGCGAACCTTCTTCACGTCGAAGATGTCGCCTGGGGTGGGTGCGGCACACATGTGGGCAAAATATCTCCTGGGCGGCCGAAATCACGGCCGAAGTGCGGGCGAAGGTAGCCCGCCCGGCGGTTTTCAGTCAAGGTACAAGGTAAAGGATGAGGGCCGGGTGCCTGGAGGCACGGCACCGAGCCGGCCGGCCCGCCCGCCGGCGGGGTCCGGACCGGCCCGAACCTTGCAATCCCGCAACGCACCGACCATGAGCCGAGCCGAAACGCCCGCCGATCTGCCACGACTTCCCGCTCGTGTCGCCGCGTCGAGCAAGCGCGACTACGGCCGGGTGACCATCATCGGCGGGGCGGCGGGGATGGCGGGTGCGCCGGCCCTCGCGGCCATGGCCGCCCTGCGGAGCGGGGCGGGGCTCGTGGAGTTGCTCGTGCCGGAGAACGTCTGTCCCGTCGCGGCGGGGTTCGACCCGTGCGTCATGACCCACGGCCTCGCCGCGGAGCAGGGGGGCTTTGCTGTCGCGGCCGCAGCTGGAATCGCCCCACGGGCAGCCCGGGCGGATGCACTCGGCGTGGGGCCGGGCATCGGTCGGACGCAGCCCGTGCAGGCGATCGTGCTCGACCTGTGGCGAAATCTGTCGCGGCCTGCCGTGTTCGATGCCGACGCGCTGTGGTCCCTCGCCCAGGTTCCGCGAGAGCGGCTGCGGATTCATGCCGGGCCGCGGGTGATCACGCCGCATCAGGGCGAAATGATGCGGCTGCTCGGTCGGCCCGCCTCCGCTGACGTCACTCGAAGCGATCTGGAGCAGGCTGCGGCCGAACTGGCCTCCGACATCGGAGTGGTGGTCGTGCTCAAGGGTCCGGGCACGTGGATCGTGGGCGACGGCCGATCGGCCCGCAACGAGACCGGCAATCCTGGCATGGCAACGGCCGGCACCGGGGACGTGCTCACAGGCGTGGTCGCCGCGCTGCTCGCCCAAGGTCTTTCGGCCTTCGATGCGGCCCGGCTGGCGGCCTGGGTGCACGGTCGCGCGGGTAATGCCGCGGCTCACGACCTCGGCCAGGTGTCGATGACGGCCCGCGACCTGCTCGACCGGCTGCACGTCGGCTTTCTCGCGGCCGTGACTGATCGCTCACCGGCGTGAACGGGTGGCGAGTGCGGCGAGCCTGGTGACATCGACTACGCCCTCGTCACTGGCGAGCCAGAGTCGAAGGCCCTGCGCCGGTGAGATCCTGTGGCCGCCGGTGAACGAGCCGAAGGCCGGAAGCACGAGGAGCGAGTCCTCCGCCACGAAGCAGCGGTCAGCGATCCGATCGCCGCTCGGACTACGGATCGACACCGTCGGATGCAGGTGACCGCCGATCGTGAAGGCCGCGCGGCCCGGCTCGTCGAGCGACGTGGCCGGCTCGTGCACGAAGTGAAACGGCGGCTCGTCGAGCGTGCGAATGCAGGAGTCGATACCGAGTTCGGCCGGCAGCCTGCCGATTCGCTGATCGTGGTTACCGATCACGAGCAGTACGGCCGTGTTCGTGATCCGCTGCCGCACCGCGGCGAACTCGGCGAACACCTCCGGCGTGCAGCCGCCAGCCGCGTGAAAGAGGTCGCCGAGGATCAGGAGCCGCCGCGCGGCCGTCTCGACGATGAGCCGCTCGAGCCGCGCGAGATCCCGCTGGGCCGAGCCCTCGGGCACGGGGATGCCGGCCTTGCGAAACGTCGCCGCCTTGCCGAGATGCAGGTCGGCCACGAGCAGCGTGTGCGTGGCCGGCAAAAACGCCGCCCGCCCGGGCAGAAGCACGATGTCGGCGGGCGTCTCAGGCGACACGCGGTCGGCGGTGATGATCTGCATGATGCGATTCAGAGTACATCATGATCGCTGCAGGCCCGTCACTCCGTGACGGGCAGCCCGTTGGCGGAGCAACGGGCCTACGGCTCCTGAGTACGCCGTGAGGGGCTGCCCATGCCCCGTCGTCGGCGTATGGCGGCAAGCGCAGGCAGGATGCCGAGAGCGTAGCCGCCATCGAGCGAGCGAAGAACAGGATGTTCGAAGCGAGCGTCCGGTGACGGGGCATGGGCAGCCCCGAACTTTCACCGCAAGACGTCGCTCCTCACGTCCCCGCCGCCGCCTCGAGTTCCCGCGCCATGTCGGTGATTCGCTCCAGCCAGCCCTGCGTGGTGAGCCGTGACTGGGTGAATTCGGCCCAGAGCGGAAACGCGAGCGGCGTGAGCCGGCTCGTCTCCACGATGCGGATCTCCTGCGCCGTGATCCGCTCGAGTGCGTCGTGCAGTCGGCGAAATTCGAACTGCTGTTCCACGACCTCACGGCGAGCCTGGGCGAGCAGCATGTTCCCCGCGTCGTGCTCGACCAGCACGTCGAAGATCAGGCCGGCCGAGGCCTGCGTCTGGCGATCAGACCTGCGGCTCCCGGACACGAGACCGGCCACGCGGGCGATCTCGCGAAAGTGCCGCCGCGCCATTTCCGTGCCGTTCAGGCAGGCGAGCAGGTCGTCGAGCAGGTTGACGGGCGAGAAGAGCTGCCGCCAGGCCCGCTCGTCGGCCTCCAGCCGATCGCGGCCGGCCACTTCGAAGCCCCAGTCATTCGCGGCGAGCATCAGCGTGCTCGGCCGGCGGCTGGCGATCCGCCAGGCGACGAGTGCGGCGAGTCCTTCGTGCACGAGCCGGCCGGCGAACGGAAACACGAACGTGTGATGCCCGTCGCGGCCCTGCCAGCGTTCGATGAGCAGCGTGTCGGCATCGGGCAGCCGGCTCCAGCGGGCCTGCGTGGCCAACAGCGGCAGCACGGCGCTCACCTCGGGGGGCACGCTGCGGCCGGCGCTGGGCTCGGCGGCGCGCTGCACGAGTTTGAGCACCGCCGCCGAGAGGAGCGTCGAGAGCGGCATCCGTCCGCCGTTCCACCGGGGCACCTGGAGCGTGGCTGGGCCGCGGGCCCGCTTCACCCAGGCGGTGAGCCCGTCGAAGCGGAAGAGCGAGAGCGGCTTGCCGGCGAAGAGAAAGCGATCACCTTCGTTGAGCCGCGACATGAACGACTCCTCGACGGTGCCGAGCCGGCCGCCCCGCAGCCACTTCACCTCGACTGCGGCATCGCTGGCGATCGTGCCGATGTTCATCCGGTGGCGGCGGGCGATCGCCTTGCTCGCCACGTACCAGCGGCCGAAGCGTTCCACGATGCGTGCATAGTCGGGATACGCGGCCAGCGCCGGACCGCCGCGGGCGGCGAAGTCGATCGCCCACCGCCAGGAGGCGTCGTCGAGAGCGGCAAAAGCATTCGTCGACATCACCTCCGTCCGCAGATCCGCCTCGCGGAAGCCGCCGCTGCAGGCGACCGTGACGACATGCTGGGCCAGGCAGTCGAGGGCGGCCGTGAGCGGCCGGCGGGCCTCGACGACGCCCGCCTCGACCGACCGCCGCGCGGCGGCACACTCGATCAGTTCGAGCGCGTGGGTGGGCACGCAGACGAGACGGCCGACCGCACCCGGCGCATGGCCGCTGCGGCCGGCCCGCTGGAGCAGCCGCCCGATGCCCTTCGGGCTGCCGATCTGGAGCACCTGCTCGACCGGGCCGAAGTCCACGCCGAGATCGAGGCTCGACGTCGCGACCACGCACTTCAGCTTGCCGCGCCGCAGCCCCTCTTCGGCCTGCGTCCGCAGATCGCGATCCACCGAGCCGTGATGCAGGGCGAGCTGTTTCTTCCAGTCGGGCCGGGCCGCGGAGATCGCCTCGAACCACCGCTCCGCCTGTGAGCGGGTGTTGGTGAACACGAGCGTCGTGGTCGCCTTGTCGATCGCCGCGATTACCTGCGGCAGGAGCCGCATGCCCATGTGGCCGGCCCAGGGAAACCGCTCCATCGGCTCCGGAATGAGCGTCTCGATCTCGAGCTGCCGCGGAATTCGCGCCGACACGATTCTCGCAGCGGCCGCCCGCGCCGGCCCCACGAGCGAGGCCACGGCGTCGTCGAGGTTGGAGAGCGTGGCCGAGAGCCCCCACGACACGAGGCCGGGCCGCAGGCCGCGGAGCCGCGCGAGGGCCAGTTCGGTCTGCACCCCGCGTTTCGTCGAGAGGAGTTCGTGCCATTCATCGACGACCACGGCCTCGAGGCCGGCGAAGATGTCGTGGGCGTCGTCGAGCGAGAGCAGGATCGAGAGCGACTCGGGCGTCGTGACGAGCGCCGTCGGCCAGTTCTCACGGAGTCGGCGGCGATCGGCGGTCGAGGTGTCGCCCGTCCGTGTGCCCACGGTCCAGCCGCGGGCCACCGCGTGCGGCCCGCGCAGCGGCTCTTCGAGCGCCCGCACCGTGTCGGCGGCGAGGGCCCGCAGCGGCGTGATCCAGACGACACGCAGGCCGGCCGGCGGCGCGGCGGTGTTGGCATCGACGGCCTGCGTCCGCGCGATCGCCCCGAACCAGGCGGCCAGCGTCTTGCCGGTGCCGGTGGGGGCGTGGAGGAGGCCGCTCGTGCCCGCGGCGCAGGCCTGCCACACCTCCTGCTGAAACGGAAATGACTTCCAGCGACGGCTCGCGAACCAGTCGCGAAACCCTGTGGGGCCGAATGTGCGTGTGGCTCGCATGGAAGACGACGACTCGGAGAGACCGAACCGAAATCAGGCTACCACGCGACGGACAGCCCGTTGCGGAGCAACGGGCCTACGTGTGCACATACGCCGTGAGGGGCTACCCATGCCCCGAGAGCCGGCGTATGGCGGCCAGCGCAGGCAGGATGCCGAAAGCGCCGCCGCCATCGAGCGAGCGAAGAACAGAATGTTCGTAGCGAGCGTCCGGCGACGGGGCGTGGGCAGCCCCGAACGTTCACCACAGGACGTCGGCCCGCGGAGAAATAGGCGGGCCTGCGGTGTTCATGCCACGGGCCGCACGCGGACTACGGCGCCGGGTCGATCATCCGCTCGAGGTCGGCGAGCGAGCCGGCGTCGGCGGGCTGCTTGTCACGTCGCCAGCGGACGATCCGCGGGAACCGGACCGCCACGCCCGACTTGTGCCGCGTCGAGTGGGCCACGCCCTCGAAGGCGAGCTGGAAGACGAGCGTCGGGGTGCAGATCCGCACGGGGCCGTGCTTTTCGATCGTGGTGGCCCGCACGATGCGATCGACCTCCACGATCTCGGAGTCGGCCAGGCCGGAGTAGGCCTTCGCGATCGTGACGAGCTTCCCCTCGTGCCACACGCCGAGCGTGTAATCGCTGTGGAGGCCGGCGCGGCGGCCGTGGCCGGCCTGGGCATAGAGCATCACGGCGTCGATTTCGAGCGGCTCGATCTTCCACTTCCACCAGTCCCCTTTCGTGCGGCCCACCGCGTAGGGGCTGGAGTGACGCTTGAGCATCAACCCCTCCACGCCACGGGTGCGCGACTCGGCCCGCCGGGCCGCGAGGTCCGGCCACGAGTCGCCGGGCACCAGCGGCGAAAGGAACAGCCGGCCGTCATCCGCCGTGGCCGGGTCGGCGAGCACCGCGTCGAAGGCGTGGGGCACGAGGGCCTCGAGCTGCCGCCGACGTTCCGCGAGCGCGCGGTCGCGCAGATCGACGCCGTCGGTTTCGAGCAGATCGTAGGCCACGAAGACGCACGGGATGTCGGCGAGGATCTTCTTCGTGACCCGCCGCCGGCCTGCCCGCTTCGAGAGCGCCGTGAAACCGAGCAGCCGGCCGTCCCGCACCGCGAGCAGCTCGCCGTCGAGCACGGTGCCCGTGGGCAGCAGCCGGCCGGCCGCGACGATGTCTGGAAAGGCCTCGTTGACAAGTTCTTCGCCCCGACTCCACACCGTGATGTCGTCGCCGCGGCGTACGATCTGCGCCCGCATGCCGTCCCACTTCCACTCGGCCTGCCACTCGGCGGCCGGCCCGAGTGCGGTGGCGACGGCATCGACCTCGCCTCGATCGAGCGGCGAGGCCAGGAAAAACGGATACGGCCGCCGGGTGTCCGCGGCGGACGACGCCGGGGCGAGCAGCGCCGTGAAGGCGGCGCCGTCGGCGACCGGGTCGCCCATCAGGCGATGGGCCATCACGGCCGGATCGACGCCGGCCAGTTCGGCGAGTGCGCGGGCCACGAGCGTCCGTGACACGCCCACCCGCAGGCCACCGGTGAGGAGCTTGTGCCACACGATCCGTTCCCGGGGAGCGAGCCGCTGCCAGACGGCCGTCACCACGTCGCGCTTGCGGTCGTCGTCGGCCCCGCGGAGGTCGTGGATCGTCGTTCGCATCACCTCGGCGAGGCCGGGGGGCGGGCTGGCGGCGGCGTCGGCGGCCGGCGCCGGCAGCAGCAGGGCGAGCGTCTCGGCAAGGTCGCCCACGTGGGCGTAGCACTCTTCGACGAGCCACGGCGACAGGCCTGTCGCTGCGGCGGCCCATTCGCGGAGCTGTGTCGACGACACCGACCGCAGTTGCCGGCCGCCGCAGAGCACGGCCAGCCCGCAGGCGGCATCGTCGGGTGCGGCCGCGGCGAAGAAGTCGCGGAGGGCGGCGATTTTGTCGTTCGTGCTCGGCGTCGCGTCGAGCCGCCAGTAGAGGTCGGTGAAGTCGTTCATGCATCGACCTCGTCGGCCTCGGGAGCGTCGGGCTCGCCTTCGCCGGTGAATCGCGTGGCAAGCGCGGAGGCGTCGTAGTCGCGGTCGCGGAGCAGCCGCGCGAGCGTGTCGGTGAAGCCGTGGGTCACGAGCACACGACGGGCTCGTGAGGCCTCGATCGCCGTTATCAGACCGGGGAAGTCGGCGTGGTCGGAGACGACGAAGCCCCGGTCGAATCCCCGGCGGCGGCGGACGCCGCGCAGGAGCATCCAGCCCGACGCCATCGCCACGCTCGACTCGCCGAACAGCCGGAGCCAGGAACTGCCCTGCACGCTCGGCGGTGCGATCACGAGCGCCCGGCCGTCGCCCACGCGACGGGCCCGCGGCGGCACGCGGTCGATCGACGGCAGCCGCACGCCACTGGCCCTATAGGCCTCGACGAGCTTCATGACGGCGCCGTGGGCCACGATCGGCCCGATCGACGGATCGACCATCGCGGCCAATCGTTGCGCCTTGCCGAGGGCGTAGGCGAGGAGCACGCTCGTGCGGCCGGCATCGCGGTTGGCCCGCCACCAGGCGTTGATCTCGGCGGCGATCGCCGCGGGCTCCTGCCAGCGATAGACCGGCAGGCCGAACGTCGACTCCGTGATGAACACGTCGCACTCGACCGGCCGGAACGCGGCGCACGTGGGGTCGGCCTGGAGCTTGTAGTCGCCGGTGACGACCCAGGTCGTGCCGCGGTATTCAACGCGGACCTGCGCCGAGCCGAGCACGTGGCCCGCGGGATGGAGCGACACGTTCACGCCGTTGATCGAGATCGACTCGCCGTCGCGGAGCGTGTCGATCGCCACAGCGTTACCGAGTCGGGCCCGCATCACGTGCATGCCGGCGGCGGCGCAGAGGTAGCGGTCGCAGCCCCCGCGGGCATGATCGCCATGCGCATGCGTGATGATCGCGCGGCCGACCCGCCGCCAGGGATCGATGTAGAAATCACCCTGCGGGCAATAGAGCCCCGATTCGGTCACCTCGAGCAGGTCGCGCATGCCCGCGATTGTCGCTCACGCAGCGTGCCTGGCAAAGCGGCCTACGGGACACCGCGAGGGGTTGCCCATGCCCCGAGAGCCGGCGTATGCCGCGAAGCGCAGGCAGGATGCCGAAGCGAAGGCGGCATCCGAGCGAGCGAAGAACAGGATGTTCGTAGCGAGCGTCCGGCTCTCGGGGCATGGGCAACCCCGACCCTACCGATACGCCTGACTGCCGACGGCGGGGAAGCGGTAGCCGCCGAAGCCGAGCGGGGCGTAGGTGGGCCAGTCACCCGGCACGGTGCCCGGCGGCGTGCCATACATCTTCCACGTCGGCGTCCGTGGGTTCGTCGGCGGTACGAAATACTTCGGCCGCTGGCGGTGGCCCGTCACGTAGGGCGACGCGCCCGGGGCGTATGGCGCCTGGTTCTGCGGCGTGCCCGTCGAGGCGGGCGACCGCGGGCCGGACCAGCGGCGGCCACCGGCGGCATCGGTGCGAGTTGCAGCCGCGAGGCAGCCGACCAGGCATGCCACCACGACCGCTCGCCGAGAGAGAACCCGCGCCATGACCGAGTTATCGGCTGCGGGTCGCGGCGGCGTTGCCTGTTTTGGAGCCGGGGCGCCGGGTGCGGGTTGCACCGGTCGTAGCGGGCTTCGCCCAGCGGAATTCGACCGGCATCCCGAACACCTTCTCGAACAGATCGGTCCGCCGTTCCGCGCCCCAGATGTCGACCTGCGGCTCCTCGTCGGCCACGGCCTCGATCACGGCCCGACCATCGGTGATCGAAGCGACCACGTCGCGGACGGCCTGGGTGCGGCTGCGATCGAGTCCGCCGGCGAGCCGCAGGATCGCGGCCATCCGCTGCACCCGCTGCTGGTCGTCGGTGGAGAGGCGGGAGAGGTTCTCGTGCTTCCGCTTCGGATGGGCGCCGCGGTGATAGCGGGCCACGTTGGCGATGATCTCGAGGTCGTTGGCCCGGATGCCGGGTATGCGGGCGTTGCGGATCAGGTGATAGCTGTGCTTGTGGTGCTGGTCGTAGTTGATCACGTAGCCGACGTCCTGCAGCCGGGCGGCGCATTCGAGCAGCAGCCGGTCGCCAGGGACGAGGTCGAGCGATGCCGCGAGCTGGTCGTAGATTTTTCCGGCGAGCGAGGCCACCGCCCGGCCGTGTTCGACCTCGCCCGAACAGGCGGCCGCGAGCCGCTCGATCGCCGCCTCGCGTTGCTCCGGCTCGTCGCCGGACGAGCCGAGCGACTCCTCGATCATCTCGCGAACGAGTCCGTCGCGGACGCCGCGGGTGTGCACGACCACGGTGTTGACGCGGAACCGCTTGAGCAACGCGTCGATGATCGTCAGTCCGGCCACGATGATGTCGGCACGATCGGGCGTCATGCCCGGCATGCTGCGTCGGCCGCGAAGCGGCATTTTCGTCAGCCTGTCGAGCAGATGGCGGATCTCCGCCTGCGACACGCGGTAGCCGGCCACCGGCACGTCGGCCTCCCGCTTGGCGGCCATCATCAGCTCGGCGAGCGTGGTGAACGTGCCGCCGCAGCCGACGAGAAAGTGCGGGGCGAACAGCGGCCGGGTGGTTCGCTTCTTGAGGCAGGCGTTGACCTCCTCCTCGAGCCGAGCGAGCCCGTGGGCGAAATCAGGCTCCTCGACGCCGTCGCCGATACCGAACTGCTCCGTGAGCCGCACGGCCCCGAGGGGCGTGGAGAAGATCGACTCGATCAGGTTGCCCGTGGCGAACACGAGTTCCGTGCTGCCCCCGCCGATGTCGGCCACGATCACGTTCTTGCTCGAGAGGTCGAAGGCATGCTGCACGCTGGCGAAGGCGAGCCGCGCCTCCCGCTCGCCCGAGATCACCTCCACGTCGAGCCCCACCTGCTCCCGCACGCGGCGGCAGAACTCGGGGCCGTTGCGTGACTCACGGACGGCACAGGTCGCGATCGTGCGGAGCGTGGTCACCTGATAGCCGGCGGCAATCTGCTTGAACGTGCGGAGGGCGGTGATCGTCCGCTCCATCGACTCGTCGTCGAGTTGGCCCTTCGACGACACGCTGCGACCGAGCCGCGTGGGCTCCCGCTCCTCGTCGAGGATCCGGTAGTTGCTTCCCCGGAGCGCCTCGGCCACCAGCAGCCGCACGCTGTTGGAGCCGATGTCGATCGCCCCGAGCCTGCAGGCCAGCTCGGCCGAGAGGTAAATCTGTTTGTCGTCGGTCAGGTCGGCCATCCGGTCTTCCTTCCACGGCGGGAGCCCCAATCATACTCTCTGCCCGCGCGGTACACTGCCGCGTCGATCGCCTGACTCATTTCGTCGAGCCGTGTCGCCCGCCTCGCTTCCACTTCCGCCGCCGCTGCTCCTCGCGACGTCCGACCGGTGGCGTGCCGATGCGGCGGCCTGTGCCGTAACGGTCGGGAATTTCGACGGCGTTCACGTCGGCCACGCTGCGATCGTGGCTGCCCTCCGTCAGACGGCCGATCGGCTCGACGTGCCTGCGGTGGCCCTGACGTTCGATCCGCATCCCGCGAGCGTGCTCCGGCCGGCGTCGGCGCCGGTGCCGCTCACCACGCCCGGTCGCCGCGCCGAACTGCTGGTGGGCCTGGGGATCGATGCCGTGCTCGTGCAGCCTGCCGACGAGCGACTCATGAGCCTGCCGGCTGAATCCTTCTATGGCGACGTGCTCCGCGGCCGGCTGCGGGCCGTGGCGGTCGTCGAAGGGGCCGACTTTCGCTTCGGGGCCGCCAGGCGGGGCGACGTCGCGCTGCTCCGCCGATGGTGTGCGGCCGACGGACTGGCGTTCGATGTCGTCGCGCCGGTGCTGGCCGGCGGTGAGCCGGTGTCGAGCTCGCGGATCCGGTCGCTGATCGCGACCGGCGAGGTGGAGGCGGCGAACCGGCTGCTCACGGCGCCGCTGCGGATCAGCGGCACGGTGGTGCAGGGCAGGCGGCGCGGGGCCGGGCTCGGCTTCCCGACCGCCAATCTCTCCTCGATCGCCACGCTCGTGCCGGCGCAGGGCGTGTATGCCGCGCTGGCGGCCGTGGCCGATGTCGATGGCGAGCGAATGCCCCATGCCGCTGCCGTGCACATCGGGCCCAACGTCTCGTTCGGCGAGACCGCAGTCTCCGTCGAAGTCCATCTCGTCGGCTTCAGCGGCGACCTCTACGGACGACGTCTCGACGTTGACTTCCTGGGGCGGCTGCGCGACACTCGTCGATTCGATTCGATCAACGACTTGAAGGCACAGCTCGCCGCCGACGTGGCGGCCGCCGTGGCGATCGTCGATCGACCGCCAACCGTCACCGCCAGGAACGCATGATGCGACTCGACTGGGCCAGCCTGCTGGAATTGCTGCGGCGAAGCGACCGCGTGGTGCTCACCAGCCACGTGCGGCCTGACTGCGATGCGCTCGGCAGCGAGCTGGGCATGGCCGGCATCCTCGAGGCCCTCGGCAAGGACGTGCGGATCGTCAACGCCCAGGCCACGCCTGCCACCCTGAAGTGGATCGACCCCCGCGGAAAGATCGAGTCGCTCGCCGAGAAGGTGCGGCCTGCCGACCTGGCCGACCGCGATCTCTTCATCGTGCTCGACACGAGCGCCTGGGCCCAGCTCGGCGCGATGGGCGAGGTGGCCAAGTCGATGCGCGACAAGGTGCTCGTGATCGACCATCACGTCAGCGAAGACGACCTCTCCGACCGCTGGTTCAAGGACACCTCCGCCGAGGCCACGGCCCGGATCGTCTATGAGATCGGCCTGCGGCTGAAGGTGCCGCTGACGGAGGCGATCGCCACGCCGCTCTATGCCGGTCTCTCGACCGACACGGGGGGCTTCCGGTTTCCGTCCGCGTCGGGCGAGAGCTTTCGCGTGGCCGCCCGACTCGTGGACGCCGGCGCCAGCCCGACGATGATCTACCGCGAGCTGTTCGAGCAGGACTCATTGGCCCGGCTCAACCTCGTGGGCCGCACGCTCGCGGGAGCCACCACGTTTCACGACGGCAAGGTGATTCTCTCCACGGTGCGACAGAGCGACATCAAGGAGGTGAAGGCGCTGCCGAGCGACACCGAAGATCTCGTGAACCTCACGCTCGCCGTGAAGGGCACCGAGGTTGCCGTGATCTGCATCGAGCAGCCCGACGGCCGGATCAAGGTGAGCTTCCGCAGCCGCGGGCCGGTCGATTGCAATGCGCTGGCGGCACGGTTCGGCGGCGGCGGCCACAAGGCGGCGGCCGGCACGATCATCGATGGGCCGTTCGACGTGGCCCGCGACCGGATCATGGCGGCGGTGGACGATGCCTGGAAGGCCACGGCCTGAACCACGGCCCGAGAGGTTTTTCGAAGGGGAGAAGAGGCATGGCGCAACAACTTCGTCCGATCGTTCACCCTGCCGACTCGCGCCGCGGCTTCCTCGCGAAGGCATTGTCGATCGTCGCCGGCGGCCTCGCCACGCTCGCTCCGGTCGGCGCCGGCGTATGGGCCTTCCTCGATCCGCTGCGGCGCACGAAGGCCGCCGCCTCGTACCTGCCCGTCACCGAACTGGCGGCGATTCCCGACGACGGCGTGCCGCGGCAGTTTCCCGTGATCGCCGACCGGGTCGATGCCTGGACCGGGTTCGCGGCCGAGCCGATCGGCGCCGTCTACCTGCGGCGGGCGAAGGGCTCCGAGACGGTCGAGGCCCTGTCGGCCACCTGTCCGCATGCCGGCTGCTTCGTGGAGATGGAGGCGACGGGCACGTGCTTCCGCTGCCCGTGCCACAACAGCGAGTTCACGCTCGATGGCGGCATCGTGGCCCCGAGCCCGAGCCCGCGGCCGATGGACGCGCTCGAGTGCCGCGTGGCGAAGAACGGCGAGGTGGAGGTGAAGTGGCAGAAGTTTCGCGCCGGCGTCGCGGACAAGATCGAGCAGTGAGGGCGGCACGATGAAGAGCGCGAATCGCGGCGACGCGGCGAAGAAGGGCGTGTTCGGCCGGCTGGCCGACTTTTTCGACGATCGCACCGGCTACCGGGCCCTCATGCATGAGGCGCTGTATGAACGCGTGCCCGGAGGCGCCCGCTGGCGGTATGTCTGGGGCAGCACGCTCGTCTTCGCCTTCATGACGCAGGTGATCACGGGCCTGTTCCTGTGGGCGAGCTACTCGGCCAGCGCCCAGACGGCCTGGGAGAGCGTCTACTACATCCAGCACGAGATGGCCGGCGGCTGGCTGCTCCGCGGCATCCACCACTTCATGGCCCAGGCGATGGTGGTGCTGCTCGCCCTGCACCTGCTCCAGGTGGTGATCGACGGCGCCTACAAGGCGCCTCGCGAGGTGAACTTCTGGCTCGGGCTGATCCTGATGATGCTCGTGCTGGGGATGGCGCTCACGGGCTATCTCCTGCCGTGGGATCAGAAGGGCTACTGGGCCACGATCGTGGCCACGAATCTCGCCGGCATCGTGCCGGGCATCGGCCCGTCGCTGCAGCAACTCGTGATCGGCGGCAGTGAATACGGCCACCATACGCTCACGCGGTTCTTCGCGCTCCACGCCGGCTTCCTGCCGGGTGCGCTGATCGTGATGCTCGTGATCCATCTCTCGCTCTTTCGCAAGCACGGCCTGCATGCGAAGCAGCCGATCACGAAGCCCGACGCGATGTTCTGGCCCGACCAGGTGCTCCGCGATGCCGTGGCGATGCTGGCCGTGATGGCCGTGGTGCTCGGCGTGATCCTCGTGCCGGCGCTCCGGGCGATGCTGGCCGGCGAGGCTGTGGACGTCGGCCACCTCGGCGCCGAACTCGGCGCCCCGGCCGATCCATCGCTCCCCTACGCCGCAGCCCGGCCGGAGTGGTACTTCCTGTTCCTGTTCCAGTTCCTGAAGGTCTTCGAGGGCTGGGGCGCGACGGGCGAGTTCCTGGGCGCGATCGTGGTGCCGGGCCTGATCATGAGCGTGATGTTCCTGATGCCGATCATCGGCAACTGGAAGCTCGGCCACCGATTCAACGTCGCCTTCACGCTCGGCATCGTCGCCGGCGCCGGCCTGCTCACGGCGATGGCCCTCAACGAAGACTACTACGCGGTCTGGGCCGACAAGGCCGCGCTCGCCGACGCCCAGAAGCTCTACGACGAGACCGGCGGCGACGAGGAGAAGCTGGCCGCGGCCCTCGGCGGCGACAAGGCCAGGATCATCGCGATGGAAGCGAAGTGGGAGAAGCTCGACAAGATCCGCCACTCGCAGGCCTTCCTCGACGCCTCGAAACAGGCCAAGCTTGACGCCGCCCGGGCCATCGAACTGGCGGGCCGTCCCGAGAAGATCCCGCCAGCCGGCATGCTGGAACTGGTGCGGACCGACGCCAAGAGCCAGGGGCCGCGGCTCTTCGCCCAGCACTGCGCGAGCTGCCACTCGCACATCGATCCGGCTGAAGACACGCCGATGGGCCGCGATCGCGCGGCCGCGGCCCTCGCCAAGTCCTCCGCGGCGAATCTCCACGGCTTTGGCTCGGCGGCCTGGATGCGAGGCCTGCTCGATCCCGACCAGGTGGCCGGCCCCGCCTACTTCGGCAATACGGCCCACAGGGACGGCGATATGGTGAACTTCGTGCAGAACGACCTCACCGACGCCGACACCTGGAAGAAGGACGACATCGAGGCCGTGATCGCCGCCATGGCGGCCGAGGCGGGCCTCCCCGGCGCGAAAGCCGCGGAGCCGCTCGTGACGAAGGGCCGCGAACTGGTCGCCAGCGACGAGCGGTGCGGCAGCTGCCACCGCTTTCGCGACAACGGCACCGACCTTGGCACGGCCTGCGACCTCACCGGCTGGGGCAGCCGCGACTGGCTCGTGGGCATCATCGTCGATCCGACGCACGAGCGGTTCTACGGCGACACCAACGACCGCATGCCGAGCTTCGGCAAGGCCGACGAAGGCAGCCTCGCCCCGCTCACCCGTGCCCAGATCGAGCTGATCGCCGACTGGCTCCGCGGCGAGTGGTACCGCCCCACAGTCGCCGCGCACTGACCGCGTCCGCGTTGGCGCCGGCGGAGGGCTACCCATGCCCCATCGCCGGACGCTCGCTACGAACATCCTGTTCTTCGCTCGCTCGGATGCCGCCTTCGCTCCGCCATCCTGGCTGCGCTCGGCGGCATACGCCGGCTCCTAGGGCACGGGTAGCCCTCCGCCTCCCTCTGTGGATTTCAATACGGAGGCTTTGGGCTGCCCATCCCCTCGAGACGGCGTTGGCCGGGCACCGATCCGCTTTAGCGGATTGGTCGTACGAAGCGAGCGTCCGGCGAGAGGGCGTGGGCAGTCCGAAGCCGGCGCACACCAGTTGAGCCAGCCCCTTATGTCGTGCCGCCGAGGACGGTGGCGCGGGCGACGCGACCGACTCCCACCATGTAGGCGGCCGTGCGGAGCGAGACGTTCCGCGATTGGGAGAGTTGCCAGACCTGTTCGAAGGCCTCACCGAGGATGCGGTCGAGTTCCTGCCGCACGCGGTTGAGGCCCCACTGGTAGTGCTGGCGGTTCTGCACCCACTCGAACCAACTGGCCGTCACGCCGCCCGCGTTGACGAGGATGTCGGGGGCCACGATCACGCCCTTCGCGTCGAAGATCGCGTCGGCCTCGGGCGTGACCGGGGCGTTGGCGGCCTCGACGATGAGCGGGGCCTTCACGGCGGCGGCGTTTTCCTGCGTGAGCACGCCGCCGAGGGCGGCGGGGATCAGCACGTCGCAGTCGACGGCGAGGAGCTCGGCATTCGAGAGGGCGTCGCCGCCGGTGAAACCGGTGAGCCGGCCGCCGTGGGCCCGGGCGTGGCGGAGCAGTTCAAGCACGTCGAGGCCGCTCTCGCGGTGGAAGCCGCCGCCGGCGTCGGAGACGGCGACGATCCGGCATTCGGCGTCGGTGAGGAATTTGGCGGTGTGGGTGCCGACGTTGCCGAAGCCCTGGATGGCGATCCGCGTGCCAGGGATTTTCCGGCCGAGGCGGCTCAAGAGCTTGAGCGTGAGGGCGCCCACGCCGCGGCCTGTCGCCTCTTCGCGGCCCGGGATGCCGTGGTACTCGACGGGCTTGCCCGTGACGCAGGCCGGGGAGAAGCCGTGATACTTGCCGTATTGGTTCATGATCCAGGCCATCATGTCGGCCGTGGTGCCCATGTCCGGAGCAGGGATGTCGACGTCGGGGCCGAAGAGGTCGTGGATGGCGTCGACGAACCGGCGGGTGACCCGCTCCAGTTCACGGTTCGAGAACTGGGCCGGGTCGAGGGCCACGCCCCCCTTCGCGCCGCCGTAGGGGATGTTCACGACGGCCGTCTTCCAGGTCATGAGCGCCGCGAGCGACCGCACCTCGTCGAGATCGACCTGCGGGTGGTAGCGGAGCCCCCCCTTGAGCGGCCCGCGGGCGTCGTTGTGCTGCACGCGGTAGCCGATGAACGTGGCGAGTTCGCCGGAGTCGCGTTCGATCGGGATCTGCACCTGCACCTCCCGCTTGGCCGTGAGCAGGAGCTGCCGCATGCTGTCCGAGAGATCGAGCTGGTCGGCGGCGCGGTCGAAGTAGATCCGGGAGGTGTCGCTGGCTCGCATGCGTGCGTGCTCCAAAAAAAGGACGTTCTGGCAGAGCAGATCGTAGCGGGTCGGCCCGCGGGTGTCGGCATGCGATTCGCGGAAAATCGCTACCATGAGAGAAACAGAGTCGTCATCCATGCGCCCCCCGTCGTCATCACAGCTGTGGGATCTGCTTGCCCAGAGCCGCCTGCTCGCTCCCGCGCAGCTGCATGGCCTGCGGCAGAGCCACGCCGCGCTGCCCAATGCGGCTGCCGACGACGCCAAGGCGGTCGCGCGGTGGCTCGTGCAACGCGGCGAGATCACCATCTGGCAGGCCCGGCGGCTGCTCGCCGGCAAGACCGCCCCGTTCTTCGTCGGCGACTATCGGCTGCTCGATCAGCGGCCCGGCGACGGTGAAGCGGGGCTGTTCACGGCGCGGCATGAGCCGTCCGGGCGAGACGTGAGCCTCGTGCTGCTGAATGGTCGACGGTGCGCCGATCCGATCGTCTGGACCGAGATCGTGAACCGCACGACGGCTGCCCACCGCGCCGTCGATCCGGTGCTCACCCGCACGTGGGCCCTCGAGCAGGCCGGCGCCAACCGGTTCATCGTCTGCGAGCACGCGGAAGGCGAGCCGCTCGCCGCCGAACTCGCCCGCCGAGGGCCGCTGCAGCCCACCGAAGCGGGGCAGATCGTGCTCGCGGTTGCGGCGGCTCTGGCCGAGTTGCATGCGATGGGCAGCGTGCACGGGGGTGTGTCGCTCGACGCCGTGCTGCGTGCGCCGCCGCCGGCCGATGGCACGGCGCCGGGAGTGCGGCTGGTGCAGTTTCCGTTGATCGGTGATCCGCATGCCGTGCCGTTGCGGCCGCCGATCGACACGCCCGAGCAGGTGAGCCGCCTCGGCAGGCGGGCGGCGTTCATCGCCCCGGAGCTCACTCGACCAGGCGTGGCGGCCGACACGCGTTCCGACGTCTACGCCCTCGGCTGTCTCCTGCACGCGCTGCTCTCGGGCCGACCGCCGTGCTGGAAGGGCGAGCCGCAAGCGACGCTGTTGGAGGCGGCGACGGTCGGGCCGGCGCCGCTCGCGCCCCCGGCTGTGCCCCTCGAACTGGCGACGCTCATCGGCTATCTCACGGCCCGTGATCCAGCGGCCCGCTACCAAGACGCGGTCGATGCCGCCCAGGCCATCGCGGCCTGCTTCGGGCTCCCTGCTCCCGTCGTGGCGGGTGCGCAGGCTGGGAACGGGAACGCGGTCGACTCGGTTGCGGAAGGGCCGTGGCCGGATGGCTCCGCGGCCCCGGCCTCGCCGTCGCGAAGCTCCGTCGTGCGTGCGAGGGGCAGCAACACCGGCGTCGTCGCCGCGTTGCTGATCGGTTTCGCGCTGGCGGGGACGGGCGGCTATTACGCGCTGCGGTCGAAGCCGGGGAAGAGCGAAGGGGGGAAGCCGGTCGTGGAGCCGCCCCCTGCGGAGACCACGTCGGAGAACGTGGCGGACGCTCCCGAGCAAGCGGCTCACGTGCCCGTGGCCGGCGACGCGCCGGCGGTGCAGGTCGTCGACGATCCAAAGCTGCCCTGGGCGTCGCCCACGAATGGGCGGCCTCCGACGCTCGACTACCTGCCGCCGAACGCCCAGTGGCTGCTGCTCGCGCGGCCGGCCGCGATCCTCGCCGACGGCGAGGCAAGCCTGTTCGTGAAGGCGCTTGGGCCGGACGTGGAGGCGGCGCTCGCGGCTGCGGCGTCCCTCGCGGGATGCAAGCCTGCCGAACTGGAGAGCCTGCAGGTCGGCTGGCTGGCACCGAGCACCGAGGAGCTGCTCGTGGGGTTCACGCTCCGGCTCATCGACACCCGATCCGTGCCGGACGACGAGGCGTTTCGGGAGCGTGCCTGGGGTGTCGGGCGCAGTGAGGAGATCGTCGGTGAGACCGTCTTCGTCGGAGGCGACCGTGCCTACTGGGTGCCTGCTCGGGAGCAGGGGCGGGTGCTCGTCGTGGCACCGCTGCCGCTCATGGAGGAGATCGTCTCGGCCTCCGCCGCTTCTGATTCCGAGGCGGCGGGTCCGACCATCCCGCTTGACCGGGACCTCGAGCAGCTCGTCGCGATGCTCGACGCCGACCGCCATCTGACCCTCGCCGGCCTGCCACACCACCTCCTCACCAATGGCCGCCCGACCGCGCTCGCGGGGCCGCTCGCGCGGCTGGCCGAGCCGCTCGAGGCCTTCTGCGATGAGAGCGTGAAGGCAGCCGCCGTATCGCTGCATTTCGGTGAGGATTTCTACGCCGAGGTGGATGCGGTCACGGCGCTTGACCTGCCCCCGCCCAAGGCCGCGCCGCTGCTCGCCGAGCGGCTCGTGCGGCTGCCGGACGACGTGGAGGCGTATTGCGCGCGGCTCGCGCCGGATCCCCATGGAGGGCGGCTGGTGATGCGGCTCCCTGGAATGCTCCGGTCGCTCGCCGCGAATCTGCGGGCCGGACCGGAGCCGAAAGGTGCCGTGCTCAACGTCGTTCTGCCCCGGCCTGCAGGGCACAACATCGCGCTCGCCGTCGAACTCGCGCTGGCCCAGTCACCGCTGCAGCCGGCGCCGGTTGAGGCCGCGGCCGCGGCCGAGCCGACCGACGCGCTGGGCAAGCTGGAGCGGAAGATGACGCTGGTCTTCGCCAAGGACACGCTCGAGAAGACCATCCAGATGATCGCCGAGGAGACGGGCGTGCCGATGGAGATCGTCGGCCCCGATCTGCAACTCGAAGGCATCACGAAAAATCAGTCATTTGGCCTCGACGAACAGGACACATCGGCGAAGGCGATCCTCAAGGCCGTGCTGCAAAAGGCTAACCCTGACGGCAAGCTCGTCTACGTCGTCACGAAACAGGACGGCGCGGAGATGATCCTGATCACCACGCGGGCCGCCGCAGAGAAACGGCGCGACACCCTCGCCCCAGGCCAATGACCCCGGTCCATCCACGAGCAAGAGGAGGAGCACCATGATCATCGTCATGCACGCCGAGGCCGCGAAGTCCGATCTGGACCACGTCGTCGCGCGGGTCGAAGGCCTCGGCCTGCGGCCCCACGTGATCGTGGGCACGGAGCGGACAGTGGTGGCCGTGGTCGGCGACGAGCGCGACGCCCAGATGAGCGGCCTGGAGACGCTGCCCGGCGTGGCGTCGGTCGTGCCGATCCTCGCGCCCTACAAGGTGGCCAGTCGCGAGGTGCAGAGCGAGCCGACGGTCGCGCGGGCCGGGCCGCTCGTGGTCGGCGGTGGACGCGTGGGCGTGATCGCGGGCCCCTGTTCGGTCGAGAGTCGCGAGCAGATCGTGGAGACGGCGCGGGCCGTGAAGGAGGCCGGCGCCCTCGGCCTGCGGGGGGGCGCGTTCAAGCCCCGGACGAGTCCCTACAGCTTTCAAGGGCTCAAGGAGCAGGGGCTCGAACTGCTCGCCGAAGCCCGCGAGGCGACGGGGCTGGCGATCGTGACGGAGGTGGTGTCGCCGGAGGACGTGCCTCTCGTGGCCCGCTATGCCGACGTGCTCCAGGTGGGAGCCCGCAACATGCAGAACTACCGGCTGCTCGAGGCTGTGGGCCGCACGAAGGTGCCGGTGCTGCTCAAGCGGGGCCCGGCGGCGACCGTCGAGGAGCTGCTGCTCGCGGCGGAATACATCCTCGACGCGGGCAACCGGCAGGTGATGCTCTGCGAGCGGGGCATCCGCACGTTCGAGACCCACACCCGCTTCACGCTGCCCCTGGCGACGGTGCCCTGGCTGCACGCCCGCACGCATCTCCCGGTGGTGGTGGATCCGAGTCACGGCACCGGCCATGCGAGTCTTGTGGAGAGCATGGCCGCGGCGAGCGTGGCGGCCGGCGCCGACGGCCTGATCGTGGAGGTGCATCCCGATCCGAAGTGCGCCGCCAGCGACGCCGCCCAGACGCTCGACATCCCCGCGTTTCGCCGCATGATGGAGGTCTGCCGCCGCGTCGCCGCCGCCGTCGGCCGCACCCTGGGGTAGCTCACCCCAGCAGCAGCACCGAGATGCCGGTGTAGAGCACGATCCCCACGATGTCGACGACGGCCGACACGAACGGGTTGCTCATGAGCGCGGGGTCGAGGCCGATCGACCGGAAGAGCAGGGGGAGGCCGGAGCCCACGAGCGTGCCGAGCATCACCACGCACAGGATCGTGAGCGGAATCACGAGCGCGTGGACGGGCGAGGGCGCGTAGACGAGCGCGAGCAGATAGCCCGGCACCGCCAGCAGGCCACCGAGCAGGAGGCCGAGGGCGAACTCGCGGCGAAGGATCCGCGGCCAGTCGGAGAGCTTGCAGTCGCCGGAGGAGAGGGCGGTGATCACGAGCGTGGCCGATTGATTGCCGGAGTTGCCGCCGCTGGCGATCACGAGCGGGATGAAGGCGATCAGCCAGGCGTGGGTGATCGGCGACTTGGCCAGCACCATCGCCGTGAGGGCGGCGGTGGCGAAGAGGATCGCGAGCCACACGCCCCGCTTCCAGGTCATCGAGATGATCGCAGCCTCGAGGTAGCTCTCGCCAAGCGGGGCGATGGCGGCGATCCGCTGGGCATCGTCGGTGGCGTCCTGCCGCACCGCGTCGAGCACGTCGTCGTGGGTCACAATGCCGACGAGCCGGTTGCGGTCATCGACTACCGGGATGGCGATGAAGTCGAACCGGGCGAGGGCATCGACCACCTTCTCGCTCGGCTCGTCCACCCGCACGGCGATCACGTCGCGTTGCATGAGATCGGCGACGAGGGCCGTGGGGCGGGCGAGAATCAGGTCGCGGAGCGAGACGAAGCCCACGAGCTTCCGTTCGGCATCCAGCACGTAGATGTAGTAGATCGATTCGCTGTCGGGGGCCTGCGATCGCAGCCGCGTGATCGCCTCGCCCGCCGTGATGTCGGCGGGGAGCGAGGCGTATTCCGTCGTCATCAGCGAGCCGGCTGAGCCCTCCGGGCAGGAGAGCAGCATCCGGATGTCGTGTCGCTCGGCCTTGGCGACGAGCGGCAGGATCTCCTCGACGAACTCCGGGTCGAGCTCGCGAAGCAGGTCGTCGCGGTTGTCGGCCGCCATCCATTCAAGCAGGGCACCGAGGTGCGGCCGGTCGCCCGCCTTCACGAGCTCGACCTGGCGGGCCATCGGGTAGTAGGGAAACACTTCCGCCTGCCGCTCGACGGCCATCGCGTCGAGCATCTGCCAGAGTTCGCGGTCGTCGAGCCCCTCGGAAAACTCCGCCACCGTCGCCGGGTGCAGCTCCTCGGCCACCTCGCGCAGCCCCGCCGTGTCGCCCTCGGCGAGCATGACGCGGAGCTCCGGGATCAGGATGGGGTTGGCGGCCGGCATGCGTGAGGGGCCTATACTGCGGGCGGTTCACATTTCTCACCGAAGTATGCCATGGACCAGCGGCCGGTCGAACGTCGATTCCTGGGCTGCGTGATCGTCGCGGCTTTCGCCTGCCTGATTCCCGACGCGCGGGCGGGAGAGATAGGCCGTGGCCACGAGCTGCTGCTCACTCGTGGATACCTGCCCCCCGACTTCGACCAAGAGGTGTTCGACGCCCTCTGGACCATCTGGGAAGAACCGCTGCGGTCGCGGGCTGAAGCGGCGGCTGTCGACGAGCGGCGGCGGATGGCGATGGAGCGGTATGGCCTGTTGCCCCATCCCGACGATCCGTCACGATCGGTGCAATATGTGGTCGGCGCCGACGGCTCCTGGACGATGAGCTGCCTCGCCTGCCACCAGGGGCAGGTGGGGGGCAGGCTCATTCCAGGCGTGCCCAATTCCAACTACGCCCTAGAGACGCTCACGGAAGAGGTGCGGCTGCTCAAGGTGAAGCAGCGGAAGCCGCTCGGCCACATGGACATGGGCTCGCTGCTCCTCCCGCTCGGCACGACCAATGGCACGACCAATGCCGTGATCTTCGGCGTGGCGCTGATGCGGCACCGCGACGCCGCCTTGAACATCGTGCAGCGGCCGCCGCGGTTCGATCTCGTGCACCACGACATGGACGCCCCGGCCTGGTGGCACTACCGCACGCGCCGCAGCCTCTATGCCGACGGCTTCGCCGCCAAGGGGCATCGGATGCTGATGCAGTTCCTGCTCGTCAAGGAGAACGGCCCCGAGAAGTTCGCGGCGTGGGAGGACGAGTTCCGCGACATCGAGGCCTGGATCGCGGCCCTCGAGCCGCCCACGTGGCCCGGCACGATCGATGCCTCGCTGGCCGTCGTGGGGAAGGGCGTATTCGCCACCCACTGCGCGTCGTGCCACGGCACCTACGGCCCCGACGGCTCATATCCCGAGCGGCTCGTTTCCATCGACGAGGTCGGCACCGACCGGGTGCGGCTCGATTCACTCACGGCCAAGGAGCGTTCCGATCTCAACGCCAGCTGGTTCGGCCACATGAGTGCCGACGGAGCCGACCTCGCGGAACGGGCCGCCGGCACCGGCTACGTGGCCCCGCCACTGGATGGCGTGTGGGCCTCGGCCCCGTATTTCCACAACGGCTCGGTGCCCACGCTCTGGCACGTGCTGCATCCAGGCGAGCGGCCCGCCGTCTGGCGGCGGACGCCGACCGGCTACGACGACTCCCGCGTGGGACTCGAGGTCGAGGAACTGGCCGCACTGCCCGAGGGCAAACTGCTGCCCTCGGTGCGGCGGCAGTATTTCGACACCCGGAAGCCGGGCAAGAGCGCCGCCGGCCACGACTTTCCCGACGCCCTCTCGGTCGACGAGAAAACGGCCGTGCTGGAGTACCTCAAGACGCTGTAGCCGCTGCGGGGCATCTGCTACCTTACTGGTGCGCCACAGTTCACCCCGACGGAGTGCCCCGATGACACAGCTTGAAGCCGCCCGCGCCAGCCAGATCACGCCCGAAATGAAGTTCGTCGCCCAGCGCGAGGATCTTCCCGAGGAGCTGATCCGAAGCGAGGTGGCCCGCGGGCGGATGGTCATCCCGGCCAATACCGTGCATCTGACGAAGAAGCTCGAGCCGATGGCCATCGGCATCGCAGCCCTGACGAAGATCAACGCCAACATCGGCAACTCCGCCGTCACCAGTGACCAGCAGACGGAGCTGGAAAAGCTCCACATGGCGGTGCACTACGGCGCCGACACCGTGATGGATCTCTCGACCGGGAAGGGCATCGACACGATCCGCCAGGCGATCATCGACGCCTCCCCCGTGCCGATCGGCACGGTGCCGATTTACCAGATGCTCGAGGAACTCGGCGGCGATATCGACGACATGAAGCCGCAGCACTTCCTCGACATGTGCGAGAAGCAGGCGAAGCAGGGCGTCGATTACATGACCGTCCACGCCGGCCTGCTCCAGGAGCATCTCCATCTCACGATGCACCGGGTCACGGGGATCGTGAGCCGCGGCGGCTCGCTCATCGCCCGCTGGATGATGACGCACAAGCAGCAGAATCCGCTCTACACCCACTTCGAGGATCTCTGCGACATCTTTCGCGAGTATGACGTGACCTGGAGCCTCGGCGACGGCCTGCGTCCCGGCGCGATCGCCGACGCCAGCGACGAGGCACAGTTCGCTGAACTGCACGTGCTCGGCGAGCTCACGCGGCGGGCGTGGAAAAAGGGCTGCCAGGTGATGGTCGAGGGACCCGGCCACGTGCCCATGGACCAGATCGACATGAACGTGAAACGGCAGATGGAAGAGTGCGACGAGGCGCCCTTCTACGTGCTCGGCCCGCTCGTCACCGACATCGCCCCGGGCTACGACCACATCACCAGCGCCATCGGCGCAGCCCTCGCCGGCTGGAGCGGTGCGGCGATGCTCTGCTACGTGACGCCGAAGGAGCACCTTGGCCTGCCCGACGCAGAGGACGTGAAGCAGGGCGTGATCGCCTACAAGATCGCGGCCCATGCGGCCGATCTGGCCCGACACCGAAAGAACGCCCGCGTTCGGGACGACGCCCTCTCACGGGCCCGCTTCGCATTCGACTGGAACGAACAGTTCCGGCTCGCGCTCGACCCCGAAACGGCCAAGAAATACCACGACGAAACGCTCCCGCAGGACACCTTCAAGAGCGCCCACTTCTGCAGCATGTGTGGGCCGAAGTATTGCTCGATGAAGATCACGCAGGACATCCGTGAGATGGCCGCAGCGGAAGCCGGCGGCGCGGCCAGCGAACCGGTGGCGATCCAGTTGCCGTGAGGATCGCGGCGGCCTGCCACGAGGATCGCCGTGACGCGTGTGCGTGGGATCGCGTCCTTGACGTCGGGAGGGCGGATCGGTGAGATGGTCGGCGACGGCCGTGATGTCGGCCGCCCGCGACCCTCGGCCGGAGACCCGTGATGAGCCTGTTCCGCGGCTGCATGCCCGCCTTGATGACGCCGTGTGACGCCGCCGGCGTCCCCGACTTCGACGCCCTCGTCGCCACGGCCAGCGACCTGATCGCGACCGGCATGTCGGCGGTCATCTACTGCGGTTCGATGGGCGATTGGCCCCTGCTGACCGACGCCCAGCGGCAGGAGGGCGTGGCTCGCCTCGTCAAGGCGGGCGTACCCGTGGTCGTGGGCACCGGAGCGCAGAACCCGCGGCTGGCGGCGGAGCATGCCGCCCACGCTCGGAAGGTGGGGGCCGCGGGGCTGATGGTCATTCCGCGCGTGCTCTCACGCGGCACGTCACCCGCCGCCCAACGTCGGCACTTCGCGGGAATCCTCCGCGCGGCCGAGGGCCTGCCGGCGGTGATCTACAACAGCCCCTACTACGGCTTCGAGACGCAGGCACCGCTGTTCTTCGACCTGCGCCGCGAGTTTCCGAACCTGGTGGGCTTCAAGGAGTTCGGTGGCGCCGAGGCGCTGACATACGCGGCCGAGAATATCACGACCGGCGATCCGGACCTCGCACTCATGGTCGGCGTGGACACGCAGGTGTTTCATGGGATCGTCCGCTGTGGTGCGGTCGGCGCGATCACCGGCGTCGGGAACGCACTGCCGCGTCCGGTGCTGCGGCTCGTTGCGCTCTGTCTGCAGGCGGCCGGCGGCGATGCCGCGGCCCGTGGCCTCGCGGCCGAACTCGACGCGGCGCTCGCCGTGCTCTCGAAGTTCGATGAGGGCCCGGATCTCGTTCTCTACTACAAGCACCTGATGGTGCTCGAGGGCCGGCCCGAGTATCGCCATCAGATCAACCAGGTCGACGAACTGGCCCCCAGCCAGCGGGCGTTTCTCGAGCAGCAGTGGCGGCAGTTCCGCGCCTGGTGGGATTCCTGGCCGGGCCGCGGCTGACGGAGCCGTGTCGGCCCCGAGGCGTGCTCGGCATCCGACCCCGGGCGAGCCATCCGGATCGCCCGGCTGGACGGCTACTTTTTGACCCAGCCGGTGCCGTCCGGGCGGTCCTCCAGCACGATGCCCGCGGCAGTGAGCCTGTTGCGGACGAGGTCGGCCGTGGCGAAGTCCTTCGATTTCCGGGCGTTGGCCCGGATTTCGATGACGAGTTCCATCAGCGTGCCGACAAGGGCGTCGTCGCCGCCGCCGGACGTGGCCCGCGGCAGTTCCAGGAACAGACCCAGGGTGCCAGTGAGCTCGCGGAGCACGAGCATCGTCGCGTCGAGCGTGGCCAGTTCAGCCTCGGGCTTCTTTGCCTCCAGGCCGTGCTGATCGATGAATTTGTTGGCCGTGCGGACGAAGTCGAAGAGCGTGGCGATTGCGATCGCCGTGTTGAAGTCGTCATCCATCGCGGCGAGGAACGTCGTGCGGAGTTCCCGCACGTCGTCCCCCAACGCCCCCACGGCGGCGTCGCCCTCGCTGCGGCTGCGGCAGGGCAGGGCGTAGAACGACTTCCCGCCGATCCGCTCGTAGCGGCCGAAGAGCCGCTCGAAGGCCTCCATCGCCCGGGCGCTCTCACCCAGCGGCTCCTCGCCGAAATGGATGGGGCTGCGGTAGTGCGTCGAGAGCAGGAGCAGCCGGATCACCTCCGGACGGTGGCGGGCGAGCAGGTTTTTAAAGGGCTCGGCGCCGGTGGACTTCGAGATCTTGGTTGCGGCCTGCGCGGCGGCATCGTCGGCCGCCGACGGCTCGCCGCCGCGGGGCCGGCCGCCGACCTTGCCCGCTGCACCCGCCGCCTGCATCAATCCGTTGTGCATCCAAAACGTGGCCATCGGGCAGTCGTGGAGCGACTCGCTCTGGGCGATCTCGTTTTCGTGGTGGGGAAACACGAGATCGAGCCCGCCTCCATGGATGTCGAAGTGCGGCCCGAGGATCGCCTTGCTCATCGCCGAGCACTCGATGTGCCAGCCCGGCCGCCCCTTGCCCCAGGGGCTATCCCACGACGGCTCGCCCGGCTTCGCCTGCTTCCACAGGGCGAAGTCGGCGGCCGACCGCTTCCGCTCCGCCGTCGAGCCCCCTTCGCCCTGGGTCTGGTCAACCGAGCGATTGGTGAGTTTGCCGTAGTCGGCATCCTGCGTGACGTCGAAGTAGACGTCGCCGTCGCTGGCGTAGGCACAGCCCTTGGTGATCAGCCCCTCGATGAAGGCGATGATCGTGCCGATGTGCTCCGTCGCCTTCGGCATCTCGTCGATGCTCTTCACGCCGAGGCAGGCCAGGTTCTCCAGGTAGTCGGCCGTCATCTCCTCGGCAAGCTTCGCCATCGTCGTGCCGCGGGCCGTGCTCTCGGCGATGATCTTGTCGTCGACGTCGGTGATGTTGACCACCCACGTGACCTTCCACCCGGAATATCCGAGATACCGCTTCACCGTGTCGAAGATCACCGGGCCCACCATGTGGCCGATGTGGCTTGGCTTGTAGACCGTCGGCCCGCAGAGATACATCCCCACGTGGCCCGGCTTCACCGTCACGAGCGGCGTCTTCTTCTTCGTCAGCGTGCTGTAGATCTGGATCGTGGGCAGGGCCGTCGTCGCCATCTCGTCTCGTTGCTCCGTTGTCAGGTCGTCAGGGATCGTCCGCCTACCGTTCGATCAGCACGACGCACTCGGCGCCGATCGCCAGCTCCTCGCCGATCGGCCCCACCGACTCGCCCGTCTTGGCCTTGAGCCAGACGGACTCTTCGGGGATGCCGAGCACCGCGGCGATTCGGCGGCGGATCGCGGGCCGGTGCGGGAGGATTTTGGGCCGCTGGGCGAAAATCACGCAATCCAGATTTGCGATCCGCCAGCCGGCGGCCGCCACGCGATCGGCCGCTGCCCGGAGCATCGCCGCGGAATCGCGTCCCTGATTGGCGGGGTCGGTGTCGGGAAACATCTCACCGATGTCGCCGAGCCCCGCCGCGCCGAGCAGGGCGTCGGTGATCGCATGCAGGAGCACATCGGCATCGCTGTGGCCGATGGCGCGGCGGTCGTGGGGGATCGTGATCCCGCCGAGCACGAGCCCGTCGCCGGGACCGAGCCGATGCGTGTCATGGCCAAGACCGACGCGGTGCATGCTCTGTTTCTCCCGGAGGAGGCCCCGTTTTCACCTATACTCGCCGCATGCACAATACCGCCGATGCGGCAGGCAGGCCGTCTCCGGAAGCAGTCATCCGCGTCGAGGGGCTGGCCAAGGAGTATCGCGTCTACGACAAGCCGGAAGGGCTGGGGGCGAGCCTGCGCGGGCTCTTCCACCGGACGAGCCGAGCCGTCGAGGCGCTTCGGGGCGTCGATATCACGGTCAATCGCGGTGAGTTCGTGGCCCTGCTCGGGCCAAACGGCGCCGGGAAGACGACATTCCTGAAGCTGCTCTCGGGGATCATCACACCCTCGCGGGGCACCGCCCGCGTGCTCGGCCACGTGCCATGGGAGCGGGCCGACGACTTCCGCCGCCGGTTCGCCCTCGTGATGGGGCAGCGGAACCAGCTCTGGTGGGACCTGCCCGCCGCCGAGAGCTTCCGCCTGCACAAGGAGATCTATCGGCTCGATGCGGCCCGGTTCGAGCGGGTGCGGGACGAACTCGTCGATCTGCTCGGCGTGCGGAAGCTGATCCTGCAGCCCGTGCGGGAGCTGTCGCTCGGCGAGCGGATGAAGCTGGAACTGGTGGCGGCGCTGCTCCATGAGCCCGAGGTGCTCTTTCTCGATGAGCCGACGATCGGTCTCGACGTCGTGGCCCAGCACACGATCCACGAGTTCCTCCGGCACGTGCAGGCCGAGCGGCGGACGACCGTGATGCTCACCACGCACTACATGAAAGATGTGGCCGCGCTCTGCGAGCGTGTCGTGGTGATCACCCACGGTGACATCCTGTACGACGGTTCGCTCGCCGAGATCGTCGATCGGTTCACGACGCACAAGATCGTCACGCTCGATCTCGATGAGCTGCCGGCCCCCGGATCGCTCGAGCGGTTCGGGTTTCCGTGCGAGATTCGTGGGCCGCAGGTCGTGATGCGGATCGACCGCAACCGGATCGCCGACGTGCTGCCCGAGATTCTGCGGGGGGTGGGCGTCCGCGACGTGTCGGTGGAGGATGTGCCGCTCGAGGAGATCGTGGCCGGCCTGTTCCGCTCAGGGAGAACGCGGCCAGCCGAGCCGGCAGAGGTCTCGTCATGAGCCCCACCGCGCCGCCCACCGCCCACCGCTCCGGCCGGCTCGCCGAACTCGCCATCCGGCTCCGCATTTGGTGGACGATGCTCGCAATCTGCCTCGAGGAGCGACTCGCCTACCGAGGCGACTTCATCCTCGGCACCGCGATGCGGTTCCTGCCGATCGTCACGCAGGTATTTCTCTGGACGGCGGTGTTCGCCGCCACGAGTCGCTCCGACATCGCGGGCTACTCGAAGACCGACATCGTGGCCTACTACCTGCTCACGATGATCACGCGGGCCTTTTCCAGCATGCCGGGGCTCGCCGGCGGCGTCTCTCGCAGCATCCGCGACGGCTCCATCAAAAAGTATCTCGTGCAGCCGGTGGACTATGTGTCGTTTCTGCTGGCCGCCCGGATCGCCCACAAGCTTGTCTATTACGCCGTCGCGATCCTGCCGTTCGCGGTCGTGTTCTGGATCTGCCGCAGCTATTTTCCCCCGGTGCCCGATGTGACGACGATCGCGGTCTTCATCGTGTCGCTCCTGCTCTCGTTCCTGCTCGGCTTCTTCATGGAGGCGACGCTCGGCATGCTCGGGTTCTGGGTGCTGGAGGTGTCGAGCATCGTGTTTGCCTACATGCTCGTGCAGTACCTCCTCTCGGGCCACATGTTCCCGATCGACATGCTCGCCGGCATCCCCACGGGCATCGCCGGGGTGGACGTGGCCGACGTCGTCCGCTGGCTCCCCTTCGAATACACGGCCTACTTTCCGGCGGCGGTCTGGCTCGGGAAGGTGCAGGGGGCCGAGCTCGGCCGCGCCCTGGCGATCGAGGCGGCCTGGGTCATCGTGATGGCGATCGCGTGCCGGATCGTCTGGTGGCGGGGTACGCGGCGGTACTCGGCCTACGGAGGCTGACGATGGGCCGCTACCTCTCCATCTTCAGCACGTTCGCTCGGGCCTGTCTCGTTCGCGACATGACGTTTCGGGCAAACTTTCTGCTGGAGTGCGTGACGAGCCTCGGCTGGATGTCGATGAACCTGGCGTTCTACCTGCTTGTGTTCCAGTTCACGCCCGAGATCGGCAAGGGCACGGGCTGGTCGCGGGAGCCGTTCTTTGCGTTCGTCGCCACCGGCCTGATCATCAACTCGATCGTGCAGGCGCTCTTCATGCCGAGCGCCGAGGAGCTCACCGAGATGGTCCGCACCGGCGGCCTCGACGCCGTGCTCGTGCGGCCGCTCGACGCGCAGTTCCTGCTCTCGATGCACCGTGTCGATTTCTCGTCGTTCGCCAACGGCCTCGTGGGCTGCGGCCTCCTCGCCTGGGCACTGTCCCGCATGGACCACGCCCCGCCGCCCGTCGCCTGGCTGCTCTATCCGCTGCTCGTCGTCTGCGGCGTCGTGATCCTGTACTCGCTCGTGATCATGCTCGCTGCCGCCACGATCCTCATGGGCCGCAACCAGAGCCTCTACGACTTCTGGTTCTATCTCACGAATTTCTCCCGATATCCGGCCGAGATTTATTCAGGGCCGTGGGGCGGTCCGCTCCGCGCCCTGTGTACGTTCGTGATCCCGATCCTGCTCGTGGTCAACGTGCCGGCCCGCGTCATCGCCCAGCCGCTCGTGGGCGATGCCTGGTGGCCTGTCGCCGGCGCCGTGGCGGCTGCGGTCGCATCGCTCGTGATCTCGCGGGTCGTCTTCCAGCGGGCGCTGGCCCGGTATCGCAGCGCGTCGAGTTAGGTCCGAGTGAGGGGGGATTCTGTGCGTCCACAACTTCATGAAGACACCGCCGCCACGTTGATCGGCCTCACGATCGTCGCCCTGGCTCTTGCCGTCACCTGGATTGCACGGCCGGCGGTGGAGCCAGCCAGCCGGATTGCCTACCCGAAAGGCTGGCCGACGCCGCTCTCGGCCACGATCGACAAGCCGCAGACCTGGGCCGATTCGCCGCCCGAAGCCCTCCGTGACAAGAAGGGGCGGAGCGTGGCCGTGCCCGTGGTGATGGGCATGGGCTGGGTGGTGCTCGTGGGTGCGGCCGGGGCGTTACTCGGCGGACGGTCGGTCGTGCGGAGCCTGCCGGTCGCGGTCGCGGTCCTCGCCTGTACCGCCTACCTGCTCGCCGGCCAGAAGGTGATCCATTATTACAACCTCGAGTATCCGCTCTGGGCCCTGGCGGTCGGGCTCTTGATCGGCAACCTCGTGGGAGTCCCGGCCTGGCTCGGCCGGACGCTCGCCGGCGAGTTTCTCATCAAGACCGGCCTCGTGATCTTCGGGGCCGAGGTGCTCTTCAGCCGGTTGCTCGAACTCGGTCTGCCGGGGCTCTTGACGGCGTGGATCGTCACGCCGATCGTCCTCGTGGCCACCTATCTCGCCGGCGTGTACCTGTTGAAGATCCCGTCGCGGGCGCTCTGCATGGTCGTGTCGGCCGACATGTCGGTATGTGGCGTGTCGGCGGCGATCGCCACGGGAGCGGCCTGTCGGGCGAAGAAGGAAGAGCTGTCGCTGGCGATCGGCCTGTCGCTCTTCTTCACCGTGATCATGATGGTGGCGATGCCGCCGCTCATCGCCTGGATGGGGCTCGATCCGATCGTGGGGGGCGCCTGGATCGGGGGCACGATCGACGCCACCGGCGCTGTCGTCGCGGCCGGTGAGGCCCTCGGCAAGGAGGGGGGCGAGGTCGCGGCCACCGTGAAGATGATCCAGAACTCGATGATCGGCGTGATCGCCTTCGCCGTCGCCGTCTATTGGGCCGGCTGGGTGGATCACGATCGCGGCCAGCGCGAGGGCTCGCTCGTGGCCGAGGCCTGGCGGAGGTTTCCGAAGTTCATCCTCGGTTTTCTCGCGGCCTCGCTCGTCTGCTCGTGGCTCTTCACCCGCTCGCCAGAGGCTGCTCTTTGGGTGGACGGCGCCACGACGGGCTTCACATCGCGGCTGCGGGGCTGGCTGTTCTGCGCGGGCTTCGTCTGCATGGGCCTGCAGACCAACTTCCGCGAGTTGGCCCCGGCGCTCGGCAGCGGCCGGCCGCTCGTGCTCTACCTTGGCGGCCAGCTCGTGAACCTCGTGCTCACGCTCGGCATGGCGAGCCTCACGTTTGGCTGGCTGTTCAAAAAGATGGTGCAGCCATGAACAGCCCGCAGGCCACACGGCTCGACATGAAACGGCTCGTGCTCGGCAGCGCGGTGGTGGCCGCGATCTGGGGCGGCCTGCTGCCGGCTCTGCTGCGGTGCCCGGCCATCGCTCGGCATGTCGCCCGGATGGAGGAGCGGGGTGTGAACCCCGCGGCCATGTACTACACGGAGCTCGACCGCCTGCCCCTGCGGCCCGAGTGGGTCGATCGCCGCCTCACGCTCTGGCCGTAGCCTGGCACCGGCCTCGCGACTACACTCCTCCCACCATGCTCAAACTCGCCTTCAGTTCCAACGCCTACCTCGACGTCCCGGTGGAGGAGGCGATCGCCCGGATCGCCGGCTTCGGCTACCACGGCATCGAATTGCTCGCCGATGTGCCGCACGCATGGCCCGCCGGGCTGCTCGGCGTGCAGAAGGATTCGATCCGCCGCGCCCTCGCCACCAGCGGCCTGGCGATCTCCAACATCAATGCCTTCATGATGAACGCGGTCGCCGATCCGCGGCAGCCCTACTGGCATCCGGGCTGGACCGATCCCGATCCGCATTACCGGGCGATCCGCCGGGAGCACACGAAGCGCGCCCTACGGCTGGCAGCGGAACTCGGGGCGCCGGCGATTTCGACCGAGCCCGGCGGCGAGATTCAGCCGGGGCAGAGCCGCGAGCAGGCCACCGACATCTTCTATGAGGAGATCATGCCGGTGCTCGACGTGGCCGCGGCGGTCGGCGTGACGCTGCTTATCGAGCCGGAGCCGGGGCTCCTCATCGAGAAGTTTGGCCAGTATCTGGAGTTTGCCGACCGCGTCCGGCATCCGGCGCTCGGCCTCAACTTCGACATCGGCCATGCCTACTGCGTGGGCGAGGATCCGGCGGAGTGGGTGCCGCGGATGAAGGATCACACGCGGCACTACCACTTCGAAGACATCGCCGCCACGCGGGTGCACCACCATCTCGTGCCGGGTGAAGGGGCGATCGACTTCGGGAGCGTGTTCCAGGCGATCGCCGCCCACACGCCCGATCGCTGGGTGACGGTGGAACTCTATCCCTATCGCGACCGGCCCGATGATGCGGCCCGCGCCGCGCGGGCCCACCTGCTGGCGCGTGCCGCCAGCGTGGGCGTGGAGCTGGCCTGACATGCGAGACTGGCTGCGGCTCGTGCGGCTGCCGAATCATGCGACGGCCGTCGCCGACGTGCTTGCCGGCTATCTCGTCGTCGCGGGGCTGCGTGTCATCGACTGGCCGCCGGCCGCCTGCTGGCTGGCGATCATCGCGAGCGTCTGTTTCTACGCGGCGGGCATGGTGCTCAACGATGTCTGCGACGTGGAGCTCGACCGCGTCGAGCGGCCCGAGCGGCCGCTGCCGAGCGGCGCGATCGGCGTCCACAAGGCGGCCCTCGTCGGCAGCTGCCTGCTCGCTGCCGGTTCGGCAGCCGCCTGCGCGACGGCGATCGTGGCCCGCTCCCCGGGGCCGGCGCTCGTCGGGGCTGGGCTCACCGCCGCGGTGTGGCTCTATGATCGGCACGCGAAGCCCACGCTCGCCGGGCCGTTCGTGATGGGGGCCTGCCGCGGGCTGAACTGGCTGTTGGGCATGACGGCTGCCGGCGGGGCGATCGGCTCGCTCTGGACGATTCCGCTCGGCATGGCCCTCTACGTCGCGGGCATCACGCTCTACGCCCGCGACGAGGCGGGCCGCAGCCGTGCGGCCACGCTCCTCGGCGGGCTGGCCGTCATGGGGCTCGGCCTCGCCGTGGCGTCGCGGTTCATCTGGCCGGCGGTCGACGCGGGGGCGAATCTCCGCGAGTCGCCGCTCCCCGCGTCGAACTGGCTCGTGCTCTGGGGCATCCTCGGCACGTCGATCCTGCTCCGCGGCCTCATCGGCGTGCTCGACCCGTCGCCCAGGCGGGTGCAGGCCGCCGTGGGCAATGCGATCATGTCGATCATCACGCTCGACGCCGTGCTCGTGCTCGCCTTCTGCGGCGAGCGGTGGGCGGTCGTGCTCCTGCTGCTCCTGCCGTTGTTCCTGTTCGGCAGGCGGCTGGTGCCACCGACCTGACGCGGCCGATTTCGCCGGAGTCCTGCGGAGACTGGTGTGGTCATGCGGCTCGGGTTCAGCACTAACGGCATCGGCGACATCGATCCGCTCGATGCGCTGCCCTTGCTCGCCGAACTGGGCTACACGTCGCTCGCCCTCACGCTCGACCGCCATACGATCGACCCGTTCGCCGCCGACCTGTCGGCCCGGATCGATCGCTGGCGGCGGGCCCTCGCCGCCAGCGGAATGGCGAGCGTCATCGAGACGGGGGCCCGGCATCTCCTCGACCTGCGGGTGAAGCACGAGCCCACGTTCGTGACGGCCGATCCCGAGGCCCGCTGCCATCGGGTGGAGTTCACGCGGCGGGCGATCGACGTCGCCGCGGAACTGGGAGCGGGCTGCGCATCGGCCTGGTCGGGCGTGGTGCGGGACGCCGCCCCGGGCGACGTGGTCTGGGAGCGGCTCGTCGGGGCCGTCGCACCGGTCGTCGAGCATGCGGCGCGGCGGGGCGTGCCATTCGGCTTCGAGCCCGAGCCCGGCATGTTCATCGACACGCTTGCCCGCTACGGAATGCTCCGCGATCGGCTCGGCCGGCCGGAATCGCTCCGGCTCACCGTCGATCTCGGCCACCTCGAGTGCATGGGAGAGCGGCCGCTGGCCACGCGGCTCGCGGCCTGGTGCGGCGAGATCGTGAACGTGCATGTGGACGACATGCTCGCCTGCCGCCACGAGCACCTGCCGCTGGGGCAGGGGGAGGTGGAGTTCGCACCGCTCCTGGCCGCGCTCGCCGCCGGCGGCTACGGCGGTGGGCTGCACGTCGAACTCCCTCGCCAGTCGCATCGCTGGCTCGAGATCGCCCGTGAGTCGGCGCGGCTCGAGTGGCACGCTGGCCCCGTATCCGGCGCCAGCCACCAGCCTGCATCCGCGAGGAGCGTTGCACCCACCAGGTGATTCGTTCATGATGCTGCGGTCTCATTCAACACGGAGCACATGCATGGCGACGGAACGACGGACTGGTGGCTGCAGCGGCACGCCGCGGACGAGCGTGTCCCGATGAGTGACCAATCCATTCTCGTCGCCGGGGGCTGGCGGCCGGCTGCAGCCGTCGACTCCTACCGGGCCCTGAATCCGTCCACGGGCGCGCCGCATCCGGCCGTCTGGCCCGTGAGCGGATGGAGTGACGTCGATGCGGCACTCGCCGCCGCCGTCGCCGCCGCCCACGATCTCGCTGTGCTGCCGCCGGCTCGAATCGCCTCGTTCCTCGAGGGCTATGCCGCCCGGCTCGAGGCGTGCGGCGGGGATCTGGTCGACGCGGCGCATGCCGAGACGGGCCTGCCCCGCAGTCCCCGACTCGCCGACGTCGAATTGCCCCGCATGCTCGATCAGTTGCGGCAGGCCGCCGCCGCCGCACGTGCGGAAACCTGGCGGATGCCAATGATCGATCGGGCGAAGAACATCCGTTCCGCCGCCTTCGGCCTCGGGCCGATCGTCGTGCTGCCGCCGGCCAATTTCCCCCTCGCCTTTGGTGCGATCACCGGCGGCGATTTCGCGGCCGCGATCGCGGCGGGCAATCCCGTGATCGCAAAGGCGCATCGCGGCCATCCGGGGGTGTCGATGGTGGCGGCTCGGCACGTGCGCGAGGCGGTGCGCGAGGCGGGGCTGCCGCCGGCGACGGTGCAACTGCTGCACGGCATCGGCCGGGGCGACGGCGAACGGCTCGTGGCCGACCCCCGCGTGGGTGGTTCAGCCTTCACGGGCAGCGAGGCGGCCGGTCGGCGGTTGTTCGCGGCCGCGGCGACCGCGGGCAAGGTGATGTGGGTGGAGATGGGGAGCCTGAACCCCGCCGTGCTCCTGCCGCACGCCCTCGCCGAACGTGGCGACGAGATTGCCGCTGAACTTACCACCAGCGTGACGGGATCAGCCGGACAACTCTGCACCAAGCCGGGGATTGTGTTTCTCATCGACGACGCAGCAGGCGGGCACTTCGTGTCGGCGGCCGTCTCGCGGTTCAAGGCCGTCGGGCCGCAGGTGCTGTTGACGGCGTCGGGCCGTGGGCAGCTCGACGAGGCGGTGGCCCTGCTCGCGCAGGCGGGCGCTCGGCTGCTCGTCGACGGCCCCGCGGCCGCAGGCCCATGCTGCCGCTCCCCGTCGCTCCTCGACGTGACCGCAGCGGCGTTCTGTGCGGCGCCGCAGGCATTTCTGGTCGAGGCCTTCGGCAACGCGACGCTGCTCGTCCGATGCGGATCGCTCGACGAACTCTGTCGCGCGGTCGCGCATGTGCAAGGCACGCTGGCCGCGAGCCTGTACGCCGCCGGTGGCGACGCAGAGGCCGCACGGGCGGTGCGACCACTGCTCGTGGCTCGGGCGGGCAGGCTCGTCGAAAATCGGATGCCCACCGGGCTGGCCGTCACGGCACCGATGCAGCACGGCGGTCCCTGGCCCTCCGCCGGCCCTCCGTTCTTCTCGGCCGTCGGCATGCCGTGGACGCTGCTGCGGTTCGCCCGGCGGATCTGCTTCGATAACTGCCCGCACGACGCCCTGCCGCCGTGCCTGCATGACGCCCCGCCTGCGGGCAGCCCGTGGCGGTTCATCGACGGCAACTGGCTCCAGGCCTAGCGAGCGTCCCGATCGAGCCGAGCTGCCTGTTACGGCTGCATCGCATCGGTCGGGCGGGAGCCGCAGTCCTTGCGGCCGGAGCCGGCGAACCGGCTCGTGGCCCGCACGGTCATGTCGGCATCGCACGTGATCTGGCAGGAGAGCCGCAGGCCGGGCGTGCCCGCCAGCCCCTTCGCCACGAGCACGTCCTGCTCGGCCTGCCGCATCGTCGTCGGCTCACCCGCGACGAACTCCACGCGGCACGTGGTGCACCGCGCGATGCCGCCACAGGCGTGCAGTTGATCGATGCCGCACTCGTCCACGAGCGCATTGACGAGCCGCTTGCCGGCCGGCACCTCGAACGAACCGACACCTTCAACCGTGAGCTGGGGCATAGATGTTTCCTCGTAACGAATGAATGATCCAAAAAACTCTCTGCGATTCACGCACGGGTAGGCGAGGGGGTCTGTGCAAGCTCGAGGAGCATGTGGACCGAGTCTTCGAGGTCCAGCGACGAGACTTGTACCGCCCCCGAGCCGGGCCCACCTCGAGTTCTACAAGCCAGCGGCCGCGGGTTGAGCCGCCGCCGCAGGCCGCGCCGGTGGAGCCGCCGCCGGGGCGGGCTTCGGCTTCGGACGCTTGTCGTCGAGGTTGGCCACGAAATCATCGGCCGTCGGGTTCGACGTCACGCCCCCCTCCGGCACGTCGGCGCCACAGGTCCAGACCAGGGCGTTGAGCATCAGCCGCCGGAAGTCTTCATTCTCCCAGTTCTTGTGGAAGTGACCGCCGGTGCAGCCGAAGCCACGGCCGCCGTTGGGCCGTTCGTAGGCCCAGGCCAGCGCCTCCCTGGCGCCCTTGGCCGCCCGGACGGTGGGATTGTTGCTGTGGGGGCCGTCGGGCTGTTCGCGGGTCTCGTCGGGAGGAACGGCCGTGAGGATCATCGTCACGCCCTCGGACGGGTCACGAAACCGCATGTGGTAGTACCACTCGTCGTTGATTTCGAAAGGCTTCACGCCCCGCGTGATCGGGTGCCCCTGGGCGAGCTGCGTCTGGGCGAGCGTCCAGTGCGGGTTCACCGACCAATGCGGCTCGAAGTAGCCGCCGATCCAGTTGAGGAATTCGGGGCCGCCCTTCTCCTTCGGCACCTCCACCCCGTAGTGCAGGCAGGCGATGCCCACGCCCCGCTTCGCCAGCGCATCGATCTGCGCGAGGCGGTTGCTCTGGAGCACGGGGTGGCCGCCGCCGCCGTCGGCGAAGAACAGGATGCCGTCGGCGTTGTCGAACGCCGTGGGATCCTTCGGCCAGCCGCCCGGATACACCTCCGACACGATCTGCGGGCAGGACGCGTCGAGGCACTTCTTGAACAGCATCGCCCCGGCGCGGAACTCATGCTGCCCCGGCGCATGGCTCGGTTTGCCCGCGACGAGCACGAGTTTCTTGCGGCCGTCGGCGACCTTGAGCCGCTCGAGGCGGATGTCCTTGAACTCGGCCTTCATCGGCGGGCCGGCATGGAGCTGGAGCGCGAGGATGCCCTGCGTGGCTCGCTTGCCCTCCTGCTCGTCGATCGTCTCCGACATCAGCTGGCCATTGATGAAGTGCCGGAGCGTGGGACCCTTGGCCACGATCCGCAGCTCGTTCCATTCGCCCGGCTTGATCGCCTTCTGGAGATCCTCCGTCGTGCCGATCGGCTCGCCCGAACGCTTCGTGCCGTCGGCGGCGATCGTGATTCGTTCGCCGCGTTTAGCCAGGATGCCGCGACCCCGCTCCTCATAGAGGATGCCGGAGTAGTTGGGGCCCGACTCGAAATCGCCCTGGTAGCCCCCGACCACGAACGGTCCGGCCTCCGTGAACTCACGGCTCCGGTACTGCACGCCGCTGTTGCCCCCGGTGAGTCGGTAGGAAAGCGTGAGCGCGAAGTCGTCGACGAGTCCGTCTCGCCAGATGAGAAAGGTGTTGCCCTTGGTGGGATTCTCGGCCGTCGTCTCGCCGACGATCACGCCGTCCTTCACGGACCAGAACTCCGGCTTTCCCTCCCAGCCGTCGAGCGACGTGCCGTTGAAAATCGGCACGCCGGCTGGATCATCGGCGGCGCGCACCGATCCGGCGATGACCGACGAGAGACCCGCGATCAGGCTGCAGCAGGCGAGCAGCGACAGAGGGCGGGCCGGCATGGACCAGAACTTGACGAGGCGCACGCGAGAACCTCCACGAGGGCGGGAGCGGCGGATCCCGCACATCGGGAGCCCACCGGCGGCGTCAGTATGCCACGGCCGCGGCGGCCGGGCGACCCGCCGCCTCACGATCGATCCCGAGCAGGTCGTAGAGGGCGTCGATGCCGATCACCTTCACGCCGATCGCCTTCGCCCGGTCGACGGTCGTCTTCCGCCGTGTCTCGTCGGCCGGCCGCCAGGACGCCCCGCGGCCCGCGGCAGCGTCCGCCGCCCGTGGCGGCCCGGCATCCACCACTGCCGCCGTCCGCGGGGTCACGGTGTCCCCCACCGTGGCGCCGGCCCGTTCGACGAGCGCCTTGATGGCCGCGGTGGACTGCTTCACGCCCCCCCCGAGATCGACGAAGCCGACGATCACGATTTCCGGCGCCTCGCCCGGTCGCCACAGGCTCGTGGCGACACCGTCGCCCGGCAGGATCATCCGATCGAGGTCGTCCTCGCGGATCGTGGCCCGGGCGAGGGTGGCATTTTCGATGGCCGTCACCTGCACCATCCCCTTTTTCGAGCCGACCTGCGGCCGCGGGTCATCCGCGCCGTAGACGGCCAGCAGCAGCCCGGGCCGCATGCCTGCCGTTGTCGGCAGCGAGATCAGCACGGTTCGGTCCCGCTCATCCACGTCGACGACTCGGCCATCGAAGCCCTCGATCCGTTCGTCGAACGGCAGCGACGAGGCCACCGCCCGCTGCAGCGGATCGCCCGGCCGCACGGTGTTGGCGACGACCATGCCATCGGCGATCCGCAGGTTCGCCAGCTGCGTGTTGAGGTCACGGATCGCCTTCTCGCGATCCGTGAGCTCCTTCAGCACGAGCCGCACCCGCTCGGGCCACGGCTCGGGCTCGCTCGCATCGGCAGCCGCCGTTTCATACCGACGACGGGCCTCGGCGGACAGCAGCGGACCAAGCTTCCGCAGCTCCTCGATGATGGCCTGTGTCTGCTCCGAGAGCGCGAGCGCCTTCTTCTGCTCCGCCACCACGCCTTCCATGCTCTTCTCGTGCTCGCCGCGGCGCGACGCGAAGTCGTCCGCTTCCTTCTTCTGGGCCTCTTGGGCGGCATCGCGGGCCTGCTCGGCGGCGGTCTTCTCGTCGGCGGCCTGCTTGACCGCCCGCTCAGTGTCGGCGGCGAGCTTCTCGTTTCGGGCCACGAGATTGGCCGACTCGATGTTCGCGTCGGCCCGCTTCTTCTCCAGCCAGTCGATGAGCGACCGGTATGACCTGTTCTCTTCCTGAAATCCCGAGAACCGCGTCGTGAGCCAGTCGTTCTGCTCAGCCTCGATCGTGTCGGCCGTGTCCTTCTCGGTGCCGATGATGTCCCGGAGACGATCGAACGCGGCGGTCATCTCGCGGAGCTCGTCCTCGGCCCGCAACTGCTTCTCGCCGCTCTCGCGGGCGGCGTTCTCCGCATCGAACTTTTGCTTGAAGAAGAGATAGGTGGTCACGGCCAGCATGAACGTGAGCATCACGAACACGATCAGCGCGATGCTGAGCGTCGTCAGCGTGCGGTTGGCGGCCATGCCTGTGCAGTCCCCTGGAACGGCATCGGAGCGGACGATGCACGACGTCTATCGGCCCACGGCCGCCGCCGGCATCACGACACTGCCGATTGTATGGCCTGGGACGGCCACGGCGTTCAGGCGAAGGTCCCGAGCACGTCCTCCCAGCCGATCGCCCGGCCGGTTTCGGCGGCCATCCGGCCCATGATCGCCGCCTGGGTGCTGCGGCACAGCACGGCCATGTCGTCCAACCGATCGCCGGCGATCACGGCCGCCACCAGAGCCTGCATGGCGGCCGCGTGGGGGCTCGACCGACCGTCGCCGGCGGTGGACACACGCAGGTTCATGCTGCCGCAACTGCCCGTCGCCACCTCCTCGATCCGGGAGCCGTTGCCAGCCCGCCGGTCGAGCGATGCGGCGATGGTTCCGCCATCGGCAAACCGATAGACCACGCTCGCGCCGCTCGTGCCGATGCCGCCGACCGGCTCGACGACCGCACAGGGCAGAGCGACCGCGGGACAGGCATCGCCCATCGTCCAGAGGGCCTTGTCGATCGCGTGAATGTGGTGCTCGACGAATGAGCCGCCGGAGCGTTCCGAATCCACGATCCAGTTGCGGAGCCGCCATTCCGCATGCGACCAGCCGGGCTGACGGGGCCGTTGCCAGGGCAGGCCGATGCTGGCATGCACCGCCACGTGGCGGACGTCGCCGATTCCGCCATCGTGGATGCGGCCCACGATGCCGCGGGTCTCGTCATCGTGCCTCGAGCAGAGCCCGGAGCCGATCGACAGGCCGCGGCCTCGGGCCTCGGCACAGGCGGCCAGCACGTCGGCCAGCCCACGGCCATCGATGGCGGCCGGCTTCTCGCAATAGACATGTTTGCCGGCGCGAACGGCGGCGGCGAACTGCACCGGCCTCGTGGCCGGCGGCGCCGCGAGGATCACGAGATCGACGTCGCTCGCCAGCACCTGCCGCCAGGCATCGACACCGCTGAACCGTCGCTCTGCCGGACAGTCGAGCTGCCGGCCCACGGCTCGCTCGAGCAGACCGGCCGACTCGGCCAGTTGATCGGCGAACAGGTCGCCCAGGGCCGTGATCACCACGTCGTGGGCCGCAGCCGCAGCCTGCACCGCCGCGCCCGTGCCTCGTCCGCCGCAGCCGATGACACCCACCCGCAGCCGGCCCGCACCGGAAAAGAGGCCTCCGGCCGGCCGCATCGCTGCCTGGGCCGCGGCCGCGGATGCCGCAGCCGATGCAGCACCGAGGAACGTGCGTCGGGAAACGTGAGTGGGGAACGCATGAAGGTTCACGGGCTGGTTCACGACAGAAACTCCTGATGAAGGACAGGGCGGAACCGGATTCGGATCGACATCACTCTACCGATGCGTTTCGTCACGGTGCAAACCTCGCACGCACCCCCAGATCCCCTCGCTTGCGCTCAGGGACGACGGAGTTCGAGCCGCGAGAGGTGGCGGATGAAGGCGGGCTCGAGGTCGGCGGGGGATGCACCGAAGGCGTCGCTGAATTCGCGGATCCGTGCTTCCGGGGAATCGTCCGCCAGTGCCGGCTTGGCCGCCTGCATCCGCATGTAGTCGATGAGCCGCGGCTTGCGGGTCTCGAGCAGAAACCAGGTGAGCGCCCAGGCGGTCGCGTAGGCGTCGATCGCGGTCGCAGTGTTGCGAAACGCCTCGTCGCCACGGATCAGCGGCTCGAGACCGTTGGGCCGGTACGAGGTGCGAAACCGATTGAGCCGGCTGCGGTTGATCTGGCCGAGCCCCCTCCAGCCGCCGGCGGCCCGCATGTCGGGCGCCTCGAACACGGTGGCGATTCCCTCGTTGAGCCACACCGGCACCGGTGCGAGCCGCTGGGCGAGGCCGGTGGTGTAGACCATTTGATGCGTCGCCTCGTGCACGAGCGTGGAGACGAGGCCCGCCGCTTCCGGCTGGGCCAGAATCTCGTCGCCGATGCGTCCCGGCCGGGTGATCGTGCCGCTGCCCGTGAGGTCGTACGTCGTGACGCGATTGCTCAAAAGGTTGTAGTAGCCCGCGATCCGATCGGCGGCGGCCCCGAGGTCGCGGGCGGCGTGGGCCTCATAATCGGCGCGGCGGGCAAAGATCACCACGACGAGCGGCTGATCGGGTTCGCGGGGCTCGAGGCCCGCCTGCCGCCAGAAATTGCCGAACGCCTCGTGGAGCCGTTCGAAGAGCGTGGCCGCCCACTTGGCGTAGTCGCGAGACGTGTTGAAGCAGACGATGTAGTGCCGTGTGACGTGGATGTCGAACCCGGCCGGCAGGTCTGCGACGATCCGCCGGCCGAGGTCCCGCGGAGAGTCAGCAGCCGGCGGCGCGACCGGCTCTCGGGACCGGATCTCACCCGGCTGCACTACGACATACCGCTGGGTGGCGAGTTCGAGCAGCAGCCCGCCATCGGCCGCCTCGGCCACGATCCGGCCCTCGAGGCTCGATGGCCCGGTGGCCGACGTGACCGTCAGGCGGGCATACGCCGGCGACTGGCCGGCGGTCGCGGCCGCCGGCTCGGCGCGAACGCCGGCACGGAACACCGTCTCCGCGGTGACGAGGGCGAGTCCGAGGGCATGGCGTCGCGAAAGCACGGTCAGTCAGGCTCCGAGGCCTTTCAATACCGTCCCATGCGACCACACGCCGCCGCCTCACGGAAGGGCACTTCTTCGATGGCAACCGGTCGACAGTCAGCGTTCTCGTCCGAATACAAACGGGTAGGCTCGGGGGGCGGTGCAAGCTCGAGGAGCATTTGGACCGAGTCTTCGAGGTCCCGCGACGAGACTTGTACCGCCCCCGAGCCTGTGACAAACGTAAATGCGGGCAGCTGTGCGATTGATCTGGCCTCACGGGCGATCCGGCCGCTACCTTCCGCGGCCCCCCTGGGAGAGCTGCGCCCATGAGTCACCTGCCGCCCGTCGGTCAGCCGAGCCGCCATGGCCGGGCCTGGCTGCCGATCGCCGTCTTCATCGCCTGCTGCCTGGCCGGCTGCGCCACCTGGTCGCCCTGGAAGAGCGACGAGCAGGTGGCTAAGGAGCGGGAAAAGTACGGCCTGACGGCCGATCAGCGGATCAAGGAACTGGCCGAGAAATCGAAGGCGGCGAAGGCGGGAACGGCCGCCGAGCAGGAGCGATTCAGCCACGACATCGCGTCGGCCATGGTGGACGAGCACGACGCCCGGGTGCGGTGTGCGATGCTCGACGCGGTCGTGCCGCTCGACACCCCGCTGGCGACGGCGATCTGCACGGGCGCGATGCAGGATCCCGATCCGCGGGTGCGGATGGCCGCCTGCTCGGCATGGGCCACCCGCGGTGGGTCGCAGGCGGTCGACCTGCTCGCCGTTCGCTACCGAACCGACGCCGAACTCGACGTGAGGCTGCGGGCCCTGCGGTGCCTGGGAGAGCTCGGCAACGCTGCGGCTGTGCCGGTACTAGCGAAGGCCCTCGAGGATCCCGACCCGGCCGTGCAGTATCGGGCCGTCGGGGCCTTGAAGAAGGTGAGCGGTCGCGATCTCGGCGACGACGTCAATAAATGGCGGGAATGGGTGGCCGATCCGGAGGGCAGCAGTGCGGAATGGTCCATCGCCGAGACCTTTCGCAAGCTCTTTTGACGGCAGGCAAGCTGGGGGGGCGAGGCATCCTGTCTCGACCGCTCGGCTGGTTTTTCGCGTCGCAACGATTTCCGGTGCCGGCGCGCCGATACCTCCCTCACCGACACCACGATCGCCCCCGGTTCGACCACCCATGCCTTTGCCGAATGTCAGCCGTCCGCGGAACAACGCCCCCTTCCGCAGCCCTTCATGGGTGTTGCTTTGTCTGGCGTTGGTCTGCCTGACAGCCTCGGCGGTCGCCGCCGGCCCGTCGAAGCCACGGGGGCCGATCCGCTTCTTCGAGAGCCTGGTGCCGAAGCAGCCCGAGCCGGCATTCATTCAGGCACCGTCGCCCCCCACCGAGGCCGACGTTCCCGAATTGGCGCGGCTCGCCGCGGTGCCCAAGCCGACCGCTGCGAAGCCCGCTGTGACGAAGCCGGCGGTGATCAAGCCGACCGTGGCGAGGCCGAGCGCGATCAAGTCCGCCCCCGTCTCGACTACGCCGGCACGGCTCCCGACCTGGAGCGAGGCCGTCGCCTTCGGCTCATCGCTCCGAGAGGTGGCCGTGATCGTGGCCGCCGATGCGGCCGACCACAGCTACGTCCCCAAGCCACCGGTGCCGAAGCTGCCGCCGGCCACGGTCACCGTCACACCCAAGAAGACGCTGCCGATCGTAGCCACCCGTCTCCAGGCCACGGGTGCCCCGCCGCCGCGTTCCACCCGGTTCGAACGGCTTCGTGTCCGCATCGCCCAGACGCTCGCCACGTATCAGCGGCGGCCGCTCAACACGGCGCACAACACGCCCTGGGAAGTGATGCACGGCTTCATCGCCTTCGGCATCCCCACGCAGGTCCGTGTCGGCGGTCCGGCGGGCGATCTCGTCAATGCCATCGGCTGGTCCAACATGGGGGGCCGCTGTCGCGGCCAGGTGATGCTCGCGGCCTCGGGCGACCGGCTCACGGCCCTCAAGGGTTTCGGCGTGCAGGGGCACTCGGCGCAGTATCTGGCCATCCTGGCCCAGTGCCGTGTGGCGGCCAACTCGCCGATCGCGGTCAATGGGAAGAACTTCACCGTCACCGATCTGATCGAGGAGGAAAAGCGCTCCTGCAAGTCGAAGACCGAGCTCACCTTCGCCCTGATCGCGCTGGCCCACTACCTGCCGACCGATGCCGAGTGGAAGAGTCGCGACGGCAAGGACTGGTCGCTCGAGCGGCTCGTCGAGGAGGAGATCGTGCAGCCGATCCGCGGCGCCCCCTGCGGCGGCACCCACCGGCTCTTCGGCCTCGCCTACGGCTGCCAGCGGCGGCTGCGGGCGACGGGCCAGCTCGACGGCGCCTACCTGCGGGCCGACAAGTACGTCCGCGACTACCAGCAGTTCGCCCTCACGAAGCTGCAGAACCGCGACGGCTCGTTCAGCACGGAGTGGTTCAAGTATCTGGCCGACCGCGAGGACGACATCGACCGCAAGATCCAGACCACGGGCCACATCCTGGAATGGCTGGTGTCGTCGCTCGATCAGGAGAAGCTCTACGACAATCGCGTGGTGGCCGCCGCCGAATTTCTCTCCGCGGCGCTCGCCCGCGAGCCGTCGCGGGAGTGGAAGATCGGCCCGCTCGGGCACGCCCTCCATGCCCTCAACATCTATCAGGAGCGGGCCTGGGGCGTGGTGCTGCCCGGGGGCATCGCGGCCTTCCACGGCCCGATGAAGGCGGTCGACAAGCCCCTCGTCGCCGACCGGCCCGAGCCGGCGGACAAGACCCCGGCGCGGCGCTGAACCCGCGTCCTTGAACGCCAGCGCTGGCACACGTAGGCTTCCGACGCAGACGAGCGGGAGCGTCGCGGACCCGGCGGGTCGGTGGCAGCGGCACGGCCGTCGTCGGCCTGCCCCTCGGACCACCGGAACACCTCCATGACCCCGCCCGAGCTCTCGCCGCAACTGCATCAGCTCCTCGATGCGGCCACGAGGCTGGTGGCCGAGTCGGCGTCGGAGGCGATCCTGGTGTTGGCCGAGCAAAGGCTCGATTGGTCGCGCGTCCGTGAGGTCACTGGCACCGCAGTCGTGCTCGTGGCCGCCGACGACGAGACCGACGTGGCGGGCGCCGCCGATCATGGCCTTCGCGCCGTCACGCTCGACGTCGGCAGTCTGCCGGTGCACGAGCGTCTCGCGCAGGCCTTGCTCGAGTGCGTGGCCGCCGAGATGGTGCCCCCCGAGGCCCAGGTCGTCGCCGTCTACAGCGGCTTCGAGGCGGGCGTCATCGACTCGGTGAGCCTGCTGCGGCTGGAGGAGCACCTCGGTCAGCTCACCGTCCGCGACCTCCGCAGCATCGAGACCAAGGTACCCCTCGAGACCCTCAAGCTCGTCGTCGATCTCGCCGTCGAGATCGGCCGTGAGGGCCGAGAAGGCAAGCCCGTCGGCACGCTCTTCATCGTGGGCGACTCGCGAAAGGTGATGCAGTCGAGCCACTCGGCCGGCTTCGACCCCGTCCGCGGGTACAGCCGCTCCGAGCGGCGGTTGAGCGACCCGCGGGTGCGGGAGGGCATCAAGGAGATCGCCCAGCTCGACGGCGCCTTCGTGGTGGGGAGTGACGCCACGGTCGAGGCCGCCGCCCGCTACATCGACGCCTCGGCCGAGAACGTGTCGGTGGCCAAGGGGCTCGGTGCCCGTCACTGGGCGGCCGCGGCGATCACCCGCCGCACGCGGAGCGTGGCCGTCGCGGTGAGCGAAACGAGCGGCACCGTCCGCATCTTCCAAAACGGCGAGGTCGTGCTCCGCATCGAGCCCTTCCGTCGCGCGATGAAGTGGAAGGACTTCGAGTACGAACCCCCGAGTGCCGACTGAGCGGTGCGGCCCACGGTCTGAGAACCGCAGGCCCGAGCTACTCATCCGTGGGTCGACCTCCTGTGGTGAGAGTTCGGGGCTGCCCACGCCCCATCGCCGGACGCTCGCTACGGCATCCTGCCTACGCTCGCTCGGATGCCGCCTTCGCTTCGCCATCCTGGCTGCGCTCGGCGGCATACGCCGGCTCCTGGGGCATGGGCAGCCCCTCACGGCGTCTGTGAGGGTGTATGCGATTGCGCTCTCGACGAATATGCAACTCGATACTCGATCGTGAGGAGGACGGTCGGCGAGACCGGAGGAGGAGCGCAGGGATATCCGTAGCTCTGTGCGTGCCACCGGGTACACGGGTGGCGGGAGGAATCCCGGAGCGACGACGGAGCGTCTTGCCGCCGGCCGAACCAATGCGGCCCCGATTCATTGCCCGAGAGATGCCGCCGACTGCGCTCTCCAGGAGCCCAAGCCGGTATGCTGGCCCACATGACGGATGCAGCGAAAAGCGAGGCGGTGCCCGACCTGCGCGGGAAGACCGTGCTCGCGCTCGATACGCTCTCGCGGGTCTATCAACTCTTTCATGCGCTGCCCGAGATGACGGCGCCCGATGGGCGGCCGGTGTCGGTGGTGTTTGGCCTGACCCGCGATCTGCTCGACATCATCGAGAAGCGGAAGCCCGACTATCTGTTCTGTGCGATGGACCCGCCCGGGCCGACGTTTCGCCACGAGCGGTTCGCGGACTACAAGGCGAACCGGGCGGAGATGCCGGCCGATCTCGTGCCGCAGATTCCGCTCGTCCGCCGGCTGCTCGAGGTGTTCGGCATTCCCTGCCTGGAGGTGCCCGGTTACGAGGCCGACGACGTGCTGGCGACGCTGGCGACACAGACGGTGGCCGGCAGGGGCGACTGCACGATCGCGACGTCTGACAAGGACGCGCGGCAGCTGCTCGGGCCGCATGTGTCGCTGCTCAACCTGCGGACGAACCAGCCGCTGCGAACGGAAGAACTCGCCGCCGAATGGGGCATCCGGCCCGATCAGGTGGTCGATTTTCTCGCGCTCGTCGGCGATGCGGTGGACAACGTGCCAGGCGTGCCGGGGATCGGGCCGAAGATCGCGTCGGAATTGCTGCAGCAGCATGGCACGCTCGATGCGCTGCTCGCGAACGTGGAGAGTGTGTCGGGGGCGAAGCGGAAGGAGAACCTGCGGGCCCACGGCGACACGGCACGAGCCGGCCGCGAGCTGATTCGGCTGGCAGCCGACGTGCCGGTCGCGATTCCGTGGCAGGCGGCGGCGCTGCATCCGCCCGATTCGCAGGCGCTCGCGGAACTGCTGCGGGAACTCGGGTTTCGCAGCCTGCTCAGTCGCGTCGTGCAGGGGGGCGAGACGAAGGCCGCGGTGGCACCTGCTCCCGCCGCCCCGAAGCCACCTGCCGGCCGCACGCTGTTCGACATGGAGGGGAGTGATCGCGCCGGGGTTCCGCCGCCGGCTGCCACGCCGGTCGTCGAGCCGCGCGACCCGGGCGAGATCGCCACGGTGATCGCCCGCCTGCGGGCCGAGGCACCGGTCGCCATCTGCGTGGTGGGACCGCCGAATGCGACGATTCGGTCGCGGCCGCTCGGAGCCGTGGTTGTCACGGGGGGCACGGCGGCCTGGTTCGATGCCGACCTGCTCGCCGGCAACGCCCATGTCCGCGGATTGCTCGCCGATCCAGCGGTGGCGAAGCACGGCCATGATCTCAAGCGACAGGACGTCGCGGTGCGCACGCTCGGCGTGCGGCTCGAGGCCGCGGCGTTCGACACGCTGCTCGCTGCCTATCTGCTGGAGGCGGGGGAGCGGAACTTCGGCGTCACGGAGACGGCCTATCGGCATGGTGTCGGGGGCGTCGATACGGCCGTGTCGGCGGCGGTCGACCGGCCCGCGGATGCAACGCATGCGGCGATCCACTGCCGGCTCGTGCAGCGACTGGCGGCCGTGCTGCCGCAGTCGCTGGCGGCGGCGGGCCTCGCCGACCTGTTCGCGAGCGTCGAACTGCCGCTCGCCCGCGTGCTCGCCGACATGGAGTGGCGGGGCGTGCGGATCGACACCGCGCGGCTGGCGACGCTGTCGGCCGAGTATGCCGCGCGGCTGGCAACGCTCGAGCGCGAAATCCACGAACTGGCCGGCCGCTCGTTCTCGATCGCCTCGCCGATCCAGCTGCGGGCCGTTCTCTTCGACGATCTGGGCCTGCCAGTCGTGAAGCGGGGCAAGACGGGCGCGAGCACCGATGCCGAGGTGCTCGAACAGCTCGCGCCGCTGCATCCCTTGCCGGCCAAGCTGCTCGAGCATCGGAAGTACACGAAGCTCAAGAGCACGTACGTCGATGCGCTGCCGGCGCTCGTCGACTCAGCCAGCGGTCGGATTCACACCACGTTCAACCAGACGGTGGCAGCCACCGGGCGATTGAGCTCCAGCGACCCCAACCTGCAGAACATCCCGACGCGGTCGGCTGAAGGGCAGGAGATCCGCGCGGCATTCCTGCCGGGGGAAACGGGCTGGCGGTTCGTCGCCGCCGATTATTCGCAGATCGAGCTGCGGATCCTGGCCCACCTCTCTGGCGATGCGGCGATGAAGGAGGCCTTCGCCGCCGGCGAGGACATCCACCGGCGGACGGCGGCGGCCGTCTGCGGTGTCGCCCCGGAGGAGGTCACGGGGGCGATGCGGCGGATCGCCAAGGCAGTGAACTTCGGCATCCTCTACGGCCAGTCGGCCTTCGGGCTCGCCAAGACGCTCGGCATTCCGCAGGCCGATGCGGGCGAATTCATCACGGGCTACTTTCGGGCGTTCGCCGGGGCGGCCGCCTTCATGGACGACGTGCTCGACCGCTGTCGCCAGGATGGCCATGTGGCGACGATGCTGGGCCGGCGGCGGGCGATCGTCGGCGTCCGTGACCGCGACAGGCGGCGGAATGCCGCCGGCGTGATGACGCTCACCCTGCCGGAGCGCGAGGCGGTCAACACGGTCGTCCAGGGCTCGGCGGCCGATCTGATCAAGCTCGCCATGCTGCGGGTCGATGCCCGACTGCGGCGTGAGGGGCTGCGGGCGGCGCTCGTGCTGCAGATCCACGACGAGCTGCTCCTCGAGACGCCCGCCGACGAGCAGGCCGCCGTGGAGCGGCTGGTGGCCGAGGAGATGCAGGGGGCGATGACCCTGTCGGTGCCGGTCGACGTGTCGGTGCACGCGGGCGACACCTGGGCTGCCTGCGAGAAGGGATGAACGTGATGCTCGTCGTGGGACTTATCGGCAGGATCGGCGCGGGCAAGTCGACGCTGGCACGGCTGCTGGCGGCGCGGGGGGCGGACGTGATCGACGCGGATCGAATCGCCCACGACGCACTGGCCGACGAGGAGGTGCGGCGGGCGATCGCCGCCCGATTCGGCGGCGGCGTGCTTGCGGCCGACGGCTGCATCGACCGGGCCGCCCTCGCGAGGCTCGTCTTCGGGCCGACGGCGGACCACGAGGCGGCGCTTCGCGATCTGGAGGCGATCGTGCATCCCCGGGTGCGCCGCCGGATCGAGGCGGAACTCGATCGGCTGCGCCGTCTGCCGCCGACGGAGGCGGACCGCCGCGTGGTCGTGCTCGATGTCCCGCTGCTGGTACGGGCCGGCTGGGCCGCGCGGTGTGACCGCCTGCTGGTCATCGACTGCGACGAGGCGGAGCGGCAGCGTCGGCTCGCCGTCCGCGGCTGGACGGCCGAGCAGCGGGCGGCCCGGGAGTCAGCCTGGAATCGCGGTGCGGCCGTGCCGCAGGAGATGGAGTCGAAAATCCTGCGGGTGGATGCCTCGGCGGATCCGACCTATACTTCGAACCAGATCGATCGGATCTGGCGAGACCTGCAGCGGCCGTGAGCCGCGAGGGGTGCCGGAGCCGCTCGATGCACGTCCCTGGGGTTTTCAGCGACTCGACGCGGTGTCCGCGGCTGGATGCATGTCCGGCCCGGCTCTGCAGAGTCTCCCGCCCGAAAGCCCCGCCCGCTCCGACCTGTTCCTCCCACCTTGATTTTCACCCCGTCGTCTCGTTTCGCGGGCATCCGTCCGCAGCAGGTGCAGCATGCAAGCTTCTGATTCAGCGGCCGATTCCGGCCTCCCGGCCGACGATGACCGCGAGCCGATGTCGCTGGCCGAGGAGATCGCGGCCGAGGTCAAGGACGGGCTGGATGTGACGGGCCACTACGAGACGCTCAAGAAGGGTGACCCGTCGATCGCCAGCCTCCAGGCTCTCTCGATGCAGGAATTGGTCGATCTGGCCCGTCAGGAAAACATCGGCGACGTCACCGGCGCCAAGAAGCAGGACATCGTGTTCCGCATCCTGAAGGAGCGGATCAAGCTCAACGGCCTGATGTTCGGCGAGGGGACGCTCGAGATCCTGCCCGACGGCTTCGGCTTCCTCCGCAGTTCCGACTCCCACTATCTGTCGTGCCCCGACGACATCTACGTGTCGCCGAGCCAGATTCGCCGCTTCGGCCTGCGAAATGGCATGACCGTCGCCGGGCAGATCCGGCCGCCGAAGGAGAGCGAGCGATACTTCGCGCTCTTGCGCGTCGAGGCGATCAACGGCGAGGATCCGGCCAAGCTCTCGACCCGCACGTTCTTCGACGAACTCACCCCGCTCCATCCCGACGAGCGGATCGTGATGGAGACGACGGCCGAGGAGCTCTCGACCCGCGTCATCGACCTGGTCGTGCCGATCGGCTTCGGCCAGCGGGGCCTGATCGTGAGCCCGCCGCGGGCAGGCAAGACGATCCTGCTCCAGAAGATGGCCAAGGCGGTGCTCACGAACTACCCGGAGGCCTACGTCTTCATGCTGCTCATCGACGAGCGGCCGGAGGAGGTCACCGACATGGAGCGGCAGGTGAAGGGGCCGTCGTGCGAGGTGATCAGCTCCACGTTCGACGAGAATGCCAGCCGCCACGTGCAGGTGGCCGACATGGTGATCGAGAAGGCGAAGCGTCTCGTGGAATACGGCCGCGACGTCGTGATCTTCCTGGATTCGATCACGCGGCTGGCCCGGGCCTGGAATTCGGAAGTGCCCAACTCCGGCAAGATCCTTTCCGGCGGCGTTGACTCCAACGCCCTCCAGCGGCCGAAGCGGTTCTTCGGCAGCGCCCGCAAGGTGGAGCAGGGGGGCTCGCTGACGATCATCGCCACGGCCCTGATCGACACCGGCAGCCGGATGGACGACGTGATCTTCGAGGAGTTCAAAGGCACCGGCAACCTCGAGATCGTGCTCGACCGGCGGCTCGTGGACAAGCGGATCTACCCGGCCATCGACATCAACCGCTCCGGCACCCGCCGCGAGGAGATGCTGCTGGAACCCGATGAGTATCGTCGAATCTGCGTGCTTCGCCGCGTGCTCGGCGAGATGAACCCGACCGATGCGATGGAGCTGCTCATCAACCGGCTGGGCAAGACGAAGTGCAACGCCGACTTTCTCGCGGCCCTGAAATCCTGATGCGGACCGGTGAATCAGGCATGATGGAATCGCAGGGCACGAGCGGGGCGGCATCGTATCGGCTGCTTGGGGCGTCGTCGGCACCGCTGCCCGCCGACACCCGCGTGGCCGTGGTCGTCTCCCGCTGGAACGAGCAGGTGACGCGGCGGATGCTCGACGCGGCGGTATGGCGGCTGCGGGCGGCCGGTCTGTCGCACGAGGCGATCGACGTGGCCTGGGTGCCTGGCTCGTTCGAGCTGCCGTTCGCCGCCGATCGGCTCGCCGCCTCCGGCGGCTATGCCGCCGTCCTCTGCTTCGGGGCGATCATCCGCGGCGAGACGGAACACGATCGCCACATCGCCCAGGCCGTGGCCCGGGGCATCGAGGAAACCGCCCGGGTTCGCGGGCTGCCCGTGCTCTTCGGGGTGCTCACCTGCGAGACGCTCGCCCAGGCGCTCGCCCGGGCCGGCGGCACCGCGGCCGACGGCTTCGCCGGCAACAAGGGGGTCGAGTGTGCCGGGGCCGCGCTCGATATGATCGCGCTTTGCCATTCGCTGTCCCGCCCGTCCGCCTCCACCCGTTGAGACGCCCGCCGCATGCCAGGCCGTAGCCGAGCCCGCGAAGTCGCCCTTCAGGCACTCCACCGGATGGAGTTCAATCCGGGCTTCGACACGGCCGAAGATGGACGGGCGCTCGAGGCCTTCCTGCACGGCCGGCTCCATTCGGGCACACTCGCCGCCTTCGCCGCGGGGATCGTGCATGGCGTGGCCAGGCAGCGTGCGGAGCTCGACGCCGAGCTGGATACCCGTTCCACGCGATGGCCCGTGTCTCGAATGGCTGCGACCGACCGCACGGTGCTGCGGATCGCCGTGCACGAACTGCGACACACCGACACGCCTGGGCCGGTCGTCGTCGACGAGGCGATCGAACTCGCCAGGCGATACGGCACCGAGTCGTCGCCGCGGTTCGTGGCCGGCATCCTCGGCAGCCTGCTCGACGACCGGGCGGCGAATCCCAGGCCGCCGGCCGCGGCCCGCACCTGATTCCCCGGAGCATCCCATGGCCCTGTTTCGTTTCGGCCGCAAGCCCGCCGATGAGCCCGCCGTCGAGCCTGACGGTCCGGCCGCTGCCGAGCCGGCCGAGGCGACCGCTCCGCGTGGCTTCCTGGATCGGCTGAAGGCCGGTCTGGCGAAGACGGCCAAGGTGCTCTCGACCGACGTGCGCGACCTCTTCAAGCGGGAGGGGCGGCTTGTCGACGAGGAGTTCCTCGAAGAGCTGCGGGGAGCGCTCGTGCGCACCGACATGGGGCCGGCGGCCGCCGAGGCGATCGTGACGGACGTGCGCGACAGGCTGCGTGCCCGTGTCGTCGATCCCGAGGTGGTGATCGACTCGATTCGGCGGCAGCTGCTCGCCCGGCTGGCCGGCGCCGAGGCCGGCATCGCCACGGCGGCGAGCGGTCCGACCGTGATCCTCGTGACGGGCGTGAACGGATCCGGCAAGACGACGTCGATCGCCAAGCTCGCGCGGCTCTTCACCCGTGCGGGCAAGCGGGTGGTGCTCGGCGCGGGGGACACGTTTCGGGCCGCCGCCGTGGAACAGCTCACGATGTGGGCCGGCCGGGTGGGGGCCGAGATCGTGCGGGGCGAGACGGGCTGCGACCCCGCCAGCGTCGCCCATCGGGCTGCGGCCCGGGCCGTCGAGGGGGGCTTCGACGTGTGCATTGTCGATACGGCCGGCCGGCTCCAGACCCAGTCGAACCTGATGCAGGAGCTGGGCAAGATCCGCCGCGTGATCGCCAAGCAGATTCCAGACGCGCCGCACGAGACGCTGCTCGTGCTCGACGCCACGGCCGGCCAGAACGCCCTCTCGCAGGCCAAGGGCTTCAAGGAGGCGGCCGGCTGCACGGGCATCGTTTTGGCCAAGCTCGACGGCTCGGCCCGTGGGGGCGTGATCGTGCCCGTGGCCGAGCAGTTCGGGCTGCCGGTGAAGTTCGTGGGTGTGGGAGAGTCGGCCGACGACCTCGACGCCTTCGTGCCCGAGCAGTTCGTCTCGGCCCTCCTCGACGGCATGCTGGCCGCTTCGTAGCCCCGTCACGGAGTGACGGGGCTACTTCCTTAACCGGCAGGGTTTGCGCCGCTTGCCTGCCGGTCGCGGAAACCTTGCGGGCTCGAGATCCGTGAGTCCGGATACGAACGCCGTCACACCGATACCCATTTTCGGGCGGGGGTTTCTTGCGTCACGGTTGGCGGACCGTGCGCTCGGCGACCCACTTTGGTGCCGAACGCAGCGGTGGGCGGCGAATGTCGCGGCCCACCCACCACGCCTTCAACTGGGAGTTTCCGTGACCATGCGATTCATCAAATTCAAACTGCCGCTCTGGGTGGCGGGCGGCCTCATGGCCCTCACCGTCACCACCGCCGAGGCCCAGGTCCCCGTCGTGCCGAACGTGCCGCAGGAGGATGCCTACCAGCTCCGCGCCCTGCCGCCGCAGGAGGCCGCCCAGGAGGCCGCCTCGGCCGAGGAGGAGGGGCCGACCCGGTACCTCGAGACCGAGCTGCTCCAAAGCCAGCGGATCAACACCTACGGCTGGGTCGCTGCCGGCATCGGTGGCAACAACTGGGGGGCGCCCTGGAACGGCCCGATCACGTTCAACGATCGGAACTGGATGGGGCAGATGAACCAGCTCTATCTCGTGAACGAGCGGACGCTCGACACGGGCGACGGCGGCTGGGACTGGGGCGGCCGCGTCGATCTGCTCTACGGTACCGACTACATCTACACGACCGCGCGCGGCCTCGATGCGGCCCGCGCCGGCGACCCGATCGGTCTCGGTGCCCCGCGGTGGGGATCGAACAAGTACTACGGCCTGGCGATGCCGCAGCTCTACGGTGAGCTCGGCTACAACGACCTGGCGGTGAAGTTCGGGCACTTCTACACGATCATCGGGTATGAAGTCGTGCCGGCCATCGGCAACTTCTTCTACACCCACGCCTACACGATGCAGTACGGTGAGCCGTTCACGCACACCGGCGTGCTCACGACGTGGACCCCGAATGATCAGGTGGTGTTCTACAACGGCATCACGAACGGCTGGGACAACTGGGACGACGGGATGACTTCCTTCGGTCCGATCCAGAACACCAGCTACAACGGGTTCAACAGCAACGCCGCCTACCTCGGCGGCGTGACGTTCAAGAACTCCGACGAGACCCAGACGCTGACGATGACGACGTCGACCGGCAACGAACTGCCGCAGTTCGGCGTGCCGATCGCCGGCAACCGGTCGCTCATCAGCACGGTCTACGTGAACGAGTTGTCCGACAAGCTGACGTACGTGTTCCAGAACGACAACGGCTGGCAGTTCAACGCCTTCGGGCCGATCAACGACCTGCAGACGGCGACCTGGTACGGCATCAACCAGTACATGTTCTACTCGTTCAACGACACCTGGACGGGCGGCATGCGGTTCGAGTGGTTCCGCGACAACAACGGATACCGGGTGAACAGCCCGCTCCGGAATGCCCTGTTCGGGCAGTCGCCGGTCTACGGCCCGTACGCCGGCAACTTCTGGGCGCTGACATGGGGTCTGAACTACAAGCCGAACGCCAACATCATCGTGCGGCCCGAGCTGCGGTATGACTGGTTCTCGGCTGCCGACGGGGTGACCAACAGCCCGTTCGGCCGCGGGGACAAGGACTCGCAGTTCTATGGCGGCTGCGACATCATCTGGCAGTTCTAGTTTGACGGCCGCCTGACGGACGTTGATGCAAGAAAGCGAGGCCCACCGGGATTCCGGTGGGCCTCGCGGCTTTTGTGTCCCCCACGTAGGCCCGTTGCTCCGCAACGGGCTATCGGACCAGCCCGTCACGGAATGACGGGCCTACGGGGTTTCACGGCTTTCGGCCGTTTTCCGAGCGGTCTTTCCAGACCAGCCTGTGCCGTAAGTCAAGCCGCCGGCACCACGCCAGGAGGCTTGCGCAATCTGCATAGATTGCGTAGGCGGCGAGGTTTTACAGGCCGGAACGATCCCGATAGCCTGCTTGAGCCGTTTTCGGCCCTCGACCTCTCGTGGAGTGGGTTGGTTCCACCCGATGAGAGAACCTACGGGTCCAGGGAGGCAGAGCATGAGTTTGTCAGGGACGATGAGTTTCGCGGCCGGTCATCGGGCGGCTGAAGCGCAGGGGGCCGTGCGGGCCTGCCTCTGGGCCGTGGTGGCCCTGCTCGCCGGCGGCATCCGGGCCTTTGCCGGGGAAACCTGGCATTCCAGCTATGAAACTGCCCTGGCCGCGGCGACCGACTCCGGCCGGCCGGTCCTCACCGTCTTCACCGGTAGCGACTGGTGCGTCCACTGCCGCCACCTCGAGGAAAACGTCTTCCACACGGCCACCTTCCAGGACTGGGCCCGTGATCGGGTCGTCCTCCTCATGATCGACCTGCCCCAGCAGGGGATCTCCCAGCAGGAGCGGCAGCAGCGGTCACAGGTGTGCATCAAATACGGAATCCGCACGTTTCCCAGCGTGCTTCTGATCGCCCCGGACGGCAGCACCATCACGGCCCAGAGCGGCTACAAGGGCCAGACGGCGGCCACCTGGGTAGCCGCGATGGACGGACATGTGCCCCAGCCGGCCGTGCAGCAGGTGGAGGCCGACCGGGAGGATCGGGTGCTGTCTTCCCTCGACGACGCCGTCGCCGAGGCCAAGGATGCCAAGCGGCCGATCCTCGTCATGGTCTCCCGGTCGAGCGATTCCGCCGCCAAAACGACCGTTGCCAGCCTGATCAAGGACCCCGAATTCGAGTCCCTGGCCCGCGAGAATTTCGTGGTCGCGGCCGTTCCAGCAGCGGATGGGCCGGCGGAGGCCGGGCCGATCGACGAGCTCCTGGGCGGCGTCGAGCTGCCCCCGGACAGCGTGGAGATCATCGTCACCGACGATGGGCGTACGCCGCTCTACGCGGAGTCGGGCACGCAGTCGCCCCAGCGGGTGGTGTCGGGCCTGCGGCGATTCCTCGCCGCGCGGTCGCGGATCACGCGGTCGGGAGGCGAGTCGGCCCTGCGGTAAGCTCGCCGACGAGACGCCGCAGGTCGTCCAGTGAGTTGGCGCCGGCGGCCACCGCCGCCGTCGCCTGGGCCGTCTCGGCCATCAGTCCGTCGGCCGCCTCCTGGATTCGCCGCGATGCGGCTGCCTGGGCGTGCATGCCGTCGTGCAGCTCGTCGAGCGACCGGGTGACCGAATGCACCGGCTCGATGATTCGGCCGAGCTGCTCGCTCACGGCCGCCACCTCGCCGATCCGGCCACTCACCTCGCTGCGGAACCGATCCATTTCCATCGTGCCTCCGGCCACCGCCCCCTGCATGTCGCGGACCATCCGTTCGATGTCCTTGGTGGCCATGGCGGTCTGATCGGCGAGCCGCCGAATCTCCTGGGCCACGATCCGGAACCCGCGGCCCGACTCCCCAGCCTTCTCCGCCTCGATCGTGGCGTTCACGGAGAGCAGGTTCGTCTGCTCGGCCACCTTCGCGATCGTGGTCACCACCGCCGTGATGCCCGCAGCCCGCTGGCTGATCGTGGCCAGCTTGCGGGTGAAGGCATTCATGGCCTCGTCGAGATGCTCCATCGACCGGGCCATGCCTTCGAGGCCGCCTCGGCCTCGGTCGGCGACTGCGGCGGCCTCGCGGGCGATTTCCTGAACGGCCTCCGTCGCCGTCAGCAGACGGTCGCCGGCTCCCGCGAGATCCGTGATCCGCCCGGACAGGTGCTGGGCGGCGGAGCCAAGATCGCGGGCCGAACGGTGCTGCTCGCGGCCGGTGGCCTGCGCTTCGGCATCGACTTGCTCGAGTCGAGTGACGACGTCGAGGATACGGGCCGAGCAGGCTGAAATCTCGGTCGCGGCCTGTGTCGCGACGGACTCGGCCGCCGCATCGGCTTCCGCGGTGAACGACCGTGCGAGCCAGTCGGCGGCCACTGCGGCCGGGATGGCGACGGCTGCCAAGGCTGCCAAGGCGATGCCGATGTGGCGGCGGAGTTCAGCCGGAGGAAGCGTGCGGAGATCGGTCTGGTGTGCGATGAGATAGGCTGCCACCGTCGCACAGACGGCGAGTGCGACGATGCCCAGGGTCAGGGCCACGAACCGAAGCCGAAGCGACATGCGCGTTCTCCGCGGGGCCGACCACAGGCCCCTGCGGCAAAGCTAGTTCGTGGTTCGGCCCCACGCCACCTGCCGGTGGTCGGCCGTGACCGGCACGATCCGCGTGATCGGCACGAGCGGAACGGCGTGCAGCCCCGCCGGAGCCACCTCGGGCCGCACGGCGACCTGGGCCGCCGCGGGGCGATGCAGTCGTGTGGCCAGCCCGCAGCCCCCGATCGGCAGCAGCATGAAGAGGGGAGCCGCCAGCCACGGCAGCCAGACGGGCAGGGATCGGGCGGGGGCGGGCGTGAGGGCGGCGGTCGTCATGGCCGGACGGATACCGACAGCCCCGCCGCCAAATCAAGACCGGCACGGGAACCCGGTCTCGCCCCCGTAGGCCCGTCACTCTGTGACGGGCTGCCTTGACTGCCCGTTGCGGAACAACGGGCCTACGTACCACGGCAGATTGGGCAAACTGGCCGAGGCGGGGCTCGAACCCGCACGGAGATCGCTCTCCACAGGATTTTAAGTCCCGTGCGTCTGCCAGTTTCGCCACTCGGCCGGTGGACGTGAGAGTGTATCGCCGCCAGGGTGGGTTACACTCCGGCACTTTGGCAGACCAGGCAAGGATCACGCTTTGAACCAGGACGTGCACGAGGAAATCGGCCAGGCCGCCGCGGCGGCCCGGGGCATCGACGGGTTTCTCGGCACCCGGGCCTCGATCGGGATGGACGTGGTGCTCGTGGGCCTGATCGCCCTCCTGCCGGTGATGGCTTGGAGCATCGCGGCGGTGCGGCAGGGCCACTACGCCCTGCACAAGCGGCTGCAGCTGTTCATCGTGGCCGCGCTCCTGACAGCGATCGTCGTGTTCGAGATCGACGTGCGGCTCGTGAGTGACTGGAAGCTCCGGGCGGCCGGCGGGCCGCCGTGGGCCGAGGCCGCCAATGTCTGGTGGCCACGGAGCGTGCTCGTGGCGCTCGCGATCCACCTCGTGTTCGCGATCTCGACGCTCGTGCTCTGGGCATGGGTGGTCTGGGAGGCGATCGCGCGGTTTCCCGTGCCGCCGGCCCCGGGCGGCCACGGCCCCCGGCATCGCCGGATGGCCCGGCTCGCGGCCCTCGACCTCGTGGCGACGGCCGTCACCGGCACGATCTTCTACTGGCTCGCCTTCGTGGCCTGAACAGAGAGCCGCGGTCGTGCCTCCGCCGCGGCGCCGCCGCACCAGCGGCACAGTCCCACGCCGCCGAAATAGAGCAGGCAGAGCGGCACGGCCAGAAACAGCATGCTGTATGGGTCGGCAGGCGTCAGCACCGCCGACACGATCACGATCACGATCACGGCGATCCGCCACTGCGATGCATAGGTGGCCACGTCGAACACGCCGATCCGTTCCAGGAAGAGCATCACGAGCGGCAGCTGGAAGCCGAGGCCGAAGCCGATCGGCAGGATGAGCACGAACCCGAGCCACTCGCTGATGCGGGGGTCGGGATCGAGTCCCAGCCAGGCGTTGAACTGCAGCAGGTAGTCGAGCACGAAGTCGAACACGAAGAAGAAGGCCAGGAGCACGCCTGCGAGGAAGAGGCCGATGCTCACCGGCAAAAACGTCCACACCCACTTCCTCTCGTGCGGGTAGAGCCCCGCGGCCACGAACGTCCAGAGCTGGAAAAAGATCCACGGGCTCGCCAGCACCACCCCCACCATCAGCGCCGCCTTCACGTAGATGCCGAAGGCTTCCTGGGCGGAGAGCGTGGTGATGCTCACTCGCGAATCCCGGGAGAGTGGCTGCCAGAGGAGCACGGGCACGAGCGACTCCATGTCGAACTCGCCGGCCGCGTCGTCGGCCTGCGCTGCCGCCGTGCCGCTGCCGAGCACGCGGGCCAGCCGGTCGGCATGCAGCTCACGGAGTTCGAACGACAGCCCGTGCTGCTCGACCGCGTCGATCACCTCGCGGCGGGAGTAGGGAAGCGTGGCCCCCCCCGCCTGTCGCGGCTGCCAGGCATCGAACTGCTCGATCGCCCGCTCGGTGTAGTATTCGCCGAGCGCCTTGCGGAGCGGCTGCTCGATCAGGTGCACCACCGGCCGGGCGACGAAGAAGCCCAGCAGCACCGTGATCGCCAAGCCCGCGGCAGCCCGGATGAGGCAGGTCCGGAGCTCCTCCAGGTGCTCGCCGAACGTCATCGTCGAGCTGGTGAAGAGGTCGTCGTCGGAAGGGCGGGGCATAGGGTGAACCGGGGCGGCGACGGGGCGCGGATACGCCCGACTGTACTTCAAAATCGGGAGCTTTGTCTGGAGGCACCCCGCTTACGTAGGCCCGTCACTCCGTGACGGGCAGCCCCGAACCCACGCCAGTTGACGTCAACCGCCACTCGGGGTGCCGCGTGCCGCCTTGCTCCACTACGCGCCGTACTTGCCGAAGCGACCGGCGTGGGCCATGGCGAGGAGCATGAGGTGCTTCGCGGGGAAGATGCCGAAGCCGCCGCGAAGGCAGTCGCGCTCGGAAAATTTCGTCAGGCCGTCCGGGCGGCAGGTTTCGGCCGCGAGCAGCGTCGGCACCGGGTGCCACGAGTGGCTTTTGAGCTTGCTCGGCGTCGAGTGGTCGCCCGTCACGATCAGGACGTCGGGCTTCAGCGCCTCGATCCGTGGGATCGCCGCGTCGAGCTCCTCGATCCGCTTCACCTTCTGCTCGAAGGCGCCGTCTTCACCCGTCGAGTCGGTGTACTTGAAGTGGAGGAAGAAGAAGTCGTAGTCGTTCCACACCTTCGCCAGCTCGTCGATCTGCTCGCCAAGCGTCTGGGCCTGGCCCACCAGCGTCATGCCGACGAGCCGCGCGAGGCCCTTGTACATCGGATAGACGGCGATCGCCGCGGCCTTCAGGCCGTAGAGTTCTTCGTAGGAGGGCAGGGCGGGCTTGGCCGCGAATCCGCGGAGCACCATGCCGTTGGCCTTCTTCTCATCCTTCAAGATGGCCCGCGCCTGCCGGACGAACTCCTTCGCCACCGCGGCGGTCTTCGCCGCGGCCGCGTGGGCCGGCTGTGGATCGAGCGGGGCCACGCCCGTGGCCTGGGGATCGGTGTCGGCCACGCGGCCGTCGAGTCCCTGCCCCCGGAACACGACCACGAATCGGTGCTCCTTCACCGGCTTCACGAACGTCTCCACACCGTCGATCTTCACGGCCTGCAGCTTCTCCACGACGGCGAAGCTCTCCTCCGACGGGATGCGTCCGGCCCGGCGGTCGCTGATCAGACCGCCTGCATCGAGCGTGCAGAAGTTGCCGCGGGCGGCCACGTCGTTGGGGCCGAGCTCGAAGCCGATGCCGGTGGCCTCGAGCGCACCGCGGCCGATCTTGAACTCGAGCGGGTCGTAGCCGAAGAGGCCGAGGTGGCCGGGGCCCGAGCCGGGCGTGATGCCGGGGAGCACGGGGAGGCTCGATCCGGAGGTGCCGCGGGCGGCGAGCCGATCGAGGTTCGGCGTCTTCGCCGTCTCGAGTTCCGTGGTGCCGCCGGCCTGCATCGGCAGGCCGCCGAGGCCGTCGGCCACGAGCATCACGATCTTGCTTCCGTTCTTCTCGGCCAGTTCGCGGATCAGGTCATGCTCGGTCACGGTGCGGCAGCTCCTCGGTTTCAAGTGGCTTGGAAGTGGGCTACAGTGCCGCGACCAGCCTACCGCCTTTCGCCGCGGCTGCCACCGCGGCTCGTCCTCCCGAGGCCACTTCCATGAGCGTCGTCCGTCCGCAGCCCGCCACCGATCCCATTCAGTACGACCCATCCGCTGTGCTGGCGACCGGGGGCATCTCCCAGGCTGATCTCGACGCCCTCGCCGGCCGGCTCGACGCCGCCCGCACAGAGACGCTCGCCGACGTGGACCGCTGGCGGAGCGGTGGCACGCGGCCGGGCGAGGTGCTCGATCCCGCCTTCATCGACCTGCCCGACCGGCTGCTGGCCGTTTACCAGACTAGCCGCACCACGAGCGAGCTGTTCGCGATCCTGCAGACGGCACGGCGGATCCGCGAGGCGGTCGATCGGGTGGTCGTGCTCGGCATCGGCGGCTCCTACATGGGCACGCGGTCCCTCTTCGAGGCCTGCTGCCATCCGTTCCACAACGAGCTGCCCCGCGGCGAACGCGGCGGCCGGCCGCGGCTCTCGTTCGAGGGCTTCAACATGGACAACGACTCCGCGCAGGGGCTCTTGGACCTCGTGGCCCCCGCCGGCGCACCACGGAGCGACGACCTGCTCGACCGCTGGGCCGTGCTCGTCGTGAGCAAGAGCGGCGGCACGCTCGAGACGGCCATTGCCACGCGGCTCTTCCTCCAGGCCCTCGCCGCGAGCGTCGGCGGCGACACGGCCCAGCTCGCCCAGCGGGTCGTGCCGATCACCGGGAAGTCAGGCCGGCTCGCCGATCTGGCGCAGGCCATCGGCTGCCCCGACGTGTTCGACATTCCCGACGGCGTGGGCGGCCGGTTCTCCGTGTTCACGGCCGTGGGCCTCCTGCCCGCGTCGATCGTCGGCATCGACGTGGTACGGCTGCTCGAGGGGGCGGCGGCGATGAACCGGCGGTTTCGCGAGGCGCCGGTCGCCGAGAATCCCGTGCTGCAATACGTGGGCGTGGGCCATCTCGCCGAGGCGAAGATGGGCGCCACGATCCGCGTGCTCTCCGCCTGGAGCAATCGCCTCGAGTCACTCGGCTTCTGGTACGACCAGCTCCTCTCCGAGAGCCTCGGCAAGGACGAAAAGGGAGCCACGCCACTCACCGCCGTCACCACCCGCGATCTCCACTCGCGTGGCCAGCAGCATCAGGACGGCCGCCGCGACAAGCTGATCACGAACCTGATCGTGGGAGAGCCGCGCCGTGACCGCCTTACGCTGCCGACGCTCGGCTCGTACGGCCACGATCAGGACAAGCTCGACGCCCTCGTGGGCACCAGTTGGCCTGACATGCTCACCGCCGCCATCGGGGGCACGAACGAAGCCTACGCCCAGGCGAAGCGTCCCACGGCCGACATCCTCCTGCCCCGCATCGACGAGCATGTGGTCGGCCAGCTCCTGCAGATGCTGATGCTGGCCACCGTCGTGGAGGGCCGTCTCGTGGGCACGAACCCCTACGGGCAGCCCGGCGTCGAGGCTTATAAGAAGTTCATGATGGCCCGCCTGCGGCCCTCCTGATTGCTCACTCACCGGTGATGCAAGAGGGGCTGCCCATGCCCCGAGAGCCGGCGTTGGCGGCAAGCGAACGCGGCAGGGATGCGAGGGGGTCGGTGCAAGCTCGAGGAGCATTTGGACCGAGTCTTCGAGGTCCCGCGACGAGACTTGTACCGCCCCCGAGCCGGCGACACACCTTTTACGTGTGCGACCTCAGCGAGCGTCCGGTGACGGGGCGTGGGCAGCCCCGACCCACCCAGGAGTCATGCACCTGCCCGCATTGGTTCGGCCGGCGGCAAGACGCTCCGTCGTCGCTCCGGGATTCCTCCCGCCACCCGGGTACCCGATGGCACGCACAGAGCTACGGATATCCCTGCGCTCCTCCTCCGGTCTCGCCGACCGTCCTCCTCAGGATCGGGAGTCGAGGTTCGCCTCCGTTTGCTCGCCAAACGGTGACCGCATGAAGCGGATATAGTTTGCACGATCTGTCACCCCGCGGAGGCTCTGCTCATGCCCGTCACGCTCACCTGGACCGGTCACGCCACCTGGCTCGTCGACACTGGTGCCGGCCGGCTGGTCGTGGATCCGTTCTTCGACGAGTGTCCCACCGCGAGCATGAAGGCAGCCGACGTGACGTGCGATGCGATCCTCGTGACGCACGGCCACTTCGATCACGTGGCCGACCTCGTGTCGATCGCGAAGCGGACCGGGGCGAAGGTGCTCTGCACGTTCGAGATCGCCCAGTGGCTCGGGAAGCATGGCGTGGTCAACACGCAGCCGATGAACCTCGGTGGGATGGCCGCGGTGCCGGGCGGGACGGCGAAGATGGAGATCGCCTGGCACTCGTCGAGCCTGCCCGATGGCACGTATGGCGGCACTCCCGCCGGCTGGCTGCTCGACGTCGGCGGTGTGCGAATCTACTTCGCGGGGGATACGGCGCTGTTCTCCGACATGGAGCGGATCGGCCGGCCGCACAGGGGCCGCGGGCTCGACGTGGCGGTGCTGCCGATCGGCGATTGCTTCACGATGGGCCCCGACGACGCGGTCGAGGCAGTGCGATTCCTGAAGCCGACGCTCGCGCTGCCGAACCACTACGGCACCTGGCCGCCGATCGAGCAGGACGGGGCGGCCTGGGCCGCGCGGGTGCGGGAGGCGACGCAGGCCGACGCGAAGGTGCTCGTGCCCGGCGAGTCGGTCAGGCTTGGGTAGCCGGCAGTTCGACGGGCTTCGCGGGGGGTACGCTCACGCAGATCGAGTCGCCCTCGATCCGCACAGGAAAGACATCCACCTTCAGTTTCTCGTTGTCGCACCAGGCGCCGTCGCAGGCGCGGAATCGCCAGGCATGCCAGGGGCAGGTGACGACGCCGTCGAACAACGGACCGGACCCGAGCGAGGCGCCCATGTGCGGGCAGAGGTCGTCCATGGCGTGGTAGGAGGTGCCGTCGAAGAACACGGCCACGAGTCGGCCGTTGATCTCGAACGTGCGGCCCTCGCCCGCAGGGATCGATCCGGTCTTCGCGACCGGCGTGAAGGGAAGGGCGTCTGTGGCCGGGGTGGCGTCCATCGTGAAGAACCTCCTCCGCTATCATAGCGGGCATGGATATTTCGTCGGTGCAGGCATCGTCGCCGCGGATCCGCCTGCTCGTCCTCGACGTCGACGGCACGGTCACCGATGCCCGGCACGAGATCCCCGAGGGCACGCGCCAGGCCGTGCAACGGGTGCGAGAGGCTGGTGTCCGCGTGATGCTGGCCACGGGCCGTCGCTATCGCGACACGCTGCCCGTCGCGGCGGCGCTCGGCATCGATGCGCCGCTCGTCACCGCCTCGGGGGCCCTCGTGAAGGCACCGCCGACGCACGCCACGCTGCACCGTGCCGCGTTCGGGCCGGGCGTGATCGAGCAGGTGGTGGGCATGATCGTCGCGGCTGGTCACGAGCCCGTGCTCTACACCGACAGCTACGCGGAGGGGTTCGACTTTCACTGCCGGCAGTGCGACCTGCCGCCGGCCGGTGGACCGGGCCGCGGGCTCGAGGAGTATCTCGTCCGCAACGCCGGGCTCGCCCGGGTGCAGCCCGACCTGCACGCGGCGGTGCCGCCGGGTGTGTTCGCGGGGTTCGCGATGGGGACGCATCGCGACATGCTCGCGCTGGAAGCCGCCCTCGAAGCGGCCTTTCCCGAGCAGTTGTCGGTGCACGTGATCCGTAGCCCGCGGTACCGCGACTGGCTGTGCGAGATCGCGCCCGCAGGGGTGACGAAATGGTCGGGCATCATGGCCGTGGCCCGGGAGTGGGGGCTCGGAGCCGCCGAGATCTGCGCCGTGGGCGACGACGTGAACGACCTCCCTATGATCCGCGCGGCGGGGCTGGGCGTTGCCATGGGCAATGCCGTGGCCGAGGTGCAGGCGGCGGCCGATCGGGTCGTGGGCACGAGCGACGCGGCGGGCATTGCCGACGTGGCGGAACTGCTGCTTGCCGGGCTTGCCTAGGCTGCGTTGCTTGCGTCGGCAGGAGTCGGTCCGGGGCGCCCGATCGGCGGTGCGATTGTGGTGACCGTCGGGCGACCCTATATCCCCACGTGCCATGGACCTCAAAATTCACCGCCCGCGTGGAACCTGCGCCATCAGCGGCCGGGCATTCGTGCCGGGTGAGGTGTTTCATTCGGCGCTCGTTCGCACGGCGGCCGGGCTCGAGCGGATCGACATCGCGGCCGAGGCCTGGACCGCGCCGCCCGCCGACACGCTCGCCGCGTGGCGGTCGGCCTATCCGACCGCCGAATCGGGCGGCCCCGAACTCGCGCCGGTGGACGTGCTGCTCGACGTGCTCGATGAGCTGGAGCGGAACCCCGACGACGCGGCCGTCCGTTACCTGCTCGCGTTGCAGCTCGTGCGGCGGCGTGTGCTGCGGATCGTCGAATCATCGCCGGCTGCGGAACCGACCACTGATCTCGTGCTGGCCTGTCGCCGTCGCGATCGCGAGTACCGCGTGCGGCCGGTGACCGTAGCCGAGGCTGCCGCGCCGGGTACCGGCGAGCGGCTGGCGGCGTTGCTCTGGTCGGGGGAGGCTGCCTGATGCGATCCGTCTCGCGGCCATCCCCGCTCACGCAATCGCGGCTCGTCGCCTTCGCGCTCGTCGTCGCCTGCTGCGCCTCGAGCGGCGCGTCGTGCCCGAACGTGCTTCGCGGCTACCAGATCGGCACGATGCCGCTGCCGCGGGCGCTGCCGCCGCAGCCGACGCTCGAGCAGGTGATCGCGGCGGTGCACGACAACACGGCGCGAGTGCGGAGCGTGTCGGCGCCGCAGGCGGTGCTCGTGGTGCCGGGCGTGCCGCGGCTCTCCGCCCGCGTGGCCTGCGAGCCGCCGCGGCGGTTTCGCCTCCAGGCCCAGACGGCGATCACCGGCCCTGAGCTGGACATCGGCAGCAACGACGATCTTTTTTGGCTCTGGCTGCGGCAGCACACGCCGCCGATCACCGCCTTCTGCAGGCACGACCAATACGCCCAGTCGAAGGCCCGACAGCTGCTGCCGATTCGGGCCGATTGGATGCCGGAACTCCTGGGCCTCGTGAACTTTCGGCCGGAGGATTCCCACGAGGGGCCGTTCCCGATGCCCGATGGCCGGATCGAGATCCGCAGCCGGATCCGTGATACGGAGGGGGAGTTGCTCAAGTCGACGATTCTCGACGCCACGACCGGCCTCGTGGCCGAGCAGCATCTCTTCACGCCTGCGGGCGAGCGGCTCGCGAGCGTGCGGACCACGCGGCATCGGGTCGATCCCGCGTCGGGGGCGGCGTTGCCCCACGTGGTCGAGGTGTCGTGGCCGACGGCCAAGGTGGACTTCAAGCTCGAACTGGCATCCGTCACCGCCAACCTGCCGACGGCCGATCCGGCCCAGCTCTGGCAGATGCCGGCCTATCCGGGCTATGAGCCCGTCGACCTCGCCGATCCATCCGTCACGCTCGGCCCGGCCCCCGCCACGCCATGATGCTGCTCAGGCCCGCATCTTCGCCTTGGCGCGGGAGAGGGCGGGGCCGATCGAGCCGAGGGGCAGGCCGGTGAGTCGGCTGATCTCGCCGTAGCTGCGGCCCTCGAGATGATGCAGTCGCACGAGTTTCGCCTCATCGGTGTCGAGCCGCTGGAGGAGTGACTCGACATGCTCGCGATCGACCGCGCGGGCCAGATCGCTACGCGGCGTGACCGCGGTCTCGACGGCTGCCGACGGGGAAACGAGGCGGCCCGACTCGAGCCGACGCACGAGGGCCCGGGCCACGACGCGCCGGGCGATGACGGTGAGATAGGTCGGCAGGCTCGCCCGGCCGGCGAAGCCCCGGAGCACGGCGGCGTCATTGCGGACGCAGGCGAGCAGGATCTCGGCCACGAGGTCGTCGCGGTCGGCCCTTGCCAGGGGCGTTCGCCGCTGCACAGCCGTCCGCTCGGCCACGTGCACGAACAGCCCGCCGAACCGGCGGACGAACTCGTCCCAGCCGGCCGGATCGCCCGCCAGGCAGGCGGCCAGGAGCCTCTGGTCGTCCGGTGTCGCCAGGCGTGCGACTGCGGCAGCGGAGGGGGCGGCCTGCGGCGTCGTCGGCTCGTTCACGGCTCACCGCTCCTTCTTTCCCGCCATGATAGGAGCCGCGACCGACGGCCTCCAAGGCCGCCGCCACGCCGATTCAGGAAATGGAGGTGATCCGGCCGACATTCAGTTCGTTGACAGCATTCCGGGAGCCACCTAGGATGCCGCGCAGCGCCGGAATCGGCCGGCAAGGTTTGCCGATCTTGCCGAGTCCGCACGCCCGAAACTGTCGCCCAACCGTCCGAACCGAATCCTCGTTACTGGAGTCTCGCCGACCATGACGCACGTCGTTGCCGAACCCTGCTTCGCCTGCAAGTACACCGATTGCGTGGTCGTGTGCCCCGTGGAGTGCTTCTACGAGGGGGACAAGATGGTCTACATCCACCCCGATGAGTGCATCGACTGCGAAGCCTGCGTGCCCGAGTGCCCGGTCGAGGCGATCTTCCACGAAGACAACCTGCCGGCCGAGTGGAAGGACTTCACGGCCCTCAATGCCGAAATGTCCCCGCAGCTTCCGGTGATCACCGAGAAGAAAGATCCCCTCTGCGGCGGCGAGTGAGCCGTCAGGCGTTTTGCTGCCGTCTGGAATCGCCGGCTCGGTGATTTGCCGCTGCTTGGAAGCCCGAAGCGGGAGCTAAGGGAATCCGCGTGGCCTCACGTCAGGTCGGCGAGCCAATACGCGGTCTCGACGAAGCTCTTCCAACTCGCGTACTTCGGGTTGCCGAGCTTGATCGTGAGGAGCGGGCTGCGTTTCGGCTTGGCCGGCTGTCGGATCAGCTGCATGCGGGCTTCTTGCGGCGTGCGGCCTCCCTTACGGACGTTGCAGGCCACGCAGGCGCAGACGATGTTTTCCCAGCTGGCCAGGCCGCCGCGGCTGCGGGGCACCACATGGTCGAGCGAGAGTTCACTCATGGGGAAGTGGCGGCCGCAGTATTGGCAGAGGTTTCCGTCGCGGGCGAAGACGTTGCGACGGTTGAACCGCAGCCCCTGTCGTGGGCTGCGGTCGCAGCCCACGAGGCGGATGACCCGCGGAGCCTGCAATTCGTAGCCCACGGCCCGCACCCAGTCCTGGTCCGGCCGGCGAAAGGCCGCCTGCATTGCCGAGAGCTCCCGCCACGAATCGAGCGAATAGGCGGCGTATTGCCCCTCCTCGATGTGCACCACCTCCGCGAGTTCGCGGAACAAGAGCGTGATCGCCCGGCGCACGTTCGTGATGTGAACGGCGACGAAGGAGCGGTTGAGCACCAGCACGCTGAGCCCCAGCGTGCTCGGCGCCGCCTGCGACGGCAGTGCGAGTGTGGACATGGCACCTCCATCCGGGTCGCATCGTCGATGCGACTCGTGCGAACCCCCCGCAGTTTAACGCAGCGCCCTCAGTCGCCGCAAACTTCGCCATGCGCATGGTTCGAAGGGCCTGGATCCATGGTCCGACCTGGGCCGAGAAAAAACTGCCACGCGGACAGGCGCAACGCTTGCCTTGGCCGCTGAATCGAGTCACACTCAGGCCTGTCGAACACGCGGTTGGGACGGCGGACGCCGCGGTTGTTATCCGCCCCCTTCATACGCCCGGAGAACCAGATGCTTCACTACTCGTGCGACCTGTGCAAACGCATGATCGACCCCCACACCGACGTGCGGCATGTCGTGAAGATCGAGGTGTTCGCTGCGATCGAGGATCAAGAGTGCTGTGGGGAGGCCGACGTGCTGGCCGCCGACGCCGACCATCTCGAGGAGGTGGAGGAACTTCTCGAACGCATCGAAGGGGACGAGTGCGACGATCTCGACGACGCCCGCTCGATGCGATTCGATCTGTGCGAGCAATGCCGCCGACGATTCGTCCGCAACCCGCTCGGCGTGACATCGGGCAAGAAGCTCGACTTCAGCCAGAACTAGCTCGCTGCGGGTCGTAGAGAGGGCACCGGCTCGGGGGCGGTACAAGTCTCGTCGCGGGACCTCGAAGACTCGGTCCACATGCTCCTCGAGCTTGCACCGACCCCCTCGCCTTCCCGCTTCTTTTCGTAGGCTCGTCACTCTGCAACGGGCCTACGGCTTCGTTGGCTCGGGAGGGGTTGCCCATGCCCCGGGAACCGGCGTTTGCTGACCAGCGCAGCCAGGATGGCGAAGCGCAGTCAGCATCGAGCGAACGAAGGACAGGATGTCCGAAGCGAGCGTCCGGCGACGGGGCATGGGCAGCCCCTCCCACGCAAGACTTCGCCGAAAGCAAGCGTGAGCCGCAGAAGACGGCCGCCGGTTTTCCCGATGCGCGAAGTCGGCTAGATTTCGGGCCCCGTTCACGCACCCGAGGAGCACCTGCACTCATGGCCGGAAAGACGCTGAAGATCGCTGCGATCCCTGGAGACGGTACCGGGCCGGAAGTCACGGCTGAGGCCATGAAGGTGCTGGCGGCGGTCGCGAAGCTCGAGGGGTTCACTTACGACGTCGAGACGCTCGACTGGGGCGGCGATCGGTATCTCAAGACCGGCGAGATTATTCCCGAGGGCGGCCTTGATCTCCTGCGGACGAAGGACGCGATCTTCCTGGGGGCGATCGGCCATCCGCAGGTGGCCCCGGGCATTCTGGAGAAGGGCCTGCTGCTCGACCTGCGGTTCAAGCTCGACCAATACATCAACCTGCGGCCCGTGAAGCTGCTCCCGGGCGTCGAGACGCCGCTGGCCGGCCGCGGCCCGAAGGACATCGACTTCGTCGTGGTCCGTGAGAACACCGAAGACCTCTACTGCGGGGTCGGCGGCTATCTCAAGAAGGGCACGCCCGACGAGGTGGCCGTGCAGCAGGCGGTGTACACGCGCAAGGGCTGCGAGCGGTGCATCCGCTGGGCCTTCGACTACACCCGCAAGCGGAACAGCCCCAAGAAGACGCTCACGCTGGTCGCCAAGACGAACGTGCTGACGTTCGGCCACGACCTCTGGTGGCGAACGTTCCAGGACGTGGCCAAGGAATACCCCGACGTGAAGACCGACTACAACCACGTCGATGCCTGCTGCATGTGGATGGTGAAGAATCCCGACGCCTACGACGTGATCGTGACCACGAACATGTTCGGCGACATCATCACCGACCTCGGCGGTATCCTGCAGGGAGGCATGGGCGTGGCCGCCGGGGCCAACCTCAATCCCGACAAGGGAGGTGTGAGCATGTTCGAGCCGATGGGGGGCAGCGCGCCCAAGTACACCGGTCAGAACGTGATCAATCCGATCGCGGCGATCAACGCGATGGCGATGCTGCTCGAGCACTCGGGCCATCCCGCCGCGGGCAGGCGGATCGACACGGCCGTCGCCCAGGTCACCGGGACGAAGATGAAGAGCCAGGCCGCCGGCAAGATGGGCTACGGCACGAAAGAAGTTGGCGACCTGGTGGTGGCGGCGCTGTAAACCACCCATCGGCTGGTTTACAGGCGGACTCTGCGGCCCTCGGCCTGGCTCTGGGACGCGGCCCGGACGATCTCCATGGCCGTGAGCGCGTCGTCGAGGCCGCTCAAGTGGCGAATCAGACTCGTGACCGAGCGGTGGAACTGGAGCAGCATCTGCTCTCCCACCGGACGGTCGCTCTCCAGAGATTCCTGATGCCGTCCGGCGTTGTCGAACCAGACGAGGCTCGCGGGCAGGTCGACGAATGCGATGCCGTTCTCGCAGACCACCTGCAGGGCCGGGGGCGGACGAAAGCCGACGGCCTCTTCCCACTGCCGCGGCATGTAGTAGCCGCAGCTGATTTGGGCGATCGCTCCGTCACCGGTCCGGCCTGTCTGCGAGAAATCGAGGCTCATCATCCGGTAGTCATCGAGATCGCTGCCCGGTGTTTCGGCGTGCCGCACGGCGACGACGCTGGTGGGATCGGCGCCCGCCACGTAACGGCACCAGTCGGCGAGCTCCATGAGGTCCCGCGACTCGCTGTCGGAATCCCGCTGCGGCGGCGTCTGGCCGGCATCCGACAGCGGGATTCGGCGATGACAGAAGAGCATTCTCGGCCTGCCGAGCCGCGTGGCGATGAGCTCCTTCAGTCGCACCGTGGCCGGCGCGTGCCGCCGCGGCAGTTCGGCCATGAACGCGATGCCCGACTCATCCACGCGGCGGCGGAGTTCCTGGGCATCCGCTGGATCGAAGGGCAGCGAGATCGCGGAGTAGACCGCCTTGCCATGCTCGCAGGCGGCGAGGATCGGCGTGGCTCCATACCACTGGTCCGCCAGGTAGAGGACGGCATCGACGTCGTCGCGGGCCACCAGCGTGCGGAATCCGTCGACCGCGACGCCGCCGACGGCCGCGGCGGCCCGCTCTGCCCGGTGGGTTACCTGTTCGCACACGCCCCGCACCTCGAATCGATCGGTGAGCAGGCGAAGCGCGGGCAGATACCGCGACTCCCACTGCGGGCCCAGGCCCACGATCCCCACCCGGAGCTTCATGGAGCGGCTTCCTGTCTGGCCGGCGAGTCGGCGGCGTCACCGTCGGCGAGCAGGGCATGTTCCTGCCGCAGTCCCTTGTCGGAGATGTCCTTGCGGCACCATGCGCCGGGCCAGCGGATTTCCTTGACGGCGGTGTAGGCCTGGAGCTTCGCCCGCGCGAGCGACGGTCCGAGGGCCGTCACCGCGAGTACGCGGCCGCCGTCGGTGAGCACCGGCCGGTCGGCCGATGTCGAAGCGGCACCGAACGTCGTCGCGGCATGAAAAACCTGCGCGCCGGGCACGGCGGCCGCGGCCGCCAGGCCCGTGATCGGTCGGCCGCGCTCGACGCCGCCCGGATAGCCCTCGGCCGCCATCACCACCGTCACGCTCGCCTCGTCGCGCCACCGAGGCTGCGGCACGGTGTCGAGCGTGCGGTCGACCGTCGCGTCGAGCAGTTCGAGCAGGCTCGACTCCAGTCGCACGAGCAGGGCCTCGCATTCCGGGTCGCCGAACCGCGCGTTGAATTCGAGAACCTTCGGACCCTGTGCCGTGAGCATCAGCCCCGCATAGAGCACGCCGTGAAACGGCACCTTGGACCGCCGCATCGCGTGCACCGTCGGCACGAGAATGCGGGCCTCGATGTCGGCCAGCAGGGCATCGTCGACGAACGGCGTGGGGCAATAGGCGCCCATGCCGCCCGTGTTGGGGCCGGTGTCGCCGTCGTGGGCCGCCTTGTGATCCTGCAGCGGCGGCAGCGTGACGATCGTGCGACCGTCGGTGATCGCCAGCACGCTCACCTCGACGCCGTCCAGCCGCTCCTCGATGAGGATGCCCTTGGCCGCTGTGGTGAACTGCGGATCGCCGGCGAGCGTCGCCACCGCCTCGAGCGCCTCGGCGCGGTCCGCACACACGAATACGCCCTTGCCCGCCGCGAGGCCGTCGGCCTTCACCACGACCGGCGCGTCTTCGCGAGCCTCCAGGTACTCGCGGGCCTGGGCGGCCGAGCGAAACTCCCGGAACATCGCCGTGGGCACGTCGCCGCGATGCATCATCTGCTTGCAGAAGATCTTGCTGCCTTCCAGTTGCGCTGCGGCGGCCGTGGGGCCGAAGGCGCGGAGGCCGGCGGCGCGGAAGGCATCGACCAGTCCTGCCACGAGGGGCGCCTCGGGGCCCACGACCGTGAGGTCCACGTCACGGCTGCGGGCGAGTTCCACAAGGGCGGGGATATCGGTCGCCGATACGGCCACGTTCTCGGCGATCGCGGCTGTGCCGGCATTGCCGGGGGCGCAGAGGACCTCGGCGCCGTCCTGGACGAGTTTCCAGGCGATCGCGTGCTCGCGGCCCCCGCTCCCTACGACGAGGACGCGGCGGGATGTCGTCACGGTGCAACTCCTGCGGTGAAAACGGTTGAATCGTGGCGTCGTTGTACCCGACGCGGGCCGTCCGGTGGCGGAGGGGGAAGGGGGGTGCTGGGCAAACGACATTGACACCCCCGGTGGTGCCGATACAGTTACATAGAGTTCGTGAAAAAAATCACGAACTCCATATTTCCCGAGCGAAACGACGGTTTTGGAGTCAGCGGCCAGCCGCTGGCGGCGGCTGTGGGCCGTAATCCAACCCGTTCACCACGGTGAGCGATGGCAGACAACAAGAAAATGTCGGTCGCAGAGATCCTCGCGGCCGCGAGGGCCGCTGACGGGAAGTCCGGTGCGGCTCCCAAACCGGCTTCGGCCGCAGCACCGGAAACTGCACACGACACCGGGGCCGAATCGGCCGCACCAGCCGCGTCGCCCAAGGTGGCCGCCGCGAAGCCGGCGCCGAAGGCCGATGGCGGCAGCCGTCCGAGCGTGGCCGACATTCTGGCGATGGCCCGGGCGAAGAAGGCCGAAGGCGAGGCTGTTCCAGTGTCCAAGCCTGCGGCTGCAAAGCCGGCCGCTGCCGAGAAGCCGGCGGCCAAGGCCGCCGCCAAGCCAGCTGCCGCCGTGGCAAAGGGGGGGCCGAAGACGGGCGTGCAACGGGATACCGCCAGCATCCTGGCCGCGGCTCGTGCCGGGGCGAAGCCCGGGCCGGTGAGCAAGGCTGACGCCCCGGCCCGCCCTGTTCCGAAGCCCAAGCCCGTCGCCGAGAAAGCGGCCGAGCCCGTGCGCGTGGCTCCGCCGATGCCGGTCAAGCCCGTCAAACCGGCGGCGAAGAAGGCCGATGACGAGGATCGCCGCGGCTTCCTGCAAATCGCCCTCGGCTCGTTCATGGCGATGGGGTTCACGGCCCTGTCGGTGACGGGCGGGCTCTTCACGCTCGGTCTGGCTCGCTTCCTGTTCCCGAACGTGCTGGCCGAGCCACCGAGCAAGTTCAAGGTCGGCTTCAAGGACGGCTTTCCATCCGGCAAGGTCGAGACGAAGTTCGTCGCCCAGTACGGCGTCTGGGTGGTGAATGGCGACTTCCAGGGGCAGCAGCAGATCTATGCCCTGAAGACCGTCTGCACCCACCTGGGCTGCACGCCGAGCTGGCTCGAGGCCGAACAGAAGTTCAAGTGCCCCTGCCACGGCAGCGGCTTCTACAAGGACGGCATCAACTTCGAGGGGCCCGCGCCCCGACCGCTCGAGCGGTATGCGATCCGCATGGCCGACGACGGCCAGCTCGAGGTGGACAAGAGCCGGGCCTTCCAGGAAGAGCTCGGCCAGTGGGCTGATCCCGATTCATTTGTCACCGTCTGAAGAAGGGACCGTTTTCAGGCCATGGCCATCGGCGAGACGATTCGTAACTCCCAGATCTGGAAGAGCATCTTCCGGCATCCGATGCCGCTCGATCGGCGGAATCGGATCGTCGTCATGCTCACCAACTTCTTTCTGCACCTCCATCCGGTGTCGATCAAGAAGCAGGGCATCGCCCTGTCGTTCACCTGGTGCATGGGGGGCGTGACCTTCTTCCTGTTCCTCGTGGAAACCGTCACCGGCGTACTGCTGATGTTTTATTACCGGCCCACGCTCGAGTGGGCCTACAACGACATCCTGGCGCTCCGCGACGTGACGAGTCTCGGCATCCTCCGCGAGTTGCACCGCTGGGGGGCGCACGCGATGGTGATCACGACGTGGCTGCACATGTATCGCGTGTTCCTCACTGGCAGCTACAAGCCGCCACGGGAATTCAACTGGGTGATCGGCGTGATCCTGCTCCTGCTCACGCTGCTCCTCTCGTTCACCGGCTATCTCCTGCCGTGGGATCAGCTGGCGATCTGGGCCATCACGGTGGGCTCCAATATGGCCCGGGCCACGCCGTTCCTCGGCTACGAGGGTCCGGGGCAGCAGCTGCTCACCATCGGCGGCATCGACATGATCACGGATGGCTCGGATGCCCGGTTCGGCCTGCTCGGCGCCCGGTTCGTGGGCGAGGAAACCCTCAACCGGTTCTACGTGCTCCACTGCATCGCCATTCCACTGGCCGTGGCGTTGCTGCTGGCGATCCACTTCTGGCGCGTGAGAAAGGACGGCGGCATCAGCGGGCCGCTCTGAACCTCCGATGCATTCCAACGGCTTTTTTCTCACGGACGTCGCCGGCTTTCTGGGCGGCTACTACACGTTCATCGCCCTGATGAACGGCGTGGCGGCGCTCATGCTCTGGAAGCGGAAGAACCAGACGGGCTGGGCCCTCGTGTGGGCTGTGTTCGCCGGCCTCATGATGGTGCTCGCCAGCCTCGCCCTGTCAGGCTCGGAGGCGATGGTGCCCGCCCTGCCTGCCGGCGTTCGCACCCTCGTCAACAAGCTGTCGGGGCCGATGCTCTACACGGTGGGCACGATGGCGCTGTTCACGGCGCTGTTCGTCTTCCGGAAGTTTTTCGTGCAGCCGATGGTGGCCTGGTCGATTCTGAATATCGCCATGGTCCTGATGGGGCTCTCGATGGCCGATGAGAACTTCGCGGCGATCGTGATGAAGCCCGACAACGTGCCGATCGTCGGTCTCGTGTTTTTGCTCGCCTTCTTCACCTGGGTCGCCACGAAGCAGGCGGTCGTCAACGACGAGCGGATCGCGCAGGGACTGCCGCCGATGGAAAAGCTTGATGACGAGAAGGTGCTCGTGTGGCCCGATCTCGTCTACACCGAGCTGATCTGCATGGTGGCCGTGTCAGCCTTTCTGCTCTTCTGGGCGATCTTCCTTCCGGCTCCGCTCGAGGAGCCGGCCTCGAGCGTCAAGACGCCGAATCCGTCGAAGGCCCCGTGGTACTTCCTCGGCCTCCAGGAGATGCTCGTCTACTTCGACCCCTGGTATGCGGGCGTGGTCCTGCCGAGCCTGGTCGTCTTCGGCCTGATGGCGATGCCGTATCTCGACTTCAACAAGAAGGGCAACGGCTACTACTCGATCGAAGAGCGGAAGTTCAGCTACCTGACGTACCAGTTCGGCTTCTTCGTGCTCTGGATCACGCTGATCATCCTGGGCACGTTCCTCCGCGGGCCCAATTGGAACTTCTACGGGCCGTTCGAGTATTGGACGCCCTACAAGGTCGAAGTGCTCAACAACGTCGACCTGCCGCAGATGTTCTGGGTGAACCTGCTCGATCGGCCGCTGCCGCGGGCTCCGCAGGGGGCGGGCACGCTCTCCCAAGTCGGCACCATCCTTCTCCGCGAGGCGCCCGGACTCGTCCTGCTCGGAGCCTACCTGCTGCTCCTGCCGCCGTTGTTGGCCGTCACCGTGTTTCGCGGCTTCTTCGCCAAGATGGGCTTCATTCGCTACATGATCATGGCGAACCTGATGCTGCTGATGCTCACGCTGCCCATCAAGATGATCCTGCGATGGACGTTCAATCTGAAGTACATCATCAGCATTCCGGAGCTGTCGCTGAATTTTTAGCGCCGGGTGTCTCGCTTCGCGCCCGGCTTTTCTGAAAAAGATCCATGCCTGCTACAGAACAAACCTGGCGGAACCTCAAGATTCTTCACGTGGTCTTCGGGCTGGCGGCCATCGTGCTGCTGCTCGCCACCGTGCTCATGCTCGCGGCGGACCACAATCGGCCCTGGAAGAAGTACGCCCGCGGCTTCCGGAACCTGGAGACATGGTCGGCTGCCGCCCGCGTCGCAGAGCAGGACTCCTCCGCCTACGAGTCGCGACGCAAGGAGCTTGAGGAGCAGCTCGCGGCGGCCCGGCGAGCTGATCTGGACGCCGGGCTGGCGAAGCAATTCATCGCCCAGGTGCGGACCGTTCCCGCCGATGCCGAGGCTGCCGACCGGGCGGAGCTCGACGTCGATCAGCTCGCGAGCCAGGCGGATCCCGAGGAGCGGCTCGTGCTGCGGGGCGATCTGCTCGAGCGGCTCCGCGACATCGCCAAGCGGGCGAAGTTTCGCGAGGATCTCCTCGCGGGGGCGCTGAAGCTCCGCAAGGCGGAGCTCGACAAGAACCGCGCCGATTATGAACTGGCGGTCGCAGAGGGTCTGCCCGAGCGACGGCAGGCCGAATTGCTCGCGCTCGCCGATGCCAAGCGTGCGGAAGTCGGCTCGGCCACGCTCGAGTTTCAGACCGCCAACACGCATCGCAAGGAGCTCGATGCCACGCTCGTGAGGCTCACCGCTGACGAAGACGTCGCAGCCAAGGCCGTCGCCGACCATCGGGCCAAGCTGGCCCAACTGCAGAAGACGCTCGCCGATCGCCAGCCCAACGCCGGCAAGGCGGTGCTCGAACTGCCCGTGCTCGACGCGTTCAACGGCCCGTTGCGGGTCGATCAGCTCTGGCTGCCGCAGCTCACGCTGAACAACAACTTCCGCGACGTGGCCCGGTTCGACCGGTGCACCACCTGTCACCGTGGCATGGACAAGTCGGTGGCCGGAGCCCCGACCGAGGCCGCTTACAAGCAGTCGCAACTCGTATCGCTCACGCTGCCGACTCCGGCAACGGCCCCTGAGTCGCCGGTGACGCAGGGCGACGGCAATGCCCAGTTGGAAAAGCTCTACGGGTTTCAGCTCGCCCCCCGCGGCCTGTTCAACGTCGATGATCCGACCGTCAGCGTGGTGCTGCCCGAGTCGCCCGCCGCCGAAGCCGGTCTGGCGGTCGGTGACGTGATCGCCGAAGTCGGCGGTGGGAAGACGCTCGGCCGCTCCGTCGCCCTGACCTCGCTCATCGAAACGCCCCAATGGGGCAAGCCACTCGAAGTGGAAATCCGCCGGGGCGTGCCGCAGCCGTATTCGTCGCATCCGCGGCTCGATCTGTTCGTCGGCGATTCGAGTCCCCATCCGATGAAGACCTTCGGCTGCACGATCTGCCATCAAGGGCAGGGGAGTTCCACGAGCTTCAAGTGGGCCTCACACTCGCCGAATTCTCCGAAGCAGGCTCATGAGTGGCACGACGACCATGGCTGGTTCAACAACCACCACTGGATTTTTCCGATGCTGCCGCAGCGGTTCGAGGAGTCGAGCTGTCTGAAGTGCCATCACCAGGTGGTGGATCTGGAGCCGAGCGACAAGTTCCCCGAGCCCCCGGCCCCCAAGCTCGTCGAGGGCTATCACCTTGTTCGCCAGTACGGCTGCTACGGGTGCCATGAGATCAACGGCTGGTCGGGACCCGACAAGCGGATCGGCCCGGACATGAGGCTCGGTCCCAACTATCACGAGGTCGCCGAGGCGCTGGCCGTCGATGGCGGCCTGGCATCGCTCGGGCCGACGGTCGCCCGCTGGCTCGATGACGTGAAGTCGAGTCCCGACGGCGGCGCGGCCCGCGAACGGCTCCGCGAGGCGATCGAGCGGGATGCGGCCGCCGGCGCCGAGGCGAAGCTGTCGCCGCGGTCCCACGAATTGGCATCGCTGCTCAAGGATCCCGAGACGCCGGGCACGCTGCCCAAGGTCGGGCCGAGCCTGCGGCACGTGGCCAGCAAGGTGGGATTCGACTGGCTCTATTCCTGGCTGCGGAATCCCCAGGATTTCCGTCCGTCCACGAAGATGCCCCGGTTCTTTGGTCTCTGGGATCACCTGGAGGGGAAGGGATTGGAGGAATCGATGCGGTATGAGCCGCTCGAGATCCGTTCCATGATCCACTACATGACCCAGTCCAGCGCGCCGTTCGACTATGTGAAGCCGTATGCCGGCATCACGGCGGCAGCCGATCCCATCCGCGGTCGCAAGGTCGTGCAACTGCGGGGCTGCCTGGCCTGCCATCAGCATGCCGACTTCCCCGAGGCCCAGAGCACGCACGGGCCGAACCTCTCGCGAATCGGAGCGAAGGCCGCCTCGAATCCCCGTGGCCGCGAGTGGCTCTACAGCTGGCTCCGCGAGCCGGCCCGCTACCACCCCAAGACGATCATGCCGAACGTGCTGCTCGAGCCCGAAAAGCTGGCCGACGGCACCGTTTCCGATCCGGCTGCCGACGCCACGGAATACCTGATGCGGTCGACGGAGAATTGGAAGCCGGAAAACATTCCGTCCGCCACCTCGCTGACGCAGGAAGAACGGGCCGCGCTCGATGAACTGGCACTGATGTATCTAAAGGAGCGGTTTCCGACCGCCCGGGCGGAGGTCATCCTGAAGGACGGTCTCGCCGCCGGGCAGCAGGCGGCCATCAAGGGAGACGAGCGGCTGCTCGCCGGCCTCGGGAACAATCGCGACGCCACGCTGCTGCACTATGTCGGCAAGAAGACGATCGGCAAGCTCGCCTGCTACTCCTGCCACGACATTCCAGGCTTCGAGGACGGCAAGGCGGCCGGTGCGGCGCTGGCCGACTGGGGCCGTAAGGACCCGTCGCGGATCGCGTTCGAGCAGGTGTCACACTTCGTGATGCACCAACTCGCGGGCGGTCATGGTGGCCACCACGGCCACGGCACGCCGGCGGATCATGGCCAGTCGCCCGCAGCCGGCGACGACCCGTTCCCGAAGGAGCTCGCCTACGGCGTGAAGCACGAGGGCGAACACCTCGATGTCGAGTCGCTCGACCCCGACACCGGCTACTTCGTGCAGAAGCTGCTCGGTCACGAGCGCGAGGGCTTCCTCTGGCAAAAGCTGCGGGCGCCGCGGAGCTACGACTACAAGAAGGCCGAGAACAAGACCTACAACGAGCGGTATCGCATGCCGCAGTTCCCGTTCGATGCGAAGCAGCGGGAGGCGGTCATGACGTTCGTGCTCGGCCTGGTGGCCGAGCCGCCGGCGCCCCAGTACGTGCACAAGCCGGGGCTCCGCGAGCAGGCCCGGCTCGACGGCCTCGTCGTGGCGGAGCAATACAACTGTGGCGGCTGCCACGCGCTGCAGATGGATCGCTGGGACATCCGCTACAAGCCGGGCACCCTCGGCGAGGCGACCGAGATCGCCGATTACCCCTACCTGTCGCCGCACTTCACCGATCAGCAGGTGGCCTCGTCACTCGCGACGGATCGGCAGGGCAGGCGGAAAGCCTCGCTCGTCGGGATGCCGCTGCTCGATCCGGTCACGGGCAAACCGCAGCTCGTCGATGAGGATGGCGTGCCGATCGAGGAAGGCGACGAGGAGGCGGTGGTCCATCGTCCCTTCATGCTCTGGCGTGATGTGCTGATCGACGGCGAAGCCCGTCAGGTGGGCGCCCAGAATCTGGTCGTGCCCGAAGACGCGCTCGTGGCCGGCCGCCACTACCCGGCGAAGGGGGGCGATCTTGCGAAGCTCCTTTTCCCGGTGGTGATCGCCGACGAGAAGCAGATCAATCCCAACGTGAAGCCCGACGATGCCTGGGGCTGGCTGCCGCCGCCGCTGGTGGGCGAGGGGCGGAAGGTGCAGTCGGCATGGCTGCACACCTTCCTGCTCAATCCGCACCCGATCCGCCCGCCCGCGGTGCTCCGGATGCCGAAGTTCAACTTCAGTTCCCATCAGGCGGGCGCCCTCGTCAACTACTTCGCAGCGGTGGACGGGGCCGAGTATCCGTATGTCTACGACCCGCGGCTCGACGAAAGTGGGGTCGCGGCGAAGGAGGCGGTGAAGCCAGGCCATCTCGAGGGCGCGCTCAAGATCGTCACCAACACGAACTACTGCGTGAAGTGTCATCTCGTGGGCAGCTACTCGCCTCCCGGCAATCCGAAGGCCCTCGCACCGCAGTTGGAGCGGGTGCACGAGCGGCTCCGTCCGGATTACGTGCATAACTGGATCGCCAATCCCAAGCGGTTCCTGCCCTACACGGGCATGCCGGTGAACATCCCGTTCGACAAGCCGGTGAGCCAGGATCTCTACGCGGGTACGAGCGAGCAGCAGGTGGAGGCCCTCACCGACCTCCTCATGCACTTCGATCTCTTCGCGAAGCGGAGCCTCTCGCTCGAGTCATTCCTCAAGCAGCCGCCCCCGGCGGCGGGCGCGCCCCGGCAGACACAAGTTCCGGCTGCGGGTGGCCCGGTTGCGGCCCCTGCCGAACCCGGACCCTCGCCCCCGGGTGGTGTGGCACTAAACTAACCAAGGTGGCGGCCGTCTTTCGGCCGCGTGTCGTGTCCCGCCCGAGTCCCGCCTCGATCTCCCGGAGAACAGTCATGATCACGTCGATCACTCGGTCTCTCGTTGTGGCTGCCGTCTGCTGCTGCGGCCTCGCCGCCCATGGCGACGAATGGGGGTCGATCAAGGGGCGGTTCGTGTTCGGTGGTGACGCCCCCACCGCCGCTGAACTGAAGGCCGACAAGGACATCGAGGTCTGCGGCAAGCACAAACTCGTCGCTGAGGAACTCGTCGTCGGTGCCGACAAGGGCATCGCCAACGTCGTCGTCTACGTTCGCGACAAGGGCGTGAAGGTGAATCCGGAGTTGGCCACCGCTGCCGCCGGCCAGAAGCCCGAACTCGACAACAAGGACTGCCGGTTCGAGCCGCATGTTCAGTTCGTGCAGACCGGACAGGAGCTGGTTATCAAGAACTCAGACTCGGTCGGCCACAACAGCAACGTCGCGACCGCGAAGAATCCGCCTTCGAACACCCTCATCCCCGCCGGCGGCCAGTCCACGGTGAAGTTCTCCAGCGACGAGGCGATTCCGGCCCAGGTCACGTGCAACATCCATCCCTGGATGAAGGCCTGGCTGGTCGTCCGTCCCAATCCGTACGCGGCCGTGTCGAAGGCCGACGGTAGCTTCGAGATCAAGGGCGTGCCTGCCGGCGAGGTCGAGCTGCAGTTTTGGCACGAGAAGGCTGGTTACATCGGTGAGATGACGATCGGCGGCAAGGCCGAGAAGGCCTCAAAGGGACGAAAGAAGGTGCCCGTCGCCGCCGCCGGCACCAATCTCGGAGAAATCGTCCTCGCTCCCGGCATTTTTCAGAAGTGAAGGTCACGGTGATGGTTCTGGTGCGCGCCCTGTTGTTTGTCAGCGTTTCGCTCTGCCTGTTCTCGGGCTGTCGTCCGGCACGGGTCTCCGTGCCGGCAGCCGATGTCGAGGCCGCCGGCACACTTCGGGGAACGCTCGTCTCGGCGCCTGCGGCGGGCGGTCAGGCGGATGAGGCCGCGGCGACGGGCACCGGCTGGGCCTCGCTCAAGGGGCGGTTCGTCTACGCCGGCGCGGTGGGCGAGCCGAAGCCCCTGATCGTCGACAAGGACACCGAGGTCTGCTCAAAGGGAGGCATGAAACTCTTCGACCGTTCACTCCTCGTCGATCCGGCGTCCAAGGGGCTGGCCAACGTCGTCGTCTTCGCCCGCAAGACGACCCGGGTGAAAAACCCAGTGTCCGACACGCCGCTCGTGTTCGACCAGAAGAACTGCGAGTTTCTCTCGCCCGTCTTCGCGGCCCGCGTGGGGCAACCCGTGGACGTTCGCAACAGCGACCCGATCGGTCACAACACGAACATCGCCGGCTCCAGCTTCAACCAGCTGATCCCGGCCGGTGCCGGAACGGTCTACAAACCCGACTCCGAGACCGGCATGCCGACGATGGTGACATGCAACATCCATCCCTGGATGAAGGCCTACTGTGTGTTCCGCAAGGACGGCTACGTCGCCGTCACGGCTGCCGATGGGACGTTCACGATCGCCGATCTTCCGGCCGGAGAAATGCTCGAGTTCCAGGTCTGGCACGAGCGTTCGTCGGGCCCGAGCGGGGCCGTCGGCCTTCCCAAACCGGAGCTCAAGTGGACGCCGAAGGGGAGATTCCAGATTCGACTGGAAGCCGACGAGGTCAAGGACCTCGGGACCCTGGAAGTACCGGCCGGCGCCCTGGGAAGCTGATTCGCATCATTTATCGCCATGTCTATGAAGCCCATCATGAACGACCTTGCTGCACGCCCTGCATCGGTTCGTTGTCTCGCCCTGCTGGCCCTCGTGGTCGGGGTGACTGGTTGCGGTCGTACCCCGCCTGCGTTCTTCCGGCTCAACATGGTCGAGGCCACGAAACAGCGGCTTTCGGCCGATCAGGAGCGGCAGGTGTCCACGATCCTGCTGGCCATGTTCGGCACGCCGGACGAGCCGGTGGCGTTGCCGGAGACGGGACTCGATCTCGCCAAGTTGAAGCTGGCTGCGGGACCGGTTCGGAGCGACATCGCCGGCCGCAAGAACGGCCTGTATCGCGAGCACTGCGCCCATTGCCACGGCATCACGGGAGATGCGATGGGGCCAACGGCTGCATTTTTGAATCCCTATCCGCGTGACTACCGCCCTGGCGTTTTCAAGTTCAAGAGCACGGAGCGGTCCGACAAGCCAACACACGACGACCTCGTCCGGATCCTGCACAACGGCATCCCGGGCACGTCGATGCCCTCGTTCGCCCTCTTGAGCGACGTGCAGATCGACGCCCTGGTGGAGTACGTGAAGTATCTCTCCATTCGCGGCGAAACCGAACTCGCCTTGATGCGGGCCTACTTCGAGCTCGACGACGACGCCGAGGGCAAACTTCCCGAGACCCAGGAGTTTCTGGTCGCCGAGACGCTCGTGCCCGTCGCCGAAAAGTGGCAGGCCGCCGCGGATGCCCGGATTGCGGTGCCCGAAATCCCCGCCGGTCTCGATCTGGCCGAATCGATCGCGAAGGGCAAGGAACTGTTCTACGGCGACAAGGCCAACTGCGTGAAGTGTCACGGGCCCACGGGGCTGGGGGACGGGCAGGCCAACGACTATGACGACTGGAACAAGGCGATCGTCGAGGTCGGCAAGGAGGTCCAAAGCGGCCTGGCGAAGGCCGGCGAGGCATCCACGTCCGGCATGAGCGCCGACGAGGTGAGTGAGCACCGCGCCCAGCTTGCCTGGCTCGATCGCTTCGGGCAGGTGCTCGAGGGGGACGCGTTGCGGCCCCGAACCATCCCGCCGCGGAACCTGCGGCATGGGATCTACCGCGGCGGCCGGCGGCCGCTCGACCTCTACTACCGCATCCACGCCGGCATCAACGGCGCGCCCATGCCCGCGGCCAAGGGGACGGTGCCCCCCGAGGACATCTGGCATATCGTGAATTACGTGCTGTCGCTCCCGTATGAGTTCGACGGCGAGCTCGGGGCCGATCGCGCGTTGATGGCGCAGGGTCGATGAGCGGGCGGCGAACGCCCGGTGTGCAGGGAGCCTGATTGAGGAGCAACGTCGTGCGGAACCGTCTGTCGGGAATCTTCTGGGGCCTGCTGTTCCTCGCCGTGCCAGTGCTCGGCGTGGCCACGTTCGCGGTCGCGCCGGCGTTCGACCATTGGCTGCCGAAGGACGTTTCGACACACGGCACGCAGATCGACTCGCTCTTCTACTTCATTCTGGCCCTGACCGGGATCGTGTTCGTCGTCACCGAGGTTCTGCTGTTCTGGTTCATTTGGAAGTATGACGCCGCGAAGAACGATCGGCCCGCCACCTACATCCACGGCAGCCACACGCTCGAGGTGGTGTGGACGATCATTCCGGCGGCCACGCTGCTCTTCCTGGCGATCTATCAGATGAATGCCTGGGCAGACGTGAAGATGCGGCGGCCCGACATGCCGCCGACGGTCGAGGTGGTGGCGCGGCAGTTCGAGTGGCGGCTCCGGTATCCGGGCCGCGACGGCGAACTCGGCACCCCGGACGATCTCCATCTCACCAACGACCTCCATCTTCCCATCGACGAAGACGTGCTTATCCAGCTCAAGAGCATGGACGTGCTCCACAGCTTCTTTCTGCCCAACGTGCGGATCAAGCAGGACGCGGTGCCCGGCATGAAGATTCCCGTCTGGTTCAAGGCCCGTGAGACCGGCGAGTTCGACATCGTGTGTGCCGAGCTCTGCGGCTGGGGCCATTATAAGATGAAGGGGCGTGTGACCTTCGAGCCGCGGGCCCAGTTCGATGCCTGGCTCGAGCGGAAGTACGCCGAGCAGGAGGCCACGCAGCCCCCGCCCGAGGCCGGCGAATCGATCGTCGCCAACTGATCACCCGACAGACCATCGAGGCCGAGAGGAATCCGGAGAAGACGACCATGACACCTCCCCCAGCCACCGCCGCCCCCGCCGTAGATCACGGCCATGTCACGGTGCCCGCGCCGGCTCATGCCCCCCAGGGCGGGCTCGGCCACTTCCTCTCGACCTACGTGTTCTCCAAGGACCACAAGGTCATCGGCCTGCAGTTCCTGTTCTCGACGCTGGTCTGGTTCCTGATCGGTGGCCTGCTCGCGCTCGCCGTCCGCTGGCAGATCGCCTGGCCGTGGTCCGACGTACCGGTGCTGGGCAAGCTCTTCGCCCAGGAGGGCGGCCAGATGGCGCCTGAGTTCTACACGATGCTCTTCACGATGCATGCCTCGGTGATGATCTTCCTCGTGATCATCCCGATCCTCGCGGGCGCGTTTGGCAACTACCTGATCCCGCTCATGATCGGGGCCGACGACATGGCGTTTCCCACGCTCAACATGCTGTCGTACTGGTTCATGTGGCCGGCCTTCTTCTTCTTCGGAGCCAGCTTTTTCGTCGAAGGGGGCGCTGCGTCCGGCGGCTGGACGAGCTACCCGCCGCTCTCGACCAACACGGCCTCGTCGCCGGCGAGTGGCTGGGGTCAGACTCTCTGGCTGTTGGGGCTGACGATGGTCGGCGTGTCGTCGATGCTCGGCAGCGTCAACTACATGACGACCATCATTCTGATGCGGGCACCGGGCATGACGATGTTCCGGCTGCCGATGACGATCTGGGGCATGTTCATCACCGCGATCCTCCAGGCGTTCGCCCTGCCGGTGCTCACCGCCGCCGGCTTCATGCAGCTGGCCGATCGCACGCTCGGCACAGGCTTCTTCTCGCCTGAGGGACTGATCGTCAACAACGCGGTGCCGGGCGCGGGCGGCGGCCAGCCGCTCCTCTGGCAGCACCTCTTCTGGTTCTACAGCCACCCCGCCGTCTACATCATGATCCTGCCGGCGATGGGCATGGTGAGCGACATCCTCACCACGTTCGCCCGCAAGCCGCTCTTCGGCTATCGGCCGATGGTCTACTCCGTGGCGGGCATCGCCGGCCTCGGCTTCATCGTCTGGGGTCACCACATGTTCATGTCGGGCATGAACCCGGCCCTCGGCATCACCTTCATGGTGTCGACCATGATGATCGCCCTGCCGAGTGCCGTGAAGACGTTCAACTGGCTGGGCACGGTCTGGGGCGGACGCATCCAGTTCACGACGAGCATGCTCTTCGCCCTGGCCTTCGTGTCGATGTTCATCATCGGCGGCCTGTCGGGCATCTTCATGGCGGCCACGCCCGTGGACATCTTCATCCACGACACGTACTTCATCGTGGCCCACTTCCACTACGTGCTCTTCGCGGGCACGGCCATGGGCGTCTGGGCGGCGATCTACTTCTGGTTCCCGAAGATGTTCGGCCGCACGATGAACGAGTTCTGGGGGAAGGTGCACTTCTTCCTCACGTTCATCTTCATGAACGGCACCTTCTTCACGATGCACATCCTCGGGGCAGTCGGCTTCCCCCGCCGGCTGGCCGACGCCTACCACTACGAGACGTTCCACCATCTTCAGCCGCTCAACGCCTTCATGACCTGGTGTGCGATCGGCATGGTCGCCTCACAGATCATCTTCGCGGCGAACTTCTTCTGGAGCATGTTCTACGGCCCCGTCGCCGGCCGGAATCCGTGGAATGCCAACACGCTCGAGTGGACCGCCCCGAGCCCGCCGGGCCACGGCAACTTCGATTTCCAGCCCGTCGTGCACCGCGGTCCTTATGAGTATTCGGTGCCCGGCTGCGAGAAGGACCACCTCATGCAGACCGATCCGCCGAATGCGGCGGCTGCGGCGGCGGCCCTGGCGGCTCATTGAGCTTCCGGAGAAGCCAGAGGCGTGATCCGATTTGAGACTGCGGAACATTGTGTCGGGGCCGGCGAGGGACGGTGCGAGTTCCCTCGCTGAAGGCCGCGGCGGCCTAAGGCTCGGGATCCTCGCACCGTTCCCTCACCTCCCGCTGGGTGGAGGCGAGTGGAAGGAATCGCTGAACATTCGATGAATCAATCCTTCCCGACATCGTGGAACTGGCCGCACCTGGTGAGCTGCATGCTCGTCGGGGTGACGGCGGTTCTGCTGTCGTTTGGGGCGCTCGTGACGACGTACGAGGCGGCGATGGCGGTGCCCGATTGGCCGGGCACCTACGGCCACAACATGTTTTTGTTCCCGTTCGCGGAGTGGTTTCACGGCCCCTGGGACCTGTTTCTCGAACACGGCCACCGGCTGCTCGGAGCCCTCGTGGGGATGATCACGCTCGGGCTGGTCGCCGTCGTGTGGCGGTCGGGGGCGACACCGGCCGTGCGGGCGCTGGCGATGGCCGCGGTGCTGCTCGTAGTGGTGCAGGGATTGCTCGGTGGTGCCCGCGTGCTGCTCGATGACAAGACCGTCGCGAAGGTGCACGCCTGCACCGGTCCGCTGTTCTTTGCCGTGGCCGTGGCGGTGGCTACGTTGACTCGGCGGCAGAGGATGGTTGCCCCTGCCGGTGCCAGTCGGGCGGCCGCTGCACTGCTCGTCGCGTCGTATGTGCAACTCGTGGCCGGCGCTCAGCTGCGACATGCCGATGCGACGATCGACCCCGCCACGTTCGGCTGGCTCGTCGCCCTGCATCTCTTTGGGGCCTGTGCGGTCGCGGCGCTCGCCGCCGCGGCGCTCGCGGGCGTGCCCGACGGGCCGTCGCCGGCACGGTGGTGGGCGCGGGTCCTCGTGGCGGTCGTCGTATGCCAGTTCCTGCTCGGCGGCGGTGCCTGGGTCGCGAATTGGGGCATGCCCGATGGCATCCTCCCCGAGGGCTGGCAGTCGGCTGACGCCCGATTGGCCCGCAGCACCTGGTCGGCCTGGGTGGTCACCGGCCACGTCGTCCTCGGCATGCTGATCCTGGGCGGCTCGGTCGTGCTCGCGATCGTGAGCGGGGCGTTCGACCGCGGTCGGCTCCCGAAGGCCTCTGCCGGCGAGAGGGCCTTCGCGTGACGGCCGTAGCCACCGCACCTCCGGAGCTGATCCCGACCACGGACGCGGCCTTGGCCGGTGCGACTCCGGTCGCGATGGGAGCAGCCGCCTCGCGATCCCTCGCGGTCACGATCTCACAGCTCGTGCGGCCACGGATCGCGGTCATGGTCCTCGCGACGGTGGCCACGGCGGCCTGGCTCACCGGCGGCCGGCCCGTGGAGCCGCTGGGGCTCGTGGCCGTGCTCGTCGGCACCGCGCTCGTGGCGGCCAGTTCGAGCATCGTCAATCAGATTCTGGAACGCCGTACCGACCGGCTCATGCCGCGGACGGCAGGTCGTCCGCTCGCCGCGGGTGAAATGGCCGTCTCGAGTGCAGCCTGGTGGTCGGCGGCCCTGCTCGTCGTCGGCACCGCGGTCGTCACCGCGGCGGGGGGCTGGCCCGCGGCGTCCGCGGCGGTCGCCACCTGGCTCCTGTATGTCGTCGTCTACACGCCGATGAAACTCATCTCGCCGCTCAACACGGCGGTCGGAGCGGTCGCCGGCGCGCTTCCCGTGGCGATCGGCTGGCTGGCCGCCGACGGCCCGGCCCGGCTGGCCGCCGGCGATGCCCGTGGGGCACTTGCGGCGGCGGCGCTCGCCGGCGTGCTCTACCTCTGGCAATTCCCGCACTTCATGGCGATCGCCTGGCTCTACCGCCGCCACTACGCGGCCGCGGGTCTGCAGATGCTCACGGTCGTCGATCCCACGGGCCTCCGGGCGGCCGGCCAGGCCCTGTCGGCCGCCCTCGCCATGGTGCCGGTCAGCCTGGTGCTCGCCGTGCCGTCGGGCAGTGTGCGACTGTTCCTCGCGGCGGCCGTGGCCGCCGTCGCGTATGCTGTCGCCACGGCTCGGTTTGCGATTCGCCGCGACGACGCCACGGCCCGCACCCTCCTGCTCACGTCGCTGGCGACGTTGCTCGGGCTGTTGTGTGCGGCCGTCGCCTTCGGCCGGCCCGTGTGACCCCCCCGACACCAGTCATTGCCCCGCTCATTCCTGCAGACAATCATCCCAACAGGCATCGACGATGAACGCCTCCGCCATCTCCGTTCCGCACGGCCACGACCATGGCCACCACGACGGCCACGGCCACCATGGCCACGTGACGCTGCAGTATCAGCCTGGCCTGCCCCTCTCGAAGGGCAAGCTGATCATGTGGCTCTTCCTCTCCACGGAGATCATGTTCTTCGCCGCGCTGCTCGGCAGCTACGTCGTGCTCCGGTTCGGTGCCGCCGTCTGGCCGAAGCCGCACCACGTGCACTTGAGCGAGCCGATCGGCGCCTTCAACACGTTCGTGCTCATCTGCTCCAGCGTCACGATCGTGCTCGCCCTCGAGGCCGCCCGGGTGAATAAAGTCGGCCTCGCCAAGGCCTGGATGCTGCTCACGCTCCTGCTCGGCACGCTCTTTCTCGGGATCAAGGGCTACGAATACCAGGCGAAGTTTTCCCACGGCATCTATCCGTGGAAGCCCCGCGGCCTGATCTACGAGCGGCCCGACCTCTACTACGGCTCCGCCGTGCGGGCCCGGCTCGGTGAGCCGGCGATGATCGACCGGCTGAAGGCGCTCGACGATGCTCCCGCCGACTCGCTCTCGACCGAGCAGGTCGCCGCACGCACGCGGCTGCAACAGGTGCGGAAGATGGTGGCGAGCCCCGACCAACAGGCCTTCGATCTCGCGGTCGTCGCCGATCAGATCATGCCGCTGCCCGCCGAAGGGGCCGCGCATGGGGAGGGGCATGGGGAGGGGCATGGCGGTGGTCACGGCGGCGGCCTCAACGACGTCTTTCCCTGGCTGCGGCTGCCGATCGTGATCCCCGGCGGCAACATGTGGGCCAGCACGTACTTCCTGATGACGGGCTTCCACGCCATCCACGTTCTCGTGGGCCTGATCGTGTTCGCGATCCTGCTCTCCTACCGTCTCGACGCCAAGCGGGCCGGCATGATCGAGAACGCCGGCCTGTATTGGCACTTCGTCGATCTCGTGTGGATCTTCCTGTTTCCGTTGCTCTACCTGTTCTGATTCCGACATTCCGAGGCAGCACCCGACCATGAGCCACCCCGCACACGATCCCCACGGCCCCGTCACGCGGCCCGGCGAGACCGCCGACGAGGCCCTCGAGCATTCGGCCGCCCATGACCATGGCGACGGGCACGCCCACGGCGGAGTCGGCAAATACCTGCTCGTGTTCCTCGCCCTCTGCGGGCTCACGACGATGTCGTTCCTCACCTACTCCCCGGCCTGGCCGTGGCGCGACCAGCCGCAGGTGGGCTGGGCGTTCATGATGGCCGTGTCGTGCACGAAGGCCATGCTGGTGGTGCTGTTCTTCATGCACGTGCTCTGGGAGGCCAACTGGAAGTACGTGCTCACGATCCCGGCCGCGATGATGGCGATTTTTCTTGCGATCATGCTCATCCCCGACATCGGGATGCGGAACCGCATGGTGTCGCAGGAGCGGGCCCTCCACATGGCTCGGGCGTCGGACGTCAAGCTCCTCGAAAAGGCGGCGGAGGCCGCTGCCGATGCGGCACACTGATTCCTGGCTTTTCGCGCCCAAGTCGCCGGGACGCCAGAAGTCTCGTCGCGGTGGACCTCGCGGACTCGGTCCAAATGCTCCTCGAGCTTCCGCCGATCCCGGCTGGCTCATGTGGTTGTTCGGGGTTGTTGTTTTCGCCTGTGGGTGCAGGCCGGTGGCTGACGAGTCTGCGCGGCGGGCGGAGCCGCCGTTGCCGGTGGCGGGAAAGGTGCAGGTCGATGAGGAGTCGGCCGGGAACATCGCCGATACGCCCTTCACGCTCACCGATCAGACAGGGGCGGAGTTCAGCTCGCAGGCGCTCGCCGGCAAGGTCTGGATGGGGGCGATTTTCTTTTCCAACTGCCCGGGGCCGTGCTTTCGGGAGAACCAGGCGATCGCCGACATCCTGAAGGAGATCGAGGATCCCGAGTTCGTCGTCGTGAGCCTGACCTGCGATCCCGTCAACGACACGCCCGACGTGCTCCGCCGGTATGCCGACCGGTTCTCGGCCGATCCCGCCCGCTGGAAGTTTCTCACCGGCGACATGAAGGTGATCAGCGACGTCGGGATGAAGACGTTCAAACTGCCGGTGGAGGTGGGCGTGCACTCGGAGCGCGGCGTCGTGTTCGATCGGCAGGGGCGGCTGCGCGGCGGCTACCACCTGCTCCAGCAGGATCGCGTGGAGGAGCTCAAGAAGCTGATCCGCGAGGTGCTCGCCGAGCGGGGGCCGCCCCCGGCTGCGGTGGAGACCGTCGAATGAGTCCAGGCGTCACGCTGATTCCACTTCTGGCCGCGCATCCGCTGGCCACGCTCAATGCCGTGCTCAATTCGATCGCGGCGGTGCTGCTCGTGATCGGCTGGGTCACGATCGCCCGGGGCAACTGGAAGGCGCATCGCGCGGCGATGGTGGCGGCCTTCGCCGTCTCGGCGGTCTTTCTTGTCTCGTACCTCACCTACCACGCGATCGCCGGGAGCGTGCCGTTCAAAGGGCAGGGGGGCGTGCGGATCGTCTACTTTTCGATCCTGATTTCACACGTCATCCTCGCCGCCGCCGTGCCCGTGATGGCCCTGCGGATGTTCTTCCTCGCCTGGAAGCGGCGCTGGGAGGCCCACCGGCGGCTGGGCCGGATCACGCTGCCGATCTGGCTCTACGTGTCGGTGACCGGCGTGGTGATCTACTTGATGCTCTACCACTCTGCGTAGGCCCGTTGCTCCGCAACGGGCAGCAAGCCCGTCACGGAGTGACGGACCTACGGGGGGCGACCGGGTCGTCCGCCGGCTCGACGCTACAATGATGAGGAGTCGGCTCCCGAGGATCCCCTCATGAAACGTCTGGTTCCGCTCGCAGCGCTGTCACTCGTCGCCCTGGTGGTCATCGCGGCCGACGCCCTGGGCTGTCCCACCTGCAAGGACGCGGTCAACACGTCCGACCCCGACGGTCTCAACCTGGCCCGCGGCTACTTCTACAGCATTCTCCTGATGCTCGCGATGCCGTTCACGCTCATCGGGTCGTTCGGCTGCTACGTGTGGCGCGAGATGAGGCGGCAGCAGCGGGATCAGGCGGCGAGCCACGAGCCATGAGCCGGGCCCGCAACTATCTCGAGCGTGGCGAACGCCAGCGGCTGCTGTGGCGGGTCATGCCCGTGGCGCTGGCAGTCGTGCTCGGGCTGACCGTGATCGAGCGGATCTGGTTTCCCGCGAGGCGGCAGCCTGCCGCGCCGGCGATCGACACGGCGCTCGACGCGGTTCGCGGTCGTCCCCCGGCGGGCGACGAGGTGGTGATCGAGCCGGAGCCCGAGCCGTTCGTGGCGGAAGTGATCGGCTTGAGCGCCGACTCGCGATCGCTCGGGCTCGTTCGCGACGACACGTTCTTCCGCGAGGCCGACATGGAAGCCTGGCAGCAGACGTGGAAGACGCTCCTGGCAGCGGGCCCCGCGTCGCTGGCCAAGACGCCCGCACCCCGCGTCAGCTTCGCAGAGCTCTTCGGCCAGCCCCGGTCGTTTCGGGGGCGACTCCTGCGGATCAAGGGGGTGTTTCATCGCGTCGAGGAGCTGAAGGCTCCGGAGAATCACTACGGCATCGATCACTATTGGCAGGGCTGGCTCGAGCCGGCCGGAGGGCCCGCCTCGCCCATCGTCGTGCAGTTCCTGCGGCTGCCGGAGGGCATGCCCACGGGGCTGAAGGTGCACGAGCCGGTCGACGTGACGGGTTACTTCTTCAAGCGGTATGCCTACAACGCGGCCGACACGATCCGGGTGGCTCCCCTCCTGATGGCGTTGGAGCCGGCGTGGAAGCCACTGCCGCCCGTCACACCGGGGGGCACCTCGCTCGGCACATGGGCGATCGTTACGATGGCGGCCCTCGTCGCGGCGACCCTGCTCGGCATCCGCTGGGCCGGCTGGGGCGAGCGGCGGGCGGCCGAGGCGCCGGTCGATCTCGACGCGTCGCTGCGGGAATACACGCCGTTTTCAACCGAAGAATCGCTGCGACGCCTGGCTCGTGACGACGCCGCTGCCGAGGAGGGTTCTCGATGATTGGCATCCCAGGAATCACGCCGGTGTTCATCGTGGTGGTGGCGCTGGTGGCCGTCGGGGCCGAGTGTGCCCGCGGAGCGGCTGATCCGGCGGCCGACGTGGCCGCATTTCTGCGCCAGCGGGGCATCGACCGCGAGCAGCGGCGGGATCTGGAGCAGGCCACGGCGTGGGGTGACGACCAGCAGAAGCTGGCGATCCGCGTGCTCGCCCGACTCACGCCCCCGATCGAAGTGGCGACCGGATGGCGGACGGCGGCGGCCGATCTACCGGCCGAGGCGCCGGCGATCGGTGACGCACTCGTGCGGGTGCGTGGCCGGGCCACGTTCGTCGCCCCGCAGCAACTCACGCCGGATCAGCAGCAACTCTTCGGCCAGCCGGCATTCGACGTCGTGCGGCTCGTGGCGGCGGATGGCCGCGGGATCGACGTCCTCGTGAAGGCGGCCCCCAAGGCCTGGCCACGGTGGCAGCCGATCGACGAGCCGGCCAGTGTCGTCGGCCTGCCGCTGTCGGCCGGGGTGGGGCCGACGCCGACCGGCGCTCCGGCCGACGCCTCGGCCTGGCCCGAGCCGCGGCCGGCGGTCGTGATGGCGGCCAGCGGCGTCGCCTTCGAGCCCGCCACCCCCCTCGGCAGCCTCGGCATGGACTACGCCCTCTTCGACTCGGTTCGGGACGGAGGCCGGCTCTCCGCCGGGGACGCCGGTGCCTTCTACGCGATACTCGCCGCGGTGGCCCGTGACGAGGGCCGCCGCGAGCCGGTTTCGGCCGACACGCTCCTCGCCGTCATTGATCCGGCACGGAAGTGGTATGCCGATCATCGGGGCGATCCGGTCACCATCACGGGCATCGCCCGCAAAGCCACACGGATCGAGATCGACGAGCCGTTTCGCCGCGAGCAGCTCGGCACCGACCACTACTGGGAGCTGTTCGTGTTCGTGAACACGCCGCTCATCCGGATCGACGGCCAGGATCAAGACACATACCCGATCGTCTGCTGCGTTCGCGACCTGCCGCCCGGGATGCCCACGGGCGACTCGATCTCCGAGGGCGTGCGGGTGGACGGCTTCGCACTGAAGCGATACGGCTATCCGCTGGCCGACGTGTCGATCATCTCCTCGCAGGGCGACCGCGACGAGACGGGCAAGCGTCGGGAGACGGCGCTGCTCGTGGCGCGACGGGCGGAGTGGCGGAAGCCCCCGTCCACTGCCGAGACGAGCGACGTGCTCTCCTGGATCTTCGCCGGCCTGGGCGCCGCCGTCGCGGCCGCGGTGATCTATGCCCTGTGGGCATCGAACCGCGCCGCCCGCCGCGCGGACCGCCAGGCCCGCGAGGCCCTTCCGGATCGCGTCGATCTGCCGCACGACGGCACCTGACGGCCGGCAGCCCGCTTCCCATCGTCCTCGTTCGAATCACACCTGTTCTCTCCCACCCCTGTTCTCTCACTCACCTGGAGCATCTGCATGCGACGTGCGAAGATCTCGATCATCGGTGCCGGCAACGTCGGCGCCACCACCGCCCACTGGTGTGCCGCCGGTGAGCTCGGCGACATCGTTCTCCTCGACATCCCGGCGACCGAGGGCATGCCCGCCGGCAAGGCCCTCGATCTGTTCGAGGCCTCGCCGATCATGGGATTCGACTCCAGGCTCGTCGGCACGACCGACTGGGCCGACACGGCCGGCAGCGACGTGGTGGTGGTCACGGCCGGCATCGCGCGGAAGCCGGGCATGAGCCGCGACGACCTGCTCTCGACCAACGCGAAGATCGTGGGCGACGTGGCCGCGAAGATCCGTGACACGAGCCCGCAGGCGGTGGTGATCGTGGTCTCCAACCCGCTCGACGCGATGGTGCAGCGGACGTTCCAGGTGACCGGCTTCCCCGCCAGTCGCGTGATCGGCCAGGCCGGCATTCTCGACACCGCCCGCTACCGCTCCTTCCTCGCCATGGAGTTGGGCGTGAGCGTGGAGGACATTTCGGCCATGCTGCTCGGCGGTCACGGCGACACGATGGTGCCGATCCCGTCGTGCACGAGCGTCGGTGGCATCCCCGTCACCCAGCTCGTGAAGCCCGAGCGGCTCGAGGCGATCGTCGATCGGGCCCGCAACGGCGGCGCGGAGATCGTGGGCCTGCTCAAGACGGGCAGCGCCTACTACGCTCCGGCCGCGGCCACGACCCAGATGGTCGAGGCGGTCGTCCGCGACAAGAAGCGGCTCGTGCCCTGCGCCGCCTACTGCGACAGGGAGTACGGCGTGGGCGGCTACTTCGTCGGCGTGCCCGTGGTGCTCGGCGCCGGCGGCGTCGAGAAGATCGTGGAACTGTCGCTCCAGCCCGCCGAGCGGGCCGCCCTCGACAAGAGCATCGCCGCCGTCAAGGAGCTCGTCACCGTGATGAACCGGCTCACGGGCACCGCCGCCTGAGCTGCTGCCTGCCTAGATTGCCTGAATCGCCCGGGCCGCGTGGTCGCCGCGCGGCCCGGCTGCGTTGGCGTTGTTCACGCGGTGGGGGTCGGCTACAACCCGCCGTCTGCGAGGGGCCGGCCCACGTGCGGTCGGCCCGTTCCCGAGTCCCGAGAGGTGTGGCATGAGCCGTCGTCGGTCGAAAAGTTCCGGGCGCAGCATCGGCACCACATCTGCCGGTGGTCCGATCCGGCCCCCGCGGGCCGCACTGCCCGATTGGATGGGCGACGCGCGGGTCTTCCTGCCACAGGGCTACGAGGCCGGCTACCGGTATCCGTTGCTGGTCTGGCTCCCGGGAACGGAGGCTTTCGAGCTCGGGCGGGCGATGGCCCGTGTGAGCCTGCGGAACTTCGTCGCCGTGCAGGCGGCCGATCCGGCTTCCGGAGCCGACCCCGCCGAGCCGGCCTGGGATGCGATCGACCGCGCATGCGGGCGGTTGAGCGTCCATCCCGACCGCATCTATCTCGTCGGTCAGGGGGACGGAGGCCGCGATGCGTTTCGGATCGCCTGCCGTGCCCCGCGATCCTTCGCCGGTGTCGCGTCGCTCGGTGGCGGCTTCCCGCTCGACGAGGGGCTCTTCGCCCGGATCGCCGACGTCCGCCGACTGCCGATGCTTCTCTGCTGCCCGCGTGATGGCGACGAGTCAGCCGCCGCACAGACCGACCGCACGCTGCGACTGTTCCATGCCGCCGGGGCACAGTTGGCGATGCGGATGTATCCGGCTGGGATGGGCGAAACGGTGTCGCGGGCCATGCTCGCCGACCTGAATCGCTGGGTGATGGACGGTGTCTGCGGGGCGGCGGAGCCGCGCCACGCCGCCTACGCCACCTGACGCCGCCCCGCACCGAATCACGTTCGACGACGTTCATCGAAGCAAGGAGGCTTCGTCATGACGGCAGGTGACGCATTTTTTTCAGCCGCAGACGGCGCGGAGGAGAGCGGACCCCGCATCCTGCCGATCTGGACCGCACCCACGATCGGCGACCTCGTGGCGACAGCCGTAGCTGCCGCACGGCGTGACGCTCCGGCCGTGCGGTTCGACTGTGACATCGACCCACAGTTGGCCAGATGCGGCGATCCGCAGCCGCTCGCCGGTCTGCTCGCGGCGGTCATGCAGCAGGCCGTCGCGGCCGCGGTCGTGCCCGATCCACACAGCGACCTGCCTCCGCTCTGCGAAGTGGTGGTGACAGCCGTCGACGCCGGCAATGCGGTGGAGATCGAAGTGGCCGACTCGGGCGCCGCCCGCGCCGTCGTAGCCGCCGATCTCGAGACCATGGCCGCGCGGCTTGGCGGCTCGATCGTCGTCGCGGCGTGTCCTGAAGGGGGCACCGCCATCACGCTTCGCCTTCCGCGCCGGCGGGCCCGGGGCATGGCGGCCTGACCAGGAAACACACGCATGAATGACCGCTTTGCAGACTCCGATTCGCCCAGCCGCCTGCCGCGGGTGAGCGTCGCCCAGGTGCTGGCCCTGGGGCTCGTGGTGGCCGCGGTAGGCTGGGCCGCATGGCTCGTCCGCGATCGGCCGATCAACGAGGAGGTGGAGCTGCTTCCGGGCACGGTGCTGCCGTCGTCGGAGCTGGCGATCGTCGAGGCAGCCTTCGATCGGGCCCAGCTCGTCGGCCACCGCACCGAGGATGGACGCGTGTGGGTGCCGCGGCCCCGGCAGAGCGCCTACATGCGGGCGCTGGTCGATGCCGAGGCGTTGCCTCGCGAGTTCGGCAGCAGCCTCAAGCGGGCGCTCGAGAACAACAGTCCGTGGCAGAGCCGCGCGGTGCAGGAGGAGATGCTGCGGGTCGCCGTTCAGGAGGAGCTCGCCCACGTGATCTGCTCGATGCCCGGCATCGAACGGGCCGCCGTGTTCACCGACGTCGCCGAGCGGACGGGCCTCGACGGCGGCATGGCCGGCGGTCCGGTGAAGACGGCGAGCGTCAACGTTCGCACGCAGCCCGACGCGGAGCTCGAGCCGGCGCGGGTGCAGGCGATCCGCGTGCTCGTGGCGGCGTCGATCGCGGGCCTCAAGCCCGAAGGCGTCGCCGTCACCGACCTGCGGAACGGCCGCGTGCATGCCGGCCCGCTCGTGGCCGAGGCGGAGCACGACGACCTCGCCGTCGATCCCGAACTCGCCCGCCGCGTCGCCCACGAGCGGCACCTGGCCGCGAAGGTGCGACAGGGCCTGGCCTTCGTCAAAGGGGCGGTCGTCGACGTCACGGTCACGTTGCCGATCGCGGTTCCGGCCCTCGTCGAGCCGCCGGCCCTGCCCGAGCCGCCGCGGGCTCGGGGGGATCAGCTCGTGGCCGGCGCGAACGCACCAGCCGAGATCGCCGCTGTCGCTGCGCCGCCGGCCCCCGCGCCGCCGGTGCTCGCGCCGGCGAGCGTGCCGCCGGCGGCGACCGGCCCCGACACGATCCTCGTGTCGCTCGCCGTGCCCGACAGCTATTTCCGCTCGGCCGTCCAGGCAGCGGTCGCCCGCGATCCGGCGGGGGATGCGACCGCCATCCACCGCCGCGAGCGGGAGCGGCTCGTCGAGCATGTCCGCGGGCTCTTGCCGCCGACACCCGATCCGACGGATTGTCGCGTGGTGGTCACGGAGTTTGCGACCACGCCGAGTCGCGGTTCACGGACGGTCGCCACTGTCACGCTGCCGGCGGCGGCCCCGGCGGCGTCGGGGACGGCCGGCGCGGTCGCCCAGGCCGTCCGCAGTCCGGCCGTGAGCCAGCCCCGCACCCCGGGCCAGATCCTCGACGCCACCTGCCAGGCCGTGGGCCGAGGTGAGATGGCCGCCGTGCCGCGCGAGGCCTGGGTCGTCGTGATCGTCGTGTCGGGCGCCGTGCTGGCGTGGATGCTGCTCGCCGCCGCGGTGGCGCCACGGCCGACGGGCCGGCCTCGGCGTCGCGGTCAGCCGCGAATCGACTGGAACGCGATCGACGCCCGGGACGACGAGGAGGCCGCGCTGGCTCGCAAGGTGGCTGCATGAGCGGTCGCGGGCGGTTCATCGTGACGGCATGGCTGGCCTGCGCGGCCGGCACGGTCGTTGCCGATGAGCCGGCCAGACTGTCGCAGGTTCAGCCGGTGATTCAGCCGGTCGTGCTGCTCGACGGGCAGCCGGCGGCCGGCGGGCAGCCCTCGGTCGCGAAGCCGGCAGGCGAGTTCGGTGAATGGCGGCTGCTGGCCGCGCTCGGCGGTGCCTTCGCCATGCTCGCCGCGTTTCGGTTCTTCTCGCAGCGGCGGCCCGCCACGCTCCCCCCCGACGTGTTCGAGGTGCTCGGCTCCGCGCCGCTGGCCGGAGCCCATGCCGTGCGGATCGTGCGGTTCGGTCCCAAGACGCTGCTCGTCGGCGTGTCGTCGGCGGGAGCCACGACGCTCGCGGAGATCACCGACCCGCAGGCCACGGCCCTGATCGCGGCCGCCTGTCGTGGTCAGGCCAGGCCCGCGGTCGGCATCAAGCCACTGCCGAAGGCATCGGCACTGCTCGCCTGCATGCTTGCCTCGTGCTGCTGGGCCGCCCTGTCCACGGCGGCGGTGGCCGCCGATGGTGACGTGCCGCCGTCGGCGGTCGCCCCGGTGGCGAGCGACTCCGCCCTGGGCGGCCTGGAATCGCTGCTCGGCGTGGGCGCCATCGAGGCGGTGCTCCCGTCGGCCCTCGCCTTCGGCGTGATGAGCCTCGCGCCGGCCGTGCTCCTCATGACGACCTGCTTCGTGCGGATGTCGGTCGTGCTCGCGCTCCTGCGGCAGGGTCTCGGTGCGCCGCAGATTCCGTCGAACCAGATCCTCGCATCGCTGGCGATCTTCCTCTCGGCGCTCGTGATGTGGCCGGTGTGGACGCAGGCCTGGCGCGACGGCGTGGAGCCCTGCCGGCAGGGCACGCTCGCCCCCGCGGAGGCGTTCGAAAAGGGCTCGCTGCCGATCCGCCGCTGGATGGCCGCGCAGATCGAACAGGCGGGCAACCGCGACACGATGCTCCTCTTTCTCCAGCGGCATCCCACGGGGCCGCAGCGGGCGGCCACCTATGACGACGTGCCGGTGGAGGCGCTCCTGCCGGCCTTTCTCGTGAGCGAGTTGGAGACGGCCTTCGCGATCGGCTTCCGGCTGCTGCTGCCGTTTCTCGTGCTCGACATCCTCGTGGCCACGCTCGTGGTCTCGACGGGGCTCGTCATGCTGCCCCCCACGCTTGTGTCGCTGCCGCTCAAGCTTCTCGTGTTCGTGGCCGCCGACGGCTGGACGCTCGTGGTCCGCTCGCTGCTCGACGGCGTGCGGGCAGCCACCGGCTGACGGCCGCGCGACGAAAGGCATCCGATGACCGACGTGCAGCTCGTGGAACTCGTGCGGCAAGCCCTGCTGACGGGCCTCGTCGTGGCTGCACCAGTCTTGATCGCGGGCTTCCTCACGGGAACGGTGCTCGGGCTCGTGCAGGCGGCCACCGGCGTGCACGAGCCGATCGTCGGCCTCGTGCCGCGGCTATTCGTGATGGGCGTGATGTCCCTGCTCGCGCTGCCCTGGATGGTGGAGCGGTTCGTGGAACTGTTTCGCGTGGCGGCCGGCGGCCCGTGAGGACGGCCCGTCGCATCCCTCGTCATCGACCAGGACGTTTCACATCGATGCCCGCCTCCACGCTCCTCACCGCGCTGGCCGATCCCGTGCTCGCGGGAGCGGTCCTCTCCCGTATGGCGGCCGCCGTGTTCGCCGGTGTGCTGCCGCTCACCGGGCAGGTGCCGCTCACGGTGCGCGTCGTGCTCGCCGTCTGCCTCTCCGTGCTCGCGCTGCCGGTGGCCGCCCAGGCTCGCGGCGGGACGCCCGCCGTGCCGCCGCCGGCGGCGGTCATCATCGGCGAGGCGGTGGTGGGGCTCGGACTGGGCCTCGTCGTGGCGGCGATCATGGCCGCGGCGGCCTGGGCCGGCGGTCTCCTCGGCAGCGTGTCGGGGCTGTCGTGGGCCGATGACTTCGCCACGCCGGCCGGTGATCCCGAGCCGACGGGCGTCGCGCGGCTTGCCTGGTGGCTCGGCCTGGCGGGGTTCTTTGCCGCCGACGGGCATCTCGCCGTGGTCGCGGGCCTGCTCGAGAGCATCCGCGTGATGCCGGTGGGCAGCCTGTTCGCAGGCCACGGGGGGGAGCCGCCGCTCGTCACCGTGGTGGCCGCCGCCCCGGCACTCGCCCTCTCGCTCGTCACGTCCCTCGCCGTGCCGGCCCTGGCGGCGGTCGTAACGTTTCATCTGGCGCTGGCGATCTGTCTGCGCACGGTGCGTTTCGATCCGGGGCAGGGGCTCCTGCAGGCGCTGGCGGCCATCGTCGTGATGTTCACCTTCATTGCCGGTGCCGAGGCCTGGCTTGGCGGCTTCGGGGCCGTGGCCCACGCCCGGATCGAGCATGCGTTCGCCGGCGATCCCAGCCGCACCCCTTGATCACACTCTCACCCAACTGCCAGACGCATGTCCGACTCGGCCGACCGCACGATCCCCGCCACGCCGCGCCGCCGTGAGGCCGCGCGGCGCCAAGGGGCGATGCCCGCCTCCGCGGCGTTGGCCTGGGTGGCCAGTGCCGTGGTCGTGGTGGCGCTCTTGCCGGGCTGGATGCGATCCACGCTGCCGGCCGCGGCCGAGATGGTGCGGGGCGTGATCGCCGGCGCCACGTCACCGCGTGCCGACACGCCATCACTGGGCGAGTTGCTTCCGGCGTCGCTCCTCGCGCCGACGCTCGGGCTCGTGCTGGCCGCCGCCGCGGCGGGCCTCGCTGTGCGGGGCCTGTGCGACGGCATCGGCTGGCATCCGGGGAGGGTCTCGCCCGACTTCGCCCGCATCGATCCGCTGGCGGGGTTGCGGCGGGTCTTCTCGGGCCGTTCGATGATGACGGTCATGGGCAACGCCGCCGCGCTTCTGCTGCTGGGCAGCGTCGCCTCTGTCGTCGCCGGCCCGCTCTTCGGGGCGGGCACGGTGGGCGATCCGGCGCGGGCGGCCATGCTCGCCTGGCGGCAGCTCGGCTGGCTCGTCGCAGCGGCGGCGGTGATCGCTGCCTGCCAGTATGCGGTCGCGCGGCTGCGGTTCGAAAAGGCGATCCGGATGACGCCGCAGGAATTCGCCGACGAGCAGAAAAGCATGCAGGCCGACCCGAAGGTGCGGCTCATGCAGCAACGGCGGCGGGCTCTGCCATGACCCCGTCGCGTCATCGTAGGCCCGTCACTCCGTGACGGGCTGCCCGTTGCGGAGCAACGGGCCTACGGGCGGCCGACGGCCGAGCGACGTCTGCCAGGATGCCGCAGTTGTGCGCGGAGTTGGCCGCGTCATATCGCCGGCACGGAGTAGCCGTAGCGGTCGATGAATGGCCGCCAGCGGGAGGCGATCTCCCGAACGATTCGCGGATCGTGGCGATAGGTGTTGGTGCGATAGCGTTTCATCGACTCGCAGTGCGATTCGAGTGCCGGCCGCATGTGGCCGAAGTCGTCGAGGCTGAGCCGCTCATACGCCTCGGCAAGCTTCGCCACCGGATCGGCCACGAGGTCTTCATATCGCACCTCATGGAGCCGGTCGGGCCGAATCGACTGCCGATCGCGGTCGAACGCCGCATACATTTCGTCGAAGGCGTTGAACACGTAGCGCTCGAGCGACTCGCCGCGGTCCACCTGCATCCCCTGCACGTCGTGCAGCGACCGCCAGAGGCGGAGCGTCGAGGGAAAGACGACGAAGGGATCGCGAACCACGTGGAGGAATCGGGCCTCCGGAAACATCTCGGCCAGCACGCCCATCCGCGCCGTGTGCGGCGGGCTCTTGAGCACCGGTCGCCGCTGGTCGTGCACGGCGAGCCGTCCGAGGAACTTCTTCATCGCACGTTTCCAGCGGGCGAGTTCTGCCGGCGAGAGCAGGCTCACGTCGAGCGCCTCGGGGCGATCGGGGCTCGTCACGGGAAACGCCATGCGGCGGTAGGGGGACGGCGCGCCCATGTTGACGAGGGCAAATTCGTCCTCCTGCGGCCGGTCCCAGCCGGCGGCCACGTCGTCCATCGGCCGCTTGTTGGGGATGATCCACGAGAGCGCCGACGTCACGACCGACTCCGTGAGCAGGAAGTGGCCCGGCGCAAAACACTGGTAGGTGTTGGGGCAGCAGAAGCGGTTATCGAGCATCATCAGCTCGTGCAGGAGCGTCGTGCCCGATCGCCAGTGGCCGATGATGAACAGCGGAGGGGGCGTCGCCGGCGGATCCCGCAGCAGCCGGCGAAACCGGGCCTCCGACAGCGGCTCGGCGAGTGAGTTGAACGCGGCGGCTCCCGACACCGTCGCCATCAGGCCCCAGCGGCTCGGAGTGATCCGCCAGTGATGCTCGGCCACGAGCGGCAGCCACACGCCCAGTGGCATGCCGTGCCAAAACCGCGGGCTCCACCAGGGGTAGGCGTGGTACTTCTTCTCGCCGGTGCCCGCAGGGGGCGGCTGCTGGAACACGTCGGAGAAATCCCGGATAGGAGCGGATGCAGGATCCGCAGAGTCTACCTCACCGCTGCTGGGCGTCGTCGATGTCGCCGGCGATCAACGCGGTGGCCCCAGGGTCGTCGAGGACGGCGCGGAGGGCGATCGCCAGCCCACCTGCGGCCGCCGAGCCCGTACCGCGAAACCGCTCGCGTCCGTCGGTGTCGAGCACGACGACCGTCGGAAACCCGCTCACGCGGAACGCCCTGCACGTGGACGCATCACGGTCGGCATCGGCCGTCACGCAGACGAATCGCTTCGCCAGCGACACGACGCCCCGGTCGGCGAGCGTCCCCTGGGTGAGCTCGCAGCTCCACCTGCACCAGGCGGCCCGGAAGACGATCAGCATCGGGAGCTGCTCGGTCTCGGCCCGACGTCGCCCCGCCTCGTAGCCTTCCACGTATTCGATGCCGGGCGGAGCGGCCCGATCGCCGCGGGGCGTCGCCTGGCGGAGCGTCACCTCCTGGGCGACGAGCGGCCAGACCGTCTCGTCGGCGGCCGGCTGCACCGGCTCGTCGTGAATGTCGCAGCCGGCGATCGCTGCGGCGGTCAGCAGGGCGGCCGCAAGCGGCAAGCCGCGATGGACGGCGGGCTGGGAGCGAGCGTTCATAGGGGGGGTAGTACGGGGGGCTGCCGGCCGACGGCAATGCCGGTTCGCGGGCAACGCGGCAGGTTGGGCAATCACGGCAGGCTCTCAAAGCTGCCTGTCGCGGGGCCGCTACCGGCAGTACCCTCCCGGAGATCGTCGTCCGGGGCTGTCTGCCGTGCCACCGCTGCGCCTCCCATTCCTCTGCGTCGTCGTCGCCGGTGTCGTCTCCGCCGCGGGCGGCTGTCGACTCATGTCGCGGCGGAACCCGGTGCCCGCGGAACTGGCAGACGCGCGTCGGCTGTGCAACGAGGGGCTCACCGCGGCCGACCGCCAGGATCTCGTGCGGGCCGAGAGCCTGCTCGAGGCGGCGGTCAAGAGCTGCCCCGTCGATGTCGATGCGCGGCGGCACTATGCCGAGGTGCTCTGGAGCCGCGGTGAGAAGATGGAAGCCGTCGCCCAGATGGCCAAGGCCCTGGAGCTTTCGCCGGCCGACGCCGGCCTGTGCATCGAGGCGGGCCGGATGTATCTCGAACTCGGGCTTTTCGCGGAGGCCGAGCGGCTTTCCGCGGAGGCGGTGCGGCTCGCGCCCGGTTCCAACACGGCCTGGCACCTGCGCGGCCAGATCGCGATGGCCCGCGGCCAGTTCGACCAGGCGGTGGCCGACTTCCATCGCGGCCTGGGGATCGCCCCCGATGATCGCGGGCTGCTTCGCGATGCGGCCGAGGCATATCTCCGGCTCAACAAGCCGCGGCGGGCCCTCGCCACGCTGGCCGTGCTCGGTGAGTCGTATGGGCCCGATCAGGCGCCGGCCGACGTGCTCACGATGGAGGCGGTGGCCCAAGAGTCGCTCGGTCGCCTCGACGACGCCCGCGACAGCTACCGGCAGGCGATCGCCAAGGGCAACGCGCCTCCCGAGGCCGCCCGACGGCTCGCCGCGCTCGACGCGGCGAGCGTGTCGCGGTGAGCCTCATCATTCGCCCGACGTCGCGCGGCCCGTCAGCAGGTCGAAGGCGGCGATCGCGGGCACGAGCATCGCGAGCGTGGCGAAGCCGTAGGCCGCGAGCACCACGAGGAACACCTGCAGCGTGTTGCCCTGCAGGAAGCCGGCGATGCCGGTGAACGTGAGCGCGGGGAGAAGGGCCGCCGCCCAGCCGATCGCAGGCGACGGATTCCGGGCCGCGAGCGCCGCGTAGAGCCCCACGCCGCCCCCCACGATCACGGCGAGGAAGGGGGCCAGTTGCAGTTCGAAGCTGCCGCCGAAGGCCACCATGATCCGCATCGCCGTGGCCACGCCCACGCAGAGGAAGGCCACCGTGCCCAGGGCCACGCCGATCGCCTGTCGCGACGCGGGATGCGAGAGTCCGGCGTAGACGCCGAGCACGGCCGTGAAGAAGGTCAGCACCGCGAGTCCCAGGACGAGGTAGAGGCCGTTCTCGAGCGTCGTCACACCCGTGGCCACGAGGGCGCCGCACAGGAGCAGAGGCAGCACCACGATCTCCCGGGCGGCCGCGAGCACGCCCAGAAGCTTGCCCCACACGAGTTCGCCCGGCTCGAGGTCGCTCACGAGCAGCAGATCGAAGGCGCCCAGATCCCGCTCCGTGGTGATGCTCGTCACCGCAAGCGCGGCCACGGCGAGCAGGCTGGCGAGCACCATCGGCACCACGGCCGCGGCGATCGCGAGCCGGTCGGGCCGCACGGCACGGGCCTGCACCACCACGCCTGCGACGGCCGCCGCGAAAAGCACGAGCCAGGCGATCCGCACCACGATGATCGCCCGACCGTGGGCCCGCGTGCACACCTCCCGCCACAGGACTGGGTTCGCCCAGACCGTCCGCACCCGCCGCGGGATGGGGAAGGGCGTCGTCGGCCGCCGGATCTCGCTCGCGGTATTCCACCGCCGCACGTTGGCGACCGCCATGCCATTCGCCACCGCGATCACGCCGCCGCACACGGCGAAGAGCCCCGGCAGGAACCGCCCTCCGGTGGGCGCGAGGGCGGCCATCAGGCCGCGGGCGGGAGACACGACCGCGGCGGCGTCGGGCCCCCAGCCCAGGGCCACGGCCTCGCCGATCGCCAGCCAGCCCACGAGCACGAAGCCCGTGATCGCGAGGGCCTGGAAAGTCGTGTCCTTCCAGAAGGCCACCGCGCCTGCGATGCTCGCCACGGCCAGGGCCGCCGCGGCGGTGACCGCGAAGAGGCGTGCGATCTGGGCGGTCGAGATCCCGCCGAAAAGAGACGCCAAGGCGAAGATCGGGATCGCCGCGACGAGCAGCAGGGCGACCTTGAGCATGCTGCCGGCCAGTTTGCCCACCACGAGCGATCCATCTCCCAGCCGGCTCACGAGCAGGAGTTCGAGCGTCCGCCGCTCCTTTTCGATGCTGACCGCCACGGCGCTGGTGAGGGCGGCGGCCAGGATCGCGAGCGTGAACTGGAGCGGGGCGAGGATTCGGAACAGCGTGGCGGCGAACCGGGCCGTGTCGCCGGCGGTGGCGAGCGGCTGCGAGCCGGTGACGACGAGCCAGCAGGTAGCGACGATCGCCAGGAGTGTGCCTGCATAGATGGCCCGGGCGATGAACAGCCCCTGCGAACGGGGGGCCGTCGCCAGTTCCCGGTCGAAGACGGCGCCGAGGCTCATGCATCACCCAAGCGGGGAAGGGGGCGGTAGCGGAACGGAGACAGAAGCGATAGGCTAGGAGTTCGGGTTGGATCGTATCATGGCTGAACAGCCTCGGGAGATACCGGGGACCATCGCAGGGGAACACACTATGTCACGTCGGTTGCCGTCCGTTTGCGGTGTCGTGGGCCGAGTCCTGTCGTGGGCCGGTCTGGCGGTGCTGCTGATCGTCGTCGCATCGGCCCGTCCTGTTCAGGCCCAGATCACGGCGCAGTCGTTGATCGGCAAGGCCGTCTCCGACGACAGCATGAACAAGGAGATCACCAACGCCATCGGGCGGTTCCGTGACCGCGACATCGACGGCTGCCGCGCCCTCCTCGAGCGGGCGAAGTCCAACAATCCGAAGCTGCCGCCGCCGGGCGTGATGATGGCCACGCTGTGGCTGAGCGTGAATCAGCTCGGTCCGGCCCGGGCGGAACTCGAAGACACGGTCGTGAAGTTCGCGGCCGATCCGGAGGCCTATCTCATGCTGGGCGATCTCGCCTTTCAGGAGCGGCGGATCACCGAGGCCGACGTCCTCTTCGCGAAGGCCACGGTGCTGACCGAGGCGTTCACCGAAAACCCGAAGCGGAAGCGGGACTTCGAGATCCGTTGCAATGCAGGGAGCGCGGCGGTGGCCGAAGCCCGCAGGCAATGGGAGACCGCCCAGATACAGCTGGCCGCCTGGCTGCAACTCGATCCCGACAACGCCAGCGCCCACCAGCGGATGGGCATCGTGCTGTTCAATCTCGGCAAGGAAGTGGAGTCGCTCGCGGCGTTTCGCGAGGCCCGCAAGCTCGACGAAAAGGCGATTCAGCCTGAACTCGCGCTTGCCCGGCTCTACGATGACGCCAAGAAGCGCGACACGGCCAAGAAGCTGATCGAGCAGGCCATCAAGGCCTCGCCGAACGACGCGGCCGTGCAACTCGCGGCGGCCCAGTGGTATCTCGGCCAAAACGATCTCGAGACCGCGAAGCAGGGGGCCGAAGCGGCCCTCAAGCTTGATGCCCGCAGCCTGGAGGCGAAGGTGGTTCGTGGGGCGATCGCCCGCGTGGCCCGCGACTACAAGACGGCCGAGAAGTTTTTCAACGATGCCCACGTGCAGTCACCCGGGAATTTCCCGGCCAGCAACTCGCTGGCGCTCGTGCTGATCGAGTCGGACGACAAGGATGCACGGCAGCGGTCGATGGAGATGGCCGAGGCCAACGTGGCGATGCACCGCGAGAATTCGCCGCAGCAGGTGAACGCCCTCACAACGCTCGCCTGGGTGTACTACAAGCTCGGCCGCCGCGAGGATGCCGAAAAGATTCTGGCGCAGATCACGCAGAATAATCTGCTGACCACGGACGGCGCCTACTACGTGGCGAAGCTGCTGGCCGACCGCGGCGAGAAGGATCGGGCCCAGAAGATTCTCGAGCAGGTGCTGGAGAACGAGCCGATGTTCGCCACGCGGCCCGACGCCGTCGATCTGCTGGCGAAGCTCAAGAAGGACAGCGAGTAAGGCCGGGTGCCCGCAGCCCGTAGCCGCAGATTGGCAATCTGCGGTTGGTGACCGTGTGCAGACTGCCAGTCTGCACCTACAGGGTGCCTGCCATCCAAACCTGTAGCCGCAGATTGGCAATCTGCGGAGTTCGTAGGCCCGTCACTCCGTGACGGGCAGCCCGTTGCGGAGCAACGGGCCTACGGAACGGGCACTGGCGGCACCGGCTCCGCCTCCGGCATGATGCGGATCGTCATGCCGCTCGGCATGCCCTTCGGCTGTGCGGCCATTGGCGGTTGGGCTGCCGGCCGGCCTCGCATGGCCCGGCGGCGGGCGCGGATCCGGTCGCTCCGCAGGGGGATCCCCGGGTAGGCCTCGATCGGCACCTCGAGGCTCGGCAGGCCGATTCGACTGCCGTCTCCGAAGTAGGTGAACATCTCGATCGCCGGGCAGGCCGGTGCAGCCGCGGCCACGAACAGCGCGGTGAGAATCACGGTCCGTGCAGTCGATCGAGGATGGCAGGGCATGTGGTGACGGGATCCGGAGGGAGCGGCGCACGACGTGATGTCGCCTGTCGTTCATCGACCGCCGTCGCCGCGGCCGCCGCACGAATCACCCGCATCCTGCGCAATCGTCACAATCGTGTCGGCCCTACGGAGGGCAGGGCACTGGTCTGGCATGGGGTAGGCTTCCGGCATGGACGACTCGACGTCATTGTGTTTCGGCTGCGGCTGTGCCCTCATCGTGGCGGTGGTGACAGCGGTCGGGGGCTGGCTGGTGCGGGGCTCGACCGCCGTGCCGGCCGCCGTGTGGGCCGTTGCTGCGGCCGGATCACTCGCTGCCGAACTGGCGGTACGGGCCGCGGGAGGCCTCGCCGACCCGGCCGCGGGTGCCGCCGTCCGGCTGATCAGCCTGGCCCTCGCGGTCTGCCCTGTGATGTCGCTGCTCGGGGCCAAGCGGCCGCAGCATGGCGTCTGGCAGTTCATCGTAGCGAGCCTCGGCGTCGTGCTCGTCTTGCCGGCCCTCTCGGCCACGCTCGTGCGGCCCGGCACGCCCCCCGACGTCCACATGCTCGAGCGAGGCTTTCTGCTCGTTCTGATCATCGTCGGCTGGATGAACTTCATCGGCACGAGGCATGCGGTGTCCGCCACGCTCATCACGGCCGGGCTGGCGGTGCTGGCGCGGGCCGTGCTGCCGCTCGTTCCCACGCGGCTTGCAGAGGCTCGGGCACCGCAGCTCGAGGCGGCGGCCTGCGGCGCCCTCGCGATCGGTGCAGTCGTCGCCGCGGTCCAGTCGGCGCGGGCGGCGTGGCGGCCGCTTCGCCCGGGCTTGCCCCCGTCGATCGCCCCCCTGATCGATCGCCCGTATGCCGCGCTCCGTGAAACCCTCGGCGCCGCCTGGACGCTCCGGATCGCCGAGCGGTTCAATACCGTGGCGACCGAGCGGGGGTGGCCGTGCCGGCTCTCCTTTCACGGCCTGGAGGTCGGCGGTGATTCCGATGATCTGGACTGGCAACGCGACGCGATGCGTGCCCTGCGGGCATTGTTTCGCCGCTTTGTCACTACCGAGTGGCTCGCGCGGCATGGCTGGCCCGACGATGCGGGTGGCGTAGCCCCCTTGATGGAAGGTCGATAGACTGCCTAGGTTCTGTCCGATGGCGAACCGAAACGGTCCTGGTGCCGTA